>JAABUS010000443.1_pt1 | contig 105737 bp, 110 predicted proteins | sample 5560161 | NCBI WGS metagenome assembly JAABUS01 (sample SAMN10711885, study PRJNA513376) | rock metagenome | isolation source: Antarctica rocks | place: Antarctica: Victoria Land, Trio Nunatak nord | collected 2016-01-04
CAGCTCGTCGGGCACAACCCACGGCGCAGCAGCCATCGACACCCCTCCCAGCTTGACGACAGATGCCGACGACATTCGCCAAGCCAAAACGGGTCCCTTCAAATTGAAACGCGCTCTCAGGGGTCTTCGCGCGATCAGCATCCGCTCCTGCGGATGCTGATCTTGCGCTGACTATTCAGCCGCCGACGTAGAGAATCACAAGCGATCCTCTCGGAACGCTCGCACCGCCGGCGGGCGTCTGCGAGATCACCACGCCAGCCTGCGACCCCGCGACGGTGAGCTCGATCGCCAGCACCTCGAAGCCCGCAGCCTCGAGCTGCGAACGCGCCTCGTCCGCTTCGTCGCCTGCCACGTTCGGAACGGCCGTCGCAGCAGCGGGATCGGCGCCGTTCGAGACGTTGACCTGAACCGTGTCTCCGCGCCGGAGCTCCGTGCCAGCGGGCTGAGCCTGCGCCACGATCCGGCCTCGCGCCTCTCGCGAGGGTACGTAGCGCACGGCGACCTTCAACCCCTCGTCGCCGAAGCTTCGCGCGCCGACTGCCAGCTCCTGCCCGACCGCATCGGGCACGGTTGCCGGCGTCGGAGCCGGCGGCGGCTCGGTGGTCGTTGCCTGAGTCGTCGTCTGGGTCGTCACCTGCGTCGTGGCGGGAAGCGGCTCCGTCGTCGTCGAGGGCGTGGTCTCATCCGGCGCCTGGGCGACGTTGAGTCGAACCTTCGATCCCGACTTGGCAGTCGTCCCTGCAGCTGGGTTCTGCGCCAGGACGGTGCCAGCCGTCCGGTCGGAGGGAACCGGGACGAGATTCGCCTCGAGTCCCGCGTCGCGCAGCGTCGCGGTCGCCTCCGACGAGGTCGTGCCGACGACGTCGGGCACCTCGACGGGCTCGGGTCCCTTCGACACCGTCAGCGCGACGGTCGAGCCTTCCTTCAGGTTTCCGCCGGCAGCCGGCTCCTGGCGGATCACGGTGCCTGCCTGCTCGTCGGAGAAGGCCTCTGTGACGTCCGCCTCGAAATTCGCTGCCTCCAGGGCGGCGACGGCCTCGGCCGTCTGCTCGCTGACGACGTCAGGGACGGTCTCGCGCGGCGGCCCGCTCGAGACGGTCAACAGCACCGTCTTGCCCTCCTCTAGCTCGGTTCCTCCGTCGGGGCTCTGGTCGATTACGACGCCGCTCGGCTTGGGGCTCTCCTGCTGCTCCGAGCGGGGCTCGAAGCCGGCCTCGCGGACCGACGCCTGTGCGTTCTCCTCGCGCTCGCCGACGACCGCCGGCACCGTGTTCTCGTCCTCCTGGCTGAAGTAGTAGTACGCGCCGAGTCCGCCGAGCACGAGCACCAGGAACGCGAGCAACCACGGCCAGATGAGCGGCGGGCGGCGGACGGGCACCTCCTCGCGCTCCTCGACAACCGTTTCGGCGACGACCGGTTCCTCGGCTCGGATCACGGTCTCCTCGCCCCATTCATCGCGGACGATCGTCTCGTCGAGCGGTTCGTCCGGGTCTACTGGATCTCCCGGGCCAGCTGGGTCGCGAGGCGGTTGATTCATCCGCCCGAGTATGCCCGCCTCGGCGGACGGCGAAGCCGAGGCCGAAGTAGGGTCGGCCGGGATGGACGCCTACCGCACACCGGACGAGCGCTTCGCAGACCTTCCCGGCTATCCGTTCGCACCCAACTACGTCGAGCAGGACGGTCTCCGAATGCACTACCTCGACGAGGGTTCGGGCGCACCGGTTCTCCTTCTCCACGGCGAGCCGACCTGGTCGTACCTCTATCGGAAGGTCATTCCCGAGCTGACCCCGGGGGCCCGCGCTGTCGCGCCCGACTACTTCGGATTCGGCCGCTCAGACAAGCCGCTGCGAGTCGAGGACTACTCCTACGACGGTCACACCGACTCAGTTCGCAGACTCGCCGAGGAGCTCGATCTCCGCGATATGACGATCGTCGTCCAGGACTGGGGCGGGCCGATCGGCCTCCGGCTCACGGTCGAGGAGCCCGAGCGCGTGGCCCGGCTCGTGATCATGAACACGGGCATCGGCGCTGGTCGGCCGCCGTCGGACGAATGGCTCCGCTTCCGCGCCTTCGTCCGTCGCCACGGCACCGAACTCGTCCCCGGTCGGCTCGTGCGGATCTCCTGCGTGCAGCCGCTGGACGAGGCCGTCGAGGAGGCCTACAGCGCTCCGTGGCCGGTGCCGGAGTCGAAGGCCGGCGTACTCGCGTTTCCTGAGCATGTGCCGACCGAACCCGAGCATCCGAACACACCGCCCATGCTCGCCGTGCGCGAGGCGCTCGGCCGCTGGGAGAAGCCGACGCTCGTGCTCTTCTCCGACTCGGATCCGATCTTCTCGCCGCGCGTCGCCGAGAGGATCGCCGCCCATATTCCCGGCGCGCTCGAGCCGGAGATCGTGGCCGGTGCCGGTCACTTCCTGCAGGAGGACAAGGGCGAGGAGATCGGCGCCCGGATCGCGCGATTCATCAGCGCAAGCTGAGCATCCGCAGGAGCGGATGCTCAGCGCGCGAAGATCCCTGAAGGGGGCCGCCCAGCGGCCCCAAGGTCCCCTGGCGAGCGTTTACGTCACGCTGACTGGCACCGCCTCGGGCTCCGCCTCCGGCGCTTCGACTTCGAGGTGCGGCAGCCACTCGAGCCAGCGCGGGAGATACCAGTTGCGCTCGCCGAGCAGCTCCATCGCCGCGGGAACGAGCACCGAGCGGATCACGGTCGCGTCGAGCAGGAGCGCGACGGCGACGCCGAAGCCCATCTGCTGGAACATCACGAGCTCCCCGGTCGCGAAACCGGTGAAGACTACGATGATGATCAGCGCGGCGCCCGTGATCAGCCGCGCCGTCGTCCGCACCCCGAACGCGACCGCCTCGCTCGAGTTGCCGGTCTGGGTATAGCGCTCGCGAATGCGGCTGAGCAGGAAGACGTGGTAGTCCATCGAGAGCCCGAAGAGCACCGAGAAGAGGAAGAGCGGCAGCCACGCCTCGATCGCGTCGACCTGCGGGAAGCCGAAGAGCTCGTTTCCGATCCCCTTCTGGAAGACGAGCACGATCAGCCCGTAGGCGGCGCCGACCGAGAGCAGGTTGAGCGCGATCGCCTTCGCCGGGACGACGATCGAACGGAAGGCGAGCGTGAGGAGGATAAAGCTGAGCCCGAGCACGAAGACGAAGACGATCGGCAGCCAGCGCTTCATCACCTCGCGGTAGTCGACGATCTCCGCGGTCTCGCCGGTCACGTACGTCGTCACGCCGGTGCCGCCGAGCGCGGCCGGCACGACTTCCTGCCGCAGCCGCTCAATCGACTGCACGGCCTGCTCGTCCCGGCTGTCGCCCACTACCAGCGCCTCCACGACCGCGAGGTCGCGGTTCGGCCCATACGTGACCTCGGGTGAGCGGAACCCCGGGTCGCTCGCGAGCTCGTCGCGCAGTCGCTCGATCCCCTGCCGCACGCGCGGCGCCGTCACGTCCCCCTCGACGACGATCTCCGCCGAGTCGACTGTGCCGACGCCGAGCTCCCGTTCGAGCGCGTTGAAGCCGTCCTTCGAGGCGTAGCCGTCGGGGATCGTGCGGACTCCGGCCGAACCCGTGCGCAGGTCGAGTGCCGGGAGCGCGAGCGCGACGAGGAGCGCCGTCGAAACGACGAGGCTGGCGAGCGGCCGTCGCTGCACCCGCGCGACGACCCACCCCCAAAAGCGGCCTTCGCCCGCAGCGCCGCGGCCGAGGAACGGAAGCCGGAGCGCGTCGACGCGGTCGCCGAGCAGCGAGAGCACGGCCGGTAGCAGCGTCGCCGCGGCCGCGACCGCGGTAAAGCCGACGAGGACCGCGCCCGCCGCGAGGCTGCGCAGGATCGTGTCGGGCACGAGCAGCATCCCGGTGAGCGCGATCACGAACGCCGAGCCGCTGAAGAGAACGGCGCGGCTCGCGCTCCGCCCGGTCGCGGCGATCGCGTCGACCTTTTCCAGTCCTCGCGCCCGCTCCTCCCGAAATCGGGAGACGATGAAGAGCGCGTAGTCGACCCCGAGCGCGAGCCCCATACCGGTGAGCATGTTGACCACGAAGAACGACACCTCCCAGGCCTGGCCGACGACCGCCACGAGCGCAAGCGCGAAGATGATCGAGACGATCGCGAGCAGGATCGGGACGAACGAGGCGACGACGGCCCCGAAGACGAGGAGCAGCACGATCAACGCCGCGGGGAGGCCGAAGAAGAGCTCGCCCTCCTTGAGATCCTTGTTGGAGAGGTCGAGGAAGTCGTTGTCGACCGTGAACTCGCCCGTGATCGAGACCTCGTAGGGCCCTAAGTCGGCTTCCCGGACGACCGCGAGCACGTCTTCGATTCCCTCCTCCGCGTCGAAGCCCATCGCGATCGTGAGCGCGGTCGAATCCCGGTCCGGCGAGAGCAGACCCTCGTCGTTCGCCTCGTAATAGGTCGTCACCCGCATCGTTCGCCCTGTGTCCCGCAACGCCGCCGCAAGCTCCAGCACCTCGGCGCGGACTTGTGGACTCTCCGTCACGTCCCGGCCGGGCGCGCGAAAGAGGACGACCTCGTTGACGAAGTCGTCCGACGGTGGGAGCCGGTTGAACATCGCGTCGTAGCCCTGCTCCGACTCGGGGTCGTTCGTCACCGTCGCGTCCGTCGTGAGCGCCGACGGGAGGAGTAGGGCGATCGTCGCGATCGAGACGACGATGATCGCACCCCAGATCGAGAGCATCCGCTTCGGGTGCAGGGCGGCGTGCCGCGCGAGCCGTTCGGTCACGAGTACGAGGCTAGCTCCCCGAAACGAGAAGGCGCAAGGGAGTCCATCTGGTAAACTCATAACCAAGCTAATGGTTAGTGACGTTATCTCCGATCCGCTTGCGGTTGCCAACGAGCTCCGACCCGTTCTGCTTCGCCTCGGACGCGAGCTGCGCAAGGAGACGGAGGGACTCGGCGTCACGAGCCGGCAGGTGACGCTCCTCTGGCTGATCCGCAACCGCCCCGGCCTCAGCCTGCGCGAGCTCGCCGCCGAGGAACGGATCTCCGCACCGGCTCTCTCCGGCCACGTCGACCGGCTCGAGAAGGCCGCTCTGATCGAGCGTACGCGCGACGACTCCGACCGCCGCCGAGTCGGCCTCACCCTCACCGAGGAGGGTGCACGACTTCTCAAGCGCGTGCGTGCGCGCCGGACCTCGTGGCTCGCCGGCCGGCTGAAGGGCCTAGAGCCCGCCGAGCTCGAAGCGATCGAGGCCGCGCTCGAGCCGCTCGGCCGCCTGCTGTGATGGGCAAGCTGCTGTGACCGCAGCGCTCCTCAAGCTGAACGCGCGCACCTTCGCGAGCCTGAAGCGGCACCGCAACTACCGCCTCTTCTTCGTCGGCCAGCTCGTCTCCGTGATCGGCACGTGGATGCAGAACATCGCGCTCGCGTGGCTCGTCATCGAGCTGACCTCGTCTCCGCTCGCGGTCGGGATCCTCGCCTTCTGCCGCTTCGCCCCGTTCACCGTGTTCGGGCTCTTCGCCGGGGTCGTGGCCGATCGGGTCGAGAACCGCAAGCTCGTGATCGCAACGCAGCTCTTCTCGATGCTGCTCTCGGCGGTGCTGACCGTGATCGTGCTCACCGGCTCGGCGACGCTCTGGCTGGTCTACGTAATCGCGACGCTCGGCGGCTGCGCACTCGTCTTCGACGCCCCCGGGCGCCACGCGCTCACCTTCCAGCTCGTTGGCCGGGACGAGCTGCCGAACGCCGTGGCACTGAACGCGAGCCTCTTCAACGCCTCGCGGGTCGTCGGCCCCTCGCTCGCGGGCGTGCTGATCGCCGCGTTCGGCGTCGGCGTCTGTTTCGCGATCAACACCGTGAGCTTCCTCGCCGTGCTGACATCGCTGCTCTTGATGCGCAAGGAGGAGCTCGTGCCGGTGGCGCGCGACGCCGAGCCGCCGTCGATGCTGCGCTCGATCGGCGAGGGGCTCCGCTACGCGCGCCGGACCCCGCATGTGCGGCTGATCCTCGCGATCGTCACGGTCGTCAGCACCGTCGGCTTCAACTTCCACGTGATCCTCCCCCTCCTCGCCTCGGAAACCCTGAATACGGGGCCCGAGGTCTTCGGGATCCTCTCGGCGTTCTTCGGCGCCGGCGCGCTCGTCGGCGCGCTGCTCACCGCAGCGCTCGGCCGGGCGAGCTGGAAGGTTCTCGTGGCCGGGACGGGCGGCTTCAGCCTCTCGCTGCTCGCGCTCGCTCCGCTCACAGCCGTCTGGGGCTGCGCGATCCTCCTCTTCGTCACCGGCACCTGCTTCACGCTCTGGACGTCGAATGCGAACTCGATCCTCCAGCTCGGCGCCCCCGACCACCTGCGCGGCCGGGTCGTCAGCCTCTATCTCTGGGCGTTCGCCGGCCTCGCGCCGATCGGCGGGCTCCTCGCGGGCTTCCTCACCGATCTCGGCGGCACCCCGCTTGCCTTCGTCGTCTCCGGCGGCACCGGGGTCGCGATGACGCTGATCGCCGGACGCGAGCTGCGGCAGCGCCGCGACGCGGCCAGGAGCGCGGTTTTACATCGCCCTAACGTGGAGGGCACCACGCCCTGACGATCGACGGCGACAATGCGCCGATGAGCTCGAAGCGATCGAAGGCCCCATGGGCGGTAGCGGCGCTGCTCGCGGTGAACGCGGTGCTGCTCGCGGCGCAGCCGGGTTTCGCACTCTCGCGAGCGCTTCCGGAGGCCCTCGGGAGCTACCTCTTCGGATTGAATCTCGTGCGCGCCGAGGTGCTCCTCAAGGACGGTGGGGCGCTTCACGACTACCGGATCGACCGCGGCGTGATCCGCGACAAGGCTCCCGGCTCACTGACTCTGCGCGAGCGCGACGCGACGATCGTCACGATCGCGATCGCGCCGTCGGCCTCGATCTCCGTCCGCGGCCGCCCGGCCTCCTTCTCCGCTCTGCGCCGCGGGATGATCGCGACCGTCGTCCGCGACGGCGACGCCCCGGCCGCCGAGGTGCGCGCCGTCGGCAGATGAGCCCGTCGCGCTCATGAGCGCAGGAGCGCCGGGGCCGCAGCTCCTGCTCGTCGAGGACGAGGAGTCGATCGGCTCGCTCGTGAGCGCGTATCTCGAGCAGAGCGGCTACCGGATTGCCTGGGTTCGCTCGGGGGAGGAGGCGCTGCTCGACCTCGAGCGCCTGCGGCCACGGCTCGTCATCCTCGACGTCGGCCTACCCGGTCAGGACGGCTTCGACGTCTGCCGCGAGATTCGATCGCGCTCGTCGGTTCCGATCGTGATGCTCACCGCGCGAGACGAGGAGGCGGACCGGGTCGCGGGGCTCGAGGTCGGCGCCGACGACTACGTGACGAAGCCCTTCTCGCCGCGCGAGCTGGCGGCGCGCGTGAAAGCCGTTCTCCGCCGCACCGATCCTGCCCCGCGAACGGCGAGGCTGGAGCTCGGCGACGTGATGCTGGACGCGGAGGCCCGCGAGGTGACCGTTGCCGGCGACCCCGTCGAGCTGACGGGCAAGGAGTTCGACCTGCTCGCCTACCTCCTCGACAACGTCGGGATCGTCGTCTCCCGCGACCTGCTGCTCGATCGCGTCTGGGGGATGAGCTACGCGGGCGGAACGCGCACGGTCGACGTGCACGTAGCGCAGCTGCGCCGCAAGCTCGGCCGGCCGGACACGATCCGCACGTTCCGCGGGGCGGGCTACAAGGCCGTCAGACCATGACACTCCGCGCGCGGCTCTTCGCCGCGATCGGCCTCGTCGCGCTGCTCTCCCTCGTTCTGGCCCTCGCGATCGGAGCGGTTCTGACCCGCAGGGCCGTCGAGCGCAACACGCTTCGAGACGTCTCGGCGCAGCTCGACCTGCTCGTCGAGCGGGAGCGCCAGGCGATCCTCCCCTTCTCGCGGCTCCGGTCGCTGCAGGAGTTCCTCGAGCGGCAGGACGAGCGCGTCGTCCAGGTTCCGCTCGACGGCTCCTCGCCGCTCCTGCCTCCCGAGCGCGCCGCGGAGCTCCGGCGCGGCGCGCGACTCGACGGAACACTCGAGAGCGACGGCACCCGATATCTCTACGCAGCGCGGCTCGTGCGCGGCAAGGGGTTCGTGCTGCTGCGGCCGGCGAGCTCGACCAATTCGGCTTGGCGACCGCACGTCGAAGGCCTGATCTTCGCCGCGCTCGTGACGGCCGCGCTCGCTGCGCTGATCGCGTTCCTGCTCGCCCGCGCGATCGCGCGCCCAGTCCGGCGCGTGGCCGAGGCGACGCGCGAGCTCGCCGGCTCTTCCGAGCAGCCTCCACTCGTGCCCGTCGAGGGGCCGCGCGAGCTGGCGCTCCTCGCCGAGAGCTTCAACGAGGTCGCCGTCCAGCTCGCAAGAGCGCGGGAGGCCGAGCGCGCGTTCCTGCTCTCGGTCAGTCACGAGCTGAAGACGCCGCTTACTGCAATCCGCGGTTACGCCGAAGGGCTCCGCGAGGGGATGCTTCCCGCCGAGGAGGCGGCGACGACAATCGTCCGCGAGTCGCAGCGGCTCGAGCGGCTCGTCGGCGACGTCCTCGACCTCGCGCGCATGCGCAAGGCCGAGTTCAGCGTCCGCCGGGAGACAATCGACCTGCGCACCATCGCGCAGGACGCTCTGCGCCGGTACGAGAGCCAGGCGCGCGAGTTCGGGGTGACGCTGGACGTCGACGACACCCCGACGGCGCCCGCACTTGCCGACGCCGACCGCGCGCTCCAGATCGTCTCGAACCTGGTCGAGAACGCTCTGCGACTGACGCCGGCAGGTGGCTCCGTGCGGATTCGCGCGACTCCGGGCGAGCTCCAGATCGAGGACACGGGCCCCGGTCTCGGGGCCGAGGAGCTGGCTCGGGCGTTCGAGCGCTTCTACCTCTACTCCCGCTACGGCCGCGAGCGTCCCGTCGGGACGGGGCTCGGCCTCGCGATCGTGAAGGAGCTCGCGGAGGGGATGGGCGGGTCGGTCGAGGCGGCGAGCTCTCCGGGACAGCGCACCGTCTTCACCGTTCACCTGCCGCTCGCGGGGCCATTGGGAGCAACCCCGGCCGGGTCGGAGCTGACGCGAGCCTGATCGTTTTACGTACGCCTTACGTCCGGCGAACGGCCGGCTGACAGGGACCGGAGAGAGTGCCGTCGTACGCTCGATCAAACGGAGGGAAATCAGATGAAGAGCACCAGGACGATCGTCGGAGCGCTCGCCGCTCTCGCGCTGCTCGTCGTGACCGGCGCGGCGCTCGCGCACAGCTTCGCGACGATCAAGGGGACAAACGGCGACGACACGCTCACCGGGACGCCCGAGCGCGACCGGATCGTCGCTCTCGCCGGTGACGACACGGTCAACGCCGGCGACGGAAACGATCGAATCCACGGCAATCGCGGCAGGGACACCCTGAACGGCGAAGGCGGCAACGACCGCGTCTTCGGCGGCGAAGGAAACGACGCGCTGAGCGGCGGGGACGGGAATGACCTCCTCCGCGGCCGGAAGGGCGACGACACGGTCGACGGCGGCAACGGCAACGACGTGATCTGGGTCGGCCGAGGCGCCGACGTGCAGAACGGCGGCGACGGCGACGACACGCTGCACGCGCTCGCCAACGACGACGACGTCGACCGGATCAACTGTGGTTCCGGCAACGACACCGTCTGGCTGAACAGCAAGGAGAACGACGTCCACGAGAACTGCGAGGTCGTGAAGACCGTCACCATCACCACCGACGGCGGCGACGACTAGCCCGACGACTGACTCGGCGGCCGGAGGCAGCGTGCCTCCGGCCGCACCCGAGCTACGGCCGCCAGTCCGCTAGGACGATTCAGGGTCGAAGGACTCCGACTCGACGAGCCAGAGCGGGCCGTCGCCGCACTCGATCCGACGAGCGCCGTCGCCGGGGTCGCGCAGGCTCGTGCGGACGAGACGTACGCTCTCACCGTCGAGCTCCGCGACGGGCGCGACGATCCGGCTCATCCCGAACGTCAGGTTCCACGCGCGCACCTGATCGTGGATCTGCCGCGCGGGCTGCGACCAGTCGATGCGGACGTACTCGTCGTCCTCGAAGTGGCCGGCCCAGCTCGCGCCTTCGACCGGCTGCGCGTCCCCTGGATCGCCGGCCGCGATCCGTTCGAAGACCCGCGGCAGCAACCCGAACGCGGCCGCGCCGAGCTTCGGCCCGAAGTCCGTGATCACGATATCGTCGTCCTCGATCGGGATCGAGGTCTGCGCGAGGATCCCGCCCGTGTCGAGCTCGGCGTCCATCCGGTGCCAGGTGATCCCAAAGCGGCCGTCGCCCTCGCGCAGGGCCCACGCGAGCGGGACCGGGCCGCGGTGGCGCGGGAGCAGGGCCGGGTGCAGGTTGATCGAGCCGAGGCGGGCCACGTCGAGGGCCGCCTGCGGCAGCTTCCACGGAAAGCCCCAGCAGAGCATCAGATCCGGCCGGAGCGCGCGCAGTAGCGGCTCCACCGACCATTTGTCCTTCGCGAAGAGCAGGTCGAGACCGGGCGGAGCGGTCGCGTCCCCGAGCGCCATTTCCGACGGCTTATCCCTATCGGCGCGCGCCGTAACGACGCCGACGGGCTCGTGGCCGAAGTCGAGCAGCACGGGAACGAGCCGCTCGAGCACGGGCCGCACCATCGTGACGATCGCGATCCGCCAGGTCTCGGTTGCTACCACGGGGAGGAAGTTACAGCGGGCCGGGAAATGTAAGGACTTTGTGGGATCGCGTGAGAGAGAGGCTCGGACGGGCATCTTTTAGAGGTGATGGCGACCACCGCGATTGGGATGAAGGCTGCGCGCGAGCTGGACGAGCTCTACCGTGCCCACGCCGCCGAGGTGTACCGCTACGTCTACGCCGTCCTCGGCAACTCGGCCGATGCGGAGGACGTGACGCAGACGACGTTCGTCAACGCCCTGCGCGCGCTGGAGCGAGGCGAGCACCCACGCAAGCCCACGAGCTGGCTGATCACGATCGCGCACAACCTGATCCGGCAGCGCTTTCGGCACCAGCAGTCACGGCCCCGCGAAGTCGAGCTCGATCGCGAGCTCGCCACGATCGAGTCCGACAACGACGGTCCCTCGATCGACGACCTCGTTCGCGCGCTCCAGCGGATTCCTCCTGCGCAGCGAGAGGCGCTCGTCCTCCGAGAGCTGGAGGGTCGCTCGTACAAGGAGATCGTCGCCATTCTCGGGGTCTCTGCGACCGCCCTCGAGACGCTGATCTTCCGCGCCCGGCGCTCGCTCGCCGAGGAGCTGGAGAACCTCGTCACCTGCGACCGAGCGGAGCTCGCGCTTTCGCAGCAGACCGACGGCCGCCTCGGCCGGAAGGAGCGCAAGCGGCTCGTCGCCCATCTGGAGGAATGTCCTAGCTGCGCCCGGATCGCGGCCCTCGGAAAGAAGCGCCGGCACGCGTTCAAGGGCCTTGCCGTCCTGCCTCTACCGCTCTCGCTGACGCTCTTCAAGGGCGCGCCGAGCGCATCGGCCGCGTTGGGGATTCCCGCGCTGGGCTTGCCTGCGATGGGCTTGCCGGCGATGGGAGCCGGTGCCGCGGCCGGTGGAGGAGCGGCGGGCGCGATCGGGACGGGCGTTGCCGCGAAGCTCGCGATCGGTGTCGCGGCAGTCGCCGTGGCGGGCGGCGCCAGCTACGAGGGCGTCAAGCGCGTCCAGGAGCCCGTGAAGCCGCAACCGGCTCGGTCGGCTCCCGCAGTCGTCGTTCCGGCCTCGGAGCGATCGCCAGTGGTGCAGGGTCAGCGCCCGAAGCTGCCGCCCGGAATCATCCGCGCCAAGGCCGCACAGTCCGCGCCCAAGCCGGCCGCCACGAAGCCAAAGGTCGAGCGCGCCAGGCCTTCGTCGGCCGCGACGCCCGTCAGGGGCCGCAGCGCAGCGGCGCCCGGTCAGACGAAAGCGGCAGCGAACACCGCGAAAACCAAGCCTGCAACGAAGCGGAAGCTCATGCCGGTGCCGAAAAAGAACGCGCCCCGCGCGCTCGAGCTTCCGGCGGATGCGCCCCTTCGTGGAAGAAGCGCCACCGCTACGAGCCCCGTCCCCCCGCTTCGCGCCGCAACGCCGAGGACGGAAGCTAAGACGAAGTCTCGCTCCAAGGTCGGCTCGCTCGCCCGGCCCTGACGGTTTCTGCATCGCCTGTAGGAGGCTCAAACCTGCTTGACCCCGGTTCGCGGTCGCGAGAGGATGACCGCGAGTCCGACTATTCGAGCCCGAAGAGGGGTCATGCGGCAGAAACCCGAGCGCTGGGCCGTCTACACCGGCGTTGTGGCGGTCGTGTTGTGGATTGTCGGGGTCTTCGTGATCGAGTCCGGGAACGTGCCGGGTGAGAAGACGACAGAGGCGGAGTTCCTCGCCTACTACCAGGAGGACGCGAACAGGATCCCGATCGGAAGCTGGCTCTTCATGATCGGCTGCCTCGCGTTCATCTGGTTCGCGATCGTGCTGCGCGATCGACTCGCCGCAGCGGAGGGCGGTTCGCGCATGTTCTCGAACCTGGCGTTCGTGGCAGCGGTGGCGACAGGCGCGTTCGCCATGTTGAGCGCCGGCCCCGACGTCGCGGCGGCGATCCAGGAGGAGGACCTCAGCTCGGCGGCAGCGGCGTCGATGGCGACGATGGGCGACGCGTTCTTCGTCGCAGCAGAGCTCTCGGCGATCCTGCTGATGATCGGGGCGGGAGCCGTCGCGCTGCGCTCGGGAATCTTCCCGAAAGCGTGGGCGTGGTTCAGCTTCCTCCTCGCCGTGATCCTCGTGATCGGCCCGATCGGCTGGGCGGCCCTGATCTTCGGCCTGCCGATCTGGGTACTCGGGACGACGTTCTTCCTCGCGCGCAGGAGCGAGACGGCAGCCGCGGAGCCGGTGACCGCGCTCCGCACCTGACCCGGCCGGAATCCTCACCGACCCGTGGTCGTTAGCCCGTGGTGGACCGACCGTCCGCCACGGGCATGACGACACCGTCCCGATCCAGCGGATCTACGTGGCGCTCCTGCTCGGGAACACGCTGGCCGCATCCTTCATCTGGGGGATCAACACGATCTTCCTCCTCGATGCGGGCCTCTCGAACCTGGAGGCTTGCTCCTCGCGGCGTCGATGCCGATCCGTCAGGCCTACCTGAACGGCCTGATCCCCTCGCAGCAGCGCGTCGATCCTCTCCTTCGACTCGATGCTCGGCTCCACCGGCGGCGTGGTCGCCCAGCCGGTGCTCGGCCGCTCGGCCGACGTGTGGGGCTACGGGAGCTCCTACCTGCTCGGCGCCGCGATCTCGGCGCTGGCGCTGCCGTTCGGCCGGCTCTCGAGGCGGCCGAACGGACCCGCCGACTACGCGGTCGGGATTCCCTCGACGGTAGAGACGCCGACGTCGCACCCCAACCGAGTCGCGACGAGAACGATCGTCTGGCTAATCAACCGGGGTCATCGTGAATAGAGTCGGGTGCGCAATGCGTCTCCATTACCTCCCCGGTACAGCCGCGATGGCGCCGCACGCAGCGCTCGCGGAGATCGGCGTCCCATACGAGCTGGTTCGGGTCGAGCGCGGCGCTAACGGCCGGCCCTCCGAGGCGTACCTGGCGCTGAACCCGTGGGGGAAGATCCCGACTCTCGAGGACGGCGACCTCGTCCTGACTGAGTCGGCCGCGATCTGCCTCCACCTCGCCGACCGCTTTCCAGGGGCGCGATTGGTGCCGCCGGCGGGGACGCGCAAGCGCTCGGAGCTCTACCGCTGGCTGCTCTGGCTCTCGAACACCGTGCAGATGACGCAGATGCGCCACTTCTACCCGGAGCGCTACGGGACGGAGGGCGTCAAGGAGGCCGCCGACGCCGAGTTGGCCGGGCACTACGAGCTGCTCGACGCGCACCTCGCGGGCCGCGAGTGGCTCGTCGGCGACGAGCGCACGGTCGCCGACCTCTTCCTCTTCATGCTCACCCGCTGGGGCCGCTACCTCGAGCCGCCGGCGTGGGAGCGCGCGAACCTTCGCGCGCACTGGCTGCGGACGCTCGAGCTTCCTGGGGTGCAGAAGATGATTGACGAGCAGGGCCTTGAGCGTCCGGAGTTCGCGGTTCGTTCCGAACCCTGATCGGCTAGTCGGGGCGCCGCGTGAATTCCACGGCGGCGATGGTAACCTCGTGCCGTGCATCTTTCGCGACTGAGATAGCTAGACGATGCTGCCCGCGTTTGGCAGCGCAAGTTTCGTCTGCGCAGTCCTACGAAGGAAACTTGGCTCATGCGCATCGTGCGCGCACACATCATCAACTTCCGCTGTCTTCAGGAGCTCAAGCTCGAGTTTGACGACGTGACGGTCCTTGTCGGCGCTAACAGCACAGGCAAGTCGACAGTGCTATATGCGTTGCGATGGTTCTTCGATGGGGGAGGACTAGACACAGACGACATCTCCGGTCATCAAACCGATCAGACGATTTCCGTAGGCGTGACATTTGCAGACTTCGTCAATGCGGATCGGGAGGCCCTCGGGCCTCGCCGACCGCACCGGAGGTTTCGATGTCGATGGTATCTCCGTGGTCTTCGGCATGGGGAAGACTCAGCTGGTTGTTCCCTGGGCGGTACTCGAGGGGCTGGGGATTGCGACATACCTAGTGATGGATGGCGACCGGGGTCGCGGTCAGACGAGTCCGGAGGCTGAAGCGATCCAAGCAGAGGTTGCCGCAGAGAACCGACGCATTTTCGCCGCCATCGGTGCGCAACTCGTTGATCATCCGCCAACGACGGTCGACGAGCATTGGGCTGTGTTTGAAGACGATCTCGAAAGTGAGGCCAGCGCTTGGCCTGGTTTCGCGGCCGAACTTGAGAGCCGGAAGCTGCAGTTGAGTGATTGGCGTGGCAAGTCGGAGGATTCGTATCGCCTAGCAGCTTCGTCAGTGGATGCGAATCCTCCGGTTGTGATGACGTCGATTGTCGACGCGGTGCGTCGACTAAGTTAGGAGGCCATAATGGCCGTACCACAAGAGCTCGTTCGCGACGCTATAGACGAACGTCGGATTGTTCGACTCCGTTATCAGGGCGACGGGTCAGAACGGGAAGTGTGGCCGCATATCATGTACCGAACGTCTAAGGGAACGGTTTGCGTGGACTGCTACCAGATAGCCGGCCCGACTCACGGCAGGCTTCCGGACTGGCGGCCGTTTAACCTGATGAAGATCGTCACGTTTGATGCTGAGCAATGGCGATTTGAGGTCGCTCCCGATTACAACTCCGCATCGCCCAAATACCGCTACGGCGTTCTTGCGCGAGTGCGCTAAAGCGCGTCGCGCGTGACGCGTTCGGATCAAGAGCTCAGATTGTCCACGTGTCGCCGCCGGCGAGCAGCGACGCGAGTTCGCCTTCGCCCTTCGCCTTCGCGACATCGATCTGCTCGGCCATCAGCTCGTCGTAGACCGGACGATCGACCGAACGGAAGACGCCCATCGGCGTGGCGCCGATCACCTGCTGCGTCATCCGACTCAGGGCGAAGGCATGCGCCGGCTCGGCGGCGTGCGCGTCGTGCACCAGCAGGCACTCGTCCGACGCGCCGACGACCTCCGGCGAGCCGTTCGGAAGCAACCGCACGCCCTTCTCACCCCAGACGATCGGCTCGCCGTGCCTCAGGTAGAGCCGGTTCTCCTTCTGCTCGCGGACGAAGTCGAACGCGTTGTCGTTGTAGATGTTGCAGTTCTGGTAGATCTCGACGAAGGCGCTCCCCTTGTGGTGCGCGGCGGCGCGGAGCACCTCGGTCAGCTCCTTCTTGTCGGTGTCGATCGCCCGCGCGACGAAGCTCGCCTCGGCGCCGATCGCCAACGAGAGCGGGTTGAACGGGTGGTCGAGCGACCCCATCGGCGTCGACTTCGTCACCTTGCCGAGCTCCGATGTCGGCGAGTACTGGCCCTTCGTCAGCCCGTAGATCCGGTTGTTGAAGAGCAGGATCTTCAGGTTCACGTTCCGGCGGAGAGCGTGGATCAGGTGGTTACCGCCGATCGAGAGCGCGTCGCCGTCGCCGGTCACGACCCAGACCGAGAGATCCGGCCGCGAGACCGAGAGCCCCGTCGCGATCGCCGGCGCGCGGCCGTGGATCGAGTGCATCCCGTAGGTCTCCATGTAGTACGGGAAGCGCGCGGCGCAGCCGATCCCGGAGACGAAGACGATGTTCTCGCGCTTGAGTCCGAGCTCGGGCATGAAGCTCTGGACGGCGTTCAGGATCGCGTAGTCGCCGCAGCCCGGGCACCAGCGCACCTCCTGGTCGGAGGTGAAGTCCTTCTTCGTCAGCTGCACCAGCCCGTTCCCGTTCTCGCTCATCAAGCCTCCCCGAAGAACGCCGCCATCTGGCCGACGATCTCCCGTCCCTGCGCGTCGTGCGCCGCGATCCGCAGCAGCCGCGAGGCGCCGTCGTACTCGATCTCGAGGAACGAGCAGCACCGCTGCTCGGTCGCCACGACCTCGTCGACGAGCGCGCGATCGACGCCTTCGCCGAACGTCACATGCAGCTCGTCCTCCGACCGCTCCAGGCTCGCAACCGACGGAAGCAGGCGCGCGGCGCGTCCGGCCTGGTCGGCGAGCCCGTCCGGGGAGAGCGTGCAGCCGTCGGCCACGATCAGCGGCAGGTCCTTGACGCGCTCTCTCATTGCTTCCTCTCGTTCCCGCGCTTGAAGTTGCCCGTCGCCTTCGCCATCAGCAACTGCTTCCCGTGCTCGTCCTCGATCGGCGCCTGCTCGAGGAAGCGCTCCGCGAGCTTCCCCGAGAGCGCGGTCGCGCGCCGGCCCTTCCAGAGGATCTCGACCGACCCGTCCTTGCGCGCGCGATACGAGAACGGCTGCTCCTTGAGCAGGAGCCCGCGCGCGTCCTGCCTCGGCTTCTTCGGCCTCACGACTCGACCAGCGCCGTGATCGCCTCGGCGAGCTCGGACGCCTTGAACGGGAGCCCGCGCACGCGGTTGTAGCCGACCGCGTCGACGAGGAACTCGGCGCGCACGAGCTTCAGCAGCTGACCGAGATTCATCTCCGGGATCAGGATCTTGTCGTAGCCGTGCAGGACCTCGCCGAGGTTGCGCGGGAACGGGTTCAGGTAATGGAGGTGTGCCTGGGCAACCTTGATCCCCGCGCGGCGGACGCGCTTGACCGCGGCGCCGATGGGGCCGTAGGTCGAGCCCCAGCCGAGCACCAACGTCGTGGCGCCGTCCGGATCGTCGACCTCGAGCAGCGGGATGTCGTTCGCGATCGCGGCCACCTTCGCGGCGCGCAGGCGGGTCATCAGGTCGTGGTTGTCGGGGTCGTAGGAGATCGAGCCGGTCACGTCGGCCTTCTCGAGCCCGCCGATCCGGTGCTCGAGCCCGGGCGTGCCGGGAATCGCCCACGGCCGCGCGAGCGTCTCCGGGTCGCGCGCGTACGGCTCGAACCCATCGGCGTCGGTCGCAAAGGTCGTCGAGATGTCCGGCAGCGTCGCTACATCGGGGACGAGCCACGGCTCCGAGCCGTTGGCGAGGTACGCGTCCGAGAGCAAGTACACGGGCGTCCGGTACTTGAGCGCGATTCGCGCCGCCTCGATCGCGGCGTGGAAGCATTGCGACGGCGTCGACGCCGCGATCACCGGCACCGGGCTCTCACCGTTTCGGCCGAAGAGCACCATCAGGAGATCGGCCTGCTCCGGCTTCGTGGGCATCCCGGTCGACGGGCCCGCACGCTGGATGTCGAGGATCAAGAGCGGCAGCTCGAGCATGATCCCGAGCCCGATCGTCTCCTGCTTCAGGACGACGCCAGGCCCCGCGGAGGTCGAGACGCCAAGCGAGCCACCGAAGGCCGCCCCGAGCGCCGCGCCGACCGCAGCGATCTCGTCCTCGGCCTGGAACGTCCGCACGCCGAACGCCTTGTGTCGCGCAAGCTCCTCGAGGATCGAGGAGGCGGGCGTGATCGGATACGCGCCGAGGAAGAGGTCGAGGCCGGAGAGCTTCGAGGCCGCGATCAGCCCGTAGGCGAGCGCCGTGTTCCCGGAGATCTGACGGTAGGTGCCCGGAGCCATCGGCGCCGGCGCGATCTGGTAGCTGACCGCAAAGTCCTCGGAGGTCTCGCCGTACGCGTAGCCGGCCTTAAACGCCGTCGCGTTCGCCTGCGCGATCTCGGGCCGCTTGCCGAACTTCTGCTCGATGAACCCGAGCGTGCCGTCGGTGGGCCGGTTGTAGAGCCAGCTCATCAGCCCGAGCGCGAAGAAGTTCTTCGAGCGCTCGGCCTCGCGCGGCGTGATCCCCGCGATCCCCTTCAGCCCCTCGACGGTCATCGAGGTGAGCGCCACCGGGTGGACGTGGTAGTCCTCGAGCGAGCCGTCCTCGAGCGGGTTCGAGCCGTACCCCGCCTTCTGCAGGTTGCGCTCCTTGAACTGGTCGGTGTCGAGGATCAGCGTGCCGCCCTTCGGCAGGTCGCGCAGGTTCGTCTTAAGCGCCGCCGGGTTCATCGCCACCAGCACGTTCGGTGCGTCGCCGGGGGTTAGGATGTCGTGGTCGGCGAAGTGGAGCTGGAAGCCGGAGACCCCCGGGAGCGAGCCGGCGGGCGCGCGGATCTCGGCTGGGAAGTCGGGCAGCGTCGAGAGGTCGTTCCCCATCACCGCGGTCTCGCTGGTGAAACGGTCGCCGGTCAGCTGCATCCCGTCACCCGAGTCGCCGGCGAAGCGGATCGTCACCTGCTCGAGCTGCTCCACGGCTTTCGCCATGTCCTAGTTGTATCGCACGTCGCTAGGCGTCCACCCGGCGCCGAACGACGCTGACCCCCCAGGCGGCGCCCGACTCGAAGAGCTCGTCCGGGTCGACTTCGCCGAGCCAGCCGAGGAAATGACGTTCGGGATCGTCCGCCGTGGAGCCCATGACGGCCAAGCGCTCCTCGGGCGCCTCCTCGACGACACGCCCCAACTCCTCGAGCCGCCGCTCGGCCTCCTCGGCCGCCGGCCCTTCCATGTAGCCCCTGGGCATTACCTCAGTGTGGCAGCTCCGTCGCGGGCGAGCCGACGCGGGTTGAGAATGAGCAAACGCGATCAAGCGGGGCTCGGAGCGCGCTGCCAAGATCGACGGCATGAGCACGACGACCGACACCTTCGCCCGCTTCGTGGATCTTCTGGCGCTCACCCTGGACGACCACGAGGCCCACGGCGAGGAGCTGGCGTCGCGCCTGCACGTGTCTCGGTTCCATTTCGACAGGCTCGTCTCGGCGGCTGCCGGTGAGCCGCCCGCAACCCTGCGTCGTCGCATCCTGCTCGAGCGGGCGGCCTACCGGCTGATCACGACGGGCGACGACGTGCTTCACGTCGCCCTCGATGCCGGCTATACCTCGAATGAGGCGTTCACGCGTGCGTTCGGGCGTGCCTTCGGGCTGCCGCCGTCGCGGTGGCGGCGGCAGCCGACGAGCTTTCGGATCGCAGCCCCGAGCAAGGTGCACTTCAACCCACCGGGGGGCCTCCGCGTCCCCGCTCAGAGAAAGGTGACTTCCATGGATCTGCTCACCCGAATGGTCGAGCATCACGTCTGGCTGATCGGAGAGATGCTGACGCGAGCCGAAGGTCTCACCGACGACGTCCTCGACGCGCCCGTCGAGATCTCAGTCGAGGGGATCGACTGCGACCCCACGCTGCGCTCGCTGCTCTCGCGCCTCGTCGGGCAACTCGCGATGTGGGATGCCGCTACGCACGACGAGCCGTACGACTTCGATGTCGAGCAGAACGAGAGCGTGTCCGAGATGCGTTCCAGGCTGGCGACATCGGGGCCTGCGTTCCTCGCTCAGGTGCACGCCATCGTCGACGAGGGACGGCTGGACGAGACGTTCGTCGACGCGATCTGCGATCCGCCGGAGGTCTTCACGTACGGGGGAATGATCGCCCATGTGCTGACGTTTGCCGCGCACCGGCGGACACTGGTCTGCGGGGCGCTGATCGATGCGGGTGTCACCGACCTCGGCGCCGGCGATCCGATGCGCTGGGTCGCCCAGCACGCTTGATGCGGCGGGCCAGTGCGCCTACGAAGCTTCGGCGAGGAGCGCCTCGAGGTCGAACGGCGCGTTGGACATCGCGACGCTGCCGTCGGCGGTGCGCGGCCACTCGGCCTCCGGCCGGTCGCGATAGAGCTCGACGCCGTTCTCGTCGGGGTCGCGGAGGTAAATCGCCTCGCTGACACCGTGGTCGGTGGCACCGTCGATCGGGTGGCCGGCCGCGATCAGACGACGTAAGGCGTCACCGAGCGAGGGACGGTCGGGATAGCGGATCGCGGTGTGAAAGAGCCCCGTGGTTCCTTGCGGGGGTGGCGAACCGCCCTTCGACTGCCAGGTGTTGAGCCCGATGTGATGGTGGTAGCCGCCGGCGGAGACGAACGCCGCCTGGTCGCCGATCCGCTGCTGCAGCTCGAAGCCGAGGATCCCGCAGTAGAAGCCGATCGAGCGCTCGAGATCGGCGACCTTCAGGTGGACGTGGCCGATGTCGACGCGCGAATCGATCGCCATGCCCGGATCGTACGCAACGCCGGAACTGCGAAGCTAGGCCGATGTTCGACCGCTCCGCCGAGCTCTACGACCTCGTCTACGGCTTCAAGGACTACGCCGGCGAAGCGGGGCGAGTTGACGAGCTGATCCGCGAGCGCCGGCCCGACGCGCGCTCGCTCCTCGACGTCGCTTGCGGAACGGGAAAGCACCTCGCTGAGTTGAGTGACCGCTATCCGGACGTCGCCGGGCTCGACCTCGACGAGGGACTCCTGGCGGTTGCCCGCGAGCGACTTCCGGACGTCACCCTCCACCACGGCGACATGACGTCGTTCGATCTCGGCCGGCGCTTCGACGCCGTCACTTGCCTCTTCTCGGCGATCGGCTATGTGGGCACCGAGTCGAAGCTCCACGCCGCGATCGCCACCATGGCTCGCCACCTCGAGCCCGGCGGCGTCCTGATCGTCGAGCCGTGGCTCGAGCCGCAGGACTGGAAGCCCGGTCATCTGCACCTGCTCACGGTGGACGACCCGGACGTGAAGATCGCGCGAGCGAGCGTGGCAGATCTGGAAGGGACGACCTCGATCGTGGACTTCCACTACCTGGTCGTCAGCCGCGCCGGGGTCGAGCGCTTCACCGAGCACCACGAGGTCGAGCTCTTCACCCGTGCCCAGTACGTCGAAGCGTTCGAGGCCGCCGGGCTCGCGGTCGAGCACGACGAGGAGGGCCTGATCGGCCGCGGGCTCTACATCGGGACGACTCGCTAGGGCTGCTCGGGCGGCTCGCCCTGGACGACTCGCTCGGTCGGCGCCGCCGACGATCGCACCTCATCCACCCGCTCGTCGACCTCCGCTTCGACCTGGCGCCGCTCGGACTCCTTCGCCGCGATCGCGGCATCCGCGGCGCCGACCGCGCCGCGAAGCCGGACGATGTCATCGGCAAGCTCGCCGTAGGCCGCTTCGCCAAGAGCGGTGATCGCCTCCTCCCGGGAGCGGCGCAGATGCTCGAGGTCGGAATCGAGCTCACCGATTCGGCGCCGCGCCTTCGCCCGGATCGCGAGCGAGTCGATCGCGGCACCGGCGCGACCGCGCACGCCGTCGTAGGAGCGCACCGCGGTGCGCGCGACCCCGCTCTCCCCCGACCGCCGCGCGAGCTGGGGAAAGCCGCTCAAGAGGAACAAGCCGACCACGAGCAAGACGACCCCGGCGACGAGGCGACCGGTGACGAGCAGGACGATCGCGAGCGCCACGAGCAGCGGGCCGAGCGCGAGCAGAAGCGTCGCGGGCGGCACGCCGAAGAGTCGGCGATCGGCGTGCACGTTCACCGTCTCCTGACGCCCTGCGATCGCGGCGCCGCACCAGCCGCAGTACTGCATCCCGGGCGGGACGTCGTTGCCGCAGCTGGAACAGGTCTCGGGATCCGACATGCCTGCCGCTCTACCCCGCGCTGCGGGCCTGCACACGCTCAGGCGCGTTCGCCGGCCAGCGTCCAGAGCACGAACGCGAGCCAGTGGACGCCGATCACGTCGGTCTGGATCCCGAGCGCGAGTACGGCAACGAGCGCCGCGCCGAGCCAGGGAGCGCGCGGCAGGACCCGCCGGAGCAGGGCCAGATTCCAAGCCAGGAAGACGAGCATGCCCAGTAGGCCGACCTCGACGCCGAGCTCCGTGTAGGTCGACTCGCCCGCCTTGATCTCCTCACCCGTGCGCTTCGCCGTCACGCCTGCATTCCCGAGTCCGAAGCCCTGCGGATGGTGGGCGACGGTGCCGATCCCCTCGCGCAGGCTGTCGAGGTGACTGTCGAACGACGGCTCGTCGAAGCTCGTCGGGTCACCGCTCGCCTCTGGTTCCTGCTGCGCATTGGCTCGTTGGAACTCGAGCTCGGCGGGCGTGAAGGAGGTCTCGGGGCCGATCTCCGGATACGCATTCACGAAGAAGAATCCCGTCACGACGAGCACCGTCGCGGCCGCGAGCGGCCACCAGCTGCGAAGCGCGTAGGCGAGCACGCCGAGCGCGAGCGCGAGCGCGGCGATCGAGGTTCGCGAGTAGGTGAAGAGGAGCCCGACGAGGAGGAGTCCGCTCAGCGCACTCAGCCAGCGCGAGCGCCCCCAGGCCGCAGCGACGAGCAGTGCCACGAGGAGCAGGTAGCCGGTGGCGAGCGGGCTGAGGAAGGTCGAGACGAGGCGGCGCAGCGGCCGCTCGTCACCCGGGTTGTAGACGAAGTTCTCCGGCAGTCCCGAGACCGCCCGACCGTAATCGAGTCCGAGCTGCTCCGAGAACCAGCCGGGCGCGCCCGAGTTGCGCCAGCCATCGAGCGGGATCGCGTAGACGTCGATCAGCCCCCATGCAGCTACAACCGCGGCCGTGCCGAGGATCAGCGCACCGACTCGCCGAAGGTCGTTCCGGCCCAGGTGAAGGCTGCGGCCGAGCACGTACGCGGCAACCGGGGTCAGGCCGTGACGCAGCCCGTAGAGGATCCCCCGGCCGGAGGCGTTGCCACCGAGCCAGTCCTGCGGGATCACGGCGTAGACGACGACGAAGGCCGCGAAGGCGAGCGCGAGCCAGTCGGTCGAGGTCGATTTGAACGGAATCCCACGACGCGTCCAGACGACGACCCCGAGCGCGACGGCGAGTAGCACTTCCTTCCAGGCGGAGACGACATCGAGCGGGAGCCCGCGGATTCCGAGCTCCCAGAGCTCCGCCACGACGACGTTATGGAAGGGAAGACCGACGATGAATGCATAGAGCGCGTACCGAGGAAAGCGCTCGGCCAAGGCCCGCTCAGCCAACGATCGCCGCGAGCGTCATGCCCAGGTTGACGATCCGCACGTCGCCGGGAAAGAGCTCCTTCAGGTCGCCCGGCCCGAGCAGGCGGTTCTCCTTCGCCCAGGGCTTGCGCGCGAGCTCGTAGCTCCGGTGCGCGAGCGGCTCCGGCAGCCAGTGCACGAGCGGCAACCGCGTGTGAACCTCGACCGGGAACCAGCGATTCGGTGTCGTGACGAAGACCCGTGGCGCGACGCGCAGCGCTTCGGCGACGAAGCCGCGCTGCGCCTCGACGCCACCCACGTGCTCGATCACGGCGTTCGAATAGACGATGTCGAAGCTCGAGTCCTCGAAGGGCAGCTCGGCCGCGTTGCCCTGCACATAGCGGATCGCGGGATAGCGCTCGCTGAAGGTCGTCCCCTCGTGCTGGCCGAGCGCCGTGATCCGGTCGGGCCACGGATACGCCTGCTCGAAGAAGTTGAGCGTGCCGCAGCTGCCGTGCTCGGTGTCGCCGATCTCGCCGAAGCCGAAGTCGTCGACGCCGATGTCGAGCACCGTCGTCTCTGCCGTGGGCCGCATCGTCTCCAGGAAGAGCGCGAGCTTGCGGCGGCGGGAGCGGAGCGAGATCGCATCGGCGAGCCTCATCAGGGCACAACAGTAAGGTCTGACCCGGTGATCGAGGCACTCGTCAGGCCGGCTGGGCCATACTCGTTGCGGCTGAGTGCGCGGCGGGAAGTCTTCGAAAGCGTGCTTCCCGGCGGCGGGATCGGAGCCGCGTGGCAGCGCGTCGACGGGGCGGTCACGCTGCGCGCGCCGGATGAGGCGGGCATCACGCTCCTTCGCTTCATGCTCGCTCTCGACCACGACACGACCGAGTTCGGGCGCCGTTTCCGCTCGGATCCACTGCTCGGCCGCTCGATCCGCGAGCTCTCCGGGCTGCGGCCTCTCCGTCTGCCCACGGTCGCCCAGGCCGTGTTGCGGGCGATCTGCGGCCAGCTGATCGAGGCGAGGCGTGCTCGAGCGATCGAACGCGCGGTGATCCGGGCATGCGGCGACTCGGTGCCGACGCGCGAGACGATCGGGCGGCTCTCGCCCGCGGAGCTGCGCCGCTTCGGGCTCGCGACGCACCGAGCGTCGGCGCTCGTCCGGCTCTGCCGCACGCTCGATCTCGAGCGGCTGCGCGAGCTCCCGATCGAGGCGGTGGAGGCCCGCCTCCTGCGCGAGCGCGGCTTCGGCCGGTGGTCGCTCGGAATGGTCGCGCTCGAAGGGCTCGGTAGCTACCGGCACGGCCTGGTCGGCGACCTCTCGCTCGTCAAGCTCTGCTCGGCGCTGCGCGGCCGTTGGGTCGAGCTCCCCGAGACGGCAGAGCTCCTCGCTTTGTACGAGGAATGGGCGGGGCTCGCGGGCGTCTACCTGCTGGCCGGCTGGCACCGCGGGCTCGTGCCGGGTGCCGACGCCGACGTCGCCCGCGTCGTTCGCGTCGCCTCGCGCCGAGCGGGCTAGATGATTGATGCCACGATCTCGCGCGCTCGGATGTGCGATCTGGCGTGTCTGGGCCGCTCCCGGGCTACCAGCTCGCGCCCCGAGACGGACGATCTCGTGGCATCAAGCATCTAGACTGCGACATGGTCGACGAGCGGAAGATCGCGATTCTCGGGGCTGGGAAGATCGGCGAAGCGCTCGTTGCCGGGCTGCTCTCCTCAGGTTGGCGCGAGCCGAGCGAGATCTCGGCCTCGACCCGCCGCGAGGAGCGCCTCACCGAGCTGCGCGAACGCCATGGGATCGAGGTGACGCGCTCGAACGCCGAGGCGCTCGCGCGCGCGGCGCTCGTCGTGATCGCGGTCAAGCCGCAGGATCTCGACGTGCTGCTAGGCGAGATCGGCACGCTGATCCAGGCAAGCCAGACCGTCCTCTCAATCGCGGCTGCGATCCCGACCGCGGCGATCGAGCGACACCTCGGAAGCGGCGTCCCGGTCGTGCGAGCGATGCCCAACACACCTGCGATCGTCCACGAGGGGATCGCCGGAATTTGCGCCGGCTCGCACGCCGGCGAGGAACACCTGAACCTCGCCGAGGAGGCGCTTCGGCATCTGGGCGGGGTCGTCCGCGTCTCGGAGCCGTACATGGACGCCGTGACCGCCGTCTCCGGCTCGGGGCCGGCCTACTTCGCCCTGCTCGCCGAGGCGATGATCGAAGCGGGAATCCTGCTCGGGCTCTCGCGGGAGATCTCGACGCAGCTCGTCGTCCAGACGATGCTCGGCACCGCCAAGCAACTGCGCGACCTGAAGATGCACCCGGTCGAGCTGCGCGAGATGGTGACCTCGCCGGGCGGGACGACGATCGCGGCGATTCGCGAGCTGGAGCAGGCGGGCGTACGGGCCGCGTTCCTGAACGCGATCCAGGCGGCGATGGTGCGCTCGAAGGAGCTGGCGCGCGGCGAGCAGCCGTGAATGTCGAGATCCGGGTGCTCGACGACCCGGGCGAGGCGGCGGGAGAGCTGCTCGCGGAGGCGGCGACGCCCGGAACGAATCTCGTACTCTCGGGCGGGTCGACGGTTGGCAGCGCATACGAGGCGGCGGCGAAGCGCCGAAGCCGCTGGGACGGCGTTCACGTCTGGTTCGGCGACGAGCGGGCGGTGGCGCCCGACCACGAGAACTCGAACTACAGACTCGCTCGCGAGACCCTTCTCGACGCGCTCGGCACACAGCCAGTCGTGCATCGCATCCACGGCGAGCAGGCAGCGGACGAGGCCGCGGCTCGCTACGACGAGGAGCTCGAAGGCGTCGTACTCGACCTGGCGCTGAACGGAATCGGGCCGGACGGCCACACCGCGTCGCTCTTCCCGGGCGCGACGGCGCTGGACGAGACCGAGCGGCGCGCCGTCGCCGCCGAGCCGTGCCTCGAGCCGTTCGTCACCCGCGTGACGCTGACGCCACCCACCTTCGCGGCGACGGGTCTGCTGGTCTATCTCGTCACCGGCGAGCCAAAGGCCGAGGCGGTCCGCCGCGCGTTCGCCGAGGAACCCGATCCGTCCACGCCCGCGAGCCTCGTCCGCGGGCGCCGCACCATCGCTCTCCTCGATGCGGCGGCTGCGTCGCTCCTGCCCTAGCGGGGCAGGAGCGGCGAGCTCAGCTGGGCGGCCATCCCGCGACGGGCGGCGAGCGCCTGGAGAACCAGCACGGTGTCTGCGACCGGGATGTCCTCGAGGTAGTCGGCTCGTGTCTCGAACGACTCGAGCACCCGCTCGATCGCCTGGACGTAGTCGACCACGTCCTCGGCGGCGATGAAGGCGAGGGCGTCGCCCACGTCGGCCGGGAAGCCCTCGTGCGCACGAGCGATGTCGGCGTGAATCCGGGCGTCGTCGAACTCGCCGAGCACGAGACAGGCCAGCGCCGCCGCGTAGCGGCCGATCGGCGACTCGGCCTCTCCCGCGCCGGACTCGAGCGCCCAGCGCGCGTCTGCGGCGGCGCCGTCCCAGTCGCCGGCGAGGATCCGCGCCTTGATCGCCCCGATCGGCCTGCCCCAGCTCCCCGGCGGGGCGTCGTCCCAGCTCTCTCGGTAGCGCTCGGCCGCGCGTCCGAACCATTCGCGCCCGTCCGCTCCGGCCATCAGTGCTGCAAGCCCAGCCGCACCCGCTGCGTTCCCCATCCTGGTGAGCTGCCGCTGACGCTCGTCGCCTCCGTCGGGAAGCCGGCGCTCGCCGTCGAGATAACGCTCTTCCGCCCGGCGCCGCACGTCTGTCCAGTCGGATTTCACCACGCAATCGTAAAGCCCGCTGCGAGCCGTCGGTCGTCCGCAGGATCGGATATGCTGTATCTCAGCGCCGCTCGCCGCCTAGTCCGTGCGAGTGCGCCGAACTCCTCAGAGGTCGCAGCGCGAAGCAGCGTTGCCCAGATGTCAGAAGCGATACTGAACCCGACCACCACGTCGGATGCGGCGGACGGCCTGCAAGCCGACGCGCTCCGAGCGTACGAGTGGGCCGCCGAGCCCTTTCTCCACCACGGCGAAGCGCCCGCGGAGGCGCTGGCTCCCGGCACCGCCCGCAGGCTCGCGCTCGACGAGGCGCTGGCCGAGATCGACGCCGGTCGCGCAACCCCGTCGGCGCGCTGGAAGGTCCGCTTCGGCCTGATGCTCGGGCTCGAGCGCGTCCTCTCCTCGAAGCCGCCGACCACCGCCGCAGGGACCGAGCTACGGCGCCATCAGATCGACGCGCTCGCCGGGATGCTGACCGAGCTGATCGCCTCGAACCAGCGCTCAGCCGTCGAGGAAGAGAACGGCAACGGCAACAGCGACGCCGATCCAGAGCTCGAGGAAGAGGACGAGCTCGGCGAGACGGAGCTCGAGGCCGACGACGAGCTGCCATCGGAATTCGAGGGCGAGGACGCTGGGGCCGAGCGCCGCTTCCGGTTCCGCCATCCGACCGCGTCGGGCAAGACGATCGCCGCCGCGGGCTTCGTCGAGGCCGCCCGCTCGCTCGGGATCCTGATCCTCACCCACCGCCGCCTGCTCGTCACGCAGTTCCGCAACGACCTGACGACCGAGGGCTACGGCGACCGCTTCACCGACGCGATCGAGACGGGGAAGGAGCCGCTGCGCCGCGACCCGATCACGATCCAGACCTATGCCTGGTTCGCCCGTCACGTCGGCTCGCTCTCGCGCGAGGCGTATCAGCTCGTGATCTGCGACGAGGCTCACACGGCGCTCGGCGAGAAGACGAGCGCGGCGATCCGCAGCTTCCCCGAGCCGATCTTCATCGGGATGACGGCGACCGAGCAGCTGATCGCGAAGCAGGTCTCGGACGTCTTTCCCGCTTCGGTCGACGACCTGCCGCTGGCGGACGCCGCGCGCAGGGGTCTGATCGCGCCGCTTCGCTGCCTGCGCCTCGCGCCGGCGGCCGCGATCAACTCCGTGCCGATCGTCGGCGGCGACTTCGAGGAGCGCGCGCTCGCCGCGGCGCTCGACCACCAGGCCCTGAACCAGGCCGCCGCCAGCCTCTACCGCGAGCGGTTCGGCTCCACGGCCGGAATCGTCTACGCGGCCGGCGTCGAGCACGCCTACAACCTCGCGCAGGAATTTCGCGCCGCCGGGCTCAAGGCGGAGGCCGTCTCGGGCAAGACGCCGCCGGTGCGGCTCGCCGAGACGCTTGCGGCCTACGAGCGGGGCGAGATCAACGTCCTGATCAACGCGATGCTGCTCGCCGAAGGCTGGAACTCGCCGCGCGCGACGATCTGCATGCACCTCGCGCCGACCGCTTCGAAGCGCGTCTACCAGCAGCGGATCGGCCGGATCATGCGGACGCATCCGCGCAAGGAAGCCGGCATCGTGGTCGACTTCGTCGTCAAGTCGGCGACGCACTCGGATCGCGTCGTCTCGCTCCACTCGCTGCTCGATGCCGACTTCTACCGCGAGGGCGCGCGCGTCACTCCCGCGCCCCGCCGCCGCGTCCAGCGCCGCGCGCGTCGCCAGCTCTCGCCGGCAAACTGGCTCGTTCCGGTCACGCCGGACGTCGCCCGCCGACTCGCCGTGATCCAGCGCGAGTGGCAGCGGATCGACCCGAAGTTCATGGACGACGACGAGCAGCGGTACTGGGCGACGATCGCCGGCCGCCAGCTTCGCTTCGACCAGCGCGCCGAGTTCGCGAAGAAGTTTGCGGAGAGCCGTGCGTCGAAGGTCGCCCTCGAGCAGTTCCTCTCGATCTGCGCCGCCGAGAATCCGAACCGGCGCCTGCGCATGACCGCGCTCCAGGATCGCGTCTCGATGATCGTTGAGCGCGCCGAGTTCGACGACCTCGTCACGCTCGTGAGCCAGGCGCCACCGTGGGACAAAGATCGTGCCGCCGGGGTTCGGATCCTGCTGCGCGCGCTCGGCGAAGGCAAGGCGAACGCGCCGGACCAGATCCTGCAGCGCTGGACCTGGAAGCTCGCGAAGGCGACGCGCAAGATCCAGGATCGGCGCGCGAGCGCGGAGTTCCCCGAGGCGAAGCGCCTGCTCGGTGCCGTCGCGAACTCGCGCGGGCATCGACACGAGGAGAACGTGGCCCGGCTCGTGCAGGTCGCAAAAGCGCTGCCGATCGAGGTCGGGGCCGCGCTGCTCACCTCTGCCGACGGCTATACGCCACGAGCGAGCGGGGCGCTCGACCGCGCTCGCGAGGAGCTCGGCGAGACCGCTGCGATCGCGAATGCGCTCGCGAACAACCTTCCCGCGCCGAAGGCTCCGGCGCGCAAGCAGCGGCGCCGGCGCAAGCGGAAGAAGCCAGGCGAGGGCCAGGCCCAGCGTCATAACGCGCAGGGCCAGAACGGACAGGCGCCGAACGGGGAGCAGTCGCCGGCTGAACCCTCGGCGAACGGCTCGGCCGCCGGCGAAGGTCCGGAGCAGCCGTCACGACCGAGGCGACGCCGACGGCGTCGGTCCGGAAGCTCCGGCTCCGCCGCCACACCCCATGGCGGCAACGAGCCGTCCACGGCCGCGCCGGAATCCGTAACCCCCACGTAAGAGAGCACGGCTACCGTTCAGGGCCTTGCTCGTCCTGCTCGCCATCGGGTTCGTCGCGGGAATCGTCACCGCGCTCTCGCCCTGCGTCCTCCCGGTGCTGCCGATCGTCCTCGCCGGCGGCGCCACCGGTCGCCGCCCCCTGGCGATCATCGCCGGGATCGTGCTCAGCTTCACGGTCTTCACGCTCTTCGCGGCCTGGCTGCTCGACCGGATCGGGCTGCCGGACGACTTCCTTCGCAACCTCGCGATTGCGGTACTGCTGCTGATGGGGGTCACGCTCCTCTGGCCGCGTGCCGCGGATCTGCTCGCCCGACCGCTCCAGGCTCTCACTCGCCGTCGCGGCGGCGACGCCGGCGGAGGCTTCCTCCTCGGCTTCTCGCTCGGACTCGTCTTCGTTCCCTGCGCCGGCCCGGTGCTCGCGGCGGTGACGGTGATCGCCGCCCAGCGAGACGTCGGTCTCGACGGCGTCGTGCTCACTCTCGCCTACGCCGTCGGAGCCGCCGTTCCGATGCTGGCGATCGCCTTCGCCGGCCAGCGCGCCGCTCGACGGCTCCGGGCACGCGCGACCGTCATCCGCCGCACCGCCGGCGCTCTCGTCGTCGGGGCGGCGCTTGCGATTGCGCTCGGCGTCGACCAGGACCTGCAAACCCAGATCCCCGGCTACACCCAGGCGGTTCAGGATCGGATCGAACGATCGGATTCCGCGCAGCGAGAGCTCGAGGATCTGACGGGGGCACGTGCGCCCGCGGTCGTCGCGGAGAACGCCGAGAGCACGCTCAAGGATTACGGCGTGGCGCCGGAGTTCAGCGGACTCGTCGGCTGGCTCAACTCGAAGCCGCTGACGCTCGCGGGGCTGCGCGGCAAGGTCGTGCTGATCGACTTCTGGACCTACTCGTGCATCAATTGCCTGCGAACGCTCCCTTACATCACCTCCTGGCACGAGCGCTACCGCTCGAGCGGGCTCACCATCGTCGGGGTTCACACACCCGAGTTCGCCTTCGAGCGCGTGGCGTCGAACGTGCGCAAGAACGCGAAGGAGCTCGGGGTCGAGTACCCGGTCGCGCTCGACAACGAGTTCGGCACCTGGAACGCCTGGCACAACCAGTACTGGCCCGCGAAGTACCTGATCGACCGTAAGGGCCATGTCCGCTACTACCACTTCGGCGAGGGCGACTACGACGAGTCCGAGAGCGCGATTCGCGAGCTGCTCGCCGAGCGCGGCGCTGGGAGCGACGATCTGCCGGCGCCGGCCGCGCTCGCCGACGAGAGCCCCCGCGGCCTCGTCACGCCCGAGAGCTACCTCGGTCACCAGCGCCTTGCCCGCTACGTCGGAACCACCATCGCGCTGGATCGCGAGCAGCGGTACGTGCTCTCGTCGGCGTTGGAAGAGAACGAGCTGACCTTCGGCGGCCGCTGGAAGGTGGAAGGCGAGCGCGCGATTGCCGGCCGCGACGCGAGGCTGCGCCTGCGCTACCGCTCGCGCGACGTCTATCTCGTCCTCACCGGCAAGGGCGCCGTCGACGTGCTCGTCGACGGCAAGCGCGAGCGGCGAGTGCAGGTCGCCGGAGACCGGCTCTACACCCTGGTCGAGCGCCCGGAGATCAGCGACCACCTGCTCGAGCTCCGCTTCGCGCCAGGCGTCGCGGGCTACGCGTTCACGTTCGGGTAGCCGAACAATTAGGGTCGCAGTACGGTGTACGTGCCCGCGGCCCAACGGTACGAACGGATGCAGTACCGCCGCAGCGGCTCGAGCGGGCTCCGACTTCCGGCTCTTTCGCTCGGCCTCTGGCACAACTTCGGACATGACGAGCCGTACGAGTCAGGACGCGCGATCGTGCGCCGCGCATTCGACCTCGGGATCACCCACTTCGATCTGGCCAACAACTACGGGCCGCCGTACGGCTCCGCCGAGGAAAACTTCGGCCGGATGCTCCGCGACGACCTCCGGCCGTACCGCGACGAGCTCCTGATCTCGACGAAGGCCGGCTACGACATGTGGGCCGGGCCTTACGGCGAGTGGGGCTCGCGCAAGTACGTGCTGGCGAGCCTCGACCAGTCGCTCAGGCGCCTCGGACTCGAATACGTCGACCTCTTCTACTCGCACCGCTTCGACCCGGAGACTCCGCTGGAGGAGACGATGGGAGCGCTCGACACAGCCGTGCGGCAGGGAAAAGCCTTGTATGCGGGGATCTCGTCGTACTCCGCCCAGAAGACGCGTGAGGCGTCAGCGATCATGCGCAGCCTCGGCACCCCGATCGTGATCCACCAGCCGTCCTATTCGCTGCTGAACCGGTGGATCGAGCCCGAGCTGCTCGACACGCTCGAGCAGGAAGGGATCGGCTGCATCGGCTTCTCCCCACTCGCCCAGGGCGTCCTGACCGATCGTTACCTCGACGGCATCCCGGAAGGATCGCGGGGAAGCCGCAACACGTCGTTGTTGCGGAGTCATCTCGACGAGCAGACGATCGGGAAGGCGCGGGCGCTCAACGAGCTCGCCGCCCGTCGGGGCCAGACGCTCGCCCAGCTGGCGCTGGCTTGGACGCTGCGCGACGCGCGGATGACCTCGACGCTCGCCGGAGCCAGCAGCGTCGCGCAGCTCGAGGCGAACGTCGCCGCGCTCGACGCTCTCGAGTTCACGCCTGACGAGCTCGCCGAGATCGACCTCTACGCGACGGAGAGCGACCTCAACCTGTGGTCGCGCTCGAGCGCGGTCGATCCCGCCTGACGCCTAAGGGCCCTAACGCTCGCGCGGGGCGTCGTCGTCCGACTCCTCGTCGCGCTCGCGCAGGAAGCGCGTCAACTCCGCCGCAAGCGAATCCCCGGAGGGAAGCTCCTCGTGCTCTTCGAGGTCGAGCTCGTCCGTGCGCCGCTCGAGCTCCTCAACGTACGCCGACGTCTCGGCGTCCGAGGAGACGGCCTCGGTCACCTGTTCCGAGTACGTGTCCTCCGCCTCGGCAAGCTCCGCGGTGTCGATGGGCACGTCGAGGAGCGTCGCGAGCCGATCGCAGAGGGCGCGTGCCGCCCGCGGGCTCGGGGCGAGCGAGACGTAATGCGGGACGGCGGCCCAGAGGCTCGCCGCGGGCACACCCGCACCGCGGCAGGCGTCCTGGAGTACGCCGACGATCCCCGTCGGGCCCTCGTAACGGGAATGTTGCAGCCCGAGGCTCTCGACCAGGGCGGGGTCGCTGGCGGCACCCGTCACCGGCGCAGCTCGGGTGTGCGGCACGTCCGCAAGCAGCGATCCGAGCGTGACGACGAGCTCGACTTCGAAGTCCCGCACGAGCTCGAGGACCAGGCCGGAGAAGGTCCGCCAGCGCAGGCTCGGCTCGACCCCGAGCAGCAGGATCGCATCGCGCTCGGTTCCCGGAATGCGGGCGTGATAGAAGGCGTTTTCGGGCCAGTCGATCGTGCGCGTAAGCCCCTCGTCGAGCGAGACGTGCGGCCGGTTCGACTGGAAATCGACAAAACCCTCCGAGTCGATCTCGGCGAAACGCTCGGCCTCCCAGACCCGCGCCAGATAGCCGCCGGCGAGCGTTGCCCCCTGACCGCCGTCGTTCCACCCGCGGAAGGCCGCGATCAGCACCGGGCGCTGCAACAGGGGGCGGCTGACGAGCCGCAGTTCGTCGCTTGCCATCGGGAAAGTCTAGTGACGCACGAGCGGCACGGGCGTGCGCCAGAGCGCGGTCGCGAGCCCGACCGTCCACGCCCAGACGGCCGCCGCAAGGCCGACATGCATGAGCACGAGCCACCACGGGAGCTGGTTGCGGTACTGGATCTCGCCGATGCCCATCTGCAGGAGCAGGAGGCCGAGCAGCACGGCCGTCGCCTGACCGAGCCCCGGCAGGCGCCGGCGCTCGCGAACGACCCAGGCAGCCAGGATCAGGAACGAGAGCCCGAACACCGCGGTCGCGCGGACGTGCCACCAGACTGCATCGAGCAGATTCCAGAAGCGGTCGATCTCGGCGCTGTCGCCCGGATGCGGGCCGGCCGCTGTCGAGAGCGTTCCCGTCACCACGAGGATCCCGCAGGCGACGACGAGCACGAGCGCAACGGCGCGGAGCCACGGCGGAACGGGCGAATCGACACGTCCGCGGGCATTGCCCCACGCCTCGATCGCCAGCGCGACCGCTCCCGCGAGCACCCCGAGCGCGAGCAGGAAGTGCGTCCCGACCATCAGGGGGTGCAGGTCAAGCCTGATCGTGAGCAACCCGAGCGGCGCCTGGGCGACCGTCCCGAGGAAGACTCCGGCAGCGACCAGGGTCGCGCCGCGCCCGAGCCCGTGCGTCCGGGGAGCGGCGATCCAAGCCAAGAGGCTGAGCACGATCGGAGCAAGTGCGACGACCCGGTTGCCGAACTCGATCGTGGAATGCTCGCCGACCGCGGGGAAGAACGCACCCTCCTGGCAGCCGGGCCAGGACTCGCAGGCGAGACCGGATCCGGTCAGCCGGACGAGCGCACCGGTCACGACGATCGCGTAGAGCGAGAGCGCCGACGCAACTGCCAGGAAGAAGTAGTGCTCCGGGGAGACCTCGCGCGACCTGCTCCGAACGACGACGGTGTCGGCCATCAGGCGAGCACGACCCCGTCGCCTGCCTCGACGTGGCCCACGCGGACGATGAGGAGGTTGCGCGCGGCGAAGGATGCGGCCAGTACCGCCGCACGGTCGGAGGGCAGGGCGATCAGGAGCCCGCCGGCTGTCTGCGGGTCGTAGGCGAGCGCGAGCAGGTCCTCGCCGGCGCTCGCCTCGACGGCGGCTCCCGCGAAGTCGCGATTCCGCCCATCTCCCCCCGTGCGGATACCCGCGCGCGCCATTTCGAGCGCGCCGGGTAGAACGGGCAGCGACATCGCGTCGAGCACGATCCGCACTCCGCTTCGCTCGGCCATCTCGTATGCGTGTCCCAGTAGTCCGAACCCGGTCACATCGGTGACGGCGTTCGGCTCGAAGGGCCGGAGCACCTCGGCCGCTGCGAGCGAGAGCTCCGTCATCTGGATCTGCGCCGCCGCGAGCCCTTCCTCGTGACGCCGGCCTTCGCGGGCCGCGTGGAGCAGGAGGCCGGTTCCGAGCGGTTTCGTGAGGAAGAGGGCGTCGCCGGGCAGCGCGCCGCTCTTCGTCCAGATCCCGTCGGGATGAACGGTGCCGATCACGGCGAGCCCGTACTTCGGCTCCTCGTCACGCAGCGTATGCCCGCCGGCGAGGAGCCCGCCGGCCGCCCTGACCTGCTCGTCGGCGGCGGCGAAGATCGCGCCGATGGTCTCGTTCGGCAGGCTTTCGGGGAAAGCCGCGATCGAGAGCGCGAGCAGCGGCATTCCTCCCATCGCAAAGACGTCGTTGAGCGCATTCGTGGCCGCGATCGTGCCGTAGACGGCGGGATCGTCGACGAGCGGCGGAAAGAAATCGACGGTGAAGACGAGCGCCCGCTCGTCGTCGAGCCGGTAAACCGCCGCATCGTCGGACGGCGCCAGTCCGACGAGCAGGTTCGCCGACTCGGCCGGCACGAAGCCCCGCACGAGCTCCTCCAGCCGCGCGGCCGAGAACTTGGCTGCGCACCCGCCACTCTTCGCGAGGTCGGTCAGCTTCACGGAGCTCATCCCTCAACTGTATGCCCAAAAAAAGCTCAGGGGGAGGAGAAGCCTGAGGTTAGGCCAGGGATTCGGCTCCCTCTTCCTCGTTCCTGCGTCGCGTTCTGAGATAGTCGGCGCGTGGCCTCGGCACTCGTCACGGGAGGCTCGTCCGGGATCGGGCTCGCGATCGCGCGGATGCTCGCCGAGGAGGGCTTCGGATTGACGCTCGCTTCGAGGACGGCGGAGAAAGTGGACGCGGCGGCCGGCGAGCTCGGTGCCCTCGCCGTCGCGGCCGACGTCTCGAAGCCCGAGGACTGCGAGCGTGTGGTCGCCGAGCACGTCACGCGCCACGGCGGGCTCGACGTGCTGGTGAACTCTGCCGGAATCGGGATCGCGGGCCGGGTCGAGGACGCGCAGCTCAAGCACATCGATCGGCAGCTCAACATCAACCTCCGCGGCCTCGTTCTCGTCACCCAGGCAGCAATCCCGCACCTTCGCGCGGCAGCCACGAGCGGCAGCGGCGGCTGGATCGTCAACCTCGCCTCGATCGCCGGGACGGTCGCCGTGCCGATCCTGCCGATCTACGCAGCCTCAAAGGCGGCCGTGATCTCGCTCACGCACTCGCTGAATGCGGATCTGGACGGGGACGGCGTGCGCTCGATCGCGATCTGTCCCGGCTTCGTGGACACACCGATGGCCGAGTTCTCCGGACTCCCCGGCGAGCAAATGATCCAGCCCGACGACTGCGCCGAGGTCGTGCGGATGTGTCTGAGGCTGAGCCGCCACGCCCGGGTTCCGCAGGTCGTGATCGAGCGCGTCGGAGCGAGCGGCGGCACGGGTTAGTTCTACGGCAGAAGCTCGCGCTCGACCGCCTCGGTGAGCTCCCGCACCGAGAATGTGCCCTCGAAACGCTCCTTGATGAGGCCATCTGCGCCCACGAGGAAGGTAAAGGGCTCGGAGCGAAGCTTCCATTCGCGGACCCAGCGGTTCGTCCCCTTGGCGGGATCGTTGTCGGTGTAGATCTCGACGTGGATGAAGCGGATTTCGGTGTCCGCGAACTTGCGTCGAACGGCGCCGACGACCTCTACGACCGGGCCGCACGTACGCGTCGTGCAGAACTGCGGGGTCGCGAAGGCGACGACGAACGGCGCCTTGGCTGCTAGCGCCTCGGCGATCGAGGAGCGAAGCAGCGCCCGGTCGGGCGGCTTCTGCGTCGAAAGGGCGGCTAGATCGCCACCCGAGCTCGCGATCGTCGGCGTGCGCGACGCGATTGCCCGTTCGCCGACATCCGGCGCGGCGCTCCGCTTCGCGACGACCACGTTCCCGACGGCCTGGATCTGGCGGCCGCCGACGGGCTCCGCGAGAACCCAGTACGTGCCAGGCTTCGCGATCTCGAGGTGCGTGACGAAGATCTCGGAAGCATCCGCCTCTTCCTCCGAGCCTTCGATCCCGATCGCCTCGGATTTTGCGGTCGTCTCGAGGAACGGCTTCTGCTCGAGCCCTCGCGCGAGCCAGACCCGCGCCGTCGGCCGGGCGATGACCTGCCCTTGACCGTCGACGACGAGAAAGGAGAGTCTCACACGACCGGGCGCGAAGTCGGCCGTTCCCGGAACAATCGCCACGTCCTCGCCGGGCGCTTGCAAGAAGGACTCGAGCGAGCCGGCCGCCGCGGGCTCCTCCACGGCATCTTTGGAGGAACCACCACAGCCGGTGGCGAGAACGAAAGGAGCGAGGGCTAGGGCGAAGGCGGCAACGCGAGGCACGCGGCGAGTGTAGCCGCGGCCTAGCCTAATTACCGTCTTGCCAGCCGCGGAGGATCGGGCCGAGCCAACCGCCGCAGACGGCGAGCAGCACGGGAGCCGAGAGCAGCAGAGAGAATAGCCGCGTCTTCATCTTTGAGCCTCCTTTCCGGGTTAGAAGCGAATGTCCTGAAGTGCCTCGGCTGCGTTCCGGAAGAGACGTGCCGCCTCCGGATCGTCACCGCGACGGGCAGCCAGGTCGCCGAGCGCTACCCATGCACCCGCCCGATGGCTGACAGAGGAGAGCTGTTCGTACGCGGCATCGGCGGCTCGGAAGCACACCTCCGCCTCGTCGAGGTTGCCGCGCTCCAGGAGCGAGCGGCCGAGCACGATCTGGGAACCGCCGATCTCGTCGAGATAGAAGTCCTCGCGACCCTCGAGCAGCTCCAGCGCGTGTCGCGCGTGCTTCTCAGCAGCCTCCCACTCGCCGAGCTGGAGGTGAACCGTTCCGAGGCCGCCCATCGCTACGGCAGCGTCTCCCTGCGCGTCGACCTCGACGGCGACGGCGAACGACGCCTTGAGCAGCGAGATCGCCTCCTGGGGCTTGCCGAGCAGGAGGTTCAGCCCGCCGAGGTTGTTCAGAACCCGGCCGACCGTTCGCTCGTCGTTCAGCTCTTGATAGAGCGCCTTGGCACGCTCCGCGTAGCTCCGCGAGAGCACCCAATGACCGGTGCGCTCGGCGACAAGGGATGCCTGGAAATAACTGTTGGCGGTCATGCTGCGGTCACCGACGGCCTGCGCCAGCTCGAGCGCCCGCTCGGCGTCCTCGCGCGCGGCCTCGAAGTCGCGTTGACGACGGTGACAGCGGGAGCGCCACTGGAAGATGTCGGCACGAAGTACGTCGCACGGGAGCTCGGAACGCTCCGCGAGCGTGAGCGCCTCGCCGAAGAGCGCGATCGCGGTGCCGGTGCTCGAAACCTTGAAGCGGCAGGCGCCGAGGCGGAAGACGAGCTCGGCGCGATCGAGGTCGGAGAACGCGGGGCTCTCGGCGATCGCGCGGGCCTCGGTCACGAGCTCGATCCCGCGGCGCGGATCGCCATCCTGCATTCGCGCCCACGCCTCGCCCGAACGCGCGCGAACCTCGAGTTCGGCTGCGTTGGTGGCGGCGACGGCGCTGCGCACGTCGTCGTAGGCGGCGAGCGCCTCCTTGTAGTGATGGGACTGCGTCAGAGCCTCAGCCTGGGCGAGCAACGTCTCGACTCGTCCGCGCTCGTCGGTGGACACACCACTCGCGAGGAATGACGGGTCGACGTTCAGGCGCTGTGCGAGCCATTCGACGGTCTCTTGAGTCGGCCGCGTCTTCCCGCGCTCGATCTGGCTGACGTACTCCTTGGAGAAGCGATCGCCGGCCAGCTCCGTCTGGGTCAGGCCTGCCGAGACGCGGAGGAGACGTAGCCGGTCGCCCAGCCGTCCCGACGAGGGCGGCGCGGCGGTGGAGCGGCGGGTGGTTGAGAAGGCTTCGTTCATGGCGGTGGTTGATTCAGTCAAGTCGGATGCGGAGCGACGCGCATACCCCTTTACGGGGATCTTCGGCCGATCACCGTTTCGGCCCAACGAGTGAAGTGAACCTACCACTGGATCACTTGACCGCGCTACTTGACTTTTAGGGACATGGCTCCTACAGTTCTCCTACTTGCTCGCTGGACGCCAGGCGATGCAAGGGCGCGCCACCGACATGCGACCGCCGCAAAACCGGAGGCCGTGACCGAGCCGCAGGGTCACGTCCGAGGGAGTGTCGCCAAGTGGCTGCTTGCCTTACGAGGATCGTCCCCGGAGCCGCAGCCGGGGACGTTCCATGGTCCGGCTGAATCTCGGCTCTGCGATGATCGCTGCGTGGTCGCAAGCGACACGACATTCGCGTGGACGCCCTCTCCGAAGCAACTCGAGCACGCGAACGTCGTCCGGCTCGCTCACGTGCTCGGGTGCTCGGACTACGGCTCGTTGCACCGGCTCTCGGTGAACGACCCAGATCGGTTCTGGCGCGTTGTCGTCGACGATCTCGAGCTCGAGCTCACCGCCCCGTGGCAGCGCGTGCTGGACGACTCCCGCGGGATCGAATGGACGACCTGGTTCGACGGCGCCCGCCTGAACATCGCGACGGCGTGCGTCCATGTGTGGGCCGAGCGCACACCACACGCAATCGCAGCCATCTTCCACGGCGAAGACGGCGACCGGAGCGAATGGAGCTTCGCGGAGCTCTCGCTGCAGGTCGTGCAGTTCGCCGAGAGCCTCGCGGGGTTGGGGGTCGTCGCGGGCGATCGCGTCGCGCTGTACATGCCGATGTGCCCGGAGGTAGCCGTCGCCTCGCACGCATGCGCGCATCTCGGTGCTGTACAGGTGCCGATCTTCTCCGGCTTCGGCGCCTCCGCGGTGGCGCAACGTCTTCAGGACTCCGGTGCGAAGGTCGTCGTCACGGCCGACTGGTCGTACCGGCGTGGCAGGCGGACGCCGATGCGGGAGACGATCGAGGCGGCGACGGGCGAGGCACCGACCGTCGAGCACATGGTCGAGTGGCGTCGTGAGGATAGGACGTGGAGCGTGCCGCTCGGTGAAGGCGTACTCGCGCCGCTCGACGTGCCGGCCGAGCACCCGTACCTGCTCGCGTACACCTCCGGTACGACCGGGCGACCCAAGGGAGCGCTCCACGTCCAGGGCTCGTTCCTGCTCTCGATCGCCCGCGAGGCCGCCTACCAGACGGACATCCATGCCGGCGATCGCGTCCTCTTCTCGACCGACATGGGCTGGATCATGGGCCCTTGGACGGTTGTCGGGGCCGGCGCGCTCGGGGCGACAGTCGTCTACATGGAGGGCGCGCCCGACTGGCCGGACGACCGGCTCTGGCGGCTCGTCGAGTCGGAGCGGGTGACGATGCTCGGTGTCTCGCCGACGCTGATCAGGGCGCTGATCCCGAAGGGCGAGCCGACAGCCGATCTCACCTCGCTCCGAGCGATCACGACGACGGGCGAGGCGTGGAACGCCGGCCCGTACGACTGGCTGAACGAACATGCGGCGGGGGGCGGCGCGATCCCGATCGTCAACATCTCCGGCGGCACCGAGGTCGGCGCGTGCTTCCTCTCGGTGACGCCGATGGCGCCGTCGAAGCCCTGCTCGCTCGGCTATCCCGCGCTCGGGCAGGCGATGGACGTCTATTCGCCGGAAGGAACGTCGCTGCGCGGCGAGGTGGGCGAGCTCGTCTGCACGCGCGCGTGGCCGGGAATGACACGCGGGATCTGGGGGGACGACGCGCGCTATCTCGAGACGTACTGGAGCCGATTCCCAGGCGTCTGGACGCACGGCGACTGGGCTTCGATCGACCACGATGGCTACTGGTTCCTCCACGGCCGTTCCGACGACACGCTCAACATCGCCGGGAAGCGGATCGGCCCCGCCGAGCTCGAGTCGGCCGCGCTCGATCATCCGGGTGTCGCGGAGGCTGCCGCGATCGGGATGCCGCACGAGGTCAAGGGAGAGGTCGCATGGCTCGTCTGCGCGCTGAGACCGGGAATGGAGGCCGACGCGGAGGGCGTGAAGGCCGTCGTCGCGGCAGCACTTGGAAAGGCGTTCGCGCCCGAGCGTGTCCTTTTCGTGAGCGCGCTGCCGAAGACCCGCAGCGCGAAGATCGTCCGTAGGGCGGTCAGGGCAACCGCTCTCGGCGAGGATCCCGGCGACCTTTCCACGCTCGAGAACCCCGACACCCTGGAGGAGATAGCGAATGTCGTCTAGCAGAGCGCTCGTCACAGGAGCCGGCCGCGGCATCGGCGCGGCAATCGCGCGCGAGTTGGCGGCGAACGGCTGGCACGTGACCGTCACCGGCCGCACGGCCGACCAGGTCGAGACAATCGCGAGGGAGATCGGTGGCAATGCGGTCACCGGCGATGTCTCGAAACGCGAGGACGTCGAGCGGATGATCGCCGCGGCGACTCCGATCGATCTGCTCGTGGCGAACGCGGGCATCGCGAAGTGGGAGGACTCGTGGGAGACCGACCCAGCCGAGTGGTGGCGCATCGTAGAGGTCAACGTCCTCGGGGCGTACCTCACCTGCCGACTCGCGCTGCCCGGGATGATCGAACGCGGCAGTGGGCGAATCGTGATCACGGGCAGCGGCTCGTCTTATCTCCCTGGCTCCACCTCGAGCGCCTACAACGCGAGCAAGGCTGCGGTCGGCCGGTTCGGCGAGTCGCTCGCGAAGCAGGTCGAGCCGCACGGCGTCAAGGTCTTCGTGATCAGTCCAGGTCTCGTCCGGACCGAGATGACGGACGGCCTCTTCCCCGACGACGCGCCGTGGACGCCCCCGGAGCTGGCTCCGCGACTCGTACTCGAGCTCGCGTCCGGCCGCTTCGATGCGCTCTCCGGTCGCTACCTCCACGCCGAGCACGACCCGCCGGACGAGCTCGAGGCCCGGATCGACCGAATCCTCGCCGAGGACCTGAACGCGATCCGGCTGCGGCGGGAGAGTTAAGCCTCCGGGCGCGGCACGATCCAGGTCTGGCGAGCGAGCGCGAGCCGCTCGCCTTCGGCCGACCAGAGCGCGGTGCCCGCGTAGAGCTTGCGGCCATCCGCGTCCCGCGGCCAACCCATGACGACGCAGCGCTCGCCTTCCTCAGGCAGGCGCTCGACTCGGGCGGCCATCCGGCCGAGGAGCGTCTCGCCGCGGCCCTGCGCGCTCACGGCGTACGCACCCGAGCAGTCGATTGCAGCCCAGACGACTGGGAGCGAGACCTCCCGGGCGAGCCACGGAGCCGCGACTGGATCCGCCGGGTCGATCCGACCCGGAAGAATCCGCAGTCCGTCGCCCTCGGCCCTGGTCTCACCGCAGCTGAAGCAGCCGCCGAAGCTGTCCGCCTCGAAGGCGAGGTAGCGGCTGCTCGCCGCGACAGCGTCGCTCCACGAGACGGAAGTCGGCACGTCGAGCTCGACCTCCGCCGGGACCGCCTCGGCGACGACCGCGTCGCGATCGAGCAGGAGGAGCCGGTCGCCGTCGGCCTCGATCGCGAGCCGCCGCTCGAGCGGCGGCGGCAGACGGAGCGTCACCTCGACCGGGCCGTCAGCGCGGGAGGCGAGCAGCCCTGCCGCGTAGCCCCCGTTTGCAGACCCCTCGGGTCCGCGGAAACGGCGGTCGATTACCACGTAGTTTTTGTCTGAGAGTCGCAAACCGATAGAATCGGGTCGTGCGGCTTGCGCTCGCCCAGATCAACGTCGTCGTCGGCGACCTGGACGGGAACCGCGAGCGCATTCTCTCCTCTCTCGCGGACGCGCGGGGCGAAGGCGCCGAGCTCGTGCTCTTTCCCGAGCTCGCGGTGACGGGCTACCCGCCGGAGGATCTCCTCCTCCGACCCGCGTTCGTGCTCGCCGCGCAGGCTTCGCTGCGCAAGATCGCAGCGGCGTGCACCGATGTGACCGCGCTCGTCGGAACGCCGTGGTTCGACCGCGATCTCTTCAACGCCTGTGCGGTCTGCTCGGATGGCCGGGTGCGATCGGTCTACCGGAAGCGCTATCTGCCGAACTACGGAGTCTTCGACGAGGATCGCTATTTCGCGTCCGGTCGCGAGCTCGTGCTGCTTCGGCTCGGGGGCACGCTGATCGGCCCCACGGTCTGCGAGGACATCTGGCAGCCCGGCCCGCCCGCCACCGACCTCGCTCTGGCCGGCGCCGAGCTGCTCGTGAACATCTCCGCGTCGCCGTTCCACGTCGGCAAAGCGGAGGAGCGCGAGGAGATGCTGGTCACGCGGGCGCGCGACAACTCGGCCTTCCTGGCGTTCTGCAACCTCGTCGGGGGCCAGGACGAGCTCGTCTTCGACGGCCACTCGGTCGTTCTCGACGACGAGGGGGAGGTTCTCGCTCGGGCGCCAGGATTCGAGGAGGTGTTGCTCGTCCTCGACATCGACCCGACCGAGGCGATCGGGCGACGGCTGCGCGACGTGCGTCGGCGCTCGCTCGCCCGCGAGCGGGAAGACGAGCAAGAACCCCAGATCGTCGAGTTGGGAACAAGTGTTGTTGCAACACAAAGTCCCTCGGGTGGCGGCTCGATTGTCCCGTTCGAGGCTCCGCTCGAGCAGATGCGGCGCGGGCTCGTCTTGGCGCTCGCCGACTACGTGGGCAAGAACGGCTTTCGCGAGGTCGTGCTCGGGCTTTCGGGCGGAATCGATTCCGCACTCGTCGCCGCGCTCGCAGTGGACGCGCTCGGGCCCGAGCGGGTGCATTGCGTTTCGTTGCCCTCACGCTACTCGTCCGAAGGAACGCGCACCGATGCCCAGCGCTTGGCGGAGAGCGTCGGTTGCGATTTCCGCGAGCTGCCGATCGAGTCGGCGGTCGTCGCGCTGGACGAGGTCGCCGGCGGGCTGGAAGGCCTGGCCGCCGAGAATCTTCAGGCCCGCGTCCGCGGGATGCTGCTGATGGCGTTCTCGAATACGCACGGCTGGCTCGTGCTCGCGACCGGGAACAAGTCCGAGCTCTCGGTCGGCTACTCGACGCTCTATGGCGACCTTGCAGGCGGCTTCGCGCTGATCAAGGACGTCTTCAAGACGGACGTCTTCCGGCTCGCGCGGCACATGAACGAGCGCGCCGGCCGCGAGCTGATCCCCACCTCGATCATCGAGCGGGCGCCGTCCGCCGAATTACGCGACGACCAGCGCGACGAGGACTCGCTACCGCCGTACGCGCTGCTCGACCAAGTCCTCGAGGCATACGTGGAGCTCGATCGGTCGCGCGAGGAGCTTGTCGCAGACGGCTTCGACGCAGCCGTCGTCGAGCGCGCGATCGCGCTCACGGATCGTGCCGAGTACAAGCGCCGCCAGGCCCCGCCGGGCGTGAAGCTCCGTCCCAAGGCGTTCGGGCGCGACCGGCGCAGCCCGATCACCAACAAGTGGAAGGGTTGACATCCGCAAATCCGTTAGTTACTACTTACGGTAAGTGAGTGCGAACGGAAAAGTCCTCGATGCGCTGGGTGACTGGACTCGACGCCAGATCCTCGAGGCGCTGAAGTCCGGTCCTCTCTCGGTGGGGGAGTTGGCCGCGAAGCTGCCGGTCAGCCGACCGGCGGTGTCGCAGCATCTGCGGGTGCTGAAAGACGCAGGCCTCGTCACCGACCGAAGAGACGGCACGCGACGGATCTATGGCGTCGATCCGGCCGGCCTCGCCGAGATCCGTGAGTACTTCGACAGCTTCTGGGGCGAAGCGCTCGAGCGCTTTGCCGCCGAGGCGCGAAAGGAGACAGGATGAGCACTCTGACGACCGATGCCATTCGCAAGACCGTGCTCGTGGACTTCGCCCCGGCGGAGGCCTTCGAGCTCTTCACCGCCCGCATAGCCTCGTGGTGGCCCGTGGGCACGCACTCCTATGGCGGCGACGACGTGACCGACGTCGTGCTCGAACCGCGCGTGGGCGGACGGCTCTACGAGGTGACGGACGCCGGCGAGCAGGACTGGGGCCGGGTGCTCGAGTGGGATCCCCCGAGGCGATTTCTGCTCGACTGGCAGATCGGCGAGGCGCGCGGAACCGAGGTCGAGGTGTGCTTCTCGCCGGAGGGCCCGGGCACGCGCGTCGAGCTCGAGCATCGCGGCTTCGGCGGACCCGACTCGCGCGAGCGCTACGCAGGCGGCTGGGACGTCGTGCTCGCGCCCTTCGTAGAGCAGGCGACGAGCTAAAGGCCGACGTCGAGCGGCTCCTCGGGCGGTCCGTCGCGCACGAGCGCGGCGAGGAGCTCGGGGAGCCGTCGCGGCGCGAACCGCTCGTCGGAGACCGAGAGCTCCGCGACCGTCCACCAGCGGCGCTCGACCACGTCCACGTCCGGCGTTCCGGCCGCCTCGAAGCCCTCCACTCGAACGACGTAGAAGTGCTCGCGCTGGCCGCCGTGCCCGCTCGCCATCGGGAAGAAGTGCTCGCGCCACCAGACCTCCGAGCCGAAGGCGAACTCGTGCAGAGCGACCTCCTCGACGAGCTCGCGGCGGAGCGCCTGCTCGTGCGACTCGCCGGGCTCGATCCCTCCGCCCGGGGTCGCCCAGACCGTGTCCTTCGGATCGACGACGAAGGGCCGCCGGTCGAGCAGGATGCGATGTTGCTCGTCGAGTAAGAGGGCTCGCACTGCATGACGAACCATGACGAGCGACTCCCGAAACGCGCGAAACCAAAGCAACCGCTCCTCCCACGGCACAGCCGCGTTGGCTGGTGACGTCGATGGGAGCACGAAGAGTGCGGTGTCGGCGAGTCGCCGCTCCTGGGGGCCGAGCTCGGGCCGCTCGCCGAAGGTTCCGCGATAGGCCTCCTTGCCGACGAAGCCGATCGCACGTGGGTAGAGCTCGACGGCAAGGCGCTCCAATCGCTCCGCCGAGCCGGCGAAGTCGGCGCGCCGGAGGTCACCCGATCCAGCGGTCGTCCTAAGGGCTGCATTCGTGATCCCGAAGCCGCAGGCAAGGAGCTCGAGCTGCTCCGACGGCTCAAGTAGCCGCGACGTGAAGCCCGCCGCGTGCAGGATCCGCCAGAAATCGTTGCGCGGATTGGCGAAGTGGGCGTGCGCTGCGGCGGAGACTCGACCGGGGTTGATCCCGCAGAAGACCGCGGTCAGCCCGGTCGCGAGGACGTCCGGAACGGAGGAGTCAGGCGGCTTCGGGCTCTCGTGCGTCGAGTCGATCTTCGAACAATGACCTGAGCAGCTCGCCCGAGACGAAGGTCTCGTAGCGGAAGGTGTGGGAATCCACCTTCGTCACGTTGACGGAGTCCTCTCCGCGCCACCCGTAGCAGCGGGCGTAGCACTCGGCCTCGCTCAGCGTTCGTAGGCGCTGCACGACCCTCACCGTACGAACCCGACCGGACGACATCGAAGAGCTAGGCTCGGACCGTGGCGACGCGGGCGAAGACGTTCTCCTATGCGATCTCGCTCGACCGCGACTGGACGGCGACGAGCGGTGAGGGAGGCCCGTCGCTGCCGAATGAAGCGGTCTGGAGCCCGGAGCACCTCGTTCTCGCAGGTCTCGCCCGCTGCTCGCTGACGAGCCTCGGCCATCACGCGCGGCGGGACGGGCTGGAGCTCGCCTCCAGCGCCGACGCCTCGGGGACTGTGACGAAACGCGACGAGGATGGCCGCTACGCGTTCGTCGAGATCGAGGTGCAGGCCGACGTAACGCTCTCGCCGGCTCCGCCGGACGTGCGGGAGCTGCTCGCGCGAGCCGAGCGGGACTGCTTCGTGGGCGCGTCGCTGACGATCGAGCCCGTCTATTCGTGGACCGTCAACGGCGAGGAGATTCGGTGAGCACCGTCGCATTCGAGGTCGAGGCCGTCAGGAAGCGGACATCCGCGCTCGACCGGCGGCTCGTCTTCTTCGACGGGCCGGGCGGGACGCAGTGTCCGGACGAGGTGATCGACGCGGTCGCGCGCTACCTGCGCGAGGACAACGCGAACATCGGCGCGCCCTACGAGACGAGCGTCCGCACGGTCGAGCTGGTCGAGCGCTCGCGCGTCGCCGCGGGCCGCTTCCTCAACTGCCATCCGGACGAGGTTGCATTCGGACCCTCGATGACCTCGCTCAACTTCCTGCTCACGCGCTCCATCGCCCGGACGCTCGTCCGCGGCGACGAGGTGCTCGTGACGAAGCTCGACCACGACGCGAACGTCTCGCCCTGGCTCGAGCTCGAGCACGACCTCGGGATCGTCGTCCGCTTCGTCGAGGTGCGTGCCGACCTGACGCTCGACCTGGCCGACCTCGAGCGACAGCTGTCCGAGAAGACACGCGTCGTTGCCTTTCCGGTCGCGTCGAATGCGGTCGGAACCGCGCCCGATGTCGGCCGAATCGTCGAGCTCGCTCACAGCGCCGGCGCCCTCGCCTGGGCAGACGCCGTCCATTACGGCCCGCACGGGCCGATCGACGTTGGCGCCTGGGACGTGGACGTCCTCCTCTGCTCGCCGTACAAGTACTTCGGGCCGCACCTGGGGCTTGCCTTCGGCAAGCGGGAGTTGCTCGAGTCGTGGCGGCCGTACAAGGTGCGTCCCGCCGCGAACGAGCCGGTCGGCCACCGCTTCGAGCACGGGACGCAGCAACACGAGCTGCTCGCGGGCTTCGTCGCCGCGGTCGAGTACCTCGAGTCGCTCGGCTGGGAGGCGATCGTCGCGCACGAGCGTGAGTTGGGACAGCGCTTTCTGGACGGCCTTCCCGAGCGGGTCGAGTTGTACGGGCTCCGGGCGATGGAGGGTCGTGTGCCCACGTTCTGCTTCAACGTGCTCGGGCGGAGTGCCGAGGAGGTGGCGATTGAGCTCGCAGCGAGAGAGATCGCCGTCTGGCACGGCGACTATTACGCGGTCGAGGTGATGCGGCAGCTCGGGCTTGAGGACACCGGCGCCGTGCGCGCGGGCTTCGTTCACTACAACACCGCCGGCGAGGTCGACCGGCTCTTGACCGCGCTCGGAGAGCTCTGAAGCTCCTCGTTCTCGGAGGAACGAAGTTCCTCGGTCGGTCCGTCGCCGAGGAGGCGCTTGCCCGCGGGCACGAGCTGACGTTGTTCAACCGCGGCGAGACGAATGCCGAGCTCTTTCCCGAGGTCGAGAAGCTCCGTGGCGACCGCGATGGTGACCTGACCGCGCTCGAGGGCCGCGAATGGGACGCGGTGGTGGATACGTCGGGCTACGTGCCGCGCCTCGTCGAGGCCTCCGCGAGCCTGCTCGCGGAGGCGGTCGGGCACTACGTCTTCGTCTCGAGCGTCTCGGTCTACGACCCGCCGCTCATGCGAGGCGTCGACGAGACCGCACGGGTGATCGAGCTCGAGGACCCGGAGACGGAGAGCATCGGGGAGGCGTACGGCGGCCTGAAAGCGCTCTGCGAGCGGACGGTCGAGGGAATCTTCCCGGGGCGTTCGTCGCATGTCCGCGCCGGCCTGATCGTCGGACCCCACGACCCGACCGATCGCTTCACGTACTGGCCGACCCGCGCGGCCCGGGGCGGCGAGATCCTCGCTCCCGGCGAGCCCGGGCGGCGATGGCAGTTCATCGACGCGCGCGACCTCGGCGCCTGGCTCGTGCGGCTGGCGGAGCACCGCATCCCAGGCGTCTTCAACGCCACTGGGCCGCTTCCCGCGACGACGGCCGGCGAGGTGCTCGCGACCTGCTTGCGGGTCGCGAGCGGCGAGGGCAGGCTCACCTGGGTGGACGACGCCTTCCTCGTCGAACACGAGGTGGGCGCATGGATCGAGCTGCCGCTCTGGATTCCCGCTGGCGACGACCTCGCCAACATCCAGGAGACCGTCACCTCGCGTGCGCTCGCAGCCGGCCTCGTCTTCCGGCCGCTCGAGGAGACAGTGCGCGACACCCTCGCCTGGGCGGCGACTTTTACGGAACCGGTGGCCGGAACAGTCCCGATGGGCAGCGCGGTCGGTGTCGGACTCGCACCCGAGCGCGAGCGCCAACTCCTGGATGCGTGGCACGAGAAAATGGCCGAATGAGGATCAAGGCTGCCGTCCTGGAGGAGTTCGGAGCGCCGCTCTCAATCCAGGAAGTCGAGCTAGCCGAGCCGAAGGCCGGCGAGGTGCTCGTCCGGCTCGTCGCGTGCGGCGTCTGCCACACCGATCTCTACACCGCCTCCGGTGCAGATCCGTCCGGCTACGCACCGACCGTGCTCGGACACGAGGGCGCCGGCGTCGTCGAGCGCGTGGGCGAGGGCGTCACCTCGCTCCGGGAAGGCGACCACGTCGTCACGCTCTTCTCGCCGCAGTGCCGCGAGTGCATCCACTGCGAGAGCGACCGGACGAATCTCTGCCTCGCGATCCGCGAGCAGCAGAATCAGGGCTATCTGCCTGATGCGACGACGAGGCTCTCGCGCGACGGCGAGCCGATTCGCCACTTCATGGGCACCTCGACGTTCGCCGAGTACACAGTCATGCCCGAGATCGCGCTCGCGAAGATCTCGCCGGAGGCGCCGCTCGAGGGCGCTTGTCTCTTCGCGTGCGGGCTCTCGACCGGGCTCGGCGCGGCGCTCAACACCGCAAAGGTGGAGCCGGGCTCGACGTGCGTCGTGTTCGGCGCCGGGCTGGTCGGGCTCGGCGCGGTGATCGGCTGCCGGCTGCAAGGAGCGGAGCGAATCATCTGCGTCGACCTCTCAGAGGAGCGGCTCGGGCTCGCGACCGGGCACGGTGCAACCGAGACACTCGTCGGCGGCCCCGACGCGGTCGAGCGGATCCTGGAGCTGACCGGCGGCTTCGGCGCCGACTACACGTTCGAGGCGACGGGCAACGTAGCCGTGATGCGCCAAGCCGTCGAGTCGGCCCGGATGGGCTGGGGCCTCTGTACGGTCGCGGGCGTCGCCGGCAAGGGCAAGACGCTCAAGATCGTGCCGCGCTTCCTGATCACCGGCCGGCGCGTCGCAGGGTCGTCGTTCGGCGGCGTCAAGGGGCGGGATCAGGTTCCGCAGCTTGTCGACCGCTGGCTTGCAGGCGAGATCGACGTAGAGTCGTTCGTCTCGCACCGGCTGACGCTCGCCGAGGTCAACCGCGGCTTCGAGCTGATGGAGGCCCAGGACGGGATCAGGAGCGTGATCTCCTTCTGAGAGCTCCTGACGCAATGCAGCACTGAGCCGCCGGGATCGCGATGGGCGGCACGATGCGGCGTCCTCAGTCGCGTCGATATGCTCGCATATCGACGCTCCCTGCGTCCTTGCCTCGCACCACCCATCGCGCCCCGCCGAACAAGGCGGCATTTACGTCAGGAGCTCTAATGATCCTCGAGCGCGCCGAGCATCCGCAGTGGACGTCGAACGCCTACCTCCTGGCGGACGAGGACGGCGGCCACGGCGTGCTCGTCGACTCGAACGGGGTCGAGAAGCCGCTCCTCGAGCAGGTCGCCGCGCGCGAGCTGACGATCACGCATGTGCTCGTCACGCATCACCATCCCGATCACGTCGTCGACGTCGGCGGGCTTGCGAAGCGCTTCGGCGTGCCGGTCGTCGGCAGCGCCCTCACCGGGGAGGTCGGCGTCCGGCTCGACGAAACCTTCGAGGACGGTGACGTCCTCCGTTCGGGCGCGCTGGAGATCCAGGTGCTCGCAACACCGGGCCACTGCCTCGACCACCACGCGCTGCTCGTGGACGGCACCGACTGCCTCACCGCCGACTGCCTCTTCAAGGGCACCGTCGGTGGCACGGGCGGCGGCGGGCCGAACGGCTACGCCGATCAACACCGCTCGATCATGAAGCGGCTGATGTCGTTCCCGCCCGAGACGAGGGTCCATCCGGGCCACACGCTTCCCTCCACGATCGGCGCCGAATTGGAGCAGAACCCATTCATCCGGATCTGGCGCGGGCTCGACCCGGAGGGCGACGAGCCGTGCCGCGTGCGCGGCGCCGAGGCGACGCTGATCCTCTTCGGCCCCGACTACGACGGCACGCACAAGGCGTGGGTGCGCTACCCAGACGGGCGCGACGCAATCGTCGGCGGGAGTCAGATCCAGCGCTAGACGATTACAGTCGGTCAGACGTGCAAGATCACTCCCTGCCCCGCGGCCAGGCGTCCCACGAACGGCTCGCCTTCGCACTCGCGATCGGTTGACAGCTCGATCCGGCCCGCGAGATCGAGACGCTCCTCCTTCGAGCCGAGGTTGACGGCCACGACGCACTCGTCGCCGCGCTGCCACGCCCAGACGCCTTCGGACGCGGCGAGCTGACGATACGAGCCGGTGCGCAGGTCGAGCAGACGGCGCCGGACCGCGATCAGGTCGCGTGTGAAGCTCAGCATCGAGGACGGGTCGGCGCGCTGATCCGCGACGTTGCGAGAGGCGTCCTCGAGCGGCAGCCACGGCTCGCGCCAGCCACCATCGCCGCCCGTCCACGGCATCGGCGTACGAGCCGGATCGCGACCCGGCTGGGCGCGGTCGAGGCGTTGCTCGGGCGCCACGCGGCCGTCGAGCAGGCCGAGCTCGTCGCCGTAGTAGAGGAACGGCGTACCGCGCAGGCCAAGCAGGATCAGGAGGCAGCAGCGGGCGAGCCGCTCGTCGCCCCGCGCCCACCTGCTCGCAAGCCGGCCACCGTCGTGACTCGAGCCCGCCCAACACGGCCAGGCCCCGTCCGGCAGCTCGCGCTCGACCTCCGCGACGACGTCTGACATCTCCCTTGCATCGAGCGCGGAGAAGAAGAGCCGGAAGTTGAACGATAGGTGCAGCTGGTCGCCGCTGCCGTAGTAGCTCGCCCAATGCGGCACCTCGAACGCGTAGGTCTCGCCAACCAGGATTCGCGGCGGCTCGTACTCCTCGCAGAGTCCTCGCCACTCCTGTAGGAGGTCGTGGATCTCGGGCTGGTTCATCGAGTTGACCCGGCGCATCCCGAGCTCGCGCAGATGAGGGTGATCGTCCGGCTGCGCGGGCGGATCGTCGCGAAGCTTGGGATCCTTGTAGAGCACGTTGACGACGTCGAGCCGGAAGCCGGCGACACCGCGGTCGAGCCAGAACCGCAGGATCCGCTCGAACTCGGCATGGACCTCCGGGTTGCGCCAGTCGAGGTCGGGCTGACCGGTCGCGAACGTATGCAGGTAGTAGCGGCCGCTCTCGCCGTCGAGCGTCCACGACGGCCCGCCGTCGAAGACGCTGCGCCAGTTGTTCGGCGGCTCGTCCGCCCAGACGTAGAGCTCGGGCCGCTCGCGGAACCACGGATGCCGGATCGAGGTGTGGTTCGAGACGAGGTCGAGCAGGACGCGGATCCTGCGACGGTGCGCTTCGGCGACGAGCTCGTCCACGTCCTCGAGGGTGCCCAGATCCGGGTGGACGCCGAGATAGTCGCTGACGTCGTAGCCCCAGTCCTCGTTCGGCGAGGGGTGGATCGGGCTCAACCAGATCCCGTCGACGCCGAGCCATTCGAGATGGTCGAGCCGGTCGATTACCCCGCGCAGGTCGCCGATCCCGTCGCCGTTCGAGTCGGCGAAGGAGCGTGGATAGATCTGGTAGAGGACGCCCTCGCGCCACCACGGCTCAGGCATGCGCCTCGGCGGCCCGCTTCCAGCGCTCGTCGTCGCGGCGGATCAGGTCGGGGTCGACCCCGCGTGCGACGGCGAGATCGAGCGTGAGGAGCTGGAAGCGGACGATGTCGACGACCGGATGCTCGGTGGGCACGAGCGCGACCTCGCACCCGAGCGCCTGGAGCGCGGCGACGGCGCCCCGCGCTCGCTCGGCCGCGCGCCCCTCGCCCTCGAGCACGAAACAGCGGACGGTCTCATCGACCGCGGCGAGCGGGCCGTGGAGAAGCTGCTCGGTTTCCCACGCCTCCGCGGCGACGAACACGCCCTCGCGCAGCTTCAGGGCCGCCTCCTGCGCGGTCGGCCAGTCGCGACCGGCGCCGGTGATCACGAAACGCTCGTGGGCGGAGACGGGGAAGCGCTGACCGTCGAGCAGGGCGGCGACGCGGGCGGGGAGCGTCGCGATGTCCTCGCCATGGAGAGCGGCGATCGCCGCGACAGCGCAGGTGTAGCTCGCCGTGTGACACCAGCTCCGCTCCACGACGGGGGTGCAGACGACCACCTCGTCGCAGAGCTCTGCGATCGGCCCCTCGCCTTTCCCGGTTACGAGCCACTTCGGCCCGGAGAATGCCTGCGCGGCTTCGAGCGTCAGCGCCGTCTCGCCCTCGTGACTGACGAGCACCATCGCCTCGGCCTCCGGCGGTTGCAGCACGGCCTCGAGCGCCTGCGTCGCGCTGCATCCGATTCTCATGGCTCCGCTCTGGGCGGCGTGGAACGATGTGCCGCAGCCGACGTGAACGACCCGGCCCTCAGGCAGCCGCCGCTCGGTGGGCACGCGTGCGAGCCAGTCCGGCTGCGCCGCGACCGCCTCCTGCATCTTCTCTCCGGCCACGGACGCCTCTATAGCATGGCCGGTGATGGGAGTCTTCGAGAGACATTCGCTGTCCAACGGCCTGCGCGTGCTCACCGCGCCGATGCCTCAGGCTCAGTCGGTCTCGTGCTTCGTGATGCTGGCCGCCGGCTCGCGCTACGAGACGCCCGAGACGAACGGAATCGCCCATTTCGCCGAGCACATGTTCTTCAAGGGCACCCCGGAGCGCCCGACCGCGCGCGACATCGCGGGCGAGATCGACGCGATCGGCGGCGAGTTCAACGCGTTCACCGGCAAGGAGTACACCGGCTACTACGTGCGCTGCGCGGCGGAGACGCGCGACACGGCGCTCGAGGTGCTCGTCGACATGCTGCGCCGCTCGAAGTTCGACGCCGACGAGATCGAGCGGGAGAAGGGCGTGATCGTCGAGGAGATGAACATGTACTTCGACACGCCGCGCGACTTCATCGGCGGCGTCTACGACTCGCTCCTCTACGGCGACCAGCCGCTCGGCTGGGACATCATCGGCCGCAAGGAGACGGTGCGCCAGGCGACGCGCCAGACGTTCCTCGACTACGTGGACACCTGGTATCGGCCAGACCGGATGGTCGTCGGAGTCGGCGGCCGAATCGGGGACGGGCTCGAAGCGAAGCTCGAGGAGCTGCTCGGCAGCCTGGAACCGCGCGAGACCGGCTCGCCCGCGCCGTATGCGCAATCGGGGAACGGCTCTCGCGTTCGCGTCCACACGAAGGAGTCCGACCAGGCGCACCTCGTTCTCGGCGTCCGCAGCCGCCCGCTCGCCGATCCCGATCGCTACGTCCTTCAGCTCCTCTCGACGGTGCTCGGCGGCGGCATGTCCTCGCGCCTCTTCACCGAGGTGCGCGAGCGGCGGGGGCTCGCCTACTACGTCTTCGGCACGAACCACGCCTACACGGACACGGGTTCGCTGTACGCACAATCCGGGGTCGACATCAACCGGATCGACGACGCCGTGACGACGATCGTCGAGCAGTTCCGGCTGCTCGCGACCGACCCGGTGCCCGCCGACGAGCTCGAGAAGGCCCGCAACTTCTCCAAGGGCCGCTTCGTACTCCAGCTCGAGAGCCCGCACGGGACGATCATGTTCGGGCTCCGGCGCGAGGTGCTCGAAGGGCGGGCGGACGAGCCGCAGGCGGTGCTCGACGCGCTCGACGCCGTGACGGCGGAGGACGTCCAGCGCGTCGCCCAGGAGATTCTCGACTCCGGCTTCCACCTCGCCGTGATCGGCCCGTTCGACGACGCCGAGCGGTTCGAGAAGCTCGTCCGCTAGACGGCGTGGCTCCCGAGGTTCGAGACGTCGCTCCCGGTCTCTGGATCTGGCGGCTCGACCACCCCGACTGGGCGCCTCACGTCGGCTGGCCGCCGCCCGTCACCTCGACCTGTGCCGCGTCCGGCGGAGAGGTCGTCCTCCTCGATCCGCTCGCGCCTCCGGACGATGCAAATGAGATCTGGGCTCGGCTCGACGAGTCGCCTCCGACGGCCGTCGTCATCCTGAAGCCGGATCACGTCCGCGACGTCGACCTGTTCGTCCGGCGCTACGGCGCGCGCGCCTACGGGCCGTACCTCTTCTGGCGGGAGAACATCCCGGAGACGGAGCTCGAGGGGATCGAGCCGGGAACCGAGCTGCCGGGCGGCCCCGTCGCCCTCTACGACGGCCGCGGTCGCAACGAGACGCCGGTCTGGCTGCCCGAGCAGCGCGCCCTTGTCTTCGCCGACGCGCTGACCGCACAGGACGGCGAGCTCCGGATCTGGTCGACCCCGTGGCACGAGGAACGGGCGCTGCCGGCACTGCGCAAGCTGCTCGAGCTTCCATTCGAGCATGTAATCGTCTCGCACGGTGAGCCGGTGCACGATCGGACTGCGTACGAACAGGCGCTCGAGCTCGAGCCCTGGGCCGGCTAGCGACCCGTCGTCGAGAAGTGCTGGTAGTCGCCGAAGGAGGCGCCCCAGCGCCACCCGACCGATGCGAAAGCGCGGACGAGCGGGCCGTTCCGAAGCGCCATCCCCTTCTGGTGGCGGCTGCGATCGACGTACGCGCGACCGGCGGGTGGCGAGACCCTCGAGCCCCGGACGTACGGATTCTCGACCGGGTTGACGTCGATCGCCTCGCCGTAGGCGTGCAGCGACCAGCGTGAGGTGCCGCCGACGAAGCGGCAGTTGAACGCAGAGGTGTTGTCGGCAGCCATCGAGGCGTCGTCGCTGCCGCGGTAGGCGGAGACGGGCTGCAGGCGGCGGATCGGGAAGCGCTCGCTCCAGAGGATCCGAAAGACGGCGAGCACGTCGGGCGCAACGCGGCTCGCGACGACGATCCGCCCCACCTGCGCGCGTCCGTCGAAGTCCCGGTAGGAAACGCGGACGGTGCGCAGCTGCGCCGGCCCGACGGGGCAACCCGCGCGGTAGGAATGGCGGAGATCGGCTGCCGTCACAGGCAAGATCGAGCCGACGGGCGGGGCAGCCGTGGCCGAGGCGCCGGCAGCAAGCACCGCCGCAAGCGCCAGCAGGACAGCGATCCGCATCGCCTCAGCGTACTCTGGATCCGTGCTCGCGACCCTCGCCACAGCCGTCGCAATGGCCGCCTGCCCGGCGAGCGTCGCGAACGACGTGGGCGCGCCGACGAGCGCGCGCCAGCTCGTCACTGTCGAGGCGAAGGTCGCTCGGACGACCTATGCGTCGCTGCGCACGTGGCGGCGGGTCCGCGGATGCTGGGTCGCGGCCGGCGGCCCGTACGTCGCGCGGCTCGGGAAGAACGGACTCTCCGCGAACCGGCGCGAGGGCGACGGAACGACGCCGACCGGCACCTTCCCGATCGGGCGGACGATGTACGGGAATGCAGCGAATCCCGGGGTCCGCTTCGCCTACCGGCGCCTGCGCTGCGGCGACTGGTGGGACGAGGATCCGCGCTCGCCGACCTACAACTCCTTCCAGCACGCCGCGTGCGGCATGAGGCCTCCGTTCGCCGGCGGGAGCGAGGGGATGTGGCAGCAGCCGCGGCCGTATCCGTTCCTCGCCGTGATCGGGTACAACATGCGCCCGGTCGTACCGGGCCGCGGTTCCGGGATGTTCCTCCACGCGCAAACCGGGGGCCCCACTATCGGCTGTGTCAGCGCAGCAGGCCGAGGTTGTCGCTCGCGCGCTGGGCAGAGAGCAGGATGCGGACGCCGGCCTGGGCCTGGCGGCTCGAGAGCCCGAGAAGATCGATCGCGCGGCCGTCGCCGTGGGCGCCGGCGTGGAGGCGGTAGAGGGCGCGGCCGAGGTCGCGGGCCGTCGTGACGCGAGTGTGGGAGCCAGGCGGCGGCGACCCGACGGCGGTGGTTGCGCGATACGGGCCGGGATAGGTGCTCGAGGTCATCCCGAGCCGCCGAAGCCCGTCGCTCACGGCGCCGTAGCCGAGTCCGGCCAGGATCCGGTTCGCCGCGAGGTTCGACGACCAGGCGCCGATCTGGCGCGCGTCGTACCACCAGCGCCCGGTCTCGGGGATCCTCGAGGTCCCGAGCGCAGCCGCGAGCGCCCCGAGCTTGACCGTGGACGCGGCCGGAAAGCGGAGATCCTCATTCCAGCCGGCGAAGCGGCCGGTGCGGAGGTCGTGCACCCACACGGCCGCCCAGCCGTCGAACCCGTTCGCGAGGGCGGTCAGCCGACCGTCGAGCGTGGCGTCGGGGACGCGCGGACCGGCGTGGGCAGATGCGGAAACGAGTTGGGCGTACCGGCCGGTGCCGATCGAGCCGTCAGGCCGATCGAGCGCCTCCGCACGGGCGACCGCGATCCGCCCGCGCCGGAGCAGGTCGGTTCGGAGCGGTCTCAAGCCGCCGCTGACGTTGCCGGCAGCCAGCACCATCTCGACGAGGTTCCGCCCGGCGTCGTAGCGCGCCTGCGCCCCGTCTGGTGTCGCGGCGTAGCCCAGCGTGGCCGCAGGGAGATAGCGATCGCGCGCCAGCAACAACTTGGCGTCCCCGGCCGCCGCTGCCGGGGCGACGGCCAAGAGCGCGGCAATGACGGGGAGAACGACGCGATGCACGAGCACAGGATGCCGACTCCGACTTAGGATCGGAGCGTGAGCTTTGCTGTCGCCGCCGAGGCCTACGACCGCTTCATGGGGCGGTTCTCGACACAGCTGGCACCGGGGCTCGCCGACTTCGGGGGCGTGCAAGCAGGACAGAGAGCGCTAGACGTCGGCTGCGGGCCAGGTTCATTGACGTCGGAGCTCGTCCGACGGCTCGGGCCCGATTCGGTGGCGGCCGTCGACCCGTCGGAGCCATTCGTTGCCGCTGCCCGCGCGCGGCATCCTGGTGTCGACGTCCGGCTCTGCGCCGCGGAGGATCTCCCCTATCCCGACGGGGCGTTCGACGCCACCTTCGCGCTGCTCGTCGTGCACTTCATGCGCGATCCGGTGGTCGGGCTCGTCGAGATGGCTCGCGTCACGCGGGCGAACGGCGTCGTGGCCGCATCGGTCTGGGATCTCGCCGGTGGACGTGCCCCGATCTCGCCGTTCTGGCAGGCGGCACGCGACCTCGACGCGACTGTCGCGGACGAGTCCGGACTGGCAGGTGCACGGGCGGGTCAGCTCGTTGAGTTGCTCGAGACCGCGGGCCTGCGAGAGATCGAGGAGACGACGCTCGATGCCGCCGTCGAATACGCGAGCTTCGACGACTGGTGGGAGCCGTTCACGCTCGGGGTCGGTCCGGCCGGGGCGTACGCCAAAGGTCTCGACGAGACCGAGCGATCAGCGCTCCGCGAGCACTGTCGAGAGGTGCTGCCCGAAGCGCCGTTCACGCTGAGCGCGGTTGCCTGGGCCGCCCGCGGCCTCGCATAGGCAAGCCACGCCTCGTTAGGAGACTCTGCGGCGCAAGAGTGCGAGCACTCGAGGCCAGGCTCGGCCGCGGAGCGAGGCGTCGGCCTTGCGCGTGCCACCGAGGGCGCGTACGGCCATGTTCGGAACGGCGACCCCGACAGCATGACCCGCGGAGAGACTCGTGAGCGAAGTAGTCTCCAGCCCGGCGGCCCTCCTCCGGTCGACGATCGCAGCCGCATAGCCGCCTGACGGCCAGAGAAGATCCGAGAGGCCGGAGACGAGCAGAACCGGCCCGTCGATCAGCTCCACCTTGATCACGCCGAGCCCGTTGAGAGGGCGCGGGTTGCCGAGGTCCGGGGAGTCGGGAGCCTGAACCGGCCTGCCGTTGTGCGTCCAGGCGGGATCGCGCCGATTCGTGGACGGGTTCACGACCGAGCTGCCGACATAGCTGACCACACCGGCGACGAGCTCGGGAAACGTGGAGCCGACGAGCAGCGCGGCCTCGCCGCCGCGCGAGATCCCGACGATCGCGATCCGCGCCGGATCGACGCCCGGCTGCCTGCCGAGCCAGCGAAGCGCCGACTCGAAGTACTCGAGCGGAACGTTTGCGAGCTCCTGCGGCAATCCCGGCTCGCCGAAATAGGCGAGCGCAAGCGTCGGAAGACCGCGGGACGCGAGCAGCTCCGCTTTCTCCTTGAACGGGACTCCACCCTCGCTGCCGCCGAGATAGAGAACCGCGGGGCCGGACGTGACCGGAAGAGCCGAGTAGCGCCCTGCAAGCCCGTCGGCCGCAACGGTAAGCGTGCGCGTCGCGAGTCCTGGCGCCGCTGTCCGTCGCGTCACCGACGTGCGGGCCAGGACGCGGGCGCCGCTGCGAGCCTCGAAGGAAACGCGGCTCGGAAAAAGGAAGGTGGTCGTGCCGCGCAGCGGCGTCAGCGCGGCCAGAAGCGAACCACCGCCCGCTAGCACCGCTCGCCCGTTTCGATCTGCCACGATGATCCGGCTCGCCCGCCACGGCCTGCCGCCGGCGTCGCGAGCCGTCGCGCGGATCGTCACCCGCGCGTGAGCCTTCGCTCCAGTCATGGTCAGTCGCAGCGGCTCGTCGAGCAGTCCCGAGCTCGGCGTCGCGACGAGCCGCGGTGCCTGCGTCCCGGCTCCCGCTGCGCACACCAACACGAGACCGGCGACCACAGCGGCTGCAGTACGCATCAGTCCTCGGAAGCGTCCGCCGAGGCGCGCTGCGAGATCTCGTTCACGACCGTCGGGTCGGCGAGCGTCGTCGTGTCGCCGAGGGGCCGGTTCTCCGCGACGTCGCGCAGGAGGCGCCGCATGATCTTCCCGCTGCGCGTCTTCGGCAACTCCGGGGTGAAGACGATGTTCGCAGGCTTGGCGATTGCGCCGATCTTGGCGGCGACATGGTTGCGCAGCTCCTCCAGCATCTCGAGCGAGCCCTCCTCGCCGCCTTTCAAGGTCACGTAGGCGACGATCGCCTGGCCGGTGAGCGCGTCGTTGCGCCCGCACACCGCTGCTTCCGCGACACGCAAATGATCGACGAGCGCCGACTCGACCTCGATCGTCGAGATCCGGTGGCCGGAGACGTTCATCACGTCGTCGACGCGGCCGAGGAGCCAGAAGTCGCCGTCCTCGTCGATCCGCGCCCCGTCGCCGGCGAAGTAGACGCCCGGGTACTTCGTCCAGTACGTCTCACGGAAGCGCGCGTCGTCGCCGAAGATCCCACGCGTCATCGCCGGCCAGGGCCGCTTCAGCACGAGATAGCCGCCACCGCCGGGCCCTACCTCCTCGCCGGCTTCGTCGAACACCCCTACGTCGACACCGGGAAACGGCTTCGTCGCCGAGCCCGGCTTCGTCGTCGTCACTCCGGGCAGCGGCGTGATCAGCGCCATCCCAGTCTCGGTCTGCCACCAGGTGTCGACAACCGGACAGCGGTCGCCGCCGACGTGCTCGCGGTACCACATCCACGCCTCGGGGTTGATCGGCTCTCCGACCGTGCCGAGCAGCCGCAGCGAGGAGAGATCGTGCCCCTGCGCGTGCTCCGGCCCCCACTTCATGTGCGCGCGGATCGCGGTCGGCGCGGTGTAGAGGATCGTGACGCCGTAGCCCTCCACGATCGACCACCAGCGATCCTTGTCCGGGAAGTCGGGCGTGCCCTCGTAGAGCACCGACGTGGCGCCGTTGCAGAGCGGCCCGTAGACGATGTAGCTGTGACCTGTGATCCAGCCGATGTCGGCCGCGCACCAGTAGACGTCCGTCTCCGGCTTGAGGTCGAAGATGTACCGGTGTGTCGCGGCGACGCCGACGAGATAACCGGCCGTCGTATGCGCGATCCCTTTCGGCTTCGCGGTCGTGCCGGACGTGTACATCAGGAAGAGGAGGTCCTCGGCGTCCATCGGCTCGGGCGGACAGCTCGCCGGGTCGTCAGAGACTTCGAGCTCGTGGAGCCAGACATCGCGACCCTCCTGCATCGGCACCTCGTTCCCGGTGCGGCGGACGACGAGCGAGCGTCGGACCTTTGGCGCCGCCGCCATCGCCTCGTCGGCGGTGCGCTTCAGCGGCACCGTCGAGCCGCGCCGCCAGGCCTCGTCCTGCGTGATCAGCACCTCGCAGCCCATGTCGTTCGCTCGGTCGGAGAGCGAGTCGGCAGAGAAGCCGCCGAAGACGACCGTGTGCGGCGCCCCGAGCCGCGTGCAGGCGAGCATCGCGATGGGCAGCTCCGGGATCATCCCCATGTAGATCGCGACCGGCGTCCCCTTCTCGACGCCGAGCTCCTTCAGCGCGTTCGCGAAGCGGACGACCTCGCGCTGCAGCTCGGCGTAGGTGATCGTGCGCTGCTCGCCCGGTTCTCCCTCCCAGTGGTAGGCGACACGCCTCCCGCGGCCCTCCTCGACGTGCCTGTCGACGCAGTTGTAGGACACGTTGAGCGTGCCGCCGAGATACCACTTCGCGTACGGCAGCTCCCACTCGTAGAGCGTCGTGAACGGCTCGAACCAGGTGACGCGCTCGCGGCCCTCGGTCTCCCAGAACTCCTCGAAGTCGCGCTCGTAGATGTCGGGCTGGGCGTTCGCTTCGGCGGCGAACTCGGGAGGCGGCGGATAGCGCCGATCCTCGACGAAGTGCGTCTCGATCGAGCCGCTGCTCACAGCTCGAGGTCGTACGGGAAGCTCGTCAGCACCTCGGCGCCTTCGTCCGTGACAAGCACCAGATCCTCGAGCCGGACGCCGCCGAAGCCGTGCCGGTAGAGACCCGGCTCGATCGCGATCACGTCGCCCGCGACGAGCGCTCCGCCCACGCGGCCGATCCCCGGCTGCTCGTGCACCTCGAGGCCGACGCCGTGCCCGGTGCCGTGGAAGTAACCGTCACGAAGCACCTCGCCCGGCTCCTTGTGGAGCTGCGTCTTCTGGCCGTTCTCGTGGAAGTAGTCGCACACGAGTCGGTGGATGTCCTTGCCGTCGACGCCGGGGCGGACCGCCGCGACCGCACGGTCGAGCGCTTCCTTCGCGAGCCGGTGGAACTGCTTGATCTCGTCCGGCGCTACGCCAACGGTGACGGTCCGCGTGAAGTCCGTGTAGCAACCCGTCTCGCGGTCGTGGGGAAACAAGTCGAAGAGGACGATGTCGTCAGCGGCGATCTGGCCCGAGCCGGGATCGTGCCCGACGGCCGTCTGGGCACCGTGCGAGACGATCACGTCGTCGCCGATCGCGCCGTGCTCGTCGAAGATCCGCCCGAGCTCGGACTTGATCCGCTCGCAGGTCAGCGGCTCCCCGTCGATGACGAGAGCGCCGCTCGAGCGGTCGGCCGCGCGGAGCAGCTCGACCGCCCGCCCCATCCCGGCCGCCACGGCGCGGGAGGCGCGGCGGATTCCCTCGAGCTCGGTCTCGTTCTTGACGCGCCGCCGCTCGTCGAAGAGATCCTGGTCGACGCGGAGCTGGATCCCGGCCTTCCAGAGCGCCGCCGCGTGCCCGAACGGGAAGGTCAGCGGGACGGCCGCCTCGCGCAGGCCGAGCGCTTGCGCGGCCTTGACCCAGAGCGCCGGCCAGAGCTCGTTCGCACCAAGCCCCTCCGCGATCAGCGCCTCGTAATCGAATTCCTCGAGCGTGTGCTTCTCGAGCTCGCCGCCGAGCTCCTCGACCCGACTGATCTCGAGCGCGCTGACGACGACGTGCCTCCGCCCGCCGACCTCGGCGTAGAAGAACGGATCGCCGATCGCGACCGGCACCTCGTGGCGCAACTCGGGCGAGCGCACCGTGTCGCCGATGATCAGGACGTCGCCCATCGGCCGCGATCCTAACGGTACGTTGAGGGGCGATGAACGAGGCTCTCACCGAGCTGAAGCAGCGCCTGGCCGAGATCGACGATCTCGAGAAGACGCTGAGCGTGCTCAACTGGGATCAGCGGACGACGATGCCGCCGCTCGGCGCTCCGGCGCGCGCGGAGGCGCTCGCGACGCTGGGCGGAATCGTCCACGAGCGCTTCGTCGACGACGAGCTCGGACGGCTGCTCGAGCGCGCGGAGCCGCTGGCGGATCGGCTCGAGTACGACTCCGACGACGCGAGCCTGTTGCGAGTCGTGCGTCGTGACTGGGACAAGGCGCGGCGCGTCCCGGCCGAGCTCGCCGCCGCCTGGCTGCGCGAGGGCTCGAAGGCGCAGGCGGCGTGGCTGCAGGCGCGGGCGGCCTCCGATTTTTCGCTTCCTCCCGGCGTTCCGGCGGGTGCACGGCGTCGCGCTGCGCTGGGCCGAGTGCCAGGAGGCGGGCGACTCGCCCTACGACGCCTTCCTCGACGAGTACGAGCCGGGGATGAAGACGGCGGAGGTACGCGCGGTCTTCGACGTGCTCCGCCCTGAGCTGACGGCGATCGTGCGCGAGGCCGGCGAGGCCGCAGACGACTCCTTCCTCGACGGCGACTATCCGGTCGCGGCGCAGCAGGACTTCCTCGAGGAGGTGCTGACGCGGTTCGGCTTCGAAGAGGGGGCGTGGCGACTCGATCCGACGGTGCATCCGTTCGCGACCTCGTTCTCGCGCACCGACATCCGGATGACGACGCGCTATCGGCCGGACAACCTGCGCGCGATCTGGGCGGCGATGCACGAGGGCGGACACGGCCTCACCTACCAGGGCAGCGATCCCGCGCTCGAGCGGACGCCGCTCGCCGGCAGCCCCTCACTCGGGCTCGGCGAGTCGCAGAGCCGGACGTGGGAGAACCTCGTCGGCCGTTCGCTCCCCTTCTGGCGTTGCTTCCTTCCCGAGCTCCAGCGGCGGTTCCCCGTGCTCGCCGGGGTCGATCTCGAGACCTTTCATCGCGGCGTCAATCGGGTGGCGCCCGGTCTGATCCGCGTCGACGCGGACGAGGTCACCTACTCGCTCCACATCATCCTGCGCTTCGAGCTCGAGCAGCGGCTCGTCGACGGTTCGCTCCCGCTCGAGGAGCTGCCGGAGGCGTGGAACGCGGGAATGAACGACCTGCTCGCCGTCGACGTGCCCGACGACGCGCACGGCGTTCTCCAGGACGTGCACTGGTCACGCGCGGCGTACGGCTACTTCCCCACCTACGCCCTCGGCAACGCGATCTCGGTTCAGATCTGGCGGCACGTCGAGCGGGACCTGCCGGACCTCGATGCGCAGATCGAGGCGGGCGAGTTCGGCGAGCTCTACGCCTGGCTCCGCGACCGGATCTACCGCCACGGCCGCAAGTTCACCCCCCTCGAGACGCTCGACCGCGCGATCGGCGAGACGGCGATCGACCCGCAGCCCTACCTCGCCTACCTGCGCGCCAAGGTCGGCTCGCTCGCCACCTGAGCCGCCCCGAACAGACCTGTCTTTTCGAGGCGCGTCCGGTGCCAGCCCCTGGACGTGGCCGGAACAAACGAGTCTCGTCGGGACACGTACGAGGGCCTGTCCCTCAGACACGTCCAGCGGGGCAACCTGTCCGTAGACTCAAAGCCTGATGGAAGACGTCCTCGCCCGCTCGCAGTCGCTGATCGAGAGCTTCGAGGCGGTCGTGCGCGCGGAGCTGCCCGACGGTGTCGAGATCTTCGACGCGCATGTGCATCTCGGCATCGACATCGACGGGATGACGGGCGAGCTGGACGGGCTGCTGCGGATCCAGGAGCGGGCCGGGATCACGCGGTCGTTCGTGTTCTGCCTCGACGAACCCGATCGGCACCCCGGTTTCCGGGCACCGAACGACCGGACGCTCGAGTTCGCAGAGCGCTCCGGTGGGGCCCTTATCCCCTTCGTCCGGCTCGATCTCGGCGAGAGCCCGATCGAGGAGGCGACTCGCTGTCTCGATCTCGGTGCGCGCGGGATCAAGTTGCACCCGCGGGCGCAGAAGTTCCTGCTCGACGACGACCGCCTCGCGCCGGTCTTCGAGCTGGCGGCGGCGCGCAGCGTTCCGATCCTGATCCACGGCGGCCGCGGGCTACCGCCGATCGCCGACGCTCTTGCCCGGCTGATGAACGCCTACGAGCCACAGCTGATCATCGCCCACGCGGGCATCGCCGACCTCGCCGCACTCGCGCGTCACTTCTCGGGCCGGCCGGGCGTCTTCTTCGACACCTCTGTCTGGAGCGCGCTCGACATTCTCGACCTGTACCGCCTCGTCGCGCCCGAGCAGGTGCTCTACGCGTCCGACTACCCCTATGGCCAGCAGCCGGCGGCGCTCCTGATCGCGCTGCGGACCGCACGGATGGCCGGGCTCGACGACGATCAGCTCCGGGCGATGCTCGGCGGCAGCGCGACCAGGATCGCGAACACCGAGAAGGCGCTCCCTCTCTCGGCGCCTCGCGGGCCTGCGGACATCTCGACGCCGATCACCTTCGCCCGGATCCACCAGTATCTCTCGATGGCGACGCCGCTCCTCTGGATGCGCCAGGCGGACACGATCGGCGTGCTCGGCCTGGCCCTCAACGCCTGCGACGAGCGGTCGAACGGCCACCGCGAGGCGACCGACCGGATCCGCGAGTTGCTGCTCGTCGCGCGCGACCTGTGGCGTGTCCTGCCGGAGGCCGAGGACGCCGACAAGGCCCACACCGCGCGAACTGCCTTCCGCCTGCTCCATCTCGCGAACGTCGTGGCGGTGACATCCGCTGCTTGAGATCGTCGTCAACGGCCACGCCTACGAAGTCGATCCTGCGGTCGGCCGGTCGCTGGCGGACGTGCTCCGCGACGACCTCGGCCTGACGGGGACGAAGATCGCCTGCGACGAGGGCCACTGCGGCGCCTGCACCGTCCAGCTCGACGGCGTGCCCATCCTCTCCTGCATCACGCTCGTCCACACGGTCGGCGACCACGCGGTGACGACGATCGAGGGCTTGCGCGACCACCCGCTAGTCCACGCGTTCGTCCGCACGGATGCGCTCCAATGCGGCTTCTGCACGCCCGGGCAGATCGTCTCGGCCGCGGCGCTCGTCGAGGCGAACCCCGAGCCGACGCGGGAGGAGATCCAGCACGGGATGGCCGGGAACCTCTGCCGCTGCGGCGCCTATTCCAACATCGAGGAGGCGATCGCCACGTGGCGCGACTGATCCGCACCGAGAAGGAGGTCGAAGGCCGGTACGAGGAGGTCTGGACGGTCGTCGAGGAGGACGCGCTCGACCAGTGGCCCGCGGGGCCGCTCGAGGTCGTCGGGCAACCGGCGCAACGCCAGGACGGACTCCAGCGGGCCCGCGGCGAGGCGCGCTACACCGCCGACGTGCGTTTGCCCGGAATGCTCCACGCGGCGGTCCTGCGCAGCCCCGTCGCGCGCGGTACCGCGCGTGCGATCGACGTTCGGCCCGCGCTCGAGCTTCCCGGGGTGCATGCGGCTTTGAGCTACGAAGAGGTCGACTTCCTGAACGCGGAGGCGGGCTACCCGGGCGCGGCTGTCGCGGCGGTCGCTGCCGACACGATCGAGCAGGCACGCGCCGCGGTCGAGGCGATCGCCGTCGAGTGGGACGAGAGCGAGCCGCTCCTCGATCCCGACGAGGCGATTGCTCGCGGTCAGCTCGTCGCCGAGACGAGCAACTACGAACGCGGGGACCTCGAAGGCGCCCTGGCGGTGGCTGACGTCGTCTTGGAGGCCGAGTACAGAACGCAGTCGGTGCTGCACAACTCGATGGAGACCCACCAGGCCGTCTGCCACTGGGAGGGCGAGACGCTCGTCGTCCACATCTCGACGCAGTACATCTGGGGGGTCCGCGACGAGATCGCGGAGAAGCTCGGCCTGCGCCCGGACGACGTGCGGGTCGTCTGCGAGTTCATGGGCGGCGGCTTCGGTGCAAAGAACGGCGCCGGCGAGTACAGCCTGATCGCGGCCGAGCTCGCCCGCCGCACCGGCCGTCCGGTCCGCTGCGCACTGACCCGCCGCGAGGAGAACCTCGCCGCAGGCAACCGCAACGCGACGATCCAGCGGCTGCGCGTCGGCGCCCGCTCCGACGGCACGGTCGTTGGGCTCGGCGGCGAGTTCGTGAACGCCGTCGGCTGGGATGGCTGGGTCGCCGGCACCGACGGCCCGATGCAGATGCTCTACGGGGTCGACAACGTCGCCACGACCCTGCACGGCGCCAAGCTGAACTCGGCACCGATGGCCGCGTTCCGCGCGCCCGGCTTCGTGGAAGGCACGTTCGGGCTCGAGTGCCTCCTCGACGAGCTCGGCGCGAAGCTCGGTCTCGACCCGCTCGAGCTGCGCCGCCGGAATCACGCGGATCAGGACGTCCTCGACGGCCGGCCGTTCTCCTCGAAGAGCCTCCTGGAGTGCTATCGCCGCGCCGAGCCGCACTGGGAACGGCGCCACGAGGTGCGCGCCCAGTCCGACGAGAAGTGGAAGCACGGCGTCGGACTCGCGAGCCAGATCTGGTACGGCGGCGGCGGCCCGCCCTCGTATGCATGGGTGCGGATCGGCTCCGATGCGAGCGTCACCGTGGTCACGGCTATGCAGGACATCGGCACGGGTTCGCGGACCGCGATGGCTCAGATCGCCGCAGAACAACTCGGCGTGCCGCTCGCGCAGGTGCGCGTCGAGCTCGGCGACTCCGCTCGCGGTCCGTTCGCGTCGATCTCGGCCGGGTCGTCGACGATCCCCTCGATGGGCCCGGCCGTCCGCTCGGCAGCCGGCGACGCGGGCCGGCAGATCCTCGAGCTCGCGGCTCAGCGCTGGCAGAAGGAGCAGCGCACGCTCTCGCTGAAGGGCGGCCAGATCGTCTGCTCGGATGGGGGCTCGTGGCCGCTCGAGAGCCTGCTCGGGCTGCTTGAGGACGCGCAGATCCTCGGCACCGGCGCGCGCGGGCCGAACCCGACCGGGATGCGCGTCCTCACCTTCGGCGTCCAGGTCGCGGAGGTCGCGGTCGACGTCGGCACCGGCGAGGTTCGTGTCGGCCGGATCGCCGCGATCCACGACGTCGGCCGGATCATCAACCCGCTCGGCGCCCGCAGCCAGGTCGAAGGTGGGATCGTCCAGGCGCTCGGCCACACGCTCTCCGAGCACCGGCTGCTCGACCCACAGACGGGAATGGTGCTGACTCAGACGCTCGACGCCTACAAGTTGCCGACGATCGCCGACGTTCCCGAGATCGTCTGCGAGTTCGTAGACGATCCCGACTCACACCTGACGAACCTCGGCGCGAAGGGGCTCGGCGAGCCGCCGATCATCCCCACCGCCGCGGCGATTGCGAACGCGATCCGGGACGCGACCGGCGCGGACGTTCGCTCACTCCCGATCGACCGCGAGGAGATGCTGCGCGCGCTCGCAGCGGCCCGGCGCAAGGAGAAGGTTGCAGCTCCTTCGGCCTGAGTCGGTCGAGGATGCGGTCAAGGCACTGGCCCCAGGCGGCTCGGTGGATGGCGCCGTCGCGCTCGGCGGCGGCACCGATCTCGTGCCCCTGCTGCGCGACCGGATCGTCGAGGCGGAGACGCTCGTCGAGCTCCGCGGCGCCGTACCCGCAGGCGTCGACGGACGGACGATCGGGGCCGGTACCACCCTCGCCGCGCTCGAAGCCGACCCGGAGCTCCCGTCCGTCCTGCGCGAGGCGTGCCGGCTCGCCGCCTCCCCGCAGCTACGCGCGATGGGAACGATCGGCGGCAACCTCCTCCAGGCGACGCGCTGCTGGTACTGGCGGCTCAAGTTCCCTTGCTACCTGCACGGGGGCACGACCTGCCACGCGAAGGATGGCCAACACCGCGAGCACGCGATCTTCGGGAACGAGCGCTGCGCTTCGGCGCATCCGTCCGATCCCGCCGCGGCGCTGCTGGCGCTCGGCGCACGCGCTCGCACCGACCGGCGCGAGTTGTCGCTCGCCGAGCTCTACCGCCTGCCGACCGACGACGACCGAAGCGTGACAGCGCTCGAGCCCGGAGAGCTGATCGTCGAGCTCGACGTCCCCGAGGTCGACTCGAGCGTCTACCTGAAGGCAATGGATCGGCAGCGCTGGGCGTTCGCGCTCGTCGGCGTCGCCGTCGCCCGCGTCGGCGAGGAAACGCGAATCGCGCTCGCCGGCGTCGCGCCCGTGCCATGGCTCCTCTCCTCTCCCGAGGAGCTCGAGCGGGCAACGCCGCTCCCCGGCACGGCTTACAAGCTCGAGCTCGCCCGCGCTCTCGTCGAGCGGGCGCTCGCACGGCTCTAGCGCGTAAGCTCGCCGCGATGCAGCCGATCCGTCTCGCGCTCCTGCTCGTGCTTGTCCTGTCGTTCGCTGCTTGCGGAGGTGGCGATGACGAAGCAGCAGTCACCACGCCACCCGTGACGACTGCGGCCGAGTCGACGCCTGATCTCGGGACGGGCGAGACGAAAACGACGGAGTGCAAGACCGTCGAAGCGCCCGAAGCGAAACCCGATGGCGGTGCCGAGGCGCCAGAGGGGAAGCTCGAAGCCGGTACGACCTACCGACTGGTGGTCGAGACGAACTGCGGTTCCTTCACGATGGCCCTGAACCAGAAGACGGCGCCGAACACGGCCGCCTCTCTCGTCGCGCTCGCTCGCGACGGCTTCTTCGACGGCGGCGTCTTCCATCGCGTCGTGCCGGGCTTCGTGATCCAGGGCGGCGATCCCACCGGAACCGGCACCGGCGGCCCCGGTTACAAGACCGTCGACGTCCCGCCGCCGGACGCTCAGTACGTCCAGGGCGTCGTCGCGATGGCGAAGAGCGGAGTCGAGCCGCCCGGCACCTCGGGAAGCCAGTTCTTCGTCGTGACCGGTCCGGACGCGCAGCTGCCGCCCGAGTACGCGGTGGTGGGCAAGGTCGCAGACGGCCTCGAGACGGTGCTGAAGATCGACGCGCTCGGGGTCGGCGACGGCCCTCCATCGACCCCGGTCGTGATCGAGAAGGTCACCGTCGAGGAGAGCTAGTGTCGCTGGCGGCGGTCGTGCTGGCCGCCGGCGCCGCCTCCCGCTTCGGCGGGCCGAAGCAGGCGCTCCTCCTGCCGGCGGTGCTCGAACGGGTGCGGGCGACCGGGATCGACGAGCTCGTCGTCGTGCTCGGCGCGTACGAGCTCGAGTCGGACGCACCGACCGTCCATTGCCCCGACTGGAAGCACGGGCCGGGAGCGTCGCTGCGTTGTGGGCTCACGACGCTCACCGCCGATGTCGAAGCCGCGATCGTCGTGCTGGCCGACGGGCCCGGCCTCGCGCCGGCCGCAATCGAGCGGATCGTCGCCGCATGGCGCGCGGATGGCGCGCCGCTCGTGGCCGCGAGCTACGACGGCGTTCGTGGGCATCCCCTCCTGCTGGCGCGGTCGGCCTGGGTTGAGATCCCGGACGAGGGACTCCGCACCCGCGTGCCGCTCCTCGTTCCCTGCGACGATCTCGGCGCGCCGGGCGACGTCGACCACCCTTCCGAGCTTCCGGCGCAGTTCAGCTCGAGCTAGAGGCGGGCCGCTCGTCGCGCAGCTCGGAGAGCTTCTGCCTGAGACCGGCGGGGATCCGCTCGCTCGCCGAGACCCGGATGTAGCGCCGTAGCCGCTCCTCGAAACGGTAGCGCCGCCGGCAGTAATCGCAGCCGTCGAGGTGCCCCTCCGCGACCACGACCTCGTCAGCCGCCAGGTCGCGATCGAGGTAGCCCTGCAACAGCTCCTCGCACCTCTCGCAGCCGGGATCGTGATCCGTCATCGCTCTGTCTCGATCAAGCCAGTGACTCCTCGGCCAGCTTCTGCTTCAGGATCCGCCTGCCGCGATGGAGGCGCGACATCACGGTGCCCATCGGAACGTCCAGGATCTGCGCGGCGTCGGCGTAGCTGAACTCGCCGATGTCGACGAGAACGACGACGTCGCGGAAATCGTGCGGCAGCTCGGAGAGCGCACCGACGACGTTGTCCTGCGAGAGCTTCTCGACCACGCGTTCCTGGTCGAGCGCCTGCTCACCCTCGGCCGCGGCCAGCTTGTTGGCGAGGAAGTAGTCACCCTCCTCGAGCGGTTGCAGATCAGGCGTGCGCTGGATCTTGCGGCCACGATCGAGGTTGAGGTTCGTCAGGATCCGAAACAGCCAGGCCCGCATGTTCGTGCCGGGCGTATACGAGCTCCAGCTTCGGAATGCTCTGACGTAGGTCTCCTGCACGAGCTCTTCCGCCTCCTCACGCGTGCCGACGAGCCGGCGCGCCACCCGGTAGATCTGGTCGGCGAGCTCGAGCGCCTCCTCCTCGAACCGCACCCGTCCGCGGGCCTCGGTAGCGATTCGTCGCGCATCGGCTGCCTCCGTCTCGCCCACCGGGTCACCCTAGCAATCGGTCTGAGCGGGTCCCAACGCGCCGCCGGGTTGAGCTATTCCCGGTTGAGGTCGCGGACACCTGGGTACGGAGACCGAAATCGAGAGGAGGCGGATGAAGGGTTACGACGTTCTCACCTTCGACGACGAGCGGGCCGGAACTGTCGTCGGGAAGCAGGGAAACAACCTGATCGTCGAGCAGGGTGCGATCTTCAAGCACCGGCGGGCGCTGCCGGAGATCTTCGTCACGGTCGACGAGGCGGAACAGGTCGTGCGGGCCACCGTCTCCAAGGACGTACTCGAATCGGCACCCGAGGTCGGGGACGACGGCGTCGACGAGCGGGCCGTGGCGCAGCACTACGGTCTCGCGGCCGGTGACGACGATCCCGGCACGCTCGGCGACGGCTCGCTCAACCCCGACGACCCCGCGCGCACCGCCGAGACGCAGGAGCAGCGGACCGGCGTGGAGACGGCCGCAGCGGAACGCGCGCGGATCCTGCAAGACCAGGGCCGCGGCGACGGTCCCCTCGACCATCCGGAGTCGCCCGGCCTGCTTGGCGACCGGAACCTCCACGGCCGCTAAGAACTAAGGGCTAGAACCCAGGAACCTCGCGGAAGCCCGCCTTCGCGAGCGCGCCGACGAGAGCCTCGCGCGAGGTCTTCTCGTCGTCCCACGAGAGCGCGACCTGTCCCATCAGGTTCGCGTTCGCGGCCTCGAGACCGTCGTGATCTCGAATCGCACCCGCGAGCCTGCCGACACAGCGCTCGCAGCGGACGCCGCTCACCTGAATCGTCTCGGTCTGCGTCGCCATTCGGCCTACCCTAACGAGAGTTCGTCGTCCGCCTGCTCGATCAGGAGCGGGTCGTGCGTGGCGCAGACGACGACCGCGCCGGTGGCGCGCGCGAGCTCCGCGAAGAGAGCTCCGACGGCCAGCGCGTTCGCCCCGTCGAGTCGCGCGGTGGGCTCGTCGGCGACGATTGCGCGAGGGCGAGCGGCGACCGCCCGAGCGATCGCGACGCGCTCCCTCTGACCTGCCGAGAGCTCGGAGACCGGGCGCTCCCCGTGCTCGGCGAGGCCGACCGACGCGAGCGCGTCAACCGCGCGCCCTCGCGCCTCGTCGCGATCGACACCGCGCAGCGAGAGCGAGAGCTCGACGTTCTCGCGCGCGCCGAGAAACGGGACGAGCCCGACGGTCTGCCCGATATACGAGAGTCGCGTGCGGCGGAGCTCGGCTCGGCCCGCGCGGTCGAGGGAACCCAGCGAGACGCCGTCGAGCACGACGTCTCCCGCGTCGGGGAGGTCGAGCCCGGCGAGCAGGTGCAGCAGCGTTGTCTTCCCGGAGCCCGAGGGCCCGGTGACGGCGTAGAGACGCCCGCCGGAGAAGGACGCGGTCAGCCCGTCGATCGGCGTTGCCTCGCCGAAGCTGCGGGTCAGTTCGCGCGTCGCGAGCAGCGCTTGTGTTGGAACAACACTACGTTGCTCCAGAATGGCGTGGCTGCCCGGTTGGGACGGAGCTTGTGTTGAATCAACACAAGCTCCGTCGGTCGCCGGCGCGGCGACGACGAGGTGGTCGGCGTCGATGCTGACGGTGGCGCGGTCGGAGATCCCGGCCGAGCGCAGCAGGTCTTCCGGGAGCCGTAACCAGCCGCCGCGGCCGACAACGACAGTGTCGTCACCGCCTGCGCCGACGAGACGCTCGTCGCTGACACGCCCGTCGCGGATCTGGACGACGCGATCGGCGTGCTCGATCGTGGCGGGGTCGTGACTGACGACGAGCGCCGTCGTCCCCTGCTCGCGGACGAGCTCGGCGACGAGCTCGAGCACGCCGCGCGCCGTCTCCGCGTCGAGCTCTCCCGTCGGCTCGTCGGCGACGAGGAGGCGCGGCCGGTGGGCAAGCGCGGCGCAAAGCGCGACCCGCTGCTGCTCGCCCCCGGACAGCTCGCGCGGGCGCGCCTCGCCCCGTTCGCCGAGCCCGACGCGCTCGAGCAGCTCGCCGGCCCTTGCGTCGCGTCTCGCCGCGGGCACGCCGGCGAGCCCGAGCTGCACGCCTACGAGCTGTTTCGCGGTCAGCTCGCCGGCAAGCGCCCGCCAGTAATGCTGATCGGCGTAGCCCAGCAGCTCCGAGCGGTAGCGCGCAGCCCGGCTCGGCGAAAGCGCGGCAACATCGAGACCCGCGACGCGAACCGATCCCGCCGACGGCCGCTCGAAGCCGGCCACGATCCGCACGAGCGTCGACTTGCCGGAGCCGCTCGGGCCGAGCACGACGCACACCTCGCCCCTGCGCACGCTCAGGGTGAGACCCTGTAGCGCGGCGACGCCGCCCTCGGCGCTCGGATGGACACGGAAGACGTCACGAACCTCGACGAGAGCAGTCATTCGATCGCTTCCACGCGACCCGGCGCGCCGTCGTTCGGAAAGGCGTTACGTGTGGCGAGCACCACGAGCGCGAGCGCCGCGAGTGCGTACGCCGCCACCGCCCAGCCGACGATCGTCCAATCGACCGCGAGCCGGAGCGGGGGCTCCGCCGCGGTCGCACGGGCGGTGAGCGAGACGAGATCTGTCACGACCGCGCCGAGAGCCAGCCCGGTGAGCGCCCCGGCGAGCAGGCCGGCCAGCGCGACGGTGAGGGCGCGTAGCCTGACGATCCGCCGCAGTAGCCGGGGCGCAGCGCCCTCGGCCTCGAGATCGAAGAGCTCGCCGCGCTCGTCGCGGAGGTCGCCGAGCACCGTCAGCAGGATCCCGGTCAGCGCTAGCCCGAGCGCCACGAGCGCCGCGACGGCGAGTGCGAGCAGCGTTCCGTGCGCAATCGGATCCTGCCGCGCCTCGGCCTCCAGTGCTCGCCGCGACGCCACCTTCAGCACGTCGAACGGCGGCTGCGCGAGCCGCTGCTCAACGGCTGCCACGCCGCCTTTCTCCGCTCCGATCCACACCTCGTTGACGCGCGCTGCGCCGGGTCGCTCCCCGTTGAGCAGCGAGAGCAGGCCGTTGAGCCGGCCAACCACCGCCTGGCCCGACACGGTCGGAAAGCGCTCGAGCACGCCGACCACGCGAACTGTGACCCGCTCGCCTGCGACCTGAAGTGGAAGGGTTCCGTCCGCGGCTGCGGCTGCTGCCAGGCGCGGCGTCACGAAGACGGCCACCGGTTGGACGTCGCTGGGCCCGATCGGTCGCAACCGCGTGACCACCTGGTTCGTGAGCGTGTAGGTGACGACGCGATCGTCGAGCCTCGCGCCGCCGACGCCGAACCAGCCGTCGAGGCGCGGCGAGAGCAACCGGAAGCGACCCGTCTGCGCCTGTCCCGCATCGGCGCCGCGCTCCTGCAACCTCGTCGCAGGCTCGATCGCGATCCCGACGAGCGAGCCCGAACGAGCCTCCGGCGGGATGGCTGCGCGCAACGGCTCCTGACCGACGACTCCGAGCTCGATTCTCAGGAATCGTCCTTGCTCGGTGCGTAGCTCCGCCGCGAGGTTGACGGCATCCCCGCGGGCCCGGACGACGAGCTCGCGACGCCTCTCGAGCGGAATCGAGACGTCACGATCGAGCCCTGTCAGGGCACGCGCGAGCTCGGCGCGCGAGTGGCTCGAGAAATCGTCGCGCCACTCCAGCTCGGGCAGCAGCCGCGGTGGCAGGCCGAGCACAGTCACTCCCGAGTTCCCCTCCTGGCGGCCAACGCCGCCGCTCAGCCGCAGGACCGGAGCGACATCCGTCTCGGGTCCGAGCTCGCGGAAACGATCGAGCGACGCAGCATCGAGAACCGGAATCAGCCGTCGCAGATCCTCTTGCACGACGAAGTCGCGCGGCACCGCGAACGCGGCGCCGTCGCGCTCGCCGGCGCTGAGCGTCGCCCGGTAGGTCTCCGCGAAGAGCGCGAGACCGAAGCTGACGACGAGGAAGGAGGTCGCCGCTACCGCGTAACCGGGGTTGCGCCCGAGCGAGAGTACGGCCAGGCGCAGCCCGAGCGAGCGAGCGCGGGTAAGGGTCTCTGCGGCTCGCAAGGCCGGGCGCAGAAGTCGCGCAGCCCCGACCGCCGCAGCGAAGGTGACGAGCGCAGGCAGGAGCAGCACGAGGTCGCCCTCGTCGTCGCCGCGCCGAAGCGACAGGATGACGAGGGCGGCGGCGGCGATCGCCGCAAGGTCGAGCGGCGAGACGGGTGCGCGTCCGAGCCGCTGGGGGCTCGAAGAGACGGTCGCGGCCAGCACGACCGTCGCACCCACAGCGACAAGGGCGACGAGCAGCAGTCCGCGGCCGGAGATCACGCTCTGCGCCAACACCTCGCCAATCGGAGCGCCGGCCGATTCGGCCACGAGCGCGCCGCCGGCGAGACCCACCGCGAAGCCGAGGAGTGTCCCCATCACCGAGATGAGGCCGGTCTCGACCGTCGTGAGCAGTCCGAGTTGCCACCCGCGCGCCCCGTACCACGCGAGTCGCCGGCGCGCCGCGCGCAGGTCGCGGCGCAGCGTCATCGCGGCGAGGATCGCGAAGGCGAAGAGGAGCGCGGCTGCCTCGCCGCCGACGAGGGCCAGCCGGTGCCCGGCCCGGCGGCTCTCCTCCTGCGCCGAGCGCAGCTCCTCGACGGGCGCGCTCAGGTCGAAGGAGGTCGTCCGCGCCTGCAGCTCGGAGCGGGCCCGCGTTATCCCCGCGGTGAGGTCGTCGATCTCCCAGAGCCGCGGCGTGCCCGCCTCGAGCGGCGCCACCCACGCGTAGCTGCGGTAGATCCGGGCGAGCGCGGGTGCCTCCGCGAGAGTCGCCACGCCTTCGGCAAGAAAGAGCGGCGGCGGCGCGGGCCGGTGGTAGCCGGCAGCGGCCGCGACCGCCGGGCTCACCTCGGCGTCGGCGAGAGCGTTGTCGGTCGGCGCCAGGAAATCGCCGAAGAGCACGCCCGAGGCGAGAGCCGCCTCGCCCACCTCGACGAGACGAGGGCGAGATGGCCTCGGCAGCCGGCCGTCTCCGCGCAGGCGCAGCACCTCGCAGCGCTCGGGCCGGCACTCGCGCGGCAGTCGTCCGGAGCGGAGCTCGACCCAGCTCCCGAGGCCCTCGACGCCGCCCAGTCCGGCGAAGTCGCCCGCGATCGTCGTCTCCCGGAAGAGAACGAGCGAGTGCGGTCGCGGCGTTCCCGCGCGGTGCAGCGCTTCGCGCGCCCGCTCGTCGAGCGCCGGCTGTGGGTCGTCGGACTGTCCCGGAACGCCGAACCAGACGGCTCGCACCGAGCGCGAGCCCTCGGGAATCCGCTCGACCGCCTGCGCGACGGCACGATCCTGCGCGACGGTCGTTCCCGCGCGGACACCGACGACCACGGCGGCGCCGAGCGCAATCCCGAGCACGACGAGCCCGGTTGCGCCGGTCCCGCGGCCGAGCCGCCGCAGGGCGAGCCCGAGCACGAAGAGCGCGGAGCGGAGCACACCGCGAGCCTACTCAGTCGCCGCGAGCCTACTCGGTCGATCGCGCGACGAGGTCGGTCGCGACGGCGACGAGTCCGTCGCGTCGTCCGACCTCGAGCTGACGATGCGCCTCGGGCGGGTCGCGCAGCACCTCGACGAGCTCCCAGGTCCCCAGCTTGCGCGCCGCCGACTCGACGCGCGCGAGCAGCTCCGCGACCGGCGCGTGGCCGGATGCTGCGGCGGCGCGCGCCTCCAGGTACACGCCACGATCGACCGGCTCGACCGGCTCGACGGATGCACACAGCGCCTGCGCGAGCGCCGCGATTGCCGCCGAGCGGCGCACGCTTGTCGGCTGGTCGGGCAGCCGCACCTCGAGCGTGCCGAGGCGAGGATGTGGGCGTACGTCCCACCAGATTCGCGTGTAGTCACCGCCGGCGCGCTCGACGGTCTCGTTCCAGACCGCGCGGCCACCGAGAAGCGGCGGCGCGCCTACGCGCGGGAGCTCGAGCAGCCGGCCTGCGCGGGCAGACAGACAGCCGCTGTCCACGCCGTCCAGGTACGGGGAGTTGAGCGAGACGGCCAGCATCGCCGGCAGCCAGGGCAGGACGAACTCGAGCGTCTCGAGACAGCGCTCGAAGCTCTCCATCCCGATGTGCACGTGCAGCCCGCAGACGAGCTGCCGCCGGGCCGAGGGCCGTTCCTCGAGCAGCGCGAGATAGCGCGGCTCCGGCACGATCTCCTGCTCCTCGGGAACCGAGAACGGGTGGCTTCCGGTGGCCACGACGACGAGCCCTTCGCGTGCGGCCGCCGTTCGCACGACCGCTCGCAACCGCACGAGCTCCGCGAGCACCTCCGCTGCGCTCTCGCAGATCGGCGTGTTCGTCTCCACGAGGCACGAGAAGAGCTCCGTCTTCAAGCCGGGCGGCCCCAGCAGCCGCTCGACCCCGGGCGCAAGCCCAAACGACGCCGGGTCGAGCAGCATCAGCTCCTCCTCAACGCCGAGGGTCAGGCCGCGCCCGAAATTACTTCCCTCTGACGCCATGCACCGGGCGTCCGGCCGCCTCCCAGGCGTAGTACGAGGCGCTCGGCCCAAAGCCGCGTTCGTAGGAGATGACACGCGGGTTCCGGCCGACCTCCACGGCACGCTGGGCGTGCCAGAGGAGGTTCGGGTCGTCGCGCTCCTCCCAGACGAGCACGAGATGCGCGGCAGTCATGAAATCGGCGACGAAGACGCAGCCGGCGGCCGGGCACGGAAAGGGATCGGTGCGGACGCAGAACCAGCCGGTGTAGTCGGCGTCGTCGTCGTCGGCCCAGAGTTCCTCGTCGAGCAGCTCGTGCTCGAGGAGCAGACTGCCCCGTCGCGGTTCCTGCGGCTCCATCGCCGCAAGGGTAGCCACGTCCCCGAGCCGCCCTCGCCAGGGTCGCGGTGCGCGGTCTCTTTACTCAGCGGGCGGGAGCGAAGCGACCCTTCAGGGGTCTTCGCGCGCTAGGAAACAGGCTGCCGTCCGAGCGTGAGCTGGAGCGTCTGCTGCTCGTTGCCGCGATAGATCTCGAGCTGGACTGAATCGCCCGGCTTGTGCTCGGCGAGCACGTCGCGCAGCTCCTCGAGCGAGGCGACGCGCTTTCCGGCCACGGCCACGATCACGTCGCCCCCCAGCGTGTAGCTCTGGCCCGCGACGACGGTGTCGCTCGTCCCGGCCTTGAGGCCGGCGCGGGCAGCGGGCGTCGCCTCGCCGACGCGCTCGACGAGAACGCCCGCGTCGACCGGGAGCCGGAACTGGCGAGCGAGCTCCGGCTCGATCGTCGTGCCGCCGATACCGATGAAAGCCCGGTCGACGCGGCCGCTGTCGATGAGCTGGGCCGCGATCGCCTTGACCGTCTTCGAAGGAACAGCGAAGCCGATCCCGACGTTGCCCGTCGCACCGCCGCCGGTGGAGATCTGCGAGTTGACGCCGATCACCTGCCCGCGGTCGTTCAGTAGCGGCCCACCGGAGTTGCCTCTATTGATTGGTGCGTCCGTCTGGATCACGTGGTCGATCGTGTACCCGTTCGGGGCGGTGATGGGGCGCTGCAGGGCGCTGACGATCCCCGCGGTCGCCGTCCGGTCGAGCCCGAAGGGATTGCCGATCGCGACGACGGCGTCACCGACCCGCACGATGTCGGAGTTTCCGAGCTCGAGCGGCCGCAAGCTCCGGGAGCTGGTCTCGACCCGCAGAACCGCGAGGTCGGTGGAAGGATCGGTGCCGACGAGCTTCGCGGTCAGCGTGTCCTGGTTCGAGAAGCTGACCTCGATCGTGTCGGCACCTTCGATCACGTGGTAGTTCGTGACGATGTGGCCGGCCTTGTCGAGGACGAAGCCCGAGCCGAGCGCCTGCTCCGAGCCCGAGGGTGTGGAGGGGGCCAGGTCGTCCGCCGGCGGGCGGGAGGTCGAGGTGATCTGGACGACGCCGGGAGCGGCACGGTCGTAGATATCGCTGATCGAGAGGCGACCGTCGGCGACGGCCGGGGCCGCTGCCGCAGGAGCAGGGGATGTCTCCACGACGGTCGTCGTACCGTCGCCGAGGCCGCCTGTGAGCGCAACGCCTCCGAGCGCGACCAGGCCGCCGAGGAGGGCGACGGCGACGAGGCCCGAGGCCCGGAGTAGGAAACTGCGCGCGTTCATGGGAATCGTTGTACCGGCAGCGTCTTAACGTGCCCTAAGCGGGCCGTTAAGCATGCGTTGCGCTCGGCTCGCGCGCTAGGACGTCAGCGCCGTGACCTTGACGGCCGCCTCGCGCTCGGTCCCGAGCGCCGTGTCGAGCTTCTGCCGCAACTCCCCGCTCGCCGCGAGCTCCTCGACGATGTCGGCGCCGCCGATCAGCTCGCCCTTGATGAAGATCTGGGGAATCGTCGGCCAACCCGAGATCACCGAGAGTTCCTGGCGGATCTGCGGGTCGGGCAGGACGTCGACGGCGGTGACCGCTGCGCCGGCGGCGTGGAGCGCGCGCAGGGCGCGGTCCGAGTTGCCGCACATGACGAGCTGCGGCGTTCCCTTCATGAAGAGGCTGACCGGCTCGGTGGAGATGATCGTCTGGATCTGCTCGCGCAGGTTTGTCGCGTCCGTCGTGCTCATGGCTTCGCTCCTCGTGTCGTCTTGATCCGAAGCTCGTGAATCGACCCGTCGGCAAGCGGAGCCGCGAGTGCGTCGTAGACCAGGCGGTGCTGCTCCACGAGCGAGAGTCCGTCGAAGCTGTCGCTCGCGACGGTCACCTGGAAATGGTCGCCGCCGCCGGTGCGATCCTCCACTGTCAGTGCGCTCGCGTCGGGAAAGGCCCGACGAAGAAGCGTGTCGAGAGTGTCGGCGCCGGTCATCGGATCATCGTAGCCGTCTCACGTTTCGCGCCCGAGACGACGCGGAACGACCGCCGCTTGTGACCACGTTCGGCTACTGGCTCTCGTCGGAGGAGCACGTCCCGCTCGAGCTCGTGCGCAACGCCGCACGCGCGGAGGGAGAGGGCTTCGAGCTCGCGATGATCTCCGACCACTTCCATCCGTGGAGCGACCGGCAGGGACAGAGCGGTTTCGTCTGGAGCGTGATCGGAGCCATCGCCGCCTCGACCGAGAGGCTGCGCGTCGGCACCGGTGTCACGTGCCCGCTGATTCGCACGCATCCAGCGATCGTCGCCCACGCGGCCGCCACCTGCGGTGCGCTCATGCCGGGCCGCTTCTTCCTCGGGCTCGGGACCGGCGAGAACCTGAACGAGCATGTGCTCGGCGATCGCTGGCCTGCGCCGGATGAGCGGCTCGAGCTCCTGGAGGAGGCGATCGAGGTGATCCGGCTCCTCTGGCAGGGCGGCGAGCAGACGCACCGAGGCAAGCACTACACCGTCGATCACGCGCAGCTCTACACGCTGCCGGAGGAGCCGATCCCGATCGCGGTGGCCGCTGCGAAACCGCTGGCGGCGGAGCTCGCGGGCCGCGTCGGCGATGCGCTCGTGAACGCGGCCCCGGACTCCGCGATCGTCGAGCGGTACCACGAGGCTGGCGGCGAAGGGCCTCGCTACGGCCAAGTCAAGCTCTGCTGGGCCGAGAGTGAGGACGACGCGAAGCAGACGGTGTTCGAGCTCTGGCGGCACAGCGGCCTCGAGGGCACGCTCAATCAGGAGCTGCCGCGACCGTCCGACTTCGACGCGGTCGCCGAGAGCGTCACGCTGGAGATGGCGACCGACGGCGTTCCGTGTGGCCCCGATCCCGAGCCGGTGCTGACCCTCGTCCGCGAGTGGGAGGAGGCGGGCTTCGACCAGATCTGCCTGCACCAGGTCGGCGCCGACCAGGAGGGCTTCTTCCGCTTCTGGAAGCAGGCGCTGAAGCCGAAGCTCGGCTGAGGGACATGTCCGGGCTTTGACCCCGGACGCGTCCTGCGGAGACAGGTGGATTTCGCCGCACCGCGGAACCCGGCTGCTCCGCGCCAGCCTCGGACGTGACCGTTTCGGACATGCCGGGGGTCAAAGCCCGGACGTGTCCACGGAGGCCATGGGCGGCGCGCGTTCGATAGATTCGAGGCGATGGCCGCCGACTCGTTCGCCGCCCGCTCGACCCTCACCGTCGGAGGGCAGGGCTACGCGATCCACCGGCTCGACGCGCTCCAGTCCCGCTTCGACGTCGCGCGCCTTCCCTACACGCTGCGGATCCTGCTGGAGAACGTCCTCCGCACCGGCGACGACGCCGACGTCGAGGCGGTCGCGACGTGGGTCGCACACGACGGGCCGAGCCGAGAGATCTCCTTCTCACCCGCCCGCGTGCTGCTGCAGGACTTCACCGGCGTGCCGGCCGTCGTCGACCTCGCCGCGATGCGGGACGCGATGGCCGACCTCGGCAGCGAGGCCGGGAGGATCAACCCGCTGATCCCCGTCGAGCTCGTGATCGACCACTCCGTCCAGGTCGACGAGTTCGGGACGCGCTTCGCCTTCCGCCACAACGTCGACCGCGAGTTCGAGCGCAACTTCGAGCGTTACGCCTTCCTGCGCTGGGGCCAGGAGGCCTTCCGCGACTTCAAGGTCGTGCCGCCGGGCACCGGGATCGTCCACCAGGTCAACCTCGAGTACCTCGCCCGCGTGATCGAGTCGCGTGACGGCGAAGCCTTCCCGGACACGCTCGTCGGCACCGACTCGCACACGACGATGGTGAACGGCCTCGGCGTCCTCGGCTGGGGCGTGGGCGGGATCGAGGCGGAGGCGGCGATGCTCGGCGAGGCGATCTCGATGCTCGTCCCCCAGGTGGTCGGCTTCCGCCTCTCGGGCGAGCTGCCGGAGGGGGCGACCGCGACCGACCTCGTCCTGACGGTGACGCAGATCCTCCGCGAGACCGGCGTCGTCGGCAAGTTCGTCGAGTATTTCGGTCACGGCCTCGTTGGCCTGCCGCTCGCCGATCGCGCCACGATCGGGAACATGTCCCCGGAATACGGCGCCACCTGCGGCTTCTTCCCGGTCGACGACGAGACGCTGAAGTACCTGCGCCTGACCGGCCGCGACCCGCAGCGGATCGCGCTCGTCGAGGCCTACTGCAAGGAGAACCTGCTCTGGCACGACCCCGCGGAGACCCCGACCTACTCGCAGATCGTCGAGCTCGACCTGGCCAGCGTAGAGCCGTCGCTCGCGGGCCCGCGTCGTCCGCAGGACCGCGTGCCGCTGAGAACCGCGAAGCAGTCCTTCTCCGAAGCACTCGGGACGTTCGGCATCGCCTATCCCGATGGCTCGCTCGACAAGGCGGTCGCGAATTCGTTCCCCGCCTCCGACCCACCGGCGGAGACCACGCCGGGCGCGCAGCCGAGCTCGAACGAGGAGGAAACCCCCGTGCGCGTCGCGGTCGACACCGCATCCGCCGCGATCACCGTCAAAGCGGAGGACGGCTCGAGCTTCGAGCTCGACCACGGCGCCGTCGTGATCGCCGCGATCACCTCCTGCACGAACACCTCCAACCCGGCCGTGATGGTCGCAGCGGGCCTGCTCGCGAAGAAAGCGGTTGAACGCGGACTCACGCGCAAGCCGTGGGTGAAGTCGAGCCTCGCCCCCGGCTCCAAGGTCGTGACCGACTACTACGACCGCTCCGGCCTGACCCCGTTCCTCGAGGAGCTCGGGTTCCACACCGTCGGCTACGGCTGCACGACCTGCATCGGCAACTCCGGCCCGCTGCCCGAGTCGATCTCGCGCGCTGTCGAGGACGGCAACCTCGTCGCGTGCGCGGTCCTCTCGGGGAACCGCAACTTCGAGGCGCGGATCCACCCCGAGGTGAAGGCGAATTACCTCGCCTCGCCGCCGCTCGTCGTCGCCTACGCGCTCGCGGGCACGATGGATCTCGACCTGACGACCGAGCCGCTCGGCCAGGACGGGGACGGCAACGACGTCTACCTGCACGACATCTGGCCGTCGGCCCACGAGATCTCGGACACGATCGCAGCCGCGATCGGCGACGACCTCTTCCGCAGCGCCTACGCCGACGTCTTCGCAGGCAGCGACGCGTGGAAGGAGCTTCCCGTCCCCCCAGGGGATCTGTTCGCCTGGGCCGACGACTCGACCTACGTGCGCCGGCCGCCGTACTTCGAGGGTATGAGCCGCGAGCAGGGTACGGTCGATGACATCAGCGGCGCCCGCTGCCTCGTCCAGATCGGCGACTCCGTGACGACCGACCACATCTCGCCCGCCGGCTCGATCAAGCCGGACAGCCCGGCCGGCCTCTACCTCGTCGAGCACGAGATCGAGCGCAAGGACTTCAACTCGTACGGCTCGCGGCGCGGCAACCACGAGGTGATGGTGCGCGGCACGTTCGCGAACGTACGGCTGCGGAACGAGCTCGTGCCGGGGTCGGAGGGGACGTGGACTGTGCACCTGCCCTCGGGCGACGAGACGACGATCTTCGAGGCGTCCGAGCGATATCTCGCCGAAGGCGTCCCGCTGATCGTCATCGCCGGCAAGGAGTACGGCTCAGGCTCGTCGCGCGACTGGGCTGCGAAGGGCCCGAATCTGCTCGGTGTGCGGGCCGTGATCGCCGAGAGCTACGAGCGGATTCACCGCTCGAACCTGCTGATGATGGGGATCCTGCCCCTCCAGTTCCAGGACGGCGAGACCCCGGAGAGCCTCGGCATCACTGGACGCGAGCGCTTCTCGATCGAGGGCGTCGAGAACGGCGAAGCCAACGAGGTCACGGTTCGCGCCGACGGGTCGACCTTCGCCGTCCGCGTCCGGCTCGACACCCCGCGCGAGCGTGACTACCTGCGCCACGGCGGGATCCTCCCGTATGTGCTGCGGCGCCTGCTCGCGGCCTAGGGCTTGGCGCGTTCCTCGGCGAGCTTCGCCTTGTGGTAGGCGATCCGATCCCGGAGCCGCTGCCAGACCTGCTGACTCCGGGCGATCTGCTCGGCCGATGGTCTAGTCCTCTTCCGCTTCATCCTCGCCCTCCAGGAACCCGTGAATGCGATCGAGCTTCCAGTTGACGTCGAGCAACGACTCCATGATAGAGACGACATCACCGCGATCGAGCGGAAGCTCCATCTCTCCATAGTGGCCCGCGACAGAACCCACCGCAAGATGACCGATCCGGACCTGCCCCTCCCGGCGCTCTAGGATCCGCGGGTGCGCGGCATGGCGGTGATCGGCAATCTCACGCGCGACGTCGTCGACGGGGGCGCTCCGCGGGTCGGGGGCGCGCCCTACCACGCCGCCCGGGCCCTGCGGCTCCTCGGCGGGCACGCGCGCGTCGTGGCGCGCTGCTCGGAAGCCGACCGGCGGGCTCTCCTTCCTCCGCTCGTCGCGCTCGGGGTACCCGTGCTCTGGCGAGCAGCGGCGAGCACGCCGACGTTCTCGCTGCGCTACCAGGGCGAGGAGCGGACGCTCGAGCTCGACGATCCAGGGTCGCCGTGGACGGTCGAGGACGCCGGCGGCGTCGGCCGCAGCAAGTGGATCCAGCTCGGCGGCCTGACCCGGGGCGATTTCCCCGCCGAGGTGCTCGACTCGCTCGCCCGCGACCGGCGCCTCGCGCTCGACGGGCAGGCCCTCGTGCGTCCCGCAGCCACCGGGGAGGTGGTGCTCGACGCCGACTTCGACCCGGCCGTGCTCGCGCATCTGACGGTGCTGAAGCTCGCGCAGGAGGAGGCCGAGGCGCTCGGGGGCGAGTCCGTCGCGGAAGCGCTGGCAATCCCGGAGCTCCTGCTCACGTACGGCTCGCGGGGCGCCGTGCTCGTGCTCGGCGGGCGCCGCGAGCGAATCGCCGTGCGCAAGATCGAGACGACGAACCCGACCGGCGCCGGGGACGCCTTCCTCGCCGGCTACGTCTGGGCGCGGGCGGCGGGCCATCGCCCGGTCTCGGCCGCGCGCAACGCCGGCACGATCGCCTCTCGGGTGCTGGAACTCGCGCATGAATGAACAACCGGCGATCGCTTACGTCCGCACGGTCGAGGGGACGCTCGCGATCCACGTCGAGGACGAGCTCGTGCTCGGCGCGGCGGGCGAACTCGTGCCCCAGCCGGTCGAGCTCAATCTGCCCCGCCTGGTCGCCGCTGCGGCGTCCGGCTCGACGGTCGTCGCGGTCGTCGACCGCCGGCCCCCGCTCCTCGTCTCGGGCGACGCCGGCGCCACGTGGCGCGAGGCGGGCGGCGGCCTGCCGCCCGGCTTCGCGGTCGCGATCGACCCGGACGACCCGGACCGCGTCCTCTACGCCGCGCGCAACCGCCTCTACCTCTCGACCGACGGCGGACGCTTCTGGCGCAGCCTCGAACCCGAGCTGCCCGACATCGAGGCGGTCGGCTGGGCTACGGAACCTTGAACTCGCCGCGGGCGACGACGACCGCGGAGCCGCCGACCTCGACGCGTTCGATCGCGTCCCCGGAGCCCCGGGCCGCCGCGTAGAGCGTCGAGGGGCGCCCGATCTCGGCTCCCTGCGAGATCTCGATCTGCTCACCCCACGGCACCACGCCGTGCCGAGCGAGATGACACGCGAGCGGCCCCGCTGCCGAGCCCGTGGCGGCGTCCTCGCCCACCCCGTCGAGCGGCGAGAACATCCGCGTCTTCCAGCGGCTGCCGGAACCGGAGAAGACGTTGACGCCGACGAAGCCAAACGTGGCGAGCGCCTTGTCGTCCGGCTCGACCGCAACGACCTCCGCCTCGCTCCCGAGCGCGACGTAGACGTGCTCGACGCCGTTGTCGTAGACCTCGACCGGCAGCTCCGAGCGCTCGACGCCCAGCGCGGCGAGGAGCGCCGCCTCCTGCTCGAACGCTGTCACGTTCGGTACGGGCTGGGTCATCCGCCCGAAGACAATCCGCCCGGACGGGTCGCGCTCGAGCTCGAGAGGGACGATCCCGCGACCGGTCTCGAGCTGGATCGTGCCGAGCTGGAGCGGCGCGCCGAGCACGAACGCGGTGCCGAGGCAAGGATGCCCGGCAAAGGGGAGCTCGTGCGTCGGCGTGAAGATCCGGATGCGCACCGTGCCGCCCTCGCGCGGCGGCAGCACGAAGACCGACTCGGAGAAGCCGAGCTCGAGCGCCAGCGCCTGCATCGTCTCGTCGTCCAGGTCGCGCGCGTCAGTAAAGACGCCGAGCTGGTTGCCGGCGAGCGGTGTCTCGGTGAAGACGTCGACGAGCACGTAGCGGAAGCTGCGCACGCGCCCACCTTAGGCCAGAGGGCCGCCGAGACGGCATATCCTGAAGCCCGTGCGGCTCTTTCTCGTTCGCCATGCGGAAGCGGCTTCGGGGCAACCTGACGAGTTGCGCCCGCTCACGTCCGTCGGCCGCGAGCAGGCCCGCGAGCTCGGCGAGCGGCTCGTGTCCGCTTCGCCCGCCGTCGTCCTCTCGAGTCCGCTCCTCCGCGCGCGGGAGACGGCTGCCGCGATCGCACGGGCGACGGGCGCCGAGTTGCGCGTCGACGAGCGGCTCGCGCCAGGCGCGACCCTCGGCACCCTGCTCGACGCCGTCAACGGCCTCGACGAGCCGCTCGTCGCGGTCGGCCACCAGCCAGACTGCAGCGAGATCGCCGCCGCTCTCACCGGCGGCGCGCCGCCCCCGTATCCACCGGCTGGGATCGCCGAGCTCGACCTCCCTCTCCAGCCTCTGCCCTAGACTGGCGCCCGTGTCGGCGATCTCCGTCCGGGGGCTGCGCAAGTCCTACGGCCCTCTCGAGGCGGTGCGTGGAATCGACTTCGAGGTGGCCGCGGGCGAGGTCTTCGGCCTGCTCGGGCCGAACGGCGCCGGCAAGACGACAACGGTCGAGATCCTCGAGGGCTATCGCCAACGGGACGGAGGCGAGGTCGAGGTGCTCGGTTTCGACCCCGGTAAGGGCGAGCGAGGCTTCCGGGAACGAATCGGCGTCGTCCTCCAGTCGTCAGAGCTCTGGCCGAACCTGACTGTGCGCGAGGTGCACTCGATCTTCGCCGGCTACTACGAGCAGGCGCGCGACGTGGACGAGACGATCGACCTGGTCGGCCTCGACCAGAAGCGCGACGCGCGCGTGAAGACGCTCTCGGGCGGCCAGAAGCGGCGGCTCGACCTCGGAATCGCGCTGGTCGGCGATCCCGAGCTCATCTTCCTCGACGAGCCGACGACCGGCTTCGATCCCGCCGCCCGCCGGAACGCGTGGGAGCTCGTGCGCTCGCTGCGCGGGCTCGGAAAGACCGTCCTGCTGACGACGCACTACCTCGACGAGGCACAGCAGCTCGCCGACCGGGTGGCGGTGCTCGTCGCCGGCGAGATCGTCAAGCTCGGCCGCCCGTCGGAGCTGACCGCCGGCGCGAAGGCAGAGATCCGCTACCGGCGCGACGGGGAGCTCGTCGTGCTCGAGACCGAGGAACCGACGCGGGCGCTGCACGAGCTCACGACGGCGGCACTCGCCGAGGGCCGCGAGCTCGAGGAGATCGAGGTGCGCCGCGCGAGCCTCGAGGACGTCTACCTTGAGCTGGTCGACGAGCAGCCCGCATGAGGGTCTTGCTCCACCAGCTTCGCTCCGAGCAACTCATCTTCTGGCGCAACCGCGAGTCGGCCGGCTTCATCTTCGTGTTCCCGCTGATGCTGTTCCTCCTGCTCGGTGCGCTCTACGACGACGAGACGACCGACGAGGGCTACGCCGAGATCGAAGTGTTACTCGCGGGCATGCTCGGCTACGGCGCGGCGAACACCGGCTTCGCCGGCATGGCCATCGTGCTGGTGGTCCGGCGCGAGTACGGGATCCTGAAGCGGATCCGCTCGACGCCGCTGCCTGCGGCCTCCTACTTCGCAGCCGCGCTCGCCTCGACGCTGATCGTCTTCGCGCTCCAGACGCTCGCTCTGCTCGGCCTCGGCCGCGTCTTCTACGGGACCGAGCTGCCGGAGCGTCCGGTGTCGCTCGCATTCCTCGTCGTCTTCGGTGCCGCGGCGTTCGCGGGGATGGGGATCGGCACTGCGGCGATGATCCGCTCTGCGGAGGGCTCGTCAGCCGTCGTCAACTTCATCCTCCTGCCGATGGCGTTCCTCTCCGGCTCCTTCGGTGGCCGGGACTATCCGGCGGTGCTCGAGGCGGTCGCGAACGTGCTGCCGCTGAAGTACTTCGTCGACCTGCTGCGAGACGTGTATCTCGGCCACGAAAGCGCCTGGAGCAATCCGGGGGCGCTCGCCGTCGTGGGTGCTTGGGGCCTCGGCGGCGCGCTTCTGGGTGCCCGTCGCTTCGGTTGGGAGCCCCGTGAGCGTTAGCGACGACGCGATCCCGGGCACATCCCGCTCCGTGCAGGAACTGGCCAGGATCGCCTTCGTCGCCGCGCCGCGTCCGTCCTCGGCGATCGAGGTGCGCGTCAACTTCGGCATATTCGCCGGCCGCGAGGTGACGCCGGCGGAGATCGACGAGCTCGCCCGCGTCCTGCTCCCCGAGGTGCCCTCGGTCTCGATCGTCGCCGAGCAGCGCCACGAGATCGACACCGAAGTCGAGGTCGCCTTGCACCAGCTCCGAATCGAGGTGGCCGCCGAAGCGCTTCCCGCAGGCGCCGACGTGCCGACGCTCGCAACGCGTCTCGCCACACTCGCCGAGCACTGGGCCGAAGGCTGCATCTCGGAGCGGCACGCCGAGATCACTGAGGGCTGATCTCTGGCGCGAGGGCACGGGCAGAGCCCGCACCCGCGCGACCGATACCACTTCGCCGCCCGATCGTCACCGGCCCGTCACCCAGCGGATACAGACGCTTGCCTAGCGTCGCGGACAACGCTCACAACCAAGGAGACGAGATGAAGAGGCTCATCGCCGCCGCGACACTCATCGCCGCGTTCGCTGTCACAGCGGCCGCTCCGGCGGGCAACGGCACCCCCATCGATCCCCACTCGGCGAACCCGTTGACGCTGGCTGTCTTCGGCGACCTTCCCTACACGGAGGCTCAGATCGCCAACTTCTCGAACCTCGCAGAGTCGGTCAACGGGGATCCGAAGGTCGATCTCGCCTTCCACGTGGGTGACATCAAGAGCGGCTCGACGCAGTGCACCGACGCGCGCTTCCAGCTCGTGCGCGACGCATTTGACGACTTCAAGGACCCGCTCGTCTACACCCCGGGTGACAACGAGTGGACGGACTGCCACCGCACGAACAACGGCTCGTATCTGCCGACAGAGCGGCTGGCCAAGCTCCGGGAGCTCTTTTACCCGGCGCCCGGGGTCACGCTCGGCGGACGCAAGAAGCAGGTGCTGACGCAGTCGAGCGACCCCGCATACCCGCTGCTCGTGGAGAACACGATGTGGATGCAGTCGAAGGTCGTCTTCGCCGCGGTGCACGTCGTGGGCTCGAACAACGACCTCGCGCCGTGGGGAGCGCCCTGGAATACGGCCGCGTACAAGTTGATTCAGGCGGCCGAGGTCGCAAACCGGACCGCAGGTGGGGTCGCCTGGATCAACAAGGCTTTCGACGAGGCCGAGACGAACTCTGCCGCGGGTGTCGTGATCGGGCTCCAGGCGGACATGTGGGACACCTTCACGCCTCCCACTCAGTCGGTCGGGTTCACACCGATCGTCCAGGCGCTCGCGACCCGCACAGCCGCATTCGGAAAGCCGGTGCTGCTCCTCGCCGGAGACTCACACCAGCTCAAGATCGACCGGCCGCTCGCGAACGCGGGGCCGGACGCTTTTACCGCATTCAACGCGGTCTACGGGACGACTTCGCCGGTGCCGAACCTGACGCGGATCGTCGTCCAGGGGAGCACGAGGACGCCGAGCTCGTGGGTGCGCCTGACGATCGACCCGCGGTCGAGCGGCCTCTTCAAGATCGAGATAGTCCTGGTCGACTTCTAGGACGCCGAGGGCGCGCGGCGCCCGCACCGAGATCGGCCGCGCGCCCTTCACCGGCTCGTTCCCGCACCGCCACCACCTCGCGGCACGGAAGCCGCGGCCTGCTGCCGAAACTGGAAGCGATGGCAGGACGGCCGGAACCGCTTCTCTGCGAGCTGCACGCTCACACCACCTGGAGCGACGGTTCGCTCTCGCTCCGCCAGCTCGCCGATCTCTACGGACGCGGGGGTTTCGACGTCCTGGCCGTCACCGATCACGCCGTGCGGGCAGACGACCCCTGGTTCTCGGCTGCGACCAGCGGCGCACGCCACGTCGACGCGGGCAACCACACCGCCTACCTCGAGGAGATCGACGCCGAGGCGGACCGGGCTCGCGAGCTCTACGGCCTGCTCGTCATACCGGGGCTCGAGCTCACTTACAACGACGCCGACCCGGCGCTGGCGGCGCACGCCGTCGCGATCGGCCTCCGCTCGTTCGTCCCGGTCGATGCCGGCATCGAGCCGGCACTGGCAGCGACGCGTGCCGCTGGAGCCGCACTCGTCGCCGCGCATCCCTACCCGCTCGAACTCGCCGGTCTCTCGGCGAGGGTCACCGCGCTCTGGGCGGAGGAGCCGGAGTGGGCCGCATCGGTCGTCGACCGCTTCGAGCTCTTCAACCGGCACGAGCTCTACCCGTGGGTGGCGGACGCGCGCCTGCCGGTCGTGGCGAGCGGCGACTTCCACCGCCTGCCGCACTTCGCCACCTGGAAGACCCTCATCCCGGCTGCGAAGAGCACGGAGGCGGTCGTCGAGTACCTGCGCTCGGGTGGCGCGACGGCGCTGACTCGGCTCGATCGCGAGCCGGACGCAGCGCTGATCGCCGCCTGAGGCGGCGGGTTCACCTCACCCTCACCCCCAGGTCACGACCGCGTAACCCATGTGACCTGCGGGACGTGGGAGCTTCGCGGATGACAGCAGTCAGCGAAACGAAGAGGGTTCGAATGAAGCACCGCCGCCGATTCACATCTCTCGCTCTCGCGGTCCTCGCACTTACGCTCGTCGCGCCCGCGTCGGCCGATCCACCCGCGAAGCCACAGAAGAACTTCGACCTCGAGGGACACCGCGGCGCCCGCGGCCTTCGTCCCGAGAACACGCTTCCCGCCTTCGCCAAGGCTCTTCAGATCGGCGTGACCACGCTCGAGCTCGACACGGGCGTGACGAAAGACGGGGCCGTCGTCGTCAGCCACGAGCGCCGGATCGCAACGCTCGAGTGCCGGGACACAGGCGGCAACCACTACGTCGGCTCGCTCGTCAAGGATCTGACGCTGGCGCAGATCAAGACGCTCGACTGCGGGACGCGCACGCCTGCGAACCCGGCCACCGATCCGTTCGTCGGCACCCAGGAGTCCGTGCCGGGGACGAAGATGCCGACGCTCGCCGAGGTTTTCGAGCTCGCCGATCGCTACGGCGCCGACGACGTCCAGTTCAACATCGAGACGAAGCTCGACCCCACGCTCCCCGGCGACACCGTCGACCCGGCCGCCTTCGTCCGGGCGGTTACCGGCGTGATCTCCGAGCACGGCAAGACGCAACGGAGCCTTCTGCAGTCGTTCGACTGGCGGACACTCGTCGAATCGAAGCGAGTGCTGCCGTCGCTGCGCACAGTCGCGCTCGCCCAGCTGCCGACGATCTTTCCAGGGACGCCGTGGACGGCCAGCGTGCCGATCGGAGCCGACGCCTGGAGCGGCGGGCTCGCCAAAGCGGTCAAGTCGATCGGCGCGCGGGTGCTGTAGCCGCGCTTCTCCGATCTGAACGACAGCCTGATCGCCGCCGCCAAGAAGCAGGGTCTGCTCGTCATTCCGTGGACGGTCAACGACGCCCCGACGATGGGCACGCTGATCGACCGCGGGGTGGACGGGATCATCAGCGACTACCCGAACGTGCTGCGCGAGGTCGTGGCGGCGAAGGGCCTGAAGCTGCCGGCCCAGTACGCGTCGCCGTTCGACACCGAGGGCCATCGCGGCGCTCGCTCCTACCGGCCGGAGAACACGATTCCCGCGTTCGCCTACGCACTCTCGAAGGGCGTGACGACGCTCGAGCTCGACACCGGCGTGACGAAGGACGGCGTCCTCGTCGTCACCCACGACCGCCGCGTCAATCCCGTTCACTGCGCGGGGGCGTTCGCGGGCGAACTGATCCGCAATCTCACGCTCGCACAGGTCAAGCAGCTCGACTGCGGCCAGAAGGATCCCGGTTTCCCGCAGCAAGTGCCGCAGCCCGGCACGCGGATGCCGACGCTGCAGGAGGTCTTCGACTACGTCCGCGCGAACGCCACCTATCCGGTCCGGTTCAACATCGAGACGAAGATCAGCCCGCTCGTCGACGACACCGTTCCCTACGACGTCTTCACCCGCAAGCTCGTCGACGCGATCGAGGCGAACGGGCTCGAAGACCGGGCGATGATCCAGTCCTTCGACTGGCGCACGATCATCCTCGCGAAGAAGCTCGCGCCGAAGATCGAGACGGTCGCACTCGTCTGGCAGTTCGCCGGAGCCGACTGCGACAATCTCGAGGACGAGTGCTCGCTTCAGGCCGTGATGGGGGATCCGAGCGTCGAGAGCCCCTGGACGGGCGGGCTCGACTGGTGGGACTACCGCGACCTGGGCCAGCTGGTGAACAGGGCGAAGGCCGACGTCGTCTCCTCTAACTGGCAGGTGCACGACCCGTTCCAGGGCAGCGTCGTGTCGTCGGACTGGTACGCCAAGGAGGATCCGGCGATCTTCCACGGGCCGGAGGTGAGCGTCCTGCAACGCCACGACCACCTGCGCGTCGTCCCGTACACGATCAACAACGAGGCCACGATGCAACGCGTGATCGACCTGGGCGTCGACGGGATCATCTCCGACGACGTCGACCTGCTGCTTCGCGTCGCGAAGCGCAACGGGCTCGCCTGACCCGAGCGAGCCCGAAGGAGCGGCGGCTGGCCGGATCACTTGCCCGCCGCCGCTCCCACTCCTCTCGGCACCCGGAAAGAAAGGACGACCATGACCGACAGCACGCTCCTCGAACACTCCGTTACCCGCCGCCGCTTCCTCGTCGTCGCCGGAGGCGGTCTCGTCGCCGGGGCCGGTCTACTCAATCCGGTGCTCGCGAAGGCCGCGCCGCCGTGGTCGCAACAGATGTTCGGGCTCGGGATCGCCTCGGGTGATCCCCTGCCGAACGGCTTCGTGCTCTGGACGCGGCTTGCCCCCGCTCCGCTCGAGGGCGGCGGGATGCCGAACCGGCAGGTGCCGGTGCACTGGGAGGTCTCGGTCGACGAGTCGTTCCGGCGGATCGTCCGGCGCGGCGTGGAGCACGCAAGGCCGGAGCTCGCGCATTCCGTGCACGCCGAGGTCGATGGGCTCGAGCCGGGCCGGGAGTACTGGTATCGCTTCCGGGCAGGTCCGCAGGAGAGCCCGGTCGGACGCGCGCTCACAGCACCGGCTCGCGGCGCCTCGCCCGCGGAGCTCCGCTTCGCCTTCGTCTCGTGCCAGGACTGGCAGAACGGCTACTGGCCCGCTTACCGGCACCTGGCCGAGGAGAACCTCGACTTCGTCCTCCATCTCGGCGACTACATCTACGAGTACGGCCCCGAGGCGAAGACGCGGCCGGGCTCGCCGCCCGCGCGCGTCCACGAGGGACCGGAGGTGTTCAGCCTCGAGAGCTACCGAAACCGACACGCGCTCTACCGGACCGACCCGGCGCTTCAAGCGGCGCACGCAATCGCGCCCTGGATCGTGACCTTCGACGACCACGAGGTCGAGAACAACTACGCGAGCCTGATTCCGGAGGAGGGGACGTCGCCGCCCGGAGACTTCGCGCTCAGGCGCTCGAACGCCTACCGGGCCTACTACGAGCACATGCCGCTCCGCCGCTCCTCCGTTCCCGCCGGCCCGGGCATGCAGATCTACCGCCGGCTCGCATGGGGCGCACTGGCGGAGCTGAACGTGCTCGACACGCGCCAGTACCGCAGCGACCAGCCGTGCGGCGACGGGCTGAAGAACTGCGCCGAGCGGCTCGCGCCGAGCCAGACGATGACCGGCGACGCGCAGGAACGCTGGCTGCTCGCCGGGCTCGACAGCTCCCGGGCCCGCTGGAACGTGCTCGCCCAGCAGACGATCTTCGCCGAGGTCGACTTCAACCCGGCACCAGGCTCGGTCGGCCCGGCGGGGCTCTTCAACGTCGACCAGTGGGACGGCTACGTCGCGCAGCGGCGGCGGATCAGCGAGTTCCTTGCGACTCGGCGGCCGGCAAACCCGATCGTCCTCACCGGCGACATCCACTCGAGCTGGGCCAACGACGTGAAGCTCGACTACGACGATCCCGCGTCACCGACGGTCGCGTCGGAGTTCGTCGGCACCTCGATCAGCTCCGACTTCCCGGCCCCGTTCATCGCGCCGGTCAACGCTGCGCTCGTCGACAACCCGCACATCAAGTTCTTCGACGGGCTCTTCCGCGGCTACGCACGCTGCACCGTCACGCCGCAGGAGTGGCGGACGGACTTCCGCGCAGTCGCGACGATCGACACGCCGGAGGCGGCGGTGTTCACGCTTCGTTCGTTCAGCGTCGAGAACGGCGTCGCCGGGGTGCAGGCCTAAGCCACGGGGCACTTGCCGACCGCCGCCCCGGATCGTCTACGGATCCGGGCTCACCACCATCGCACTCCCGCCGCCGCGACGCACGGGCTCGGCCGCGGCGAGCAGGCGGTCGCCGGCGAGGAACTCGATTCCGGTAGCGGCCCCGATCTCGGGATTCCGGCTGAAGACGTGCCCGCGGAGCCCGAGCGCGATCGCCTCCGGCGTCCCGAAGAAGCCCGGCTCCGCTTGGGTCGTGCCCGTATTCCGCTGACTGAGCCGCGGGTCCGCGATTGCCTGCGGAAGCGTCAGGCCGAGATCGAGCCGGTCGATCAGGATCTGGAGCACGGTCGTGATGATCGTCGACCCGCCCGGCGAGCCGACCGCAAGCAGCGGCTTGCCTTCGCGAAGCACGATCGTCGGGCTCATCGAACTGCGCGGCCGCTTTCCGCCCTCGACCCGATTCGGATGCGTCAGCGAGTCGAAGTTGAAGTCCGTGAGCTCGTTGTTCGCGAGGAATCCCCAACCCGGGACCACGAGGCCCGCGCCGCCCGTCGACTCGATCGTGAATGTGTAGGACACGACGTTGCCCCACCGGTCGACGGTGGTGAGGTGCGTCGTCGTTCCGGCCCGCGTCTCGCTCGCCGACGTCTGGACGCTCCCGCCCCCGCCGCCGTTGAACGGATAGGGATTCCCCGGCGCGACCGGGCTCGTCGCAGCGGTTCCCGTGATCAGGGCGCGCCGCGTGGCCGCGAACCCGTCCGAGAGCAGCCCCGTGAGCGGGACGTCGAAGTACGCCGGATCGGCGAGATAGGCGCCACGGTCGGCGAACGAGTAGCGCGAAGCCTCGAGATAGTGATGCAGCGCGGCCTCCCGGGACATCGTCGAGAGCGCGTAGCCCTCGAGGATGTTCAGGGCCTCGCCCACGGTCGAGCCGCCGCTGGAGGGCGGGCCCATCCCGTACACGTCGAGCCCGCGGTACGCGACCCGCGTCGGCGCGCGCTCGGGTGCGGTGTAGGTGTGTAGGTCGCGCATGGTCAGGAGACCCGGCCGCCACGTGTGATTGGCGGTCGGCGACACCGCCGGATGCTGCACGGTCTTGACGAGTGCGTCAGCCACGACACCGCGATAGAAGCCCTTCGCCCCGAGGTGCGCGATCCGCGCGTACGTGCGCGCGAGATCCGGGTTGCGGAACACGGTACCGACGTCGTGTGGGGTCCCGTCCGGGTCGAGGTAGAGGGCCGCGGTTGCGGAGATGTCGTTGAAGTAGTCGACGTTGCCCTGTGTCTGGTCGAAGAACGTCTGGTCGACGACGAAGCCGTCGCGCGCGACCCGGATCGCCGGCGCGAGTGCATCCGCAAGCGAGATCGTCCCATAGCGCTGAAGCGCTTCGTCCCACGTCTCGACGGTTCCGGGCACGCCGACGGAGAGACCGCTGTAGCGCGCGTCGTTGAAGGGGAGCGGCTTTCCGTTCTCCCAGAAGGAGTCGGGGCGCATCGCGGCCGGGGCGCTCTCGCGGCCGTCGATGGTGGTCACCGAGCCGTCACTCGCGCGGTAGAGAACCATGAACCCGCCGCCGCCGATCCCGCACGAGAACGGCTCGGTGACGCCGAGGACGGCGGCCGCTGCCACCGCTGCGTCGGCGGCATTGCCGCCGTGTCGCAACGTGTCGACGGCGGCCTGAGTCGCGAGCACGTCGACGGTCGCGGCTGCGCCTCCGGTTCCGATAGCGGTCGGCGAGCCCGCCTGAGCCAGGGCACCAACCTCGGAGGCGAGCGTCGCCACCCCCACGACCAGCAGAACGGCGAGCAAGCGAAGCGGACGGCGGCGCATGATTCCCCTCTCCTCGGTGTCGAGGCGAATCTACTCCTCTGCCGTATTCACCTCAAGCGCCGGAACTGCTCGAGGTAGCCGCGACTAGCGGTCGCGCCCCGACGCCAGCGCCGTGGTTGCGACACGCTGGGCTCGAGCCACGGGCAGCGGGGCGAAGGTCTCCGCAATCGTTCCGACGGGAGCGCCTTCCAGCACCTCCGTGAGCGCGCCGACGCAGCGGCCGTCGAACTGCGTATCCGCATTCGCGTTCAACTCCTCGACCGCGGCTGCGACCGTCAAGCGCTCGCGATCGGGACGCGTGCCAGTCATCGCCTCGAACGCGTCCGCGACCGCGATGATCCGCGACTCGAGCGGAATCTGATCCGCCCGCAGGCCGTGCGGGTAGCCGGTGCCGTCGAACCGCTCGTGGTGGTGCAGGACCCACACGGCCTCGATGGACAGCTCGGCAGAGAGACAGGATCCCGTGCTCGAACTTGACGTGCTCCTTCATCTCGTCCCGTTCCTCGAGCCCCAGCGCAGCCGGCTTCTGCAGGATCGCGTCGGAAACGCCGATCTTGCCGACGTCGTGGAGCAGGCCGGCAAGCCGCAACCGCTCGAGACCCTCGCCGTCGATCCGGAGGGACTTGCCGATCGCGACGGCGAGCTCGGCGACCGTCTCGGAGTGGCTGCGCGTCCCGGCGTCCTTTGCGTCGACCGCCCGCGCGAGCGCCGCAGCCAGGGTCCGCTGATGATGCGAGGGCGTCTTGTCTTGGGCCTCGCCGGCCGAGGTCAGGCCCGGGTGATAGGTCAGCGCGTTCAGCTTCGTCCGCTTGGCCTCGTACAGGGCGACGTCGGCCTGGTGGATCAGGAGGTGCCGTGCCTCCGTTCCCGTCGATTCGGTCAAGCCGATGCTGAGCGCCCGCTTCCCGATCGCCTCGCGCGTGAGCCGGTCGATCTTGTTTGCGAGCGCAAGCGCGTTCCAGTTGCGGCTCCCTGGGAGCAGGATCATGAACTCGTCGCCGCCTGTGCGGTAGACCGTTCCTTCGCGCCCGGTCGTCGTGCGGGCGATGTCGCTGACGCGCTTGATGTACCGATCGCCGGCCTGATGCCCCTGCGAGTCGTTGATCTGCTTGAGACCGTCGAGGTCGAGCGCCATCAGCGCGAAGACGGAGCCGCTCTGGGCTCGCCGCATGACTTCGAGCGACAGATCGTGGTGAAAGGCGCGATGGTTCCCGAGCCCCGTCAGATTATCGGTACGGGCCTCGACCTCGAGGCGCACGAGCTCGGCGTCGCGCGCGCGGGAGCGCGGAGCGCGGCCGCCTCGCAGCACGAGCACAGCACCGAGGAGCGTCGCAAGACCGACGATAAGCGTCGCGAGTGTCTGAGCGAGGTCGAGAAGCGACAGCCCCGATCCTCGGACGACGGTGTCCTGACGTTGCCGGAGGGTTGCGGCCGCATTCGCCTGAATCGCCGCCAGCTCGGCCCGCGCCTGCCGAGCGGTTTCGACCTGTCCGGCTCTCGCGCGCCCGCCGACCGCGCTCACGGCATGACGTGTCGCCATCCGATAGGAGACGGTGAGCGCGGCGGCGCCGTCAGTGTCCGCTCCGCCCGAGCGAGCGCGCAGATCGTCGAGCAGTCCCTGCCCGCTCCGGCTCAGCGCGGCGATGTCGGCTTCGCTCGTCCGAGCACGACGCGACGGAGCCAGCAACCACCGCTGGCGCGCGACGACCTCGACGATTCCGGCGTAGGAGCGGGCCTCCCGACCATGCGCCGCCTCCGTCCTGCGATCGAGAATCCCGGTGACGGTGGCGAGCGTCGCCGCAGTTCCGATCGCGAATGCCGCAACACCGACGGCGATTCGAATCCCCGGCACACCGTTCAGGGCGGCTTTCACCTCCACGCACATCGTTCTCGTGGACGCCTATCGCTTCACGTCACCCCCGTTCGGCGGTTCACCGGCATGCTTCCCGGCTGGAGGAGTCAGCAGCCGTCGCCGGGCGCGACTGCGCCGTTGCGGTCGACGTAGCTGTAGGTGCGAGTCTCGATCTCGATCTCGATGCAGAAGCCGGAAGCGCTCGCGTTCGAGACCTCGAGGCCGCTGGCGAGGCCCGCGTCATAGCTCGAGCGGAGCTTGTCGGCGGTCATTCCCTCGTACGTCGAGTTGTCCACGAAATAGGCGTTCGCAGCGAACAGCGCCGGCTTGAGTCCGGCTTCCGCGGCCGCAGCCGCGGCCCCCTCGGGGAGGGTGGACGTGAGGGCGTCGTTCGCGTCTGAGTTGACCCGGTTTCCAAGCAGGTAGGCACCGGCCGCGAGGACGCCGACAAACAGGAGCACGAGCAGGATGTTGATGAACCGCATCGCCGCTTACGCCGGCCTAACGGCCGGATCGGCGCATGTTCAGCAGGAAGAGCATGACTACGACGAGGACGACCACAACGATGATGGTGAGCGTCGTCGACATGAACGACTCCTTACGCAGGGGAAGGGTGAACGTCTCCTTCGCGGCGCCCGCACGAATTCATGCTTGCCGGCGGTCGCGCCCGAGCGCCTCGCCGGTCAGAGACAGAGCCAGCGATGCAGTCGGCGCTCGAGCCGCGAGGGCGGCCGGAGTCGGTCGCGGTGGTGGATTGCCACACTCATCAAGGCCGGCATCAGGAGGAGGACACCCACCAGCACGAACACGTCGGCGGCGTTGAACGCGATCCAGTCGTCCGTGCGGCTCATGTTCAGATCGACCGCAGCGAGTCCGGCGGCTGCGGTGAGCACGAGCAGCAACCGCTCGGCGGCTCCGGGGGTCGCGGCCAGGTTCCGGGAGCGCGCCATCTCTGCATTCTCGCAGAGAGCGCAGGCGCGAATCCGACGCCGGTCTCGACTCTACGCCTCGTCGGGATCGGCGCGCTCGAGGCGCATCGCGCTGCGCTGGGCGCGCAGGGCGTCGATCTCTGCGTGGAGCTCGCGCCGCTGCTTCGAGAGTTGACGCTCCCTCTCAGCTGTTGCGTCGTTGGGGAAGCTCGCAAGCCGATCGTGCAGCTTGCGTCGCAGCGCCGAGAGCTCGCGCTCCTTCGCTTCGAGTTGCGCCAGCCGCACATCGAGCTCGGCTCCCTCGTTCGCGCTGTTCTCGTTGTCGATCACATGCGTAGCGTGGCAGCGCGGGTGCCCGGTTGCAAGGTCTGATCGATCGCCGCGACCTGGTGGCGTACGTCGGGGGCGATCAAGCCGTTGCGATCGAGGGAGCGAGCTTGATGAGCTCCCGAACGCACTGCACGTCGAACTGGCTACCAGCGCAGTCGACGATCTCCGCGAGCGCGTCGGTCGGAGCACGGGCGGCGGAGTACGGACGAGCGGCGACCAACGCCTCGTATGCGTCCGCGACGGCCACGATCCGAGCCGGTAGCGGAATCTGCTCGCCGCGCAGCCCGTCGGGATAGCCGCGACCGTCCACGCGCTCGTGGTGCCAGCGGATGACCGACCGAACAACCGGATGTCGGACGTGCGGCGAGACGAGTAGGTCGCCGCTTTCGGGGTGGGTGCGCACGAGGGCCCATTCGTCGCTCGAGAGCGCCCCCGGCGTTTCGAGCACCGTGGCGGGCACCGTCAGCTTGCCGATGTCGTGCAAGGTCGCGCCGACCGCGATCGCGACCAGCTCCGGCCGCGCCAGCGAGAGTCGGTGCGCGACTCGAAGCGCGAGCCGTGCGACATTCACCGCGTGCGTCCGGCCCTCGAAATCGTGCGCGAAATAGCGCCGCGCCAGGACCCCCAGCTCACGCGGCTCCTGCGCCGGTCGTGGGCTCGCAATCAATCCCCACTGCTCTTGGATGCCCACTGTCGCCGTCCTCGTCGCCATGATTCAGGAGTCCCCCATTCGGGGGATGTCGCCCCCCTCCTGCAGACGGATAAGGCGGACGCTACTAATGTCTGGAAAGGACAACTGCGGGAAAGACCCGTCCGGCGAGCGATCGGATCGTCCCCACTCATGGCGAACACATGGACGTTTGCGGCGTTTGCGGCTGTCTCGCGACAGGACGTGTTCTTCACGCTCGCGCTGGCGGCGACACTCGCGACTATCGCGTTGCTCGTCGTGACCGTGCGTACCGAGCGGCGGGGAAGAGGGCAGACCGCAGCGCGAGGCCACGATCGGCGCACATCGCAGCGCGACGCGCGGGATCCCCGTGAGGCGCTCGCACTCGTCGGTGACACGCTCGCCGCAACGCACAACCCAAAGGCTCTGCTCCCGGTCATCCTCCGCGCGACCGCCGAGGCGACGGGTGCCGCTGCCGGTCGGCTCGTGGACGCAGGCGAGGAGATCTCGTCCGTCGGTGCGATCCCGTTGGGCGTCGAGCCGCTCACGCTCGAGCTTGCACCGCCGGGCGAGGGCCACACCACGATGCTCCTCTATGCACCGGCGGGTGGTTTCGACGCGGAAGCCGAGCGGCTCGCCGTCTGGCTCGCATCGCAGGCCGCGATCGCACTCGAGAACGCGCGTCTGCATCACGTCGTCCAGCGCCAGGCAGTCACCGACGAGCTCACGGGCCTCGTCAACCGCCGGCGCTTCATGTCCGCTCTGGGCCACGAGATCGGACGGGCGACGCGCACGATGCCACCCTCGATCATCCTGTCCGACCTCGACGACTTCAAGCGCGTCAACGACCAGTTCGGCCACCCGATCGGCGACGAGCTCCTGCAATCGTTCGCGGAGGCGTTGCGGGAGCACGTCCGCGACATCGACATTCCGGCACGGCTCGGCGGCGAGGAGTTCGCCGTGCTCCTCCCCGAGACGACGCTCGAGGGGGCGCGCGCCGTCGCAGAGCGGTTGCAGCAGTTCCTGACGACCTCGCCGCTCCTCGTCGACCGCGGCCGCGAGATCCGCACGACGGCCAGCTTCGGTGTTGCCCAGTTCGAGGAGGGCGAGCCGGCGGACTCGCTCCTGCGGCGTGCCGACGCGGCGCTCTACCGGGCAAAGGCAGAAGGCAAGAATCAGGTCGTCGCGGCCGAGGTCACAGCAGCCTGACCGGCTCCGTCCGCGACTACCGCGATACTGCTTCACCGTGCGGTTTCCCTGGTCGACCATTCGTGTCTCCTGTCTCGTCGCCTCCGCGGCTGCCTCCGGCTACTTCTGGCGCGGCGCGCTCGAGGATCCTTCGCTCGTCCAGCCGCTTCTGATTCCGGTCTCACCCGGCACCGAACGAACCTTCATTCCGGCCCGGCCGCTGCCGGACGTCCCGACGACGCGTCCGACGATCGTGCTGCCGCAGCCCCGTCGGTCCGCCGGTGACGTCGATTACCCCGGCGCCGGCAAGCCAGTTACGAGACTGCCGGGAGCGACCTTGCCAGGAACGAAGCTGCCGGGAACGCAGCTGCCGGTGACGACGCCGCCGGTGACGCGGCTGCCCGTGACGAAGCCGGGAGCTCCGCGCTCGGTTCCGCGCGCGGAGCCGAGCGCAGGCGAGACGGTGGCGGTGACGACGCGGCCGGTCCAGCCCTCTCCTGTCGCTCCTAAGCCGACGCCGAAGCCTCGCCCGACGCCGACCCCTCGGAAGCCGACTCCAACGCCGGCTCCAGTTCCGAAGCCGACTCCTACCCCGACACCCACCCCGACGCCCACGCCGGTTCCAACCCCGACTCCTACGCCGGTCCCGACCCCAACACCGACTCCAACGCCGGTTCCGACTCCCACCCCGACTCCCACCCCGACACCGACACCAACGCCGGTTCCGACTCCCACCCCGACACCGACACCAACGCCAACTCCGATCCCGACACCGACTCCTACTCCGACTCCGATACCCACCCCGAGTCCCGGTGCTTCCGCTCCTCCACTTCCGCCTGCAGTGACCGATACTCCGGCCGCGTCGAACGAACGACCGGGCTGGGGCCACGGGGACAAGAACCACGACCACACCGGTCCTCCAGGCCTAAAGAAGAAGTAGCGGCGGCGTCCTCAACGGCCCGGAGCCGCCGGGCTAGAGTGGAGGACGCAACGGCTCGAACGGCTCGCGTCGTGCCAAGAGCCCCCGTAGCTCAGTGGATAGAGCAGCGGTTTCCTAAACCGCGTGCGGCCGTTCAATTCGGCCCGGGGGCACTCTCCAATCGCAAGTCAGAAATGGCTTATTTGCAGGTAGTTCTATTGACAGGACTTCAGGCGGTGTTGTCCGCTGTGATCCGCTCGCATCCGCTATCGACTGTCGCAGACTGTCACAAGACTGTCGCAACAGTGGTAACCTCGACGCAAGATGACCCAGCTCGCGGGGATCGACGTCCGGCACCGGACAACCTGCGCTTCCCAGTCGGGAGGCAAGTGCAACTGCAAGCCCGCCTATCAGGCGAGCGTCTGGAGCGCCCGCGAGCAGAAGCGCCTGAGGAAGACCTTCTCGACGCTTGCCGCCGCTCGCGCGTGGCGCGCCGAGGCGCAGACGGCGATCCGCCGCGGGACGATGCGAGCCCCGATTGCGGTCACTGTCCGGGAAGCAGGCGAGGAGCTCGTCGAAGGGATGCGCTCGGGCCGAGTCAGGACCCGTTCAGGCGACCGCTACAAGCCGAGCGCGATCCGCGGCTACGACGCGGCGCTCCGCGACCGGATCGTCCCAATCCTCGGCGGCAAGCGGCTCGGCGACGTGCAGCGGCGAGACGTCCAGAAGCTCGCCGACGAACTCCTCGCCGAAGGACGCGATCCTTCGACGATCCGAAATGCCCTGATGCCGCTGCGCGTCATCTACCGCAGGGCCCTCGAGGACGGCGACGTCGCCGTCAACCCGTGCACCAGCCTCCGGCTCCCAGCGGTCAGAGGCCGACGAGAGCGGATCGCAGCGCCCGACGAGGCACAGCGGCTGCTCGACGCGCTGCCGGATCGCGACCGCGCCATCTGGGCGACAGCGCTCTACGCCGGCTTGCGCCGCGGTGAGCTCATGGCTCTCCGCTGGGAGGAGGTCGATCTCGCCGCAGGCCTGATCCGGGTCGAGCGCTCCTACGACGACAAGGGTCACGTCGAGATCGAGCCGAAGAGCCGGTCCGGCCGTCGTACGGTCCCGATCGTCGGGGCTCTGCGCGACGCCCTCGTCGATCACAGAGCCCGCCAGGGCCGAGACGAGGGGCTCGTCTTCGGCTCGACCGAGGAGACGCCGTTCCAGCCGTCGAATCTCTGGCGCCGCGCGCAGACCGCGTGGAAGCGAGCTGGCCTCGAGCCGATCGGCCTCCACGAGGCACGCCACACGTTCGCCTCCGTCCTGATCGCCGCCGGCGTCAACGCGAAAGCGATCACGACCTTCATGGGTCACGCCTCGATCCAGACGACATACGACCTCTACGGGAAGCTCATGCCCGGCTCGGAGGCGGAAGCCGCGGCCCTCGTCGACGCCTATCTCGCTCGAGCAGACACTGCGAGCAGGCTCAACCAACTCGGCTCATCGGAAAGTTGACCTGTTCGACTTATGAGCCGTCGCAGTAGGTCAACTTCTTGGGTCAAGCCAAGACCTCTAATCCGATAACACACGTGGTATAATACCGAGCGTGTCGAGGACATGCCAACTAGATCCCTGACGGACGCTGACCGCAGGCTGCGGAAGGATCCGGATTACAAATCAGCGCTCGAGGAGCTTGAGCCGTACAAGCAGATTGCCCGAGGGCTTGTCGTCTTCCGGACCGAGAACGGCCTCTCTCAGGCAGAGCTGGCGAGACGCTGCGGGGTCTCCCAGCCCGCGATCGCTCGGCTCGAACGCGGGGAGCATGAGCCCAGATTGGCGACGCTTCGTCGTGTCGCCCATGCGCTCGACGCAGACCTTGTGTTGGACTTCTCGTTCCGCGCCGGCAAGCGCCGGAAGCGTCTCGCCACCCTCTGATGGAGCAAGCAACGGTGATCGCCAGCGAGAAGGAGTACCGGATCGCCAAATCGGAGGCGCAGAAGTTCGAGCAATCGCTCGCGTCCGCGCGGGAGAGGGAGCCGAGCACTGATGTCGATCCACGCACCCACGCCGCCATGGTCGAGTCGCTCGAGAGCGAGCTCGCAAGCCTCCGGAAGGAGCTTGAGCGGTACGAGGTTCGACGTAGCGGCGGGTCAGCCGTTGGGCAAACGGAAAGGTGATCGACGAGGCGTACGCTTCGGGGCAATTATCGCTTTCTTCGCTTGGGTTCGGGGTGCGATTCGGCGGCGGCTCGTCATGATCGATCGCGGGACGACACGTCGGCCGGCGCTGCGCCCGATGATCAAACACAGCGTGCACCTGGCTTGAACAGGTAGGACACCCGCGACATAGCAGCCAGTTCCCGCTCTGCGATGCTTGCGAACGTGCCGCAGCGCCCTCGCTCGCATCAGCTCGAAACAGAAACTCGAACAGCATTCGAAGGGCTGCTGCCGAGCGAATGGGTCTACAGACCTATTAGCCCTGACTACGGGCTGGACGGCGAAATCGAAGTGTTCGCTGGCGAGCATGCGACTGGTCAACGATTCGCAGTCCAGCTGAAGGGAACAGACGCGACGGGCACCGACGCGCTCGCGATCCGGCTCGAGTTGGCGACATGCAGGTACTACCGATCGATCGACGTGCCGGTCCTTCTCGTCCGCTACGTAGCTTCGACCAACTTGGTGTACGTCCGGTGGTTCCACGCTTTGGATCGCGCAACAACCGAGGGGCAGTCGACGGTCACACTTCGACTACGTGAGGAAGACGTCTGGTCAGACTCGACGCCCGAACGGCTCGTTCGCGGACTCGAAGCGTTCCGGTGGGTTCATCGGCCGGCGCCGGAGCTCCCGCTCCCAGTGCGTGTCGTCACCACTGTGGAGGCGCTGTCCGGTGTACCGGCAGCAGAGTGGCGACGACGGATTAGGGCCACCATGGCGCGGGTTCCTGGTCTGCTTAGGTCGCCGCTCGAAGGCGACCTTGCGCTTGGGCCGACAATCGAACTTCGAGACGGCGAGGTGCGGGCGAATCTCCTCGATGTCTTCAGTGTTGCAGTTCCGCTGATTGACCTCGGCATCGAGGCTGAACGATTGGCAGCGCTGCCCGCCGATTCGCTTCTCGTCCTCGCTCTGGCTCTTGCAGAGGCTGGCCACGTCGGGCTCGCCGCCCGCCTCACGGTCGAATTCGCAGCAGAGTCGGTGCTGTTCCGGGAGGGCGCGGTGGCGGCGCCCCTGGCCGACGCTCTCGCGCGAGACCACCAGGTAGTGGCTGCTCTTGAGCTCTCGGAGGAGTTGAAGGCGCGCGGCGAAACCTACTTAGTCGCTTCATGGCTGCTTGACGTCGCGGCCCTGCGGGTCTCCCATGCGTTATCTGGACGTGAGCTCGCGAAGTACCTCGCCCGCCTACAAGCGGGTGTTCGCGCCGCCGAGGAGGCTGGAGAGGAGCACGCGGCGGCAGTTGCTCATTACAACTTGGCCAACCACCTTCGCGGCAAGGTCCTACCGCGCCAAGTGTTTCGCCACTACCGCCGTGCGGCGCAGCTTCACCCTCCGTATCGCGACTATGAATACTGGCGCAGAGAGGTCGCAGGCGTGCTGTTCGAAGGCGGTCGATACCAAGCGTCCGCCTTCTTCTACGAGGCCGCCCAACAGCTCGGCTCCGACTGGCCACTTGACGGACTCCTTGGAGACGCGCTCATGTTCTCCGGCCGGTATGCGGAGGCTCGGGACGCGTACGCGCTCGCAGCTGCAGATCCTGAGCAGAGCTCACCGGAGTGGGTTCTCAAGGCATGGGCACTCGGCTGGGCGCTTGAATCCGGACACCCCGCTGTTCAAACCAGGGACGTTCGCGCAGCTGAGGAACTCGCGTCGACAACCGCTTCTGAACCGCCAGCGGAGCGGATGGAGCGTTTTAACGCCGCGCTAGCAGCTGATCTGCTCTGCGCGCTGGCTTGGTTCAACCGCGGCGTGATGCATGTGGAGAATGGCGAACTCCAGGAAGCTCTCGGCTCATTCCTCGTCGCGGCGCTGTGCCAACGCGGAGACGTTGAGGCGTGGGCTAACGCTCTCTCGTTGGCGGTGAGCGACCCAGAGCTGCACGAGAGGATGTCCCGCGCGCCGTGGAATTTCGCGGCGGCGGTCCCGGTGTTGATGGTCAGGCGGTGAGGACGATAGCGGCCTCCTTGGTCGGGGTGCGAGCGGCGTCGGCGTGACGGCGATCGTCCTGGTTGCGTTCGATCGCGATGACGAGGGTGGCGAGGTCGCGGTAGCCGATGATCTTCCGAAATTGCTGTTCGGCTTCGAGCATGCCGGCGGCGGTCCAGCGCAGCGCCATCTCGCCCGAGGACCAGCGTTTCACGTTGCGCTGTGTGTGGCGGACGATCTCGATCATCGACTCGCACGGGTTCGTGCTCTCGAGCGTGCGCTTCAGGTTGCCGCGTACGCCGAGCCGGGTGAGCGTCAGCGTTTCTTCCATCCCTTCGCGCAGCGAGCCGGCGGCGCCGGGGTAGCTGCGGTCGAGCTCGCCGG
>JAABUS010000444.1_pt1 | contig 105710 bp, 118 predicted proteins | sample 5560161 | NCBI WGS metagenome assembly JAABUS01 (sample SAMN10711885, study PRJNA513376) | rock metagenome | isolation source: Antarctica rocks | place: Antarctica: Victoria Land, Trio Nunatak nord | collected 2016-01-04
GCGTGCCCGGCGGAGAGCACGAAGCGGTCGCGGTCGAACCAGTTCTGGTTGGCCGGGTTGTGCTTCATCGTGCGCGCGTAGAGCTGGTAGGCCACCGGTGCCAGCGCCATTGGGGCGCCCGGGTGGCCGGAGCTGGCGTTCTCGACCGCATCCATCGACAAGGTGCGGATCGTGTTGATGCTCAGCTCGTCCAGCGCCTGCTGATCGGTCGCGGTCTCCGTGGTCATCGGTCTCCCTCGTCGGTCGTGTCGTCACGTTGCCAGGGGGCGGTGCGCCCCCACTTCACGCATTTCATGGAGTATCCCTGGATCGGGCCAACTCCTGCTCGGCGAGCACACCGGCGCCGATCACTCCGGCCTCTGCCCCACCGGCCGCCAGCGTCACGCTCGTGCGCTCCCACAGGGCTCCGAGCGCGTGCCGCGACGCCTCCCGGCAAGCGGTGTCGAGGAACAGCTCGCTCGCGCGCGAGAGACCGCCGCCGATCACCACGTGCTCGGGCTCGAAGGTGTTGACCACACCCGCGATGCCCAGGCCCAGCCAGCGTCCCAGGTGCTCGAACAGGGCGAGCGCCTCGGAGTCGCCGTGCTCGGCCGCGGCCACCGTGTCGCGGCCGCTGACCCGCCCCTTCTCGGCCAGCAGACCGCCGAGCGCGCCGTGAGGGTTCTCCCGGGCGACTCGCGTGGCCGCGCGCTCGAGACCCGTTCCGCTGCAGATCCACTCGAGCGAGCCCGGGCGGGGGAAGCCCGCCTCCTCGGCCTCGAGGGCAGCGCGGCCGTCCACGATCACGTGACCGAGCTCCGCCCCGAGGCCCGTGTGCCCGCGCTCGATGCGCCCGTCGATGATCACCCCGCCGCCCACGCCGGTGCCCAGGGTGAGCATGACCAGGTGCCGCGCGGGCGGGTCGGGGACCAGCTGGGCCTCGGCCAGCGCGGCGCAGTTGGCGTCGTTGTCGACAAATACCGGCACCCCGAGCCGTGCTCCCAGTTGCGCGCGCAGCGGGATGCCCTCCAGCGGAACATTGACGCTGCTGAGCACGGTGCCCGTGGCGAACTCGATCTGGGACGGGAGCCCGAGCCCGATCGCGTCCGCGTCGCCCGCCCGGTCTGAGACCGCGGCTACGGCCGCCTCGATCCCCGCTACGAGCGCGCTCGCGTTCGACAGGTCGGTGGGGTACTCGACGGCCTCCCGCACCGAAGCGTCCTCGATCACCGCCGCCGCAACCTTGGTCCCGCCGACGTCGACGCCGATCACCAGGCTCACGGCGGGTTCCTCCCCTGTTCAGATCCGTGAGCCACGCTTGGACGCATCCCGCAAGGATGCCGGATCGCTTCGAATCCATACCTCGGACCTCTTGCCCCGATGGCGGGTGTAGTAGACGCGGATGACCCACGGTTCCCAGAAAAGACACTTCCGCGGGACGGCGCTGGCGCTCGTGGGCCCCAACCTTGCCCTGCGTGGCCCGCCGGGAGTGGTGATCCCCTACCCCAACCACGACAAGCATCTGCACGTGCGGATCCGCAACCCCGACGTGTAGCGCTCACTTGCCCGCAACGGCCGCCGCGCCGCCCGGCTGTAGGAGCTAGGTCGGTTGCCCGCCGATGGCGTCTCGCACGCGAGCGATCGGTCCGCCCCCCGATGAGCCGGGGAGGTCCTCGATCACCTCCTCGACGCTTACCTTCAACTCGTCGAGGGTCTTCTGCATGACAAGGATCCGCTCGGCCATTCGAGCGGCGTTCTCGTCCAGCCTCGCGGCATGGCCCTCGAGCGGCGCGGTGGTCGCCTTGACGTCGTCGAGTTGCTTCCCCAGGCCCTTGACGTCTCCGCTCAGCCCAGTCAGGCCGCCGTCCAGGGTGTGGAGGCCTTCCTGGATGCCGTCGATCTTCCCGCTCAGGCCGTCCACCGCCTTCTCGAGCCTGGCGATGCCCTCCGGCAGGCGTGCGACCGACTCGCGCACCACCCCCATGTCCGTGCGCATCGGCGCGATATCCCCGGCCATGGCGTCAGTCGTTTTCTCCAGCGCGCGTACGCTCCCGCCCACCTCCTTTCGCAAGGCGGCGACGTCCCGCGCCACCTGGGTGAGCGCTTCGAATGCGCGCTCGGGAATCCGGAGGGGAGATAGGAGCTCAGTAATCATCTGTTCATAGTACGGAGCGGGGGTGGGTTGGCCTTTACCATTTGCGCCAGCTTGTCTGGGGCTTGGAGCAGGTTCCTTCGCCGCAGGCCTATCCCACGTGGCCTGCGGGTCCTCGGTCTTCATGGCCTTCGCAGACCTCGGTCTGCCAGCCAGGGACGGTGTTGCCCTCGGGCGGGATCGGGCGCTCGGCGAGCATCCGCGCCAGATGGACCATGTTGTGCGCCATCCAGTTCGTCGTCTTGTTGGTGTAGGGGTGATCCTGGCCACCCGCCTCGATGTAGGACGGGCCTGGCCCCGCATCGCCGAGCCAGTAGGTGTCGGCGTTGGGGGGGATCGTGCACCCCAGGTGAGAGAGGTTGAAAAGCGTGTTCGACGCGGCGTCGTGAGCGCCGTCCTCGTTACCGGTCACCACCACCCCGCCGACGGTGTTGTAGAGCGGATACTGCCCGACGTCGTTGGTGGTGTTGTAGGTGCCGTCCAGACGCTCGATCACCATCTGGCAGACGCTCGAGCGCACACCGAACCAGATCGGCGTCCCGATCACGAGGATGTTCGCGCGCAGCACCTTCTCGAGGATCAGCGGCCACTCGTCGCCGTCTCCCTCGTCGCTGGAAACGCCGAACCTGACGTCGTAGTCGACCACCCTGATCGTCTCGCAGGTCACCGCCAGGTCCTCGAGCACCCCGATCACCCGGTCCATCAGCGCCTGCGTGTTGGACACCTCGGGCGACTCCTTGATCGTGCAGTTGAGCAGTACGGCAGCGAGCGCCACTTGCGTCTCCTTTCGATCGTCGGCTGAGACGAGACTAACTTCATCTGGCAGAATGCCCGCCTCGTGGACCGTCGCCTGGCCAACCGCAACCTGCGCACAGCGCTGATCGCGGGCCTGATCGCCCTGATCGTGTTCGCCGCCTCGTTCGCGGTGGCCCTCGCCTACTGATGGCCGAGGAGATCCAGCAGGACGGTTACGTCCCGCCGCCGGGCGAGCCGATCCACCTGCCCGACCCGTCCTACCTCCCCGTGCTGGTGGCAGCCGGGACCATGATCGCCCTCGTCGGCGTTGTGGTCAACTACGTGATCCTGGCGATCGGGACGATGATCACGCTCGTGGCGATGGTCCGCTGGGTCCGGCAGACCCGCGAGGAGATGGCCGAGCTTCCGCTCGAGCACCCCCACTGAGGGCCCTCCACAACGGCTCTCTGAGCCTCGACGACACCCCCCGGCGGCCCGAGGGTGAGACCAAATCCTTAACTCGACCGATCCAATCGGGCGGGTGCCCCGTAGAAGGGGGTGATGCATCCGACAGCGAAGCGACCCGCCACGGTCCAGCGCCGACGTGCGCTCTTCCTGGATGCGGCGCGGATCATCGAGGACGAGTTCCACGACAAGCTTGCCCTGGACGACGTGGCGCGCAGGGTGGCCACGTCGCGCCGTCAGCTCCAGCGCGCCTTTGCCGAAGCCGGAGAGACCAGCTTTCGCACCTACCTGCAGCGCGTGAGGATGGAACGCGCTGCCCAGTTGCTGCGGGCCGGCGGGGCTCCCGTGAACCAGGTGGCCAGCGCGGTGGGATACCGCCAGCCGGCCCAGTTCGCCAAGGCCTTTCGCCGTCACCACGGCGCCCCGCCGTCGGCGTTCCGCCTGGCCTCGACCTCCGCGATCGCCGCCTGAGCCCCCTTGGGGGCCGGCGCCGCGTTGAGGTCACCGGGGTGCCGGTGGGGGCCGGGGCCCCCCTTGACGGCCTCCCCGTCGCGCCCGTCGCCGCCGTGACATAGACTCGCGCGCCGAATGAGCACGAGGGGAAGCGATGCGTCGGCTGCTGCGTAAACGCCCCGCGCTCGGGATGGCGCTGCTGAGCGGGGCCTCGACGGTCGTGGGCATCGTGATCGTGCTCGCGATCGACTGGTTTCCCACCCAGGCCTCGACCGCCTCCCGCCAGATCGACACGCTGTGGGACGTGCTGCTGATCGCCTCGGTGCCGGTCTTCGTGGGGGTGATGTCGGTCGCGCTCTACTCGGTCTTCGCCTTCCGTGCCGAGCCGGGCGACCTCTCGGACGGCGAGCCGATCCACGGCAACACCAGGCTCGAGGTGATCTGGGTCACGATCCCGTTCATCATGGTCTCCGCGCTGGCGATCTACGGCTGGATCGTGCTCGATGACATCGAGGCCAAGCAGACCGATCCGCTGATCGTGAACGTGACGGGCCAGCAGTTCGCGTGGCGCTTCGACTACCCGGACGACGGCGAGGTCAAGTCGACGCAGCTCACGCTGCCCAAGGACCGCGACGTCGAGTTCCGCGTGAACACCGACGACGTTCTGCACGACTTCTGGGTGCCGGAGTTCCGGCTCAAGACCGACGCCGTGCCGGGCCTCACCACCAAGATCCGCGTGACGCCCGACCGCATCGGCGAGTACGACGTGGTGTGCGCGGAGCTGTGCGGCATCGGGCACTCGACGATGCGCTCGGCCGTACATGTGGTGGCGCCCGCGGACTTCGAGGCCTGGATCGCCAAGGAGAGCAAGTCCGAGGCCGACGGCGGAGCCGCCGCGGCGGGTGGGGACGAGGCCGCCGCAGGTAAGGCGATCTTCACCGGCGACGGCGGCTGTAGCGCCTGTCACACCCTCGCCGACGCGGACTCGACCTCCGCCATCGGACCGGGGCTCGACGAGCTGACGGCGGAAGCGCAGAAGTACGGCGAGCAGAGCAAGCAGTCGCCCGAGGAGTACGTGAAGAGCTCGATCGAGAGCCCCGACGCCTTCGTGGTCCCGAAGTTCAACAAGGGGATCATGCCGGGGGACTTCAAGGAACAGCTCTCCCCCGAGGAGATCGACACGCTGGTCAAGTACCTTCTCAGCGTGAGCGAGGGGAAGAAGCCGTGACGCTCAAGGCCAAGCTTCGGGGCCCGGGCTGGTACCGCGCTGCGCTCAGCCAGCCGCTCGCGCTCGCCGTCGCCGTCGGGATCGTCGCGCTCGTACGCACGCTCTACGGCTACGACCCCGTGCTCGACGGCAACGCCATCACCACGGTGGCGCTGATCGCCATGCCCTTGGCGTTCATCGTGGGCATCGGCTGCTTCGACTACTGGTTCAGGTGGGCCTCCGGGGCGCCGACCGTTGCCGAGGACCACTCCGGGCACGGCGCCAAGACCTGGAAGGACTACTTCAAGGTGAACACCGATCACAAGGTGATCGGCATCCAGTACATCTGCACCACCTTCCTCTTCTTCATCCTCGGCGGCCTGATGGCGATGGTGATTCGCGCGGAGCTGGCCCAGCCCGGCACGCAGTTCGTGGATCCCAACACCTACAACGGCCTGTTCAGCGTGCACGCCTCGCTGATGATCTTCCTGTTCATCATCCCGGTGTTCGCCGGCATCGCGAACTACGTGATTCCGCTGATGATCGGGGCGCCGGACATGGCCTTCCCGCGGCTGAACGCGCTGTCGTTCTGGATGCTGCCAACGGCCGGGGTGATGATGATCACCTCGTTCTTCGCCGACGGCGGCGCCTTCGCCACGGGCTGGACCGCATACGCGCCGCTGTCCACCGAGACGCCCATCGGCCAGCAGTTCTTCACAATCGGCGTGCAGTTCGCGGGCGCCTCCTCGATCGCGACGGCGCTCAACTTCCTTGTCACGATCATCACGATGCGCGCCCCGGGCATGACCTTCTGGCGGATGCCGCTGCTGGTGTGGGCCAACTTCACCACGTCGCTGCTGGTGGTGATCGCCACCCCTTTCATCGCCGGATCGCAGTTCTTCGTGCTGCTGGACCGCTCACTGGGCACCCACTTCTTCGATCCGGCGGCGGGCGGCGACGTGCTGATGTACCAGCACGTCTTCTGGTTCTACTCCCACCCGGCGGTCTACATCATGATGTTGCCGGGCTTCGGAATCATCAGCGAGGTGATCTCGACCCACGCGCGCAAGCCCGTCTTCGGCTACCGGATGATGGCCTTCTCGCTGGTTGCCGTCGTGATATTGAGCTTCACGGTATGGGCGCACCACATGTTCGTCTCGGGGATGTTCGACTGGATGCGGGTCCCGATGATGATCACCACGATGCTGATCGCGGTACCGACGGGCATCAAGATCTTCTCCTGGCTGGCGACGCTGTGGAAGGGCGTGATCCATCTGACCACGCCGATGCTGTTCGCGCTCGGCTTCGTCACGATGTTCACGCTCGGCGGGATCAGCGGGATCATCCTGGCCGTCATCCCGGTGGTGATCCACGTCTCGGACACCTACTTCATCGTGGCCCACATCCACTACGTGCTGTTCGGCGGCAGCGTGTTCACGATCTTCGCGGGGCTCTACCACTGGTTCCCGAAGATGACCGGGCGGATGTACGACGAGAAGCTCGGCAAGCTGCACTTCTGGCTCTCGTTCGTGTTCTTCAACCTCACCTTCGGGCCGATGCACTTCGTCGGCGTCGACGGCATGCCCCGGCGGGTCGCCGACTACGCCGAGAAGTACGCCACGATGAACGCGTTCATCTCCGTGTCGAGCTTCCTCTTCGGCCTTTCGTTCCTCGTCTTTCTCTACAACATGATCGCGAGCTGGCGCCACGGCCCGAAGGCGGCCGCCAACCCCTGGCGGGCCCATTCCATCGAGTGGCAGGTCTCCTCGCCGCCTCCGATCTTCAACTTCGACGAGATCCCCACGGTGGTGGGCGGTCCCTACGAGTACGGGGTCCCCGGCGCCGTGCACGCGGTCTTCGGTGACAAGACGGCCCCGGTCAAGACCACGCCCGCGCCGGCCGGGGGAGGCGGAGCCCCGCCGCCCACCACCGAATGAGCGACCCGAAGGCCATACTCGTCGTGGCCAACGAGACCGTCGTCGGCTCGGAGCTGATCGACGCCGTCAAGCGCCACGCCGACCAGGGCCCGGTGGCGGTTCACGTGATCTCCCCCCAGAGCTCGCCCAAGCACGGCTATGTGATCTACGAGGACTCCGTGCGCGATGCGGCCGAGAACCGGCTGGCCATGACGGTGGCGCGGCTCGAGGAGGCCGGCATCGAGGCCACCGGTGAGGTGATGGATCCCGACCCCTACTCGGCGATCACCGACGCCGTCGCCGAGCACACCTACGACGCGATCATCATCTCCACCCACCCCGAGACGCGCTCGGGCTGGGTACGCCAAGGTCTGGTCTCGCGCGTGGAGCAGGAGGTCGACTGCCCTGTCGAGCACGTGGTCGTGGACCTCGACGCCGAGAAGGACAAGGCCACCCGCACGCTCGTGGTCGCCAACCAGACGGTCGGCGATGAGGCCCTGATCGACCAGCTCAAGCAGCTCTCCGAGGAGGGGCCGCGGCGCTTCATCGTGATCTCTCCCCAGTCGGGCGAGGACGGAGGCGGCGCTCCCGAGCGGCTGGCGGCCACGCTCGAGCGCCTCGAGAGCGAGGGCCTCGAAGCCATCGGGCAGGTCGGCCACCCCGACCCCTACACCGCGATCAAGACCGCGCTCGACTTCTACGGGGTCGACGAGGTGGTGATCTCCACTTTCCCGGAGACCCGTTCGGGCTGGCTCAGGGGCGACCTGGTGGGCCGCGTACAGACCGCGACGGCGAAGCCGGTCCACCACATCGTGGTGTCCGAAACCGAGGGCGAGGCCTCCGATGGCCCGCCCGGTGACCTCGGGGCGAGCGAGGGCGCGTGATGGAGTCGGGCGCCGCAGCTCTTGGCGGGGTCCCCGCCGAGCACGAGCATCGCCACGAGCACCATGGGCCTCCCGAGGCCAACCACAGCTCGCGCGTCGAGGCGCAGTTCCTCGGCATGCTGCTCTTCATCGTCTCCGAGGTGATGCTCTTCGGAGCGTTCTTCACGGCGTACTTCTTCATCCGGATAGTGGCCGACGCCCCGTGGCCGGCCGAGGGCACCCACCTGCCGGTGGGCATCGCCGGGGTCAACACGGCGATTCTGATCTCGTCGAGCTTCACCATGCACTGGGCGCTCGAGGGCGCACGCAACGAGAACCGCGCCGCCCTGCGGGTCGGCCTGCTCACCACCGCGCTGCTGGGCCTGACCTTCTTGACGATCCAGATCAACGAGTACGTGCACATCGGCTTCGCACCCGCCGACCACGCCCAGGGCTCCATCTTCTACGGGCTCACCGGCCTGCACGGCGCGCACGTCTTCGTTGGCCTCACGCTGCTCACGTTCGCGACCATCAGGGCCTTCCGCGGTCACTTCACCGCGAAGGAGCACCGTGGGGTCGAGGTGCCCGGCATCTACTGGCACTTCGTCGACGTGATGTGGATCGTCGTGTACGCCACTATCTACATCCTCTAGCGACGGTTGATCTCGATGCTCAATCCGCTCGGGTCCGAACAGGAGGCGTTTCGCTTCCTGCTGTGGGTGGCCGGCGCGACGCTCGTGATCGTGGTCGCCGTCCTGATCGTCCGGGCGCTCTGAGCCTCGAGGCGGATCTGGCCGTGGCCCAGCGGGCGGCGGCGGCGGCCGGGGAGCTGCTGCTCGACCGCTTCGGCGGACCCGCCCAGGGCGTGGAGCGCAAGTCCTCGCGAACCGACATGGTCTCCGACGCTGACCGGGACGCCGAAGCGATGATCGAGGAGATCCTGTCCGCCGAGCGCCCCGACGACGGTCTCCTGGCGGAGGAGGGCTCGGCCAGCGAAGCGGTCTCCGGGCGCCGCTGGGTGGTGGACCCGCTCGACGGGACCACCAACTTCCTCTACGGAATCCCGGGCTGGGCGGTGAGCATCGCGCTCGAGGACGGCGACGGTGGCGCGGTGGGCGTGGTCTTCGATCCGGTGCGGGGCGAGACCTATACGGCGATCCGCGAGGGGGGCGCGACACTCAACGGCGAGCCGATCGAGGTCAGCGGTGAGCAGCGCCTGGACACCGCACTGGTGGCCACGGGCTTCAGCTACGAGGCCGCGGAACGCTCCACGCAGGCGGCAGTGCTCGCGGAGGTGCTCCCACGGGTGCGCGACATCCGCCGCTTCGGCGCCGCCGCGCTGGACGTGTGCTGGGTGGCGGCCGGCCGCGTCGATGCGTACTACGAGCGTGGGCTCAAGCACTGGGACTGGGCGGCGGCGAGCCTGATCGCCTCCGAGGCCGGCGCCGAGCTGCGCTGGCTCGATGGGGAGCCACTGGGGTTGGTGGCGGGCCCACCCCGCTTGGTCGAGGACCTCCACCAGATTGTGTCGGCGGGCGATGAGTCCCAGGCGGATCCAGGGTCTAAGCGATAAAGCCACGCAACCGCCGTCCGCCGGCGAAAAGGGAGACATGGGGACGCTTTGTAGCGGACCCCCCTCCCCTCCCACTCAGCGCCCGCCGCACTCAGCGGTTCCGGCGATGGGTTCCCGGCTACTTGATCGTCAGCGTGCCCTTCATACCGCCGGCCTCATGCCCCGGGACGGTGCAGAAAAACTCGAACTCGCCAGCGGTGAGCTTGGCGCTGAACGTCGACGTGCCGCCCTTTCCGACCACCTCGCCCTCCTGGACGATCTGCCCGCTCTCGTCCTTGATGGCGATGTTGTGCTGCACGGAGGATTCGTTGGGCATCGAGATCTCCACCGCACCCGGCTTGCTCTCGGCCTTCGTGCTGGCGAAGGCCAGCGCGCCGGAGGGATCGGCGGCGATCTCGAGCTTGCCGCTCTTGGCCACGATCGGCTTGGAGGAGACGGTGGCTCCGGCCTCGGCCAGCGCGCCGGTGTCCTTGCCGGGCTGGCCGGCCACCTCGGCCACGTAGGCGGCCACGTCGCGGGCGTCGTCGCCCTTCACGAGCTGGGCGGGCATGATGCTGTTGCGCCGCACGAAGGCGATCTGTCTCTCGACCACGCCCTGGACCGTGTCCTCACCCAGGCCGTCCTCGCGAGCGGGGCCGAAAGCCTCGTCGAGGTTGGGGCCGATGTCGGCACCTCCACCCGCCCGCTCGAGCGCGTGACAGCGCTGGCACTTGCCGGCGAACAGGTCCTTGCCGTTGACCACGTCGGGCTCGGTGCCGCTTCCGCAACCGGCCGCGCCGAGGGCGACGGTGAGCGCTGCGAGTCCGATGGCCGAGAGCCGGGGCGATCCACTCCTCACGCGCCGGAAGACTACCTGCTCGACTCCCCGCGCCTCACAGGGAAGGCGCGCCTGCCTGTGGGGGCCCTGGCGATGCGGTTGCACCCGGTGCCGGCAGCGCCTCCAGCCGGCCCTTCGCCGCCGCGATCACGCCCTCGGCCACGCTCTCCCAGCCGTAGCTGCGCCGTGCCAGGACGGCCAGGGACGCCGATGCCCGCGCGCGCTGATCGGCGGGCAGCGTGAGCCAGCGAACCAGCCGCTCGGCGATCGCTTCGACTGCCCGTGGGCCGACCTCGAACGAGAGTAGGTCACGCAGGCCGGGCTCCAGCGCCCCGGCCAGCGTCGTGGACACCTCGGCCAGGCCCGAGTGGGCAGCCGAGAGGGGCAGGGCGCCGCAGGCGGCCCCCTCCGCGGCCACCATGCCGAATGCCTCAGGGAACGTGCTCGGCACCACCTGCGCCTCGCAGGCCCTCAGCAGATCGGGCAGATCCTCGTGCTCCAGGCGTCCGGTGAAGACCACTCGCTCCGCCGCCGGCGACGCCGCGCCGAGGTACGCCTCCCGCCGCTCGCCCTCGAGGCCGTCCAAGAAGGCGGCCAGGTGGCCCAGCTCGCCCGCCGGCCCACCTTCGAGCTCACGCCCGCGCGCGGCGATCGTGCGCAGCGCCTGAAGGTCACCCGCCGCGAGCGCTTCCACGATCTGCCCGAGGGCGCTCCGGTAGGTGCCAAAGCCCACGACGCAGAGGCGCGCGTCGGGCACCCGGGCCAGCACGAGCGGCCAGGCCGCCAGCAGCAGGTCGACCCCCTTTGAGACGATCAGCTTGCCCACATAGCTCACGATCCGATCCCGTTCGGGGTCGAGCGTGCGCAGGGCGCGCGCGGCGCCGGCCTCTCCTCCCCACCCTGCCGCCTTCGCACCCTCGAGCCGCACCGCCAGGCGCTCGAGGGCGGGCGCGGCCTCGGTCACCGGCCGTGGACGGAAGGCATGCACGTCCACCCCGGGCGGCCCCAGGCGCGTGCGGGCGGGCAGGCGATCGTCGCCCACCACCTGCCAGAGGCTCTCGGCGGTGTGGCGCGAGCCCACGAGCACGCAGCGGGCGCCGGCCAGCCCCTCGATGGCGTACGGCAGGAAGCGCCCAGGTTCGGGGCGTACCGTGTACTCGAGCGCGCTGCCGTGCACCTTCACGGCGTAGGGCACGTCCCGCCCAAGGGCTCGGCGCAGGATCGCCGGTCCCATCACCAGGTGGTTGGCCAGCGCGACGTCGGGCCGCACGGTACGCACCACCTCGGCCACAGCCGCGACGTTGGCAGCAAGGTAGTGCTCCAGGTCCCCCTCGCTCAGCTCGGAGAAAGGGACGGCGTCGAAGCCGTCGTAGACGTCGGACACGTAGACCGGCAGGATCCGGCCGATGTCGGGGTTGTGGATCGTGACTGCCTCCGGCAGGCCCAGCCCCTCAGGGCGGCGCTCCTGGCAGACGAGGTGAACCTCGTGCCCGAGCGCCGCGAGCGCCCGCGCCAGGCTCAGGTTGTAGATGTTGCTGCCGGTGCCCCGCAGCAGGTAGCCGTGGAAGATCAGTACGCGCAAGGTGGTTGGTAGATTGCCGCACTAATGGGATTTCCACAGCGATACCGCCTGCGCGCCCGCCCCGACCGCGAAGTGATTCGCGAGATCGAGCCCGGCCGCGAGTACGTGGACAAGGAGACGGGCGAGCCGTTCGAGGTCGTGGCCAAGCTCATTCCCCTCGCGCCCTCGCCCAGCGCGCTGCCCTACTCCGTTGAGAACCTGCGCCTTTGCGGCTGCTCGCTCGAGCAGCTGGTGCAGAAGGATCTGAACGACTGCCCGCACTGCGGCCGCCGTCTGCCCGCCCTAGAGAGCTAGACCGCTGATGCGTCGCCTGCCGGTCGCGCTCGCGTGCCTCGCTCTGGCCGCTTCCGGCTGCGGGGGCGATGACGAGGAGGCCACCGAACGCGACACCTCCACACCGATCCCGACGGTGCCTGAGTCCGCGACCGACACGCAGACCGAACCGGATGCGGCCCCCGAGGTCACGCCCCCCGAGGTCACGCCCCCCGAGCAACCAGCGCCCGATCCCACCCCGGCCCCCGACCCTCCCTCGGGCGAGGGGCCATCGGGCGGCGCCACCGCGCCCATACCCATGCCCGACAGCCCCGACAACGACGTTCCTCCCCCGGCAGGCTCGCCCGCCGAGCGCTTCGAGCAATTCTGCGCCGAGAACCCGCGCGACTGCGCGCAGTAGGACGAAGGGGGGTGCGGTGCTCGCCGGAGGAGGAAACGGTGCGGTGCTCGCCGGAACAACGTTCCGGCTGCGCTCCTCCCCTGACGTTCCGGCTGCGCTCCTCCCCTGACGTTCCGGCTGCGCTCCTCCCCTGAGGGCGCCTCCCTGCTCAGCAGCGGCGGGTCACGCGGGCCGGCGCGCCCGGCGACCGTACCCGCGCCGGCAGGGGGCCCCGCAGCGGGCGGGCTGTGCGACGCCTGGGCGTTCGGGGTGGTCGATGGCCGTCCCGAACGCGATTGCGTCCGTGCGGGACCCGGCCGTCGGGCAGACGTAGCCCCCCGCCTCCGGGGCCCCTCCCGGGCTTGCGCTCGGGTCCTCCGCCTCCGCCGCCCTCATCGTCCTCGGGCGGCGAGTCGGGCCCATCCTCACGCAGCCGGAAGAACCACACCAGCCACACGACCAAGAGTCCCACATCGAAAACGCGAAAGCCGACCATGAAGATCCACGCCTCGGTACTCACAAGGCCATGCTACCCCTGAGACGGAAAGCCTAAAAGGGGGAGTCGCGCCAACGGGTCGCAGCCGCAGGCCCGGCTACCGCGACGGTGCAGCCGCGCCGCCGCGCGCGGCGCCCAGCTCACGGGAACCGTTGCGCCCGGCCGCGGCCCCGGCCTGCGCGTCGTCGGGGGCCAGCGGCTCCGTGGGCCGGTTCTCGGGCACGTAGGTGGCCGTGTACAGCAGCCGCTCCCCGCGGTAGTTGCAGCCCCACGTCGAGAGATCCTTCCTCTCCTGAACGGAGTTGGGTGCGTTCTCCTGGCCAGAGCCGCAGTCGCCCTTGGGGCGAGAGCTGCGCCAGAAGTCGCCTCGCGCCTGCTCTCCCGCGAGCACCGGTGCCCAAGTCGGGATCGTGAGGGCCACGATGCTGCCCCGCTTCACGTTCAGGGGCTTGTCGAGAACGAAGGTCGGACTGCTTCCGAAGTAGCGGTCGACAGGGAATATGCCGCTCTCGCCGACCACTCGATAGTCGTTGCGCCGGCGGCGCTTCTTGCCCGGCCGGACGATGCTTATCTGAACCGCCGCGGGCGCATCGAACCGTTCGTCGAAGAACTCCTTCTGCGCGCCCGGGTCCCCGCTGGTGACCTTGCCGAGCTTGACCGTGAAGGCCGTGATCTTGCCGTCACGACGGATCAGGTAGGGATCTTCCTTTGTCATCTCCGCGGTGTCTTGATAGCCGGTGACCTCGTAGGGGGACACGCACGAGATGTCGTTCTCCGTACCCTCGAGGTCCTTCCCGGGGCACGGCGACGAGGGAAGAAAGCCCTCGGTGGGCTCCCCGAGGCTGACGACCTTTGCGGTGGCGATCGGAACGGTGACCGCGAGCAGGGCCGCGGCGATGAGCAGAAGTCGCTTCATGATTGGTCTCAGAAACACCCGAAAGGCGCGAAGTTGCGGCTACTTGTAGCGGCGTTGCCTACTTGTACCGGTAGGTGATACGGCCCCGGTCCAGGTCGTAGGGCGACAGCTCGATCTTGACTCGATCCCCGGGCAGGATGCGGATGTAGTGGCGGCGCATTTTGCCCGATATGTGGCCGAGCACCTCGTGGTCGTTGTCGAGCTTGACCTTGAACATCGTGTTGGGGAGAGCCTCGAGGATCTCACCCTCCATCTCAATCTTCTCTTCCTTGGCCAAAATCGCGCGCCCGCTAGATGGTGCGGACGTTCACCGCCTTGGGTCCTTTGTCGCCAGCCTCTTCGTCGTACTCCACCTTGGAGTTCTCCGGGAGGGACTTGAATCCGTCCCCGGCAATCCCCGAGAAGTGCACGAAGAGATCTTTGTCGCCCTCATCCGGTGAGATGAAGCCGAACCCCTTGTCGTCGTTGAACCACTTGACAGTTCCGGTAGGCATGCGGCAGGACGCTAGCAGTCAACGGCCATGGAGGCTCCTCAGTCAGATCGCCGGGTCGGCAACCGGCGGCCTGTTTACGTCTAGTCGATGTAGCTCCAGCCGATGGTCCGTCGCTGGCCTGAGGAGCGCCTGACGCACCGGGTCCGGCCTCCCACGGCTCTGAAGGCCCGAAAGTGACATGACCATCCTCGCGGACCCTTATTCGAGTACGGCCCGTTGTAGCGGTAGCGCCGCAGCAGCCGGCGTGCCTTGCGGCAGCCGATGTGAGACGTACGGATCTGGACGTACTTGTCACCGCTCTGGGGCGTGAACACCAACCGACCGCACTGGCTGACGCGGGCTGCGTCCGCACCCCCCGGAACGCTCGCCTGGGCCGCGGCCGCGGCGAACCAGACGAGCAAGGCCAGAGCCACCGCGAGAGTGGGCGTCCAGCCCGCCCGAGCGTTCATCCGCGTAGCTCGCCGGCCACCCGCGCCAGCTCCCCCTCCTCGGGGCTCATGGGCTGCCCGGGCAGGCGCAGGGGGTCGCCGTCGTAGCGCGGAATCACGTGCAGATGCAGGTGAAACACCGTCTGCCAGGCCGCTGCCTCGCAGGAGTTGAGCAGGTTTACGCCGTCGCAGCCGAGGCGATCGCGCATCCGCTCCGCCAGGCGCTTCGCCGCGGCCGCCGTGTGGCTCAGATCCTCGGGGTCGACCTCGTAGAGGTTGCGCGAGTGGTTGCGCGGGATCACGAGGGAGTGGCCCCGTGTCCAGGGGTTGATGTCCATGAACGCGAGGGTGTGCTCGTCCTCGTCGACCTTTTCGGCCGGAAGCTCGCCCGCCACGATCTTGCAGAAGATGCAGTTGTCGTCGTTCACGGCGAAATACGATACGCGCGTTGCATTCCGTTCGAGCGTTGGACCGCTGATCCGCTAGCGCCGCGGCGCGCGGAAGCGCAACACGCGATCATCGTCGTCGGTGGGGCTCCCGCGTCCGTCCTGGTTGGAGGTCAGCGCGTAGATGAAGCCTCCCGGTCCTTCGACCACCGCGCGGATACGTCCGAACCGGCCGCGATAGAGCGCCTGCTGGGCCACGACGCGCCCCTTCGCGGATATGACCAGGCGCTGGATGCGTTCGCCGGCCAGGGCAGCGAAGAGATAGTCGCCGGTCCACTTCGAGCCGGGCTCGGTGACGAACGTCGCTCCCGACGGGGCCACCGACGGGTCATAGAGCGCGATCGGCGCCGTGAAGCGCCCGCCCTGGTCGCGGCCCTCGGCGACGGGCCAGCCGTAGTTGGCACCCTTGCGGATCACGTTGACCTCGTCGTTGCCCGTCGCGCCGTGCTCGGTGGCCACGAGCCGGCCGGTACCGGGCTGCCAGTCGAAGCCCTGCGGGTTGCGATGGCCCACGCTGACGATCTCGGCCCGCCCGCCGCCACCGCGGTAGGCCGCGGGGGACATGCGCAGGAACTTGCCGTTGCGCGAGGACCGGCGCTGGGGAAGGTCAGTGTTGCCGGCGTCGCCGGTGGCGGTGTAGAGCTTGCCGTCCGGGCCGAAGGCGATACGGCCCGAGTCGTGGATGACCCCCGCCTCGATGCCACCCAGGATCACGCGCTCGCGCCGCAGGCGGGCGCCCGTGAAGCGGTAGCGCGCGAGGCGCATCCCGCGCGCGGTCGTGTAGTACAGGTAGACGAGCCGGTTGCGCTTGAACGCCGGGTCAAGGGCCAGCCCGAGCAGTCCCCCCTCGCCCTGGGCGGAGATGTCGACCCGAGCCACCGGGTCCCTCAGCAGGCGCCCGCCCTTGCTCAGCATGCGCACGCGGCCTGGGCGCTCGGTGATGAGCGCCCGGCCGTCGGGCAGGAAGGCGATCTCCCAGGGGATGTCGAGCCCGCGGGCCACCGTCTGCACGGCGGGCGCGGCGGCGCGGGCGGCGGGGGCGCCGAGGTCCTCGGGCTTCGGCTCGGCGAGGGCGACTGGGACGGCGACGGCGACGAGGCCGGTGAGGGCGAGCACGCTACGGGAGATGCGGCGGCGCACGAGAGTCCTTTGGTCGGTGGCTGCTGGCCCGGATCGTAGGGCCTCGCCGCCTTGCGCTCGACGCTTGCCGGCTACATGGGCCTGTCGGTCAGAGCCAGCCGGCCCGCTTGAAGTAGCGGTAGAGCGCCAGGCACACGCAGGCCATGAGGGCCAGCGCCATCGGGTAGCCGTACTGCCACCCAAGCTCCGGCATGTGCTCGAAGTTCATCCCGTAGATGCCGGCGATCATGGTCGGCACGGCGATGATCGCCACGGCGGCGGAGATCTTGCGCACGTCCTCGTTCTGGCGCACCGTGACCTGGGTCAGGTTGGCGCTGAGCACGCTGGTGAGCAGGTCGCTGAAGCCCTCGAGTGAGTCATGTACCCGCTTGAGGTGGTCGCTGACATCTCTGAAGTAGTGCCTGTCCTCCTCGTGGATGAGGTCGTAGCGGCCCTCGGCGAGCCGGTCGACCGGCTCCACCAGCGGCGCCGTCGCCCGAGTGAACTCGAGCACCTCCCGCTTGAGCGCATAGATGCGCTGGGCCGCGCTGTTGCGCTCGGGAGAGAACACCTCGCTCTCGACCTCCTCGACATCCACCCGCAAGCCCTCGATAGCCGGTATGTAGTCGTCGACCACCCGGTCGAGGATCGCGTGCAGCACCGAACCGGGGCCCCCCTTGAGGCGCTCAGGGTCGCTCTCCACCTGCCGGCGGACTTCGTGGAGATCCGAAGCCGGCCCGTGGCGCACGGTGACCACGAACCCCTTGCCGAGGAAGATCAGGATCTCCCCGAACTCCACGACCTCCTCGGAGTCGACGTAGCGCGCCGTCTTCAGGACCACGAAGATCGTGTCGCCGTACACCTCCAGCTTCGGGCGCTGATGGGCGTTGATCGCGTCCTCCACCGCCAACTCGTGCAGCTGGAACTCCCGCTGGACGGACGCGAACTCGTCCTCGGTGGGCTCGTGCATTCCCAGCCACACGAACTCCTCGGTCCCCTGGCACCTCTTGAATGCGTCGCCGAGGGCGAGGTCGCCGTCCCGGCGCCGGCCCTGCTCGTACACCGCGCAGTCGACGATCATTACGGCCGATTCTTACGTACGCGCCGGGCGTGTTCTACGGCTCCGGCGCGGTCGGTGACCTCGCCCGCGTAGACGGCCTGCTCGAGGGAGGCCAGCAGCTCTCCCAGATCGGGTCCGGGGGCGATCCCCAGCTCCTGCGCCAGCTCGTTCCCGCGCAGCAGCGGCGCGGGCGGGCCGTGAGCACGCCAGGCGAGGGCCGCGCCCATCACGTCGCGCGCCAGCTCGAGATGGGCCGCGATCCAGGGCTCCTGCCCGCGGCCGCGGGTTGCCATCCGGTCCGCGCACGAGAGCAGCGTGACCTCGACCTCGACGGGCTCGGTGCGCCGCAGGTAGGAGTGCATCGTGCGGGCGTCGAGCGGGCGTTGGTGGACCAGGAAGCCCAGCACCAGATGCTCGCGGGTGAGCTTGCCGACATAGGAACGCAGCCGTTCGCTGGTGCGCAGCCGGCGGAAGATGTCGCCGACCATGTCCTCGCCGGCGGAGTCGTGGCCGATGAAGGTGACCTTGCCGTCGGTGCGCACGCCGCGGGTGGCCGGCTTGGCCACGTCGTGAAACAGGGCGGCCATCCGCAACGCCTGTCCGCGCGTGGTCTCGTCGGCCAGCGGCCGGTCGAGCTGCACGGTCAGCGGTCCGGCGAGGTCGCCGAAGACCGAGGGCAGATCGGCCTCCAGGTCGATCAGCCGGCGCAGCACCTCCATGGTGTGGTCGAACACGTCGAGGTGGTGGAAGCGGCTCTGCTCGATGCCCTTCAGCGCCGTGAGCTCGGGCAGCACCGCGCCCAGGACACCGAGCCTGGCCGCCAGGCCCAGGCCCTCGAGCACCCCGGGCGCGGTCACGGTCATGCGCAGCTCGGCGAACACGCGCTCGGGTGAGGGCTCGGACAGGCGTGGCGCCGCGGCGGCGGTCAGGCGCTCGGTGTCGGCGTCCGGCGCCAGGCCCAGCTCGGCGACCAGTCGCACGAGTCTGAGCGTGCGCAGCGGGTCGCTGTCGTAGGCCCGCGCGCCCAATACCCGCAGCCGGCCCGCCTCGAGGTCGGAGCGGCCGCCGTGGGGATCGATCGTCTCCCCGCCCTCCAGCGGTACGGCCATGGCATTCACGGTGAAGTCGCGGTGGCGCAGATCCTCCTCGATGGTCGCCCCCTGCAGCGGCGAGATGTCGCACACGAGACGCCGGTCGCCGTCGAGCACCCTCCAGGCGCCGAACCGCTCCGAGAGCGAGAACGCCGGCCCGCCCAGGTGGGCTGCCACCGCTCTTGCCGCGGCCTCGGGCTCGCCCTGCACGGCGAGATCCACGTCGCGCAGCGGGCGGTCGAGCAGGTCGTCGCGCACCACGCCGCCCACCAGCCACGCGGCAGGACCGTCCTGCAGTGCGGCCCTCACGCGCGTGATCGGCGCAGCCCGCAGCAGCTCGGTCATCGCTCGTGGCGGCGCACGACCCGCGCGCCCAGGCCGCATACGACCTCGTAGTTGATGGTGTCCAGCCGCGCCGCCACCTCCTCGCAGAGGATGCGCTCGTCTCCCTGCGCGCCGATCAGCACCGCCGGATCGCCCGGCTCGACGTCGGTGTCCGGCCCGAGCTCGATCATCACGTTGTCCATGCTCACCGTGCCCACGAGCGCGCGGCGGCGGCCTCGCACCAGCACGTCGCAGTCGTTGGTGAGCGCCCGGCGCCACCCGTCCCCATAGCCGATCGGGATCGTGGCGAGGAAGGTGGGCTCGGCGGCCGTCCAGCGCCGGCCGTAGCCGGCGGTCTCGCCGGGCGCGAAGCGCTTGACCGCGGCCACGTAGGACTCGAGTGCCAGCGCGGGCTCGAGCCCCCGCTGCCGGGGATCCAGCTGGAACGGATCGAGGCCGTAGACGGCCACGCCGCAGCGCACCATGTCGAAGTGGCAGGCGCGGTCTCGGAAGGTGGCGGCGCTGTTGGCGGCGTGCACGACGAGGTCCCCGGCGCGATCACCGAGCTCGCCCAGGAAGGCCCTGAAGCGCTCCAGCTGGGCGGGAAAGTACGCGTCGCCGAGCTCGTCCGCCGTCGCGAAGTGGGTCATCACCCCGGCCAGCTCCACGCCGGCGATGGAGTCCGCTCTCTCGACCAGCGCCCGCGCCTCTTCGGGGTGCTTGGTGCCCAATCGGCCCATCCCGGTGTCGAGCTTCACATGCACGCGGGGCCGGTGCGCGCCGCCGGTGGGAAGGGCGTCCAGGAACCGGCTGTCCCAGACCGTGAGGTCGGCATCGGCGTCCACGGCGGTGCGGGCCTCCCCAGCGGTAAGGGCGCCCATGACGAGCACTCTCCCCTCGATGGCCTCGCGGCGCAGCTCGGCGGCCTCAGCCGCCGTCGCGACGGCAAGCCAGGTGGCCCCGCCGTCCTGGGCAGCCCGGGCGCACTCGGCAGCGCCGTGGCCGTAGCCGCCCGCCTTGACCACGGCGCACAGCTGCGCACCGTCGGCGAGCTGTAGCCGCAGGTGCTCGCAGTTACGCCGGATGGACTCGAGGCGCACCCGTGCCAGGGCGCGCTCGGGAATCATCTAGGAGACGAGGGCGCCGAGCACGTCCAGACGGGTGACCACGCCGACCAGCCGGCCGTGCTCGGTGACGGGCAGCCGGTTGTGACCGGTGTCGTGGATGATGCGCGCCGCCTCGGCGACGGTCGTGTCGGCCTCGACGGTAGTTGGATCCTCGGTCATGAGATCCGACGCCTTGGACGCGAACGCCTTGCGTAGGCGGTCCTCGAAGTGCTTCAGCGGCTCAAGGAAGACCGTGCCGCCGAAGATGTTCAGATAGTGGGGCAGGTGCAGGTCTCCGCCCTCGTCGGGCAGCACGAGATCCGCCTCGGTCACGATGCCCACACAGCGTCCGCCGTCGTTCACCACCGGCACTCCCGGAAGTTCGTTGTCGCGCAGCACCCGGATCACCTGCTCGATGTCGGCCTCCGGAGACACCGTTCCGGGATGGGAGTCCATGACCTCTCGTACCGTGCGCGCCACGGACCTGACCTTAGGGACTATCCGAGAACTGCGTCAGCGGGATCGGGGCGGGGTGGCCGGCGTTGACGCGCGTAGGGGCTCGCGCCCCTAGCGAACCTCGAAGTCGGCGAGCATGCCCGGCTTGCCGCCCGGCATGTAGTGCCCCGGCAGGTTGCAGATCAGGGCGTAGTGCCCCCGTTCGAGTTTGACTGTGAGCTGCTCGGACTTGCCGGGCTCGATCTTCCCGATCTCGTCAACCGCGCCCGTCTCGTCGGCTTCGCCGCCCTCGAGCAGCTGGTCGGCCTTCTTCTCGGTCTTTATGACCACGAACTCGTGGACGATCTCTCCGTCGTTGTTCACGTCGAAGGTGACCTCGCCCGCCTTACCGTCGGTCGGGCTGGGCTCGAGGGCGTACTCCGTCGCCTTGACGCTGATCGTCGACGCGCCCTTGGGGGCGGCGGCGTCTGTTTGCCCCGGGGTGCTCTCGCTCCCGCCGCTGCTGGATTCCTCGTCGTCCCCACCGCAGGCGGGCAGGGCGAGTACGGCGCTGACGAGGATCGCGGCCCCCGTCGCCCGCGCGAGGTGGCGCTTGCTCATGTCCAACGCTCCAATCGTCGAAGGCTCCGATGGACGCGGCGCCGATCGCGGCGGCGCGGGCAGCACCGGGGGTTTCTGGGGAGCGCCATCGGTTGCCCACAGTGTGGCGGACGAGGGGTCTGGGCCGCTATTGGGCGTCAGATGACCGGTCCGGCGCCCAGGCCGGCAGGCAGGGCCTCGATCACGTCGCTCGCGATCACGTGGTCCGGCCCCCTGCGATGCGCGGCCACGATTCCCGCCCGCACATGCGCCAGCGTGCCAAGGGCGGCGGCCTCAAACGCGCCGACCCCCTTGGCCAGCAGTGCCCCGATCAGGCCTGAGAGCACGTCGCCCGTGCCCGCGGTGGCCAGCGCCGGGGTGCCGCCCGGGCTGATCGCGACGGGGCCCCCCGGGGCCGCGACGATCGTGTCGTGGCCCTTGAGCAGCACGATCGCTCCACTGAGCTGCGCCGCCTCGCGTACGCACGCCAGCCTGTGGGCGCCGACCTCCTCGGATGTGCGGCCGAGCAGGCGGCCGAGCTCCGCCGTGTGGGGGGTGAGCACGGTGGGCGCGCTGCGCGAGCGCAGCGACCCGAGCTCACCGGCGTGTGCGTTCAGCCCGTCCGCGTCGATCAGCAGCGGTACCCCCAACGCCTGCGCCGACTCCCGCGCGAAGCTCGCCGCGGAGTCGGTCCGGCCGATGCCCGGGCCGAGCACCACCGCCCCGGCGCGCTCGGCCATCTCGGCCAGCTCCTGCACCCCAGCCAGGGTGTGGGCACCATCGTGGTCGGGCAGGCCGCGGGTCATCGCCTCGAGCAGCCGCAGCTCGAGCACCGCCTGCGCCGGAGCGGGCACCGCCACCTGCACGTAGCCGGCGCCGGACCGCTGGGCGGACATAGCGGCCATCGCGGGCGCGCCGGTCAGACCACGGGCGCCCCCCGCCACGACCACCACGCCCGACGTGAACTTCGAGCCGTCGCTGCTGCGGCGCGGAAAGCCCGCGAGCACGCGCTCGGAGATCAGGCCCATCTCCACGGCAGCCCGCTCGCGGGGGATCCCGATCTCCACGGTCGCGACCGCCCCCGAGTGGAACGCGCCGGGCGCGACGTACAGTCCCGCCTTGGGGGCGTGGAAGGTGGCCGTGAGGGTGGCACGCACGGCGTGGCCCGCCACCTCGCCGGTCGAGGCATCGACGCCCGACGGCACGTCGCACGCCACGACGGGCGCGTCCTGCGCGTTGATCGCGGCGATCGCGCCGGCGACGGGATCGCGGGGCTCGCCCGAGAACCCGGTGCCCAGCAGCGCGTCGACCACGGCGCCCGACCCATCCAGGCCCCCGGGCGCGAGCGGCTCGGGCGGTGCGCCGGGCAGGCGCTCCAGGTTGGCGGCGGCGTCGCCCGCCAGGCCGTCCAGCGGCGCGGGGGCAATCACCCCGACCTCTCTGCCCTCCTCGCGCAGCAGGCGGGCCACGACCAAGCCGTCCCCGCCGTTGTTGCCCTTGCCGACCAGGATGCGCACCGGCCCTGGGCGGGCCACCTCGACCACGGCACGCGCCAGGCCGATGCCCGCGCGCTCCATCAGCTCGAGCGCGGGAACCCCCTGCTCCTCGACGGCCCAGGCGTCGAGCGCCCGCATCTCCTGCGCGTCGTAGAGCGGATCGAGCCAGGCGGGCAGCGCACTCATCGGGCGGGGAGGGCGATGGCCACGGCGCCGGCGGTCACGCCGGTGTGCGTGAGCGAGACCGTGCAATGCACCCCGAGCGCCCGGGCTCGGCGCTCGGCGTCGCCACGCAGGCGCACCTCGGGCGCCGCGCCGGTGGCGATCACCTCGACGTCGCGGAAGCTCCAGCCTCCGAGGCCCAGGGCCTTGGCCACCGCCTCCTTGGCGCAGAACCGGGCGGCGAGGTGCTGCGCCGGCCGGGGCCGGGCCGCTGCGTAGCTGCGCTCGGCGTCGCTGAACAGCCGCTCCGCCAGCCGCGGCCGGCGTTTGAGCGCCCGCTCCAGCCGCTCGATCTCGAGCAGGTCCAAGCCGATCATGGCGTCGCAGGCCGACATGCGCCCGCAGTGAGCTTCCGCGGCCCGGTCACCCCGCTATGCGCGGTCCTCGGCGGCCTTGAAGGCGAGCTGGAGGAAGTCGGCGAGGCTCTGGGCGCTGTAGGAGGCCGCGACGAGCCGGGTCGGGCGCGGAGCCAGCACGAGCCCGGCGACGAAGCCCGCCGAGACCCACTGGCCCATGCAGTAAGGGCACACGAGCAACTCGCCGAGGGCCCGTCGCAAGCCGGTGACGTCGCGAGGCTTCTCCTCGACCTCCCCGCTACCGCATGGCTCCTCGAGCTCGGTGAACGGTGCGCGCAGGAAGCTCGTGGCCTTGGCCTTGGTCAGCAGGCGGCTCAGCTTGTGGGTCGCGGCGCCGATCATGACCACGTCGATGGGGTGGGGCCGCTCCGGGGGCCGGCGGTCCGTCGCCCGCGCGGCGAGCGCCGCCGCGGCGAGCGAGCCCCCGAACGCCGCCACCAGCGTGATCCGGCCCGCCATCGGCTGCTCCTCGCTCGAGTAGCCGGCGAAGGGCGAGGCCCCTTCCTCGGGCGGGGATCTGGGCGGGGCGTGCGCTTCCATAACGAGTCGAGGCTACTCCACCGTCACGGTCTTGGCGAGGTTGCGCGGCTGGTCGACGTTCAGCCCCTTCGCGCTGGCGATGTAGTACGCCAGCAGTTGCAGCGGGATCACGGCCAGCAGTGACTGGAGCATCCAATCGGTGCGCGGCACGTAGACCACCTCCTCGGCGTACTCCGCCACCTGGGTGTTGCCCTCGCTGGCGAGGGCAAGCACGTGCGCGCCGCGCGCCCGGGTCTCGGACACGTTGGACAGCACCTTGTCCAGCACGGGCGAGTCGGTGGCCACGCACACGACCGGCGTGCGCTCGTCGAGCATGGCGATCGGCCCGTGCTTCATCTCTCCAGCCGCGTAGGCGTCGGTGGGTACGTAGGCGATCTCCTTGAGCTTGAGCGCACCCTCCAGTGCCACGGCAAGGCCCGCGAGACGCCCCAGATAGAGGAAGAAGCGCGCATCGCGCCAGTGCTCGGCCATCTCGCGAACCGGGGCGTCCGCCGACTGCACGAGGTCGCCCACCTTGTTCGACAGGTCGCGCAGCTCGGATGCGAGGCGCTCGAATCGCGCCCGCTCCAGCGTGTCGCGCACGGCAGCCAGCTTGAGGGCGAAGAGGTACATCGCGGCGACCTGGGCCACGAACGTCTTCGTGGCGGCTACCCCGATCTCGAGCCCGGCGCGGGTGAACAACACGCCGTCGGAGTCTCTGGTGGCCTGGCTGCCCATGATGTTGGTGATGGCGAGCACCTTGGCGCCCTTCCCGCGGGCGAGCCTCATCGCGGCCAGGGTGTCGGCCGTCTCGCCTGATTGCGTGATGCCGATCACCAGGTCTCGCTCGTCGATCACGGGATCGCGGTATCGAAACTCCGAGGCCACGTCCATCTCGACGGGCACGCGGGACCACGACTCGATCGCGTAGCGGCCAAGGAGGCCGGCGTGGTAGCTCGTTCCACAGGCCACGATCACCACCCGGCGCAGACCCGTGAGCTGGTCGTCGGAGATCCCGATGTCGCCCAGCTCGACGGTGCCGTGGGCCAGGCGGTCGGCAACCGTCTCGGCCACGGCGTCGGCCTGCTCGTGGATCTCCTTGAGCATGAAGCTCTCGTAGCCGCCCTTCTCGGCGGTCTCGACGTCCCAGTCGATCGCCTGTACCTCGCGCTCCACGGCAGCCCCCGCGGCGTCGAGGAAGCGGGTGCCTTCCGGCCTGACCGCCACGATCTCCCCGTCCTCGACCAGCTGGATCCGGCGGGTGTCACCCAGGAAGGCTGGGATCGCGGACGCTATGAAGCTCTCGCCGTCCCCAACGCCGACCACGAGCGGGCACTGCTGGCGCGCGCCAACCAGCGTCTCCGGCTCGTCGGCGTGCATGGCCACGAACGCGTAGTGGCCGCGCAGGCCGTCGTAGGCCCGGCGCACCGCCTCGACGATGTCGCCCTCGTAGTGGGAGGCGATCAGGTGCGCCACCACCTCGGTGTCGGTCTCCGAGGTGAAGGTGGCGCCGTCGGTCTGGAGGCGCTGCTTGAGGTCGGTCCAGTTCTCCACGATGCCGTTCATCACCACGTGAACGCGCCCGGACATGTCGTCGTGGGGGTGGCAGTTCTCCTCGGTGACCCGCCCGTGGGTGGCCCAGCGGGTGTGACCTATGCCGCTCACGGCATCGCTCGAGCCGCCGTTCATCGCCATGCGGAGCTTGGAAAGGTTGCCCACCGCCCGCACCGAGCCGACCCCGCCGTTCTCGATCAGCGATAGCCCAGCGGAGTCATAGCCGCGGTACTCGAGCTTCTCCAGCCCGGCGAGCAGAATCTCCTGGCAGGGACGGTTGCCGGTATATCCGATGATGCCGCACACGAAGGTAGGTGAGGTTAGTCGGCCAAAGGGGGGACAACGCCCGCTTTGGCCGTCAGGCGCCGAGCTCGCGCTGAACGACGTCCACCAGGCGGTCGGTGACCGCGCCGCACTCCTCCTCGCCGGGTGCTTCGACCATCACACGTACGAGCGGCTCCGTGCCCGACGAGCGCACGAGCACCCGCCCGCGCCCCTCAAGGCCCCGGGCCTCGGCCTCGATCGCCCCGCGCACCGCCGTGGCCGAGTCGAGCGCTCCGCGGTCGGACACCCTCACGTTGACCAGCCGCTGCGGCAACTTGCGCATCGCGTGGCGGTCGGCCAGGTCACCGCCGCCGAGAGCCTCCAGCGTCAGCAGGGCGGCGGCCAGCCCGTCGCCCGAGGGCACGAAGCCGGTGTCGATGATGTGTCCCGACTGCTCCCCGCCGAGGGCCCATCCCCGGCGCAGCAGCTCGGCCAGCACGTGCCTGTCGCCAACCGGTGTGACCGCCACCTCCACGCCGGCCTCGCGCATCGCGGTGTGAAAGCCGTAGTTGGTCATCACGGTGACCGCCACGCCATGTCCGGACAGGCGCCCGGCTGCGCGCAGGTGAAGCGCCGCGAGGGCCAGCAGCTCGTCGCCATCGACCACGGTCCCGCGCCGGTCAACCGCGAGCACGCGGTCACCGTCACCGTCGAATGCGAAGCCGAGCTCGTACGCACCCTCGACCACCCGCTCGGCGAGTCCCTCGACATGGGTCGAGCCGCAGCCGTCGTTGATGTTGCGCCCGTCGGGCGCGGCCGCCACGGCATCCACGTCGGCGCCCAGGCGCCGGAAGATCTCCGGGGCCACCCGAAAGGTCGCCCCGTTCGCGCAGTCGATCAGCAGCCGCCGCCCGGACAGGTCGAGCTCACGGAAGCGGAGCTCGAGCTCGCGTAGATAGTCGCCGGAGGTGCCGTGCAGCTCGCGCACCCTGCCGATGTCGGGGGCTCGCAAGGCAGGGCGGTGCTCGCCTTCGCTTGATGTCTGGGAGGCGTGCGGCGTCTCGGGGGCCGAGACCATCCGCTCGATCTCGGCCTCGCGCTCGTCGGAGATCTTCGTGCCGTCGGGGCCGAAGAACTTGATGCCGTTGTCGCGGTAGGGGTTGTGCGAGGCGGATACCACGGCAGCCAGGTCCAGCCCGTAACGCCGGACCAGCAGGGCCGCCCCGGGTGTGGGCAACACGCCGCCCAGGAGCGCATGCCCGCCACCTGCCGCGACGCCGCCGGCCAGCGAGGCCTCGAGCATCTCGCCGGACTCGCGCGTGTCGCGCACGATCAGCACCTGAGGCGCTTCCACGCCGCCGGGCTGCGCGCTCACGGCCGCGGCGCGGCCCAGGGCAAGCGCCAAGTCGGCACTGAGAAACTGGCCCGCCACCCCGCGGACACCGTCGGTACCAAACAGCCTGGCCAGGGCGATGCCTAGCGCGCGGGGTCGGACGCGGGCACTAGCGCTTGGAGAACTGCGGGCGCTTACGGGCCTTCTTGAGACCGGCCTTCTTGCGCTCCTTCACACGCGGGTCACGCGTGAGGAATCCGCAGCGCTTGAGCTCGCCGCGCAGGCTCGGGTCGGCCTCCACGAGCGCGCGGGCGATGCCGTGGCGCAGCGCGCCGGCCTGCGAGGACACGCCTCCGCCGTGGATCTTGGCCACCACGTCCATGCGCTCCTCGTGCCCGGCCGTCTCCAGCGGTCCGCGCGCGGTCCGCTGCAAGGTGGGACGGGGAAAGAACTGGTCGAGCTGACGCCCGTTCACCGTGTAGACGCCGGTCCCCGGACGCAGGGTGACGCGGGCCACGGCACTCTTGCGCTTGCCGGTGGCGCGATACCGCGCGTCGGCGGCCAGGTCGAGCACGGAGGTGGGCGCGGGCTGAGGCGTCTCGGCCTGGGCGGCGTCGCCGCCCTGCGAGCCGTCGTCGCCGGCCAGCGCCTCCTCCGCCGCCTGTATCTCGGCGGCCGAGCGCTCGCCCATGCCGCCGCGGTCGGCGCCCGCCTCGAGCACCAAGTCGGGCTCGAGATGTGCGCCGGGGATCACGTCGGGCTCGTCTGACTGCTCCTGCTTGCGACCGCGCTTGGGGCGCCCCTTCAGCGCCTCACGGGCGGGCGCCTCGCCTGGGTCAGCCGCCGTAGGGGCCTCCTCGGCGGCGGGAGGTGCCTCGGGCAGAGCTTCCTCGGCTACCGGAGCTTCCTCGGCCGGAGCCTCCTGGGCTGGAGCAGCCTCCTCGGCCGGAGCTTCCTCGGCTACCGGAGCCTCCTCGGCGGCGGGAGTTTCCTCGACCGGAGCCTCCTCGGCGGCGGAAACCTCCTCGGCCGGAGGCGGCTCAGCCGGAGCCTCCTCAGCGGCGGGAACCTCCTCGGCCGGAACCTCCCCAGCGGCGGGAGGCGGAGCCTCAGCGTCCGGGGCCGGAGCGTCCTCGGCGGAGGCCGGGGCGTCCTCCTGCGGCTCGGGGACGTCCTCGCGGTCCTCGTCGAACATCAAGACTTGGTCTCCATCTTCTCGGGCTGCTGAGCAGCGTGCGGGTGCTCCGGACCGGCGTAGATCTTGAGCTTGCGCAGCTGAGCGCGCGCCAGGCGGTTGCGTGGAAGCATCCCCTTCACGGCCAGCCGGATGACCTCCTCGGGCCGGCGATCGAGCATGTCGTTCAGCGTGCGGGTGCGCAACCCGCCCGGATAGCCGGAATGACGGTGGTAGAGCTTTTCCTGGCGCTTCTTGCCCGTCACGGCGATCTTCTCGGCGTTGATCACGACCACGAAGTCGCCCACGTCGCAATGCGGCGTGTATTCGGGCTTGTGCTTGCCGCGCAGACGGACGGCGATCTGGGTGGCCAGACGCCCGAGGGTCTCGCCCGCGGCGTCGACCACGAGCCAGTTGCGCTCGCGGTTTGCAGGGGTGGCGACGAAGGTCTTCATACGTGAAACGACCGCGCGCCTGGCGCGGTCGGCAGAACAGTGTGGCACAAGGGCAGGGGAAGGCGTCAGCGCGCCGGAACCGGCCAACGAGCAAGCCCGGTGTCCGGTTGGCCACCCACGGTTAGACTGCCGCCCACGGCTGAGGACGACGCCAACTTCAAGCGGTTCGAGTCCGAGGGCTGGAGCGCGCAGGCTGAAAGCTACGGCGAGCTGACCGGCCGCGTGACCGCCGCGGCCGCCGGCGCGCTGCTCGACGCTGGCGGGGTGCGCGACGGGCTTGGCGTCCTCGATGTGGCCTGCGGGGCGGGGGCGGTCACGGCCGCCGCGGCCGAGCGCGGCGCGCATCCGGTCGGGCTCGACATCTCGGCGGGCATGCTCGAGAAGGCCCGCCGCGCTCACCCCGAGCTCGAGCTGATCGAGGGCGACGCCGAGGCACTGCCCTTCGAGGCGGGCTCCTTCGAGGCGGTGGTCGGAGGCTTCGTGCTCAACCACCTCCCCCGCCCCGAGCGAGCCGTGGCAGAGGCGGCGCGGGTGGTGAGCCCGGGTGGCCGGCTGGCATTCTCGGTCTGGGACCGGCCTGAGCGCGCCCGCGTGATGGGGATCATGAGCGAGGCGATCGATCGGGCCGGCCTGGACCGCTCCGAGGGCGTGCCTCCCGGCCCCGACGGCTTCCGCTTCGCCGACGAGGACGCCTTCGCCGCGCTGCTGGGGAATGCCGGCCTCGGCGACGTGCGCGTCGACACGCTCGAGCTGTCGGTACCGGTACGCGACGTCGATGAGCTGTGGGACGGCCTCCTCGGCGGCACGGTGAGGGCCGCGGCGGCGGTGCGGGCGGCCTCGCAGGAGAACCAGCGCCGTGTGCGGCAGGCCTTCGACGAACTGGCGGCGCCGTACCAGGCGGGGGACGGCGGCCTGGTGCTCCCGGCCGTGGTCAAGGTGGGCTCGGGCTCGAAATGACCTAGCGCGGGTGGCGCTGGATCAGACGCGCTGCACGGTTAGTCGAGCATGGGCGTTCGCGATGGTCTCGAAGTCGTCGTCCTGCGTGATCACGGGAAGACCGTGCTCCACCGCGGTGGCGGCGATGAAGGCATCCGTGAGCTTTACGGTCCGCTGGACGCCCGCGTCCCGGCAATCGGATACCAGGCGCGCCCAGCTGACCATGACCGCCTCGCTGATCGGGATCGGGTCCGCCGCGCGCGCGAGCGCGAGTGTCTCGCCGCGGCGGGCGCGTTGACCGGCGCTAGAAGCGGCTAGCACGCCGAGCTGGAGCTCGCCGATCGTGACCACCGACACCGCGACCCGATCTGGCAGCTCACCCAGTGCTCTTCCGCTCTCCCTGGCGATGAAGACCGAGGTGTCGAGCAGTCCGGCGCGCAGCGTGCTCACAGGTCGTCGAGCGTCTGGCCGGCGAGTACGGCAAGGTCGTCGGTAAGACCGGGGTCGGCGGCCCGCTCGCCGAGCTCCTGTGCCAGACGATCGCCCGAGAGCCAGCGCACGCGGCGGCCGTGCGGGACGATGTCGGCTACCGGCTCGCCGCGCACCGTGAGCGTGACCCGCTCGCCCGACTCGACTGCCGCGATCACGTCGGCCGTCCGGTTGCGCAAAGTACGAACCCCGACGTTCATGTGCGACAGGGTAGCACCGCACGGAGGGCTTGGGGGTCCCCCGCTACTCCCACTCGATCGTGCCGGGCGGCTTGGAGGTGATGTCGAGCACCACGCGGTTGACCTGCCGGATCTCGTTGATCATCCGGGAGGCGATTCGCTCCAGCAGGTCGTAGGGCAGCCGGGCCCAGTCGGCGGTCATCGCGTCGTCGCTGGTGACCGCGCGGATGACCACCACATAGCCGTAGGTGCGCTCGTCGCCCTGGACTCCGACGGTGCGCAGGTCGCCCGGCAGCACGCAGAAGGACTGCCACAGCTCGCGGTACAGGCCCGCTCGGCGGATCTCATCCTGGAGCACGAAGTCGGCATCGCGCAAGATCTCCAGGCGCTCCTGGTTGACCTCGCCACCGACGATGCGAATGCCCAGGCCAGGCCCGGGGAACGGCTGGCGCCACACCAGTCGCTCGGGCAGGCCGAGCTCCACGCCGACACGGCGGGCCTCGTCCTTGAACAGCTCGCGCAGCGGCTCGACCAGCTCGAACTCGAGATCCTCGGGCAGCCCGCCCACGTTGTGGTGGGACTTGATCGTGGCCGCGCCGGTTCCTCCGCCCGACTCGATCACGTCCGAGTAGAGCGTGCCCTGGACGAGGTACTTCGGGTTTCCGAGCTTGAGCGCCTCCTCCTCGAAGACGCGGATGAACTCCTCGCCGATGATCTTGCGCTTGGCCTCGGGCTCGGTGACCCCCTTCAGCCGCTCGAGGAAGCGCTCCTCGGCGCTCACGGCCACGAGCGGGACCTTGAAGGTGTCTCGGAAGGCCGCCACCACCTGGTCGCCCTCGTTCTTGCGCATCAGGCCGTGGTCTACGAACACGCAGGTGAGCTGATCGCCCACCGCGCGGTGCACCAGCAGCGCGGCCACCGAGGAGTCGACTCCGCCGGAGAGCCCGCAGATCACCCGACCCTCGCCCACCTGCTCGCGGATGCGGCGGATCTGCTCTTCGGCGACCGACGCCGCGTTCCAGGCCATCTCGGCGCCGCAGATGTCGTCCAGGAAACGGGTGAGGATCTGCGTGCCGTAGGGCGTGTGTGCCACCTCGGGGTGGAACTGGATCCCGTAGAGCCCGCGTTCGGGGTCCTCGAAAGCGGCGACCGGCGACTCGTTCGAGGAGGCGAGCGCAGTGGCGCCCGGTGGCGCCTCGAAGACGGTGTCGCGGTGGCTCATCCAGCAGCTCTGCTCGGCGGGCAGGCCCTCGAGCAGGCGGCCGTGCTCGGCAACTGTGAGCTGGCAGCGCCCGAACTCTCCCACCTCGGCACCCTGCACCTTGCCGCCGAGCGCGAGCACCATCGCCTGCATCCCGTAACAGATGCCCAGAACGGGGATGCCGAGGTCGAGCAGCTCCCCTCGCAGCCCGGGAGCGCCGTCGGCGTACACCGAGGCGGGGCCTCCGGACAGGATCAGCCCCCGCGGGCGGCGCCGGCGCACCTCGTCGAGCGACACGTGGTGCGGAAGCAGCTCGCTGAACACTCCGCACTCGCGCACCCGGCGCGCGATCAGCTGCGAGTACTGGCCTCCGAAATCGAGCACCAGCACTTCGTCATTGGTGGCAACCGCTGCGGGCGGCTCGTCGGGTACGGCGACGGCACGCGCCGCTTCCACTACTCGACCAGCGCCGGATCCGCGGTGGGCCCCGAGCCGTTGGTCACGCCGTCGGCCGCCGGGGCGGCCCTGGCCGCCGACTGGGCGCCCATGCCGATCGCCTGGTCGCGCTGGAGCTGCTTGCCCTCGGTCTGCAGCGATGGCGCCACCATCACCTCGGCGCGGTGGAAGGACGGGATGTCCTCGTATCCGCACGTGGCCATGGAGGTGCGCAGGCTGCCCATGAGGTTGAACGTGCCGTCGTTCTCGTGGGCCGGACCCAGCAGGATCTGCTCCAGCGAGCCGTTCTGAGTCGTCTTGACCCGGGCCCCTCGCGGCAGATCCGGATGGAAGGTCGCCATGCCCCAGTGATAGCCGTGGCCGGGCGCCTCGTAGGCGCGCGCGAGCGGGGAGCCGATCATCACAGCGTCGGATCCGCAGGCGAAGGCCTTGGAGATGTCGCCTCCGTTGCGCATGCCGCCGTCGGCGATCACCTTCACGTACTCGCCGGTCTCGAGCATGTTCTGAGAGCGTGCCGCGGCCACGTCGGCGATGGCCGTGGCCTGCGGCACGCCGATCCCCAGCACGCCCCGGGTGGTGCACGCCGCCCCCGGGCCGACGCCCACCAGCACGGCGACCGCGCCGGTGCGCATGAGATGCAGGCCCGTCGAGTAGGACGCGCACCCGCCCACCACCACCGGGATCGGCAGCTCGCGAATGAACTCCTTCAGGTTGAGCGGAGGCCGCGACTCGTCGGTCGATACGTGCTCGGCCGAGATCACGGTGCCCTGGATCACGAGGATGTCGAGGCCGGCCTCGAGTGCCGCCTCGTAGTGCGTGCGCACGCGCTGCGGGGTCAGGGAGGCAGCACAGACCACCCCCTGCTCCTTGATCTCACGGATGCGCTGCACCATCAGGTCGGCGTCCAGCGGCGCGGCGTAGACGCGCTGCATTTCGGCGGTGGCATCGTCGGCCTCAAAGCCTGCGATCCGGCCGAGCTGCTGCTCGGCGTCCTCGTAGCGGGAGAAGATCCCCTCGAGGTTGAGTACGGCGAGGCCGCCGAGCTTGCCGATCGCTCCTGCGGTACGGGGAGAGACCACGCCGTCCATCGCCGACGCCAGTAGCGGCAGCTCGAACCGGTAGGGCCCGAGCGTCCACGTGATGTCGATGTCATCGGGGTCGCGGGTACGGCGCGACGGGACGATGGCGATGTCGTCGAAGCCGTAGGCGCGGCGACCCTTCTTTCCCCTCCCGATCTCTACTTCCATGGCGGCAACCTTAGGTTCGGGGGCGGACGAAACCGTAAGTTAGCAAGGGGTCTGCGCCCCTCTCCCAAGCCATCTTCCCGCAGTTTGCAGGGTTTCGTGCGTTCGCTCTACGGGAGGAGCGCAGCCGGAACGGCGGGGGCGCCTTCGACGTCGAGCTGCACCTCCGCGAGCAGCCGTTCGACCTCGCGGGGATCGAGCACGCCGGCCCCGAAGTGCTGGGTCGACTCGGCCCCGCAGGCCACGCCGAAGCGCAGACAGTCGAGATCGTCACTGCCGCCGTAGCGCGCGGCCACGTAACCCGCGAGGAACGCGTCGCCCGACCCGACCGAGGAGACGGGCTCCAGCGCCTCGAGCGTGGCCCGGCACAGCTGCCGGGGCCGGGCGGAGTCACCATCGTCGCCGACCAGCGCGAGGCAGCCGTCCGCGCGGGTCATCAGCGCCTCGCGGGCGCCGAGCTCGACTATCTCGCGGACGGCGGTGCGGCGGTCCTCCTCGTCGGCGAACTCGTGGCCCACCAGCTCCTCGGCCTCGAGCTCGTTGGGGCTGAGGATGCTGGGGCCCGCGCGTGCGGCCAGACGCAGCGGCTCGCCCTCGGAGTCGATCACGGTGAGCACCCCGATGCGGTGGAGCTCGGTGACCAGCCTGGCGTACAGACCGGGGTCGACGCCGCGGGGAAGGCTGCCCGAGAACACGCATACGGCCGCGCCCTTCGCCAGGTACAGGAGCTTGTCGACGAACAGCTCGAGCTCGGTCTCCGACACCGCCGGACCGCGCTCGTTGATCTCGGTCTGCTCGCCCGAGGTGGGGTCGACCACCGCGGTCGACATGCGCGACTCCTCGCGGATGCGCACGAAGTCGTTGAGGATCGCCTCCTCGGTGAGCTGCTCGATGATCCGCATGCCGGTGGGACCTCCGGCCAGGCCGGTGGCGATCACGGGCTGCCCGAGTGCCTTCAGGGCCCTCGCCACGTTGACTCCCTTGCCGCCGGCCATCGATGTCTGCTCCACGGCGCGGTGCCGGCGGCCCAGGCGGAAATTGGGCACGGCGAGCGTCTTGTCAATCGCCGCGTTGAGCGTGACGGTGATGATCATTGCGGCGGGGAGGCTAGAGAGAAACCCACCGGGAAGTCCGAGCGAGCGCCTTCGGCGCCCTCACCGGATCTCGGGGGGAGCCTCGGCCGAGCGCCGGGCTCGGCGCCTCGCGTCGCGCTCCGCGTGACGCTTGCGCCGGGCCCTCGCCCGGACGGCGAGCACCGCCCCACCCGCACCGAGACCCAGCGCCAGCAGGCCCAACAGGATGCCCAGGTCGTCGGCGATCACCCGCAGCGGACCCGCGCCGGGCACCTTCGCAGCCGTCACCAGGTCCACGCGCCGCACGCGACGGCCGTCGCGGAGCACGGCGATACTGCCCACCCGCTGGCCGGCCGCGAGCTCTCCCTCGACCGTCTGGGGAGCATCGACCTGGGTGCTCACCTTCTGACCCCGGCGCGTGAGAAGCAGCAGGTCCTGCGCCGGCACCAACTCCGCCACCTCATCGCGGTGCTCGATGTCCGCCGTGGCGATGGGACGCTTGGAGTCAAGCGCCTTGACCCGCCGGAACTGGGCGAGCCCGTAGCGCAGCAGCGCGAGGGTGTCCAGGTCGCGGGCGGCCTCGCTGGGCTCGCCGAGCACGACGCTGATCACCTTCGAGCCTGCCCGCCCCCCGGCGGCCCCGACCAGGACGTACCCGGCGGTGTTCGTGTGGCCCGTCTTGACGCCCTCGACGAAGTCGTAGGCAGCGATCAGGTTGTTGCGGTTGATCACGACCCGCGGGCGGTCACCCGACTCCAGCTCGGCCGAGGGCAGGTCGACCGTCCGGGCGAAGCGGCGGTTTCTCAGCAGGCGACGGGTGAGCGAGGCGAGGTCGCGTGCAGTGGAGTAGTTGGCCGGGTCGTCGAGCCCGATCGGGTTCGCGTAGCTCGTGTCCTGGAGGCCGAGCTTCTCGGCGCGGGCGTTCATCTCGTCGACGAAAGCCGCACGCGAGCCCGACACGCCTGCGGCCAGGGTCGCAGCGGCGTCGTTGGCGCTCTCGAGCAGGAGCGCCTCCAGGAGATCGTCGACCCGCATGGGCTCCCCCGGGCGCAGGTCGATCTTCGACTCTATGGCGAGTGCCTCGTAGCCCACCGCGCGAAAGACGTCCTCGGGCCGGGCCTCCTCGAGGGTCAGCAGCGCGGTCATGAGCTTCGTGGTGCTGGCGATGGAGCGTCGCTCTTCGGGGTTCTTCTGGAGGATCACCGCCCCATCGCGGGCATCGATGAGGATTGCCGCGGCGGCTGAGCCGAGGTCCGGTGCCGGCGGGCCGCTCTGCGCCGGCGCCGCCGCGGGCAGAACGAGCGCCGTGGCCACCACGGCGATAGCGGCGGCGTGCCTGGACCGCGTCACTCCCGCAGCATGATCTTCTCACCGATGACGAGCGCCTGAGGGTCGACGTCCGGATTGAGATCCTGCAGGGTCTCGACGGGCACGCCCGTCTTCTCGGCGATCCGATCAAGGTTGTCGCCGGCCACGACGATGTAGGCGCGCTTGGGTGGCGGCTTCGGCGGGTCCGAGAGGGTCTCCTCCGTCGTGGTCGGCTCGGCGGTCTCGGCCTTCCCGCTCCGAGTGTCCCCCCCTCCATCGCCGCCACCCCCGCCGATGGCGGGCCCCAGGACCAGCACGAGCGCGACCACGACCGCCACCAGCGCGAGAGGCGCGAGCAGGCGACCTGGGCTTCGGCGTGGTTGGGATGGCATAGGGCGGAGATTCGTGCAAAGGGTTGGGCTTCCCTGCCAAATCCTGGACTCAGTGCGAAGGATTCGGCTTCCCTGCCAAATCCTGGACTCAGTGCGAAGGATTCGGCATCCCTGCCAAATCCTGGACTCAGTGCGAAGGATTCGGCATCCCTGCCAAATCCTGGACTCAGTGCGAAGGATTCGGCATCCCTGCCAAATCCTTCAGGGGAGCGAGGATAGGGCGGCCGCTACCCACTCCACGTCATCGCACGCAGTTCCTGCGCGGCCGCTTGGGCCGCAGCTGGTGGATCGCCACCGCCGTCGCGATAGGCGTTCACGATCGAGCGCGATGCCGCGACCAATCCGGCGGCCGGGTGCGGTGAAAATGCGGGGCCCAGATCCCCGGCGCCTCCGCCCTGCGCGCCGACGCCCGGGAGCAAGAAGATGGCGCGCGGCATCAGCTCCCGCAGGCGGCCGAGGCGCTCCGGGCGGGTGGCACCCGTGACCGCTCCGACCAGCGAGAGGCCGCACTCCCCGGTGTCGCCCGCCCCCACGTCGTCCACCATCGCGGCGATCCGCTCGTACAGGGGCGCGCCACCCGCATCGAGATCCTGGAAGTCCGAGGCGCCGGGGTTGGAGGTGTTGACCAAGAGAAAGCAGCCGGCACCGGCCGCGCGGGCGCCCGCGACCAGCGGCTCGAGCGAGTCGCGGCCCAGCAGCGGATTGGCGGTGAAGCAGTCGGCCCCGAAGCCCGTCACCTCTCCGAACGGCGTCGGCGTCGAGCCCACGAGAGCCTGCGCGTACGCGCCGGCGGTGACCGGTATGTCGCCGCGCTTGGCGTCGGCGATCACCAGCAGCCCGGCCCCGCGGGCAGCGTCGCGCACCGCTTCGAGCGCGCGCCACCCCCGGGCGCCGAGGCGCTCGAAACACGCAAACTGGAGCTTGACCGCGACGCACGCGGGCCCGGCCGCCTCGATGACGGCCAGGCAGTGGCGCTCGATCGCCGCCCCGGCGAGCTCGGTGGCCTCCGGTCCCCGGCCGGCAGGGCCCCCGGTCTGGCTGCGCTGCTTCCCGGCAACGGGCCACAGGGCGCCCGGATCGGGATCGAGGCCCAGTACGACCCGGCTGCGACGCTCCTCCACGAGCGCCGCCAGCCGGTCCGCAAAGTGAACGGCGGCGCTAACCGCCCTTGACGGACTTCTTGAGCGCCGAGCCCGCCGAGAAGCGGGGCACGCGGCTGGCGGCGATCTGGATCCGCTCTCCGGTCTGCGGGTTGACTCCCTGGCGCGCTCCACGATCTGCGACCGAGAACTTGCCGAAGCCCGTGAAGCTGACCTCGCCGCCGCGCTTGAGGGTGTCCTCGATGACCGTGAGGACCGCGTCGACGGCCTCGCCGGCATCGCCCTTGGACAGGCCGGACTCGGCAGCCACTTGATCGACGAATTCGGACTTCGTCACTTGTTCCTCCTTCAACGGGAATCTGACAATTGCGGGCGAACCTAACAACGAGCGCGGACGACCCCGCATGGGGAGCGGGTTTGCTGCGGGTAAACGCCGCTATTTGCGGACTTTGACCGCCCTCGCGATCGGCCGGTGCGGGCTCAGGAACCCGACATCGCCATCTCGCCGATGAGCAGCGGCGCCGCTCGTACGTTGCCCATCAGCGGGATCCACCGCCCTTCGGAGCCGACCGCGACCACGCCTCCCAGCATCCCCACGAGGTCGCCGGCGATGGTGATCTCCCTCACCGGCCGGCCCAGTTCGCCCCCCTCGATCAGGCGCCCGGAGGCGCCCACGGAGAAGGTGCCCGACACCGGGTTCACGCCCGAGTGCAAACCGGCCACGTCGGTCACGTAGAGCCCGTCCCCGGCTTGGTGGAAGAGCTCGGCGAGATTCGCGCCGCCCGGTGCGATCAGCAGGTTGGTGGTCCCCACCGTCGGCGCGGAGCGATAGCCGCGGTTGGCGTTGGCGGTGGTCTCGCGCGCGTCCTTACGGGCCGTCCGGGCGTCGTAGAGAAAGCCGGCTACGCGGCCACCCTCTATCAGGGACGTGCGCCGGGTGGGAGCGCCCTCGCCGTCGAACGGCGCTGACGCGGGCCCCTCGGGGTGGCATCCGTCGTCGGCGAGCACGAACGAGGGCTCGGCCACTTCGTCGCCCAGGCGCCCGGCGAAGAGCGACCGCCCGCGCTGCACCGCGTCGGCGGAGAGCATCGCACCGATGAAGCCCGCAAATGAGGCCGCCACGAAGGCGTCCAGGACCACCGGACAGCGCCGGCTCGGGGGCCGGCCCGCGCCCGCCAGGGCCACGGCGCGGTCCGCTGCCTCGGCTCCGATCGCCTCGGCGTCCAGGCCGCCCGGGTCGCGGGCGAGGCCCACGCCGCGCCCCGTCATCAGATCCTCTCCCTCGCCCGCGAAGGCCGAGGCGTAGGCCCATGCCCGGGTGGCTGCATACGAGCCCGAGAAGCCCCTCGAGTTGGCGATCGCCGCCGTGCCCTCTGAGTCCGAGTAGACGACGCTCTCCACCTGGGAGACCCCCGGACGCGACCGTGCGGCGCGCTCCACAGCCAGGGCGAGCTCGACCTTGCGCTCGGTCGAGAACCCGGCCATGGCGGGCGACTCGAGTCCCTCCACCGGCGTTGTGCCGACGGTCTCGGGCAGCCCGGAGTACTCGTCGGGGTCGGCCACTGCGGCGACGGCGGCCGCCGTCGCCGCGATCGAGCGCAGCCCGTCGAGGCCGAGGTCAGTCCCGTAGGCGTAGCCCACGCGGCCGTCGAGAAACGCGCGGATCCCGATGCCCCGTCCGGCTGCGTCGCTCAGGCTCTCGACCGCGCCGTCGTATACCCGGATCTTGCGGGTGGTCGTGTGCTCGCACCAGGCCTCGGCCTCCCCCGCGCCGGCCGCAAGCGCGGCTTCCACCCCCGAGCGCGCGAGGGCCTCGAGGTCGGCGCTCACGCCGTGCCACCCACCGTGAGCTCCGCGAGACGTACGTGCGGCTGGCCGACCCCGGCGGGCACCGTCTGCCCACCCTTGCCGCAGTAGCCGGTAGCGATCCGCAGGTCGCCGGCGATGCCGTCGACGGCGCGCAGGGCCTGGAGGCCGTTGCCCACCAGCGTCGCGCCGCGCACCGGCGCGGTCACCTTGCCACCTTCGATCAGGTAGCCCTCAGAGACCCCGAACACGAAGTCCCCGGTGGCGGGCTCCACCTGGCCGCCGCCGAAGGAGACCGCGTACAGGCCGCGCTGCACCCCGGCGATCAGCTCTTCGGGGGTGGCCTCGCCGGGCGCGAAGTAGGTGTTGGTCATCCGCGGCACGGGGAGGTGGCGAAACGACTGGCGCCGGCCGTTGCCAGTCGACCGCACCCCGTCGGTACGGGCGCGCACGAGGTCGTAGAGGTAGGAGGTGAGATGACCGTCCTCGATCACGGTGGTCCGCCGCGTCGGGGTGCCCTCGTCGTCGATGCCGTCACTGCCCCACTCTCCCGTGCGGCGGCCGTCGTCGTAAGCGGTCACCGAGGCGCCGGCCAGCTGCTGCCCGAGCTTGCCGGCGTAGACGCTTGCGCGCTTTTGCACGGCGTCGGCCTCGAGCCCGTGGCCCACCGCCTCGTGTAAGAGCACGCCCCCGAAGCCGTTGCCCACCACCACCGGGAGCCGGCCCGAGGGGGCATCGACCGCGTCCAGCAGGGTGAGCGCCTTGCGCGCCGCGGACTCGGCGACCGCGCCCGGGTCGTCGGCGAGCAGCTCGAACCCCGCATGGCCCCCGCGCGTGTGGCTCCCGGTCTCCACCCGCGGGCCACCTGCGGCGTCACGCCTCGCCACCACCTGAGTCGAGAGCCGGATCCGGGTACGGTCGTCGGCGGCGGCCACGCCGTCGGAGTTGAAGACCTCCACCAGACGCCGCTCCTCGGTGTAGCCCGCCGACACCTGGGTCACCTCTGCGCCCGCGGCGCGGGCGCGCTCGTCGCACTCACGCAGAAGGTCGGCCTTGCGCGCCGCGGCCACCTCTTCCGGGGGCTCACCGACAGGGTGGCCTTGCGCCACCAGCACGGCTCCGAGACCCTGCGGCCGGCGTTCGTCGCCACGAAGGGCCTGGGCAACCGAGTCGGCCACCTCGAACAGAGAGGCCTCGTCGATGCCGTCCACGTGACCGAAGTAGCTCGCCTCACCACGCACGACCCGCACCGAGGCCCCGCGCTCAGCGCCCGCACGCGGATGCTCGACGCGCCCGTCGTCGAGGGTCACGGCGAAGCCGCGCCTGTCCTCGACGTACAGCTCGCCGAGCTCGCCGCCGCGAGCCAGAGCCCGCGCGATCACGCGCTCGGCCAGCTCGGGGGCGACCAGGCTCAGGTCTCCTCCCCGTCCGTTCGCCTCGCCCGCGCCGTCCGGCGAGCCGCCGAGTCGCCCCGCGTGCGGCCCCGGCGGTCCTCCTCGTCCACCACGGCGACCATGCGCTCCGCCAAATCGAGGATCTCGTCGTGGCCCTTGGCGCCGGGAGCCAGCACCCGTGGATCGCCGGCCCGGCGGTAGAGCAGCACGCGCGGCTCGCGGTCGCGCTGGCGGCGGCGTACGGCCGCCGCGACGCCCTCCGCGACCGCGGTGGCGCGTCCCAGCGGACCCCTTGCCGGCTCCTTCACCCCGCCTCCTCCAGCGCCAGGAGGGTCTGGCGCATGTCGTAGAGCACGAGCGCCGGCAGTGCCACCCGGCGGGCCACGCACGCCAGGGTGTAACGGGCGTTGCGCACGGCGAAGACCCCGCCGTCGAGGGTCTGGGCCTCCACGTGTTCGGTGGGCTCCCCGACGGCGTCCGCGGCGGCCACGAGGTCGTGGGCGAGCCCGGCCAGCCGCCGCGCCCGGGAGCGATCGATGCCACCGCCCGCCACGAGACCGCCGGCCGGGTCTACCAGCACCGCGGCACGCACGTCCGCCGACATCTCGACCAGGCGTCCCGGGGCTTCGCCGGGCGCCGCGAGCTTCGCGCTCATCGAGCGCCTGGAGCGGCGGATGGGCGCAGGCCGGCCATCGCGGTCAGAATAGCGCCGTGCCCCTGCCCCGAATCTCGTGGATCGTGACCGTGGCGATCTGCCTGATAGCCGCCCTGCTTGTGCTCCTGGAGGGCTATCAGGGCTACGCCGGGGTACTGCTCGCGGTGGGCGCGGCGGCCGCGGTGAACCTGCGGTGAACGGGAAGCTGCGGTGCTCGGCCGATCAACGATCGGCCTGCGCTCCTCGCCCCGGTGCGGCGCTCGCGGCGGCCACCGCCTGGATGTCTTAGGATGGCTCCCATGGCGGATATACCGGCGGTCTGGCAGGTGGTTCCGGGGGCGTCCAGGGAGACGCTCGAGGACGTGGTTGGCCGACTCGCCGGGCGGCTCGGAATCGACAAGCCGCAGATCATGGACGACTACGTGTTCCTTCCGGCGGAGTACCCCCGCGTGGCGCGGGCTCTCGACGAGGTCGAGCCCGGCTGGCGTGACGAGTCGCTGCTGCTCCCGCCCGAGCCGTAACGATCTCGAGGTAGCACCCGCCGTCTCCCCTGTCGAGACAGCCTGCGGCACACCCGCCCTTACGCGGCAGGCGGGCGGAGCGGTTTCACCAAGTCCGCGCCGGTGGCACCTGTCAGCACGCCTGAGAAGGCGGCGGCTGCGAGCTTCCAGTCGTCGAGGGGGTCGGCACCCCAGACCGGGTTGTCATAATAGGCGAGGGCGAACGCTATCGCGGCCCCCACGAACCCGAGCAGAAGCGAACTGATGAACGCGCCGCTCCCGACGTACTCGCGAGCGGTCGGGACCCTCGTAGGAGCGTTCGGCACATTCGGCTTCGCGCGGCTGAAGTCCCCGGCGACCTTGATGACGATACCCACGATGAAGCCGAGGATCGCCCACAGGAAAGCCTCCTTCGCGCTATCACGCAGCGTTGCGTCGATCGATACGGTTCCAGGCTCGACCAGGCGCCCGGCGACAGCCAGCGTGCCCGTGTAGCGCCCAGCGGGTACCTCCACCCGGCCCTTCGGGTCGAGCTGCACCTTCACCCTTACGTTCCCGAACTCGGTGCGCTCGGTGGTCACCGTCACCTGGTCTTCGGGAAACTCGCCCCCGTTGTCGTTCGTGAGGTCGCCGGCGAGCTCTTTGCGGATCGTAGGCTTTCGTCCGAGAGGCGGATCGGCCTTCAGCGTGAAGCTACGGGTCTTCGGCTCCCTACTCTGCTGAAAATCGAGGCGGATCGTCTCTGCCTTCACCGGCACCACGATCTTGCCGATGCGGGTTTTCGCCCTCGGTTGTGGCTTTTTCTGCGGGCGCTGTCCCCCCGCCCCGGATGGGATCAGCAGCAACGCGGCGAGCACCGCCGCCGCGAGGAGGAGAGTTCCGAGCTGAACCCGCCGAGCGACCGGCATACGCTCAAGCATTCTTGGCGCACTTTACCTCTCGCCACGGGTCATGTCGAGTCCAGCGCGGCGTGCCTCACGCGGGGTCCGGGCCATCGCCCCGCACCCGTGGTGAAGGCCCACCCTCGCCCTCGGGCTCGAGGTGGATGAGGATGTCCGCGTCGCGCAGGCGCAGCGCGATGGCTCCCTGCAGCTCGTGCGTGATTTCGTGGGCGCGTCTCAACGTGGTGCCGTCCGCGAACTGCACGTGCAGGTCCACGTAGCGCCGGCTGCCGGCCCGCCTGGCACGCAGCTTGTGATAGCCCGACACCTCGGGCGTGGCGTACTCGGCCAGCGTCTCGCGCACGGCGTCGAGCTCCTCGGCGGGCAGCGCTTCGTCGACGAGCACGCGGGAGGAGCGCGCCAGGATCCGCACGCCCGCTGCCACGATCGCCACCGCCACGACAAGGGCGGTAATCGGGTCGAGGATCTGCATACCGGTGACCTCCACCACCACTAGGGCCGCCAGCACTCCGAACGAGGTGGCGGCGTCTGTGCGCAGGTGCGCGGCGTCGCCCTCCAGCGCGGGCGAGCCGCTGGCGTCGGCCCGGCGGTACAGGTAAGTCGACACCGCGAGGTTGGCCACGGCTGAGAAGGCGATCACCCCGATGCCCAAGCCGATGGAGTGCACCTCGGGCGGGTCCACCAGCCGCCGGGTCGACTCGAACACGATGATCCCGGCCCCCACCAGGATCAGCATTCCCTGGATCGCGGCGGACAGGTTCTCGATCTTGGCGTGGCCGTAGGGGTGATCCTCGTCGGCCGGCTCGTCGGCCTTGCGTACCGAGAAGTAGGCGATGATGGAGGCGATCAGGTCGATGCTCGAGTGCACCGCCTCGGTGATGATCGCCACCGATCCCGTGATCGCCCCGGCCGCCAGCTTGAGCATGATCAGCAGCGAGTTCGAGAGGATCGAGACGCCCGCGGCTCGGGTCTTGTTCGGCCGCTGGACGGCGGGGCCGATCGCGCGTGCGGGACCGATCACCGAGGATCCCCGGACGTGGGCGGTGCGTGCTCGGCCTCGATGCTCTCCTCCAGACGGGCGATCAGCGCCCGTGCCGCCCGGCCGCGATGGCTGATGGCGTCCTTGTCCTCGGCCGAGAGCTCCGCCATCGTGCGACCGTCGTCGCGGTCGGCGGGCACGAACGCGGGGTCGTAGCCGAAGCCGCCCTCGCCCCGGGGCCGATGGGTCAGGGAGCCCTCGCAGCGGCCCTCGACGGCGAGCTCGGCGCCGTCTGGCCGAACGACCACGAGCGCGGCCACGTAGGCGACCTGCGCGTCGGAGCCCGGTGCGACCTCGCGCAGGAGCTTGGCCAGGTTCTCATCGTCGGAGGCGCCCTCGCCCGCGTAGCGCGCCGACCGTACGCCCGGCGCACCCCCGAGGGCGGCCGCCTCGATGCCGGAGTCGTCGGCCAGCGCCGCCTCACCGGTCGCCGCCGCGGCTGCGCGTGCCTTTCCGAGCGCATTCTCGGCGAATGTGGTGCCCGTCTCAGGGGGCAGGATCACGTCGTGGGGCAGCGGTGTGAGCTCGTGCGGGGCCATCAGCACGCGGAGCTCGCGCAGCTTGTGCGCGTTGCGGGAGGCGAGCACGAGCCGCATGGCCGAGGTCTATGAGGCAGGCGGGGCGACGGCCGCGCGCTGGCGCTCGCGCAGCTGCTCGATACCCGTGGCCGCCAGCCCGAGCAGCTCGTCCAGCGACGTTCGCGAGAGCGGGGTCCGCTCGCCGGTGGCCTGAACCTCCACGAGGCCGTCGTCGCCGGTCATCACCACGTTCATGTCCACCTCGGCCGTCGAGTCCTCGGGGTAGTCGAGGTCCAACAGCGCCTGGCCCTCGACCATGCCGCAGGAGATGGCCGCCACCGACTGGGTAAGCGGCAGGCTCTCCAGGAGCCCTTCGCCGATCAGCCCTTCGAGCGCCAGCTCGAGGGCCACGTAGCCACCGGTGATCGAGGCGCAGCGGGTGCCGCCGTCGGCCTCCAGCACGTCGCAGTCGACCCAGACCGTGCGCTCTCCCAGCCGTTCGAAGTCCACCACCCCTCGCAGCGCGCGGCCGATGAGCCGCTGGATCTCGACGGTGCGTCCGTCGGGGCGCCCCTTCGAAACGTCGCGCTGCTTGCGGCGGCCGGTCGAGGCGGGGAGCATCCCGTACTCCGCGGTGACCCATCCGCGGCCCTTGCCCCGCATCCATCGCGGGACCTCCTCTTCCACCGAGGCGGTGCAGATCACCCGCGTGCCGCCCATCTCGATCAGGGCGGAGCCGCTGGCCGAGCTCATGAACCCGGGCTGGATGCGCACTTCGCGCAGCTCGCCCGGCGCCCGGCCGTCTCGCCTCACGCCACAGCCCCCGCGCCGGCGGGCTCCGCGGGTACGGGTCTGGCCACCTGAACGTGGCCCACCCGGGCGATCGGCAGTTGCAGGAAGCGCGTGCCGAGGCGGCGGAACTGCTCGGGATCGCCCGAGGCGAGAAATCCGTACTGCCCGCGGCGCTGGGCTGGGGCGGCCAGGCCGCTCGCAGCCAGCTCGCGCTCGACCTCGGCGGCGATCGCCTCGCCCGAGCTGACTATCTCCACCCCGCGCCCGAGCGTGCGCTGGAGCACCGGACGCACGAGCGGGTAGTGGGTGCAGCCGAGGATCACCGTGTCGACGTCCGCGTCGAGCAGCGGCTCGCAGGCGCGCTCGACGCAAGCCACCGTGCGCTCGTCGACCTCGCCACCGGCCTGGATGAGCGGCGCCAGCTCGGGCGCCGCCACCGCATGCAGCTCCGCCCGCCCGCCAGAGGCCTCTTCCAGCGCACGGTCGTAGGCCCCACTGGCCACCGTGGCCGGCGTGGCGATCAGGCCCACGCGGCCGTTGCGCGTGGCCTCGGCGGCCAGCCGCGACTCGGGCGTGACCACGCCGACCACCGCAACGCGGCCGGCCAGGCGCTCGCGCAGCGCCGGCAGGGCCGCCGCCGTGGCGGAGTTGCACGCCACCACCAAGAGCTTGGCACCGCGCTCCAAGAGGATGTCCGAGAGCTCGAGCGCGAAGCTCAGGAGCTGATCGGCGGGGCGCACGCCATACGGGAACCGCGCCGTGTCACCAAGGTAGAGGAAATCCTCGTGAGGGAGCGACACGAGGCACTCGTGCAGCACCGTGAGCCCTCCGACGCCCGAATCGAAGACGGCGACGGGCAGTTCGCTCTCGTGGATCGTCATCGCAGCGCATGGTCGCACGGCGGGCGGCGGGGAGCCGCCCGGGCAGCGACCCACCCCGCCGCCGAGCCCTGTCGGCCGGGCTCAGAACTTCACCGTACGCACCGCCTCCTTGATCTTCCCGAGGATCGCGTCTCCCAGCTCCTTGCCGTCGTCGGAGCGAAAGCCCTTCATCGCCGCCACCACTCCGGCCATCACGAGCGCCACCAGCAGGATCAGGGCGACGTACTCCACCGTGCCCTGGCCGGTCTCGCGTCGCATCGTCCCGAGCGCCCGGTGCGATGTGGCGTGGACGAGTCCCATCAAGCGATACATCTTGTGACCTCCTGGTCGAATCGGTTGAGGGGGCGATCGTCCGGCGCGGAGGCGCACGCCTCCAGACGCGGAGGTCACGAATCAGGCAAGGGCATGTGACAAAGCCGCGTGCGCGTCGAGCCCTCCACCCCGTCCCGAGTCTGGCGAGCGCTCAATGCCCTGGTTCCGCGGAGAGGAGACCGACAAGCGGAGCCTGCTCCCGGCCGAGGATGAAACGGCTGCCTTCACGCGGGCGCCGCTGCCAAGATGGCGCCCATGTGCGGAATCGGCGCCCTCCTCGACCCGGCCGGCAACGCACCCGCGGATGCCGGGACGCGGATGACCGCCGCCCTGCGCCACCGCGGCCCCGACGGCGACGGCGTGCGCCGCCTGGGCCCGGCCACCCTCGCGCACACCCGGTTGGCGATCATCGACGTGGCGGGTGGCGACCAGCCGCTGGACTCCGAGGACGGGGCGATCACCGCGATCGTGAACGGCGAGATCTACAACCACGCCCAGCTGCGCGCGGAGCTCGAGGCGGCGGGGCACCGGTTTGCCACGCGCTCGGATTCCGAGGTCGTGGTCCACGGCTACGAGGAGCACGGCACCGATGTCGTGCGCCACCTCAACGGGATCTTCGGCTTCGCCCTCTGGGACTCCCGAGCGAAGCGGCTCGTGGCAGCCCGCGATCCGTTCGGGGTCAAGCCCCTCTACTGGTGCACCGACGGCCGGAGGGTCGCGCTGGCCTCGGAGGTCGGCGCGCTGCTGGCCGCCGGGCTCGTGGAGCCCCGGGTCGACCGGGTTGCGCTCGACCACTACCTCGCGTGCCGCTTCGTGCCCGCCCCGAGGACGCTCTTCGCCGGGGTCTCGAAGCTCGCGCCCGCCTCCGTCCTGATCGCTGAGGAAAACGGCTCGGTGCGAGTCGAGAGCTACCGCGAGGCGCCGGGCGAGCCGTTGAAGGGCCTGGCCGGCGAGGAGCTGGCCGGCGAGCTGGCCGAGCGCTTCACCGACGCCGTCGAGCGCCAGACGATGTCCGACGTCCCCTACGGCGCCTTTCTCAGCGGCGGCGTCGACTCCGCAGCGATCGCCGCGGCGATGGCGCGGCGATCCGAGCAGCCGCCGTCCACCTTCACCATCGGCTTCCCCGGCCACGGCAGCGTGCTCGACGAGCGCGAGTACGCGCGCGAGTCCGCCCGGGTGATCGGCACCGACCACCACGACACCGCCATGGAGCAGGCCGACTTCCTCGGCGAGCTGGAGCACAGCGTGCGCCGGCTCGAGGAGCCCTGCGGGATCCCCTCGGCGCCCGCGCTGATGGCCCTCGCGCGCTTCGCGGGCAAGTCGGTGAAGGTGGTGCTGTCGGGCCAGGGGGCCGACGAGCCCCACGGTGGCTATGGCCACCACCAGGCTGCGGCCGTGCTCGGGGTGGCGGGCCGGATGGGACCGCTGGCCCGCCCGCTCGCCGCCGCGGCCCGGCTGAGGTCGGGTAACGAGCGCGCCCGCCGGGCCGCGCGGCTGCTGGGTCAGATGAGCGACGCCGAGCGACTTGTGCGCCTGGTGGAGATCACCGACGAGGACCTGCGCGCCGGCCTGGTCTCCAGCCGCGGCGAGCAGGCCGCGGCGGAGCGGCGCGTGCTGGCGACTGAGGTGTTGGGCGATGTAGGCGACCGCGGCCTGCTCGAACAGGCCCTGTATCTCGATACGCGCTTTGTCCTGCCCGACCGCCTGCTGATCTGCGCCGACAAGATGACCATGTCGGCGAGCCTCGAACAGCGCGTGCCCTTCCTTGACCTCGAGCTGATGCGCTTCGTCGAGCGGATCCCGGTCCGCGAGCGCGTGCGCCCGCGCCAGGGCAAGCGGCTGCACCGCAAGGCGATGGCGCGCCTGCTCTCCCCGCAGCTCGCCGAGCGGCCGAGGCATGGCTTCTCCACGCCGTATGACTCGTGGCTGCGGGAGTCGCTCGGCGAGGAGGTCGAGCGCCGCTACGCGAGCGCGTCGGCGCTCGGCGAGATGGTGGACCCGGCCACGGTCAGCGGGTTGGTGAGCGCCCACCGCGCCGGCCGGGCCGACCACAAGAGCATCCTCTTCTGCCTGCTCGAGCTCTCGGACTGGCACCGGACCTTCGTGGAGGGCACAGTGGCGGGGGAGGCGAGCGCATGAAGGTGCTCTACGTGCACAGCCGCAAGGCAAGCTTCGTGGCGATCGACCGGGCGATCCTCGCCGAGGAGTACGAGGTGGAGGATCTCTATCAGCCGGGGCGGGTGCCGAACCTGCTCAAGATCGTCCCGGCCGTCATGCGCGCCGACCTGGTCTTCGGTTGGTTCGCCTCCTGGCACACCTTCATCCCGATCACGCTCGCGTGGCTGGCGCGCAAGCCCTCCGTGCAGATCATCGGCGGCTTCGACACCGCCAACATGCCCGACATCGGCTACGGCTACCAGCAGGGCGGCGTGCGCCGCTGGGCCAGCCGCTGGATCATGCGCCGCGCAAGCCGGCTGATCACGAACTCCGACTACAGCTGCGAGGAGATCGCCGCGAACACGCCGATCCCGCCGCGACGGGTCACGGTGATCCACCACGGAGTGCCCGACCCGTTCGGTCCCCTTGCCACCGGTGACGAGCGCGAGCCGATGGCGATCACCGTGGGCCACCTCGTGAAGACGACGCTGATGCAGAAGGGCCACCAGCCGTTCGTGGAGGCCGCCCGTCACCTGCCCGACGTGCGCTTCGTCTTCGTCGGCAAGGCCCACGACGAAGCCATCGAGCACCTCCGCGAGCTCGCCGCTCCCAACGTGGAGTTCACAGGCTGGCTCTCTGACGAGGACCTGGAGCTGGTCTACCGTCGCGCCTCCGTGTACGTCCAGGCTTCTCGCCATGAAGGCTTCGGCCTGGCGGTGGCCGAAGCGATGCTGGCCGGCTGCGTGCCGGTGGTCATGAACGTGACCGCGATGCCCGAGGTGGTGGCGGACGCCGGCATCCTGCTCGAGTCCCAGGACCCCGAGGTGGTGGCCGATGGGGTCCGCCGGGCGCTCGAGCTCGGACCCCAGGCGCACGAGCACGCGCGGCGCCGGATCCTCGACGCGTTTCCGATGCAAGGCAGGCGTGAGGGCATTCTCCGTGTGGTCCGCGAGGCCCTCTCCAGCGCCGGGTCCGCGCCAGGGCCGTCGATATAATCGCGCCTGCTCGGAAACGCAGCCGAACCCGCGACCGTGCCCGACCGTGCCTGACCGTGCCGAGACCACAGCCTTTCCGCCGCCCGGCGGTCGCAGCCCGCATGGCGGGGCCTCGAGCCCGCAGGGCAGTCAGCGCCCCCGTGCCCGCGAGCGTGGCCGTATGCGACGCCGCCTGCGCCAGCAAAAACGGATGCGTGAGGCGCTGTTGCTCGACCTCGGCGCGCTGGTCTACGAACTGCACCGCCACGGGCGTCGCGAGCCTGAGCTGCTGCAGGCAAAGGCCGCGGAGCTGACCGCCGTCGACCAGGAGGTGCGCGGACTTGCCGAGGCCCTCGAGGTCGACGACAGCGTGCTCACCCTCGTCGCGGCCGGCATTGCCGGCAGCTGCGAGAACTGCGGATCGCTCCTGTCCACCGACGCCCGCTACTGCGGCGCCTGCGGAGTTCCCGCAGTGGCCGCGGTCGGGGGCTCCCTGGCCCCGCCGACCGCGGCGCTCGACGGCCCGGCGGCACGGGAGGCGACGATACGAGTGTGGAAGCAGGTGCGGCAGGAGCCGGAGGCGCCCGAGCCGGAGCCGGAGGCTGCCAAGCCAGAGGCGGAGGCGCCCGAGCCGGAGCCGGAGGCTGCCAAGCCAGAGGCGGAGGCGCCCGAGCCGAACCCCGAGGCCGCACAGCCAGAGGCGGAGCCGGCGGAGCCGCCAGAGCCGCCGGAGCTGGAGCCAGAGCCCGAGGCGGCGCAGCCAGAGCCGCAGCCAGCGGAAGCGAAGCCGCCGGCCGAGGAGCCCGAGGCCGCGCAGCCAGACCCGCAGCCGCCCGCCCCCGGGGACGCCGAACCCGAGCCTATCGCGCCCTGGCTGGCCAGACCGAAGCCGCCAGAGGAGGACCGCCCCGATGGGTAGGGGGCCCATCCAGACGCCGTCGCGGCCGCAGACGGCCTGCCCGACGTGCCGGGCGCCGGCCGATCGGGGCCAGTTGGTGTGCCTGGAGTGCGGCGCCCGGGTCGCCCTCTCCTACCGACGACCGCCAAGCTGGAAGATTCCAGTGGCGATCTCCGCCGTGCTCCTGCTCCTGGCGGGAGTGGGCGCCACGCTGGCATACCAGGCCCTCGACGACGAGGCCGAGACAGAGGTGGCGTCGGCGCCCGCGAAGGTGAGCGAGCGCGCCACTCAGGACGACGAGGGCTCGGCTAACAATGCCGGCGAACCGCCGCCCGGCCGGGAATCCAAGCCGGACACCTCCGACACCGACCAGGCAACCGAGCCGGAGCCCACGACCACCACCGAGAAAGCCGAGCCGGAGCCGAGCCCCGCTGCCGACGGCCTGGTCAAGGAAGGCGCTCTCTACGCCTGGCCCCGCGACCTCGATGCCTTCACGGTCGTCCTCCTGTCCAACGAGGACCGGCCGAGCGCCGAGAGCTTCGCCGAGTCGGCCACCGAGAAGAGCGATGAGAAGATCGGAGTGATCCGCTCGGACGACTTCCAGACCCTCGGCAGTGGCTTCTTCATCGTGTTCGCCGGCGAGTACCCCACCCGACAGCAGGCGATCAAGGCTTCAACCCGTCTGGAGCGCAGCTTTCCCGGCGCGTTCCCCCAGGCCGTCAAACCGTAGAGCGAAAAGCTGCCCTAGACCGACCAGTGGCGGGCAACCTGTTCGACGGCGGCCGCCACCAGTGGTCCCGGCTCGACCGAGCGCGGCTCGCCTCCGCCGGCAAGCGCCTCCATCGTCGCCATCGCGGAGGAGGTCAGCGCGCCCAGGTCATAGCCGCCCTCCAGCACCGCGCCGACCGGCACCCCCAGGCCGTCGGCGAGCGCGCGCGCGTGACGGGCCATGTGCGCAAAGCTGACAGCCTCGAGGCGGCAGCCGGCCAGCGGATCGTCGCGATGGGCGTCGAACCCCGCGGAGACCAGCACCAGATCGGGCCGGTACTCGCGCGCCACGGGCGCCACGATGTGCTCCATGTAGCCGAGCCATTCGTCCTCACCGGCGCCGGCGGGAACGGGCAGGTTGATCGAATAGCCCTCCCCCGGTCCCGAGCCGACGTCCGATAGCCGTCCGCTTCCCGGATAGAACGGCCACTGGTGGATGCTGGCGAACAGGACCTCGGGCGTCGCGTGAAAGATCGCGTTGGTGCCGTTTCCGTGGTGGACATCCCAATCGAGCACCATCACCCGGTCGGCGCCGAGCCCATCCAGCGCGTGGCGCGCCGCCACCGCCACGTTCGAGAACAGGCAGAAGCCCATCGCGCGGGCGGCCTCCGCGTGGTGTCCGGGCGGGCGCACCCCGCAGAATCCGGTCGGGGCTCCGCCCTCCAGCAGCGCCTCCGCCAGCGCGCACGCCGCACCCGCCGCGTGCAGGGCGGCCTCCCAAGAGCCGGGACTGGTCGGCGTGTCCGCGTCGAACGGCCTACCACCGCCGCAGTGCTCGCGCACCCGCTCGACGTGCGCCTGGGGATGAACCCGGAGGAGTTGCTCCTCGGTGGCCGCGGGGGGCTCGATGCGCTCGTATCCGAGCCAGTCGCGCTCGGCCAGCGCGGTCTCCAGGGCGCGGATCCGGTCGGAGCGCTCCGGGTGCGGACCCGTGTCGTGCTCCAGCGAGGCGGGGTGGCGAAAATAGAGCGGCGCCGAGATCGCGTTACGGTACCCGGCGACCTGTGGACCGCGCCCCCTCCACAACGCTGCGGGCCGACGTTACCGTGGTGGGAGCCGGTGCCGCCGGCCTCTTCTGTGCCCTCGTCGCCGCCCACGAGGGCGCCCGGGTGGCCCTCGTCTCCAGCTCCCCCCTGCCCGCGTCGGCGAGCTACTGGGCCCAAGGAGGGATCGCCGCCGCGCTGGCGCCCGGGGACTCGCCCGACCGCCACGCCGAGGACACGATCGCCGCGGGCCGCGGAGCCGCGCGCATCGGCGCGGTCCGTGTGCTGTGCGAGGAGTCGCCCGAGCGGGTTCGCGAGCTGGAGGCGCTCGGGGTGCGCTTCGACGCCGATCGCCACGGTGCCCTGGCCCTGGGCCTCGAGGGCGGCCACTCCGCGCGGCGCATCGTGCACGCGGGAGGCGCCGCCACGGGCCGGCGAATCACCCATGAGCTATCCGCGCTGGCGGCGGCCCATCCGAGCGTAGACGTCTTCGAGCGGACCACCGCGACCGCCCTCCTGGCCGACGATGGCCGCTGCACGGGCGTCGCGGCATCCACCCCCCGGGGGCCGGCGAAGATCGCATCCCGCGGCACGGTGCTCGCCACCGGCGGCGCGGCCGCCCTGTGGGAGCGGACTACGAACCCCGCGGGCGCGGTCGGCGTCGGATTGGCCCTGGCGCACGCGGCGGGGGCCAGGTTGGCCGACCTCGAGTTCGCCCAGTTTCACCCGACCGCCCTCGTGAGCGACGGCCCTCGCGACGGCTTCCTCATCACCGAAGCGGTGCGGGGCGAGGGCGCGACGCTGCACAACGCCTTCGGGGAGCGCTTCGTGGACGAGCTGGCGCCGCGTGACGAGGTGGCGCTGGCGATCGAAGCCGAGCTGCGCACGAGCGGAGCCCGCGCCGTGGCGCTCGACATGAGCGGCGTGGAGATGGCCCGCTTCCCGAACATCGCGCAGGCGCTGGCCGAGGTCGGAATCGACCCCGCCCGCGACACCGTCCCGGTCGCCCCCGCCGCCCACTACACGATGGGCGGCGTGGCGACCGACCTCGATGGCCGAGCTTCGATGCCCGGGCTGCTCGCCGTCGGCGAGTGCGCCTGCACCGGGCTGCACGGAGCCAACCGCCTGGCCTCCAACTCGCTGGCCGAGTGCTTCGTGGTGGGCCGCCGGGCGGCCCTCGCCGCCACCGAGGGAGAGCCGGCACCCGACCCGTCCACGGCCGCGCCGGCGTCGCTTCCGGCCCCGCCGGCCCCCGAGACCCGAGCGGCGTTGTGGCGCCACGCCGGCCTGCGCCGCAGCTCCGAGGGCCTGCGGGACCTGGCCCGCGATCCGTACCCGGTGGCCCGGATGATCGCCGCCTCCTGCCTTGCCCGCGAGGAGAGCCGGGGTGCGCACCAGCGCCTCGACTTCCCTGACGTCGACCCGGCCCTCGAGGGCCGGCACACCGTCGTCGACGGATCCGGCTCGGTGCGGCTCGAGAAGTGGTCCTAAAGCGCCGCCCTACGATGCGCGGTGTGACGGAGACTGGCGTCCCCGAGCTCTTCCACGCGGCGATGGCCTCGCTCGTCTCGGGGGTGGTCGTGGTCAGCGCCCGGCGCAATGACGGTCAGCCCTGTGGGCTGGCCGCGACGTCCGTGGCGTCCTACAGCGCCGACCCGCCCTCGCTGATCGTCTCCATCAGCCACTTGTCGCGTTGCCACCAGGCCCTGGCCGGCTGCGCGCACTTCGGCGTGCACATCCTGCGGGCGGGCGAGGAGCCGGTCGCGCGCACGTTCGCCAGCAAGGGCGAGGACAAGTTCGCCGGCCTGGACTGGCGCTGGGATCGCGATGTGCCTGAGCTCATCTCCGCGCTCGCCTACCTGCGCTGCCGCCGGGCGGCCAACTTCGAGCGCTACGACCACACGATCCTGATCGGCGACCTCGACGGCGGGCGCCTCGATCGGGGCGAGCCGCTGCTCTACGCGCGCCGGCGCATGGACTGGCTCCTGCATCCGGGCGATCCGGCCTGAGGAATTCCCCGGTGCGGGAGGCCCGCGGTGCACCGGGCTCGGGTTAACCCGTCCCCGGTGCGGGAGGCCCGCGGTGCGCCGGGTTCGGGTTAACCCGAACTTAACTTTGTATTCGTTGTCACTTCACAGGGCGATGCTCCAATCGCCGATGAGGACCGACGAAGGCGGCAGTCAGATGCCGTCAAAGGGTTATGGAGGGCCCCACGTCATGTACCAGTTCAGCCGCGCCATCTATAGGGAGTTGGCCAGCGAAGTGCTATCAGGCAACGCTACTGCGGTATGCGAGCGGCGCCAGCGCCTGCTCGCCGAGTGCGAGTCCACCGTCGAGCGCTTGGCCGTGGACCGCCACTACTTCGCGCGTCCGGTGCGCACACTCTTCAACGATATCCGCGGACTGTTCCCCATCAGCAGCCAGCTACGGGTCTACGGGGTAATCGAGCGCCACGTTCTGCTCGCCGCCGAGTACGTGGACAGCCAGGCGCGGGAGGGCGTGACCTTCGACGGCAGTCCGCTCTGCTGTCATGCGACCACCCGCAAGGGCACCTCGTGCCAGCGTGTCCCGCTTCCGGGCAGCAAGTACTGCCCGTCGCACAAGCACCTGGACGACGATCTGCGCGAGTTGGCTGTCACCGCTGCATAAGACCTTCGCCGCATCGTCGCGTCGGAGTTTTCGATATCACGCGAATGAGGCTGGCTCTGGTTAGAACCAAGGCTGCCGTGGAGAGCCGCGACTAGCCGTCACCGGCCTGGCCGGCGGAGTTTGCGTCGAGAGGCGGCTGACGGCCCTCACTCATGCTGGTGGTGCCGAACCGCGGCCCCGGTGAAACGGCGCCGCCGCGATTGATTTTGGTCACACCGCCGCCTAGGTTGCGGGAATGGTCCTCGGGGTCGATGTGGGCGGCACCTTCACGGACGCCGTCCTGGTAGGTCAAGGCCGTGTCGTGACCGGAAAGGCCCCCACCACGCCCGGCGATCAATCCGAGGGCGTCATGGCCGCGGTTCGCGAGGCACTGGACCGCGCCGGTGCGCAGCCCGGCGAGGTGGATCGCCTGGTGCACGGCATGACCGTGGGTACCAACGCACTGCTCGAAGGCCGCACGGCGCGCACCGCGCTGGTGGCCACCGAGGGCTTCACCGACCTCGAGGAACTGGGGCGCCAGGCCCGGCCCGACCTGTATCGCCTGTGCGTGTGCCATCCCCCGCCGATCGTGCCGGTACAGCGGCGGGTCCCCGCGCCCGAGCGCTGCGGCCCGAACGGCGAGCTTCGCCCACTCGACGAAGCTGCGCTGCGGCGCCTCCTGGCCGACCTCGACGAGGACGTCGAAGCGGTGGCGGTGTGCCTGCTCTGGGGGTTCCTCCACCCCGATCACGAACGAGAGGCGGCGAACGCCGTGGCCGGCGTGTTGCCGCATGCGCACGTGTCGGTCTCCCACGAGACCGCCGGCGTGTTCCGCGAGTACGAACGGCTGGCCACCACGGTGGTCGATGCGGCCCTCTCGCCGCTGCTGCGCCGTTACCTCGAACGCCTCACCGAGAGGGCGCTCGAGGAGAACCTCCCAGCCCCTGAGGTGATGCTCTCGAGCGGCGGCGTGGCCGATGCCGCCACGGCCGCGGCCCACGGCTCGTGGACGGTGCTCTCGGGTCCCGCGGGAGGCGCCGTGGCGGCGGCACGGGCGGCGCGCCTGGCAGGCGCCGGCGCAGCGGTGGGCTTCGACATGGGCGGCACCTCGTGCGACGTGTCGCTGGTCGAGGACGGACGCGTAGCCGTCACGGGCGGGCGCGAGGTGGGCGGGCGAACGCTGGCTCTGCCGATGGTCGACGTGCACACCGTCGGCGCGGGAGGCGGCTCGATCGCCTGGGTCGACGCCGGAGGCGCGCTTCGCGCGGGCCCACGCTCAGCCGGGGCCGACCCAGGGCCCGCGTGCTACGGCCGCGGTGGCACCGAGCCGACGGTGACCGACGCGGACCTCCTGCTGGGCTACCTGGACGCCGTAGCGCCGCTGGCGGGCGGCGTGGCCCTCGAAATCGACGCCGCCAAGGAGGCTTTGGGCGCCTTGGCGCGGCGGCTGGGGCTGAGCACGGAGGACACCGCGGCGGGCGTGGTGCGCGTGGCGACCGCGGAGATGGCGCAGGCCGTGCGGGTGGTGACCGTGGAGCGGGGAGTGGACCCGCGCGAGCTCGCCCTGGTCGCGTTCGGCGGCGCCGGGCCACTCCACGCGGCGCAGATTGCGGATGAGCTGGGGATGGGGCGGGTGGTCGCGCCGGCGGCGTCCGGCGTGCTCTCGGCGCTCGGATTGGCGGTGTCCGAGCGCCGCCGCGATCTCGTGGAGAGCGTGCTGCTCTGCGGAGACGAGATCACGCGCCAGGCCGTGGCCGAGGTCGTGAACCGTCTCGCCCGGCGCGGGCGCGAGGAGCTCGGCACAGGTGACGCGCGGCTGCGGGCCACCTACGAGCTGCGCTACGCGGGGCAGGCCTTCGAGCTGGCGGTCGAAGCTGAGCCCGAGCCGGACCCCGCCGAGCTGCGCCGCGCCTTCGACCGCGCCCACGAAGAGCGCTACGGCTACGAGGATCCGGAGGCCGAGCTCGAGCTGGTCACCGTGCGTGTGGCGGTGGCCCTGCCCGGACTCGAGCCCGATGCCGCGCTCGCGGGATCCGTTCCCGAGACGCAATCGAACCCCGCTTCTGGAGGCTCGCCTCCCGGGGCCGAACCGCGAAAGAGCCGCCGGGCGTGGTTCGACGGCGACTGGCACGACACCGCGGTGGTCGGCGCCGAAGCCGGGCGCTTCCAGGGGCCGGCGATAGTCGAGCTGCCCGGGTCCACGCTGGTCGTGCCTCCCGGATGGTCGGGCCGCACGGACGTGGAAGCCGTGGTGATCGAGCGGTGAGCTCGCCCCCCGGCCCGGACCCGATCGCCCTGCAGGTGATGCTGGGCGCCCTGCGCGCCGCCTGCGACGAGATGGGTGTCGTGCTCGTACGTTCGGCCCACTCGGCCAACATCAAGGAGCGCCGCGACGCGTCCACCGCGCTGTTCGACGCCCACGGCCGGATGGCGATGCAGGCCGAGCACATCCCGGTGCACCTCGGAGCGATGCCGAGCGCGGTGGCGGCGGTGTCAGACGAGGCCCACTCCCCGGGCGACTCCTGGATCCTCAACGACCCCTACGCCGGCGGCACCCACCTGCCCGACATCACCGTGGTCACGCCGGTCTTCTCGGGTCCGGCGTTGATCGGCTTCGCCGCCAGCCGCGCCCACCACGCCGACGTCGGCGCCTCCGAGCCGGGCAGCATGCCCTCGGACTCGCGCACCCTCGCCGACGAAGGCGTCGTGATCGCCCCCACGCGGCTGGCCCGCGACGGCCGGCTCGACCGCGACCTGCTGAGCGATCTGACGGGCCGGATGCGCAACCCCCGCCAGCGCGAGGCCGACCTGCGCGCCCAGCTCGCGGCCAACCGCACCGGGGCCGGCCGCCTGGAGGAGCTGGCGGAGCGCGTGGGGGTCGAGGCGCTCGCGGCGGCGATGGAGGAGACCCAGGACTACGCGGAGCGGCGCACGCGCGCGCGCATCGCGGAGATCGAGGACGGTGAGCGGACCGCTCAGGACGCGCTCGAGGCCACCGATGGCGACCTCGCGATCGCACTGCGGGCCGCCGTGACGGGCGACGACGTCCTGCTGGACTTCACCGGCACTGCCGCCCAGCACGAAGGCAACCTGAACTGCCCGCTGGCCGTGACCCTCTCGGCCTGCTACTTCGCGCTGAGGGTGCTCTGCGACCCCGATGTGCCCGCCTGCGCCGGCGCCTACCGTCCCCTCACGGTGATCGCGCCCGAGGGTTGCCTGCTCAACGCCCTCCCGCCGGCCGCCGTCGCCGCGGGCAACGTAGAGACCTCGTCGCGGGTGGCCGACCTCGTGCTCGGGGCCTTCGGGCGGGCGCTCGGCCAGGGCACCATGAACAACCTGACGCTGGGCAACGATGCCTTCACCTACTACGAGACGCTCGGTGGCGGGCAGGGCGCCTGCACCGACGCCGACGGCCCGAGCGCGGTCCACGTGGCCATGAGCAACACGCTCAACACGCCGCTCGAGGCGCTCGAGCTGGAGTTTCCGCTGCGCGCCCTCGAGTACTCGCTGCGGCGCGGTTCGGGAGGATCGGGCGAGCACCGCGGCGGCGACGGTGTGGTGCGCGAGGTGCAGGCCCTGGAGCGCATGCGCTACTCGCTGATCACCGAACGGCGCCGCCACCCGCCGCCGGGGGCGGAGGGCGGCAGCCCAGGCGCCACTGGTAGGAATCTGCTCAACGGCGTGGAACTGGCGCCCAAGGCGTCGGGCACCCTCGAGCCCGGCGACCGCCTGCGGATCGAGACCCCTGGAGGAGGCGGACACGGGCTCGCGTGACGCAGCCGGCCCAGCTCAAGGGAGCGACACCGGGCCAGCGACTATGCGTTATCGCCGCGTCGCGGATGAGCGTGCTGGAAGTCCTCTCGCTCGGCCGTGCGCTGCTGGGCGACAACGCCGAGCACGTCGCCGCCGGCAGGCCGGTCGACGGGAAGGGATGCTGATGAACGGAATGCTCAACGAAGGAGAGACCAGCGCGATGGGAGGTCTCGCAGCCGTCGGTTTATCAACGGAATGGTGTCCGAGGATCAGCGCAGCTTGTGCCCGAGCGGCAACACCCAGCGGAACAGGCCGAGGCCCGGCCTCTTGCACCAGCAGGCATCCTGGCACTCGCACGTAATCGCGCCGCGCCGCTCCTTCGCGTGCCCCATCAGGGCGGCTCCAACATAGAGCGTTCCGAAAAGCACAAGGAAGCGCTGACGCATGCGACGAGGTTAGCAACGGGCCAGCGGTGCGTCCACCGGCGTCGACGACGTCACGCGACCCTCGCGAAGCCCTCGGATGTGCGAGCCGCGTCGAACACGGGGCCGCGCATCCTCTTGAGGACTTCGACCTCGCCTTGTAATCCGTCGGCGAACGTGACGGCAAGCACGCCGTGGCGGCCGGGATGGGCTTCGGTGATGTCGGGGGTCAAGCCGATCATCGCAGTGGCTCCACCTGCTGGGGGGCAATGCCTTCAACAACCTCACCCAGACGCTGGAGGCCTAACGGATCAAGCCTCCGCGCTCGCTGTCGCTCCCGGCGCCAATAACGGCATCGAGCCAACAGTGCTCAGGCTTCCCATCGCGTGATGCGGCACGAACGGCGCGCACACCGGCGAGCCGCACGATCGTGGGGACGGCCGACCTGGCCGTTGTCTCTGTCTCTGGTGGTACTTTCGTACCATGAGGGTGGTCATCGACGCCGTTGGCCGCATGGTGGCTCCCAATGCGCTGGGGGACGCACTCGGCGTCCGAGGTCGGGCTGTGCTGGAGATGACGGCCCTCGACGGGCGCCTCGAGGTCACCGTGAGCGACGTGCCCGCCCGGGCCGAGGACCGCGACGGCGCGGCGGTGATCGTCACCGCAGAGCCTCTCGCCCCTATGAGCATCGAAGAGACTCGGGACGCGATCGACCGTGTGCGGCGGTGATCGCACCCGACTCGAGCGTGGTGATCGCCGCGCTCGCGACGTGGCATGTCGCGCACACGGCGGCCCGGGAGGCCCTCGCGGAGGCGGAGGTTGGGCTCGTGGCCCAGGTCGCGTATGAGACGACGTCCGCGCTGAGCCGCATGCCGGAGGGCCGGCGTATCGCTCCGGACGTCGTGCTGGATGCCCTCAACCGCCGCTTTCCAGCCGACTGGCTCGCGCTGAAGGGCCCCCAGGCCAGGTCGGCGCTCACCCGGGCCGTCGCCGCAGGTGTGCGCGGCGCTGCCCTCCACGACGCGCTCATCGCGGCTACCGCCCAGCAGCACGAAGCCCGGATCGTCAGTGCCAACCTTCGAGCCAAGCCTGCCTACGACGCGATCGAGGCGGAGATTGCGTACCTGAGGACGTGAGAGGCACCGACCGCAACCGCCGGACCGCCTTCCTCGGCCTGGGCATCATGGGCGCGCCGATGGCCGCCAACCTGGCGCGGGCGGGCTTCGAGGTGGTGGCTTGGAACCGCAGCGCCGAGAAGGCCGAGGCCCTGGCCGCGGACCACGACGGCGTCCTGGTGGCCGCGAGCCCGGCCGAGGCCGCAGCCGCGGCCGGCACGGTGATCTCGATGGTGCCCGACACCGCCGAGGTGGAGGCCGTCCTGCTGGGTGACAGCGGCGCCGCCGAGGGCCTGTCCGAGGGCGGCCTGGTCATCGACATGTCCACCATCGCCCCCACCGCAAGCCGCTCGATCGCCGACCGCCTGTCCGAGAAGGGCATCCTCTTCCTCGACGCGCCGGTCACGGGTTCGCGCCCCAAGGCCGAAGACGCCACGCTCACGATCATGGTCGGAGGCCCTGAGAGCGCCTTCGAGCGAGCGCGGCCCCTGTTCGACGCGATGGGCGAGCTGGTGGTGCACGCCGGTCCCCAGGGCCACGGCTCGATGGTCAAGCTGATCAACAACACGCTGGCCGCCGTCAACGCAGCGGCCCTGGCCGAAGGGCTCACCCTGGCCCGGGCGGCCGGCGTGGACACCGAGCGCGCCCTCGAGGTGGTGGCCTCGGGGTCGGGCAACTCGGCGATGGTGGCGCTCAAGGCCGAGGCGATGCTCTCCGGCGAGCTGGAGCCGCTGTTCAAGCTGGAGCACATGCTCAAGGACGTGCGCCACTGCCTCGCCGAGGCACGGGCCCTGGGGATGGAGCTCAAGCTGGCCGAGAGCGCCGAGCGGGTCTACACCGAGGCCGACGAGAAGGGCCTCGGCGGGCAGGACTTCGCGGCGGTAATCGAGGCGGTCGGTCGCCCCGTCTGAGGCCCGGCACGGAAATTCGGCTTGAAAACGAGGGTGCCGTTCGTAACAATGGGCCACCCGCGTCGACTCAGCCGAGCAAGCGTCCTTTGCGCGGACGGAGGGTCTCTTTTCAATGCCAGTGGCTTTCAAGGAATGGGCTGTAACCGTGCGCGCTCTCGCGGAGGGTGAGCAGCTGCTCACCCTGCGCAAGGGAGGGATCCGCGAGGAGAACAAGCACTTCGAGATCGAGCACGACCGCTTCTTCCTGTACCCGACCTTTGACCATCAGCGCAACGACCTGGTGCGCGACTCGCACATGCCCGAGCTCGGGCGTGCGCTCGAGGAGGGCGTGTGGCCCGAGGATGAGCCGCCCGCCCGCGCGCTGCTTCAGGACGGCGGCATCGCGCAGCCCGACCGGGTGCGCATCCGCGGCTGGGCCGAGGTCGCGGCCAGCTACCTGATCACCGATCCACGCTGCGTCGACGCCCTGTCGCCGTATTACATCTGGACCACCGACTACGCGGAGAAGCGGCTCGAGTGGAAGCGCCGCCATCCCATGCACGTGATCCTGTTGCGCACCTACCGGATTCCGCGCCCGGTGACCGTCAAGGTGCGCCCCGAGTACCTCGGCTGTCGCTCCTGGATCGAGCTGCACCGCGACCTCCCCTTCGAAGGCACCCCTGTGCTCTCCGACGAGGAGTTCGAGCGCGCAGCCGCCGAGATCGAGTCGATCGCCCACGGCGCGGTGCCCGTACTCGCCTGAGCGGCGCGTACCGTCGCTCGATACCTGGCTCGACCTACCTCCGGTGGGAGGAGTGGCACACGGATGGCCTACGAGGTAACCATCGCCGACAGTCCTTGCACCGCGAAGGTGCGCAACCCCCTGGCAGTAGCGGGACTCACGCTCATCACACTTGGGATCTACGGGCTCTTCTGGTGGTACTTCATCAATCGTGAGATGCGGGATTTCGGGCGGGCGCGGGCCCTCGAAGGTCTCGGAGAACACCCCGGCCTGTCCACCGCCGCCTTCTCTGGCCTCAGCATCCTCACGCTGTACATCGCGCTGATCTGGACCATAGTTACGACGAGCCGCCGCGTCCGTCGCACTCAGCGCGCCGTGGGCAACGCTGAGCAGCTCAACGGCTGGATCAGCGCTGTGCTCTGGATCTTCACGCTGACCATCGGCGGAATGGCGTACACCCAGAGCGAGCTGAACAAGGCGTGGAGGGCGCAAGACCCAGACGCGCCGGGGGGCGACGCGACGGGCAAGCAGCTCGAAGGTCCAGCGACACCGACGCCGAGCCTGCTGATCGAGGATCCGGGCGAATGGCCGGATGAGCACCCCGCCGCCTGGGACACACTCACCCGCCGTGCGTACAAGAAGCGCTACGGAAAGCCGCCCGGAGCCTGACGAGCAAGGCGCCCGTGGGCGTGGACCGTAGCGGCGCGCTGCCGGTTGGCGCGCTGGTAGGGTCGGCGCGCTTTGCACAAGGCACGGGGAGGCAGGCTCGGCGGGACCTTCGCGGTCGTCGCTGCGCTGGCTGCGCTCGGGGCGGCTCCCGCGGGCGCGCAGGTCCAGCCCTACCAGGCGAATGACGGCCGGGGCTTTCGCAACATCCTGCCGCCCGGGCAGAACGGCCTGATCAACGTGCCGCAGCTGGGCGCTTTCGCCGCGGCGGGCACACGGCCGCCGAACTCCGACAACCAGCTGCGCATGTACGAGGATCTGGTGTACGCCACGCCGGGGATCACCGCCGCGCGCCTGGACAGCTTCTTCAAGGACGCGAGCTTCGGCGTCAAGCCCGAAGACGTCGAGCGCACCTACTCGCCGGGGCCGGACGTGACGATCCAGCGCGATAAGGGCTTCGGCGTGCCCCACATCTACGGCGCCACCCGGGCCGGCGCGATGTTCGGCGCCGGCTATGTGGGCGCCGAGGACCGCCTGTTCTTCATGGACGTGCTTCGCAACCTGGGCCGCGGGAGCCTCTCGAGCTTCGTCGGGGGCGCCGAGGGCAACAGGGGGATGGACCGCGAGCAGTGGCTGGAGACGCCCTACACCGAGGCCGACCTCCAGCGCCAGGTCGATCAGCTCGACGATCTCTACGGCGCGGAGGGCCAGCGCATCCGGGACGACCTCGCCGCCTACGTGGCCGGCATCAACACCTACATCGGCGAAGCCAAGCTCAACCCGCTGCAGCTCCCGGCCGAGTACGCGGCAATCGGCAAGCCGACCGGACCGGACGCATGGAGCGAGCGCGACGTGATCGCCACCGCTGCCCTCGTGGGAGGTATCTTCGGCAAGGGCGGCGGGGGCGAGCTGGACTCGGCGCTGGCCTACCAGGCGTCGCGCAAGCGCTTCGGACGCCGCCGCGGGGCGGGCGTGTGGCGCGACTTCCGCTCGGCCGAGGATCCCGAGGCGCCCACCACCGTGTTCAAGAAGCGCTTCAACTACCAGCGCCCGCCGAAGCGGGTGCGCAGGGGCAGCCTCGCGTTGCCCGATCGCGACTCGGTGCGCCGCTCCGAGGTCGTCGCGGCAGGCGCCGCCGACTCACGGGCCGCCGGCGCCGGCCCGCTGGACGGGCTGCTCGCCTTCCCGAGGTCGAACTCGAACGCCCTGCTGGTCTCCGCGCGCGAGTCGGCCTCCGGAAGGCCGATCGCCGTGTTCGGGCCGCAGACCGGGTACTTCTCGCCCCAGATCCTGATGGAGGTCGACATCCACGGCCCGGGCATCGACGCCCGCGGCGCCGCCTTCCCGGGCGTGAACCTCTACGTGCAGCTCGGGCGCGGGCGCGACTACGCCTTCTCCGCCACCTCCGCCGGCCAGGACATCGTGGACACCTTCGCCGCAGAGCTCTGCGAGCCCAGCGGCGCCAAGCCCACCCTCGCATCGATGCACTACCGCTTCCGTGGTCAGTGCCTGCCGATCGAGGTGCTCTCCCGTACCAACTCCTGGCAGCCCAACGCGGCGGACCCGACGCCCGCGGGCAGCGAGACGCTGCGCGCGGAGCGCACGCAGATCGGAATCGTGGAGGCGCGCGCCACCGTCAAGGGCAAGCCGGTGATCTACACCAAGCTCCGCTCGACCTACCTGCACGAGGTGGACTCCGCGCGCGGCTTCGTGGACTTCAACAACCCCGACGCAATGCGCAACGCCACCGACTTCAAGCGCGCCGCCGCCAAGATCGGCTACACGTTCAACTGGCTCTACGCCGACGATCGCGACATCGCCTACTACAACTCGGGCAACAACCCGGTGCGCGCCAGGGGCGTCGATCCGAACTTCCCCACGAGTGCGAGATTTCCCTGGCGGCGCTTCGACCCCGGCGCGAACACGGCCGCCTACACCCCGTTCCGCAAGCACCCCAACACCGTCAACCAATCGTTCATCACCAGCTGGAACAACAAGCAGGCCCCCGGCTTCCGCGCGTCGGACTCGAACTACGAGTACACCTCGATCTACCGCTCCGAGCCCCTCGACGACGCGATCCGCGAAGCCACCAGGGGCCCCCGCAAGATGGCCCTGCCCCAGCTCGTAGACGCCATGGAAGTCGCGGGGGTGACCGATCTGCGCGCGCGTAAGGTGCTGCCGCTCGCCCTGCTCGCCCTGGGGCGTCAGAGAGACCCGGCGCTGCGCGATGCGATCGCCAAGCTGTCCGCCTGGCGCCGAGCGGGGGGCCTGCGCAAGGACGCCGACCGCGACGGCGTCTACGAGCACTCCGAGGCGATCCGCATCCTGGACGCGTGGTGGCCCAAGCTGGCCGAGGCGCAGTTCGCCCCGGTGCTAGGCAAGCCGCTGTATGAACAGCTGATCTCGATCAAGGTTCTGGACAACCCGCCGAACAACGAAGGCCAGCACCTCGGCTCCGCCTACCAGGCGGGCGCGTACGGGCTGGTCGAGAAGGACCTGCGCACCCTCCTAGGGCCCCGGCGGCTGCGCCGCGCCGGTTTCGGCCGCGCGATCCAGCGCGTCCAGGGACCCTACTCGCGCGTCTACTGCGGCGGCACGCAACGGCGCGCGGGCACGCTGCGGCGCTGCCGCGCGGTGCTCGCCCGCTCGCTCAGGAGCGCCCTCGGCGTGAGCGCGGAGACCCTGTACAAGGACGACGTCTGCGAAAGCCAGCCCGGACTCGGCCCGAAGGACCCCCGCCGCAAGCCCTCCGACCAGTTCTGCTTCGACGCGGTGCGCCAGCGCCCCCTCGGCGCCGCCGAGCAGCCGCTGATCCACTGGATCAACCGCCCCACCTTCCAGCAGATCGTCGAGATCCAGAGCCACAGGCCGAGGTAGAACCGCTCGCCGGCGTTGCGGACGTCCTTGGCGGGACCAGGAGGAAGCGCATTCGCGAAGCGGGGCAAGCGGTTACCGGTCCGCCAACAGCTCCGTGCATAGCGTTCTGAAGACATCGCGTGGCCGGACGGGCTCCAGGCGCACCAGATCGTCGTGGGCGAGGAGCCTCCACGGGCCGTCGTCGGCGTGGAGGCCCTCGACGTGGCGCGCCGGGCTCTCGCGGTGGCGGTCGCCGATCTCGAGGCGCCACCATGCGCGCAGCCCGCGCGTGAGTCCCAGCAGGGCGTCGCGGGCCGGGCCGGGCACGATCGCTGCAGGCAGCGCACGCGTGGCGAGCACGTTGGCGAGCACGCCGGGCGGCAGCTCGAGCGGCTCGCCAGGGCGCTCGGGGGCCGCGGGGGTCGCGGGTATATGCCCGACCAGCGCGACCGGCAGTGCTGCCGTGGGCATGCGTTCCAGAACACCGAGGTCGGCGCCTTCGGGAGCGAGCACGGCCGCCGCGTCGCCGGCGATCCAGCCAAGGACGAGCTCGTCTTCGACCTGTAGCTCGAGCTGACAGGCGTGGTCGCGGACCGGTCCCAGGAGCTCGCCGAGAAGCGCCGCGAGCTCGTCGGCCGCGAGGCCGCCGGACTCGGCGAGCGCGTCGCGAGCCGCGGTGGTGCGAGCCGCAGGCACTGAGAGGCCGGCGGCGTCATCGGCCAGAGCGAGCAGGGCGCCCGCGGGGCCGGCCAGGGCCCTCGCCGCGAGGTCGGTGCCGGCTTCGAGCGCCCGCCCGACATCGCCTGCACGCGGACCATAGATGCCGGCGCCGGCGGGGCCCCCGGGCGGCAGCTCGAGCGTCGTCGCGATCGCCTCGAGCACGGGCTCGTCCTGCGCGAGACCGATCGTGTCGGTCCCGCCCGAGAGGCACCACGCCCAGCCCCCCTGCACAATCAGCCACTGGTCCACGACGATCTGGAAGCGGTCGAGCGGGTACGTGAAGAGGGTCCGCACGGCTGCCCGTCCGCCGAGTGATACGTCCTCCGAGTCGAGCAGGACGTAGCCCGGCAGGGTTGCGCTCTGCGCGACGAGCGTGGCGGCCGACCGGTCGTCGAGCGAGTCGTCGCAGGGCTCGGCGACGAGGTTGACGTTTGCGGCGCAGCGGTCTGGCGGCGTGCCGTCGCGGCCCCGGGAGGCGGCGAGCATCAAGGGGCCCGCGGTATCACCGCCCGCGCGATCCAACCACTCCTCGGGGACGACGATGCCGGCACCGGTCCGCTCGTGGCGCAGGCGCCGTACAGGTGCGCTCGGGCCTGGCGAGGTGTCGCTCAGGCGCGTTCCCCGGCCCGCGTTCGGACGAAGGGCGGTGTGAGGGCAGGAGGGGTCCCTGTGCGCCGCACGTGGATCTGGAGCGCCCACAGCAGGCAGACCGGGATCGCGACGACGATCAGCACGGGCTTCCAGTCGGCCCCGACGAAGATCGTGAGCAGCCCGATCAGCATGATCGCGTTCATCGCGCCCTCGAGCGGCTTGCCGCGACGGTGCCGTAGCTTTTGCGGAGACAGTTCGTCGGTGGATTGGTCGCTCGACCACCAGCTGGCGAGCTGCCGCGCCTGCGGGATCGCGACAGCGAGGCCACCTGTGATGCCCCACGCCGCCCAGAGGTTCACGGCTCGACGCTCCCAGAGGGGCGCCGCCGCTTCCGCCGCCACTCGCGACCGCGACGGTCGCGGGCGCGGTCGGGATCGCCTCCGCGGCTGGGGCGGTCGCGTGCGATCGGCGCGATCAGCCACCGCGGCCGGCCGATGAAGGACGTGGTCGCCGCGAGTACGGCCCCGGTGAGAGCGACGGCCGCGACGATGCTCCCGAGGACGATCGCGAGCGGCGATCCGTCCGCGGGATGCCCCGCGAGCGCGTCCAACGCGAACAGCAGCGGGAACGCCGCGAAGAAGATGGCGACGGGGATCTGCATGGGGATCATGTACTCCCGGCCCTCGAGCACCTCCGGGACCTCGGTCCAATGCCATGCTCGCCAGGCGTTGTAGATCCCGATCGCTACGAACACGCTGCTACCGATGAAGAGTGTCGTGTCGCTCACGTCAGTCGATCCCCAGAGCATCGGCGAGCGCCCCGGCCCCGGACTTGCCGAGTGCGCTCCCGCCGGTTGCTCCAGCCGCTCCGGCAACGACCGCGCCGGGCCCCGACTCGATGGCCAGGAGGCCCGCACCGGCACCGCCGAGGACGCCCCCGACGATGCTCCCCCCCGTCTCGACGCCCGAGCGCAGCCATCCCTTCTGGCCCGACGCGGCGTCGTAGACGCCGGTCCCGACGTCGGTGATCGGCCCGAGTGGCTTGGCGAACTTCAGGCCCTTCGATGCCGCCCGCGCGGCTCCAGAGCCCTCAGACGCTCCCCGCTCCGCGTCTCGGAGAGCCTGGTTGTAGCCAGACTCGGTCAGTTTGCGCGACGGGTCCGATGCCCGCGTGAGCCGCTCGTTCGCACCGCGGCGGGCCTTGCGCGCCCCCTCCGCCCTGTTCACGTAGCCGCCGGTAGCGCCTGTGATCCCCCACCCGAGGGCCGAAATGGGGTCAAAGCCCGAGAACGGGTCGGAGCCGGGTGAGGGGCCCGTCGGCTGAGGCTTGATGTCCCGCGGCGTGCGGAGCGTCGTGCGCTGGCCGCCCCCGAGGCTGCGCGCGGGGGGCCCGATCGCGGCGACCATCGGCGGCACGCCTGTGGCGGCCTCCATGCCGGCGGCGTAGGCGATAGCGGCGCTTTGCGCCTGCTCGGTGGCGCGATCGCCGCGACGGCGCGCCCGAGTGAGGGCGTCGCGCTGCTCGCCCAGTCTGGTGCGCAGCCGGGCCTCGCGGTCCTGGGAGGCCTGCAGCGCCTCCGTCGCACGCGAGAGCCGCCCCCTCGCGTCGCTGGCGGCGCCGCCGGTGAGAGCGTCGGCCGCCAGCTCGATCGACGCGATCGCGATCGCCGCGGTGGCCGTCTGCTGCGCGTCCTGCTCGTCTGCGATCTGCACCTTGAGCTTGGCGATGAGGTCGATCGCCTCCCGCTCCTCCTCCTTCGCGGCGCGTGCGGCGCTGCGAGCATCGGCGAGCGCGTCGGCGTAGTCGTCCGTCGCGACGCGAGCGGCCTGCACGCTGCCGCGCTGGCGCCGGACGGCGTCGGCGTGCTCCGCGGCGACCAAGGCGTAGACCGTGCTCGCTCTGCCCTGCCACGAGCTGACGCTGAGCGGTGCGTTCATGAGCTGCGTCTCGCTCGCGCTGAGCGCTTGGTCGATGCCGGTGTAACGGGAAGCGGCCGACCGTAGCTGGTCGGGCTGCCCCTTCGGGATCTCTACGGTGGGCTGGTCCTCGCTCACGACCAGTGCGCCTGAATCGCTCGCTCATCGGTGTCCGTGTAGACGCCTGCGGCCGTCGCGAGGTTCAGCGCGGCCTGCTCGGCGGCGGCCGCGAGCTGGGCCATCGCGGGCCCGTGAACGGCCCCGAAAGCGCTCGCCGCACCCGGTGCGTCGACCGCACCGCTCTCGGCCTCGTCGCAGCATGCACCCAGCACCCCGGCCATCTCCCGCACGGAGTACGCGGCCCGACGGTGCAGTTCAGAGCCGGTGTGCAGAGCGCCTGGTTGAACCTCGATCTTGCTCACGCTCGAAGGGTACCCATCGCGCGCCTGTCGACTGTCAGGTCTGATCGTGAGATGGCATTCGTACAGCTCGATCCTCCGAAGCGGGAGCTTTCAGTTCGAGGTGGACCCGGATCGTGACCTGCTCGGTACCGACCATCAGCAGCAGGGCGTCGTTCACTGGCCGCCCGAGCCAGCGCAGCCGCTCGCGCGCGTCGTCGTCGGGCAGCAGCTGCGCGGTGCCCTCATACCACCGCCGCCCCACCTTTACCCGTACGCGGGGCTGTACCTGGATGTTCTTCACGTAATCAGCGGCGTAGCCGTGCTCGGTCACGATCCAGAAGTGCTCGCCACGTAGCCCGTTACCGACCGGCACCCGCCGCGGCGACCCCGTCCTGCGACCGGTGGTCTCGAGCAGCGCCTGAGCGCGCGGCCACAGGCCCCGCTCCAGCAGCCGCCGAACGATCGGGTTCAGCAGCCGATTGGTCACGAACCTCATGACGGAGCGCTTGGCCTCGCGCGATGGCCCAGGTCGCATGCGCGTTGATCATCGCACCCGAGCGCCTCCAGTCACCAGCGCGACGGGATTCGAGAGGGCGAGCACTAGGGTCCGGCGAGATGGCCTGGGTCGAGACCGCGAGCCTCTCCTTCGTAGCCCGTCACGAGTCGAGCGACGCGGCCGCGGCGCAGGGGGTGCTGGAGGACCTGGAGCGCTTTCGCGCCGAGCTCGAGGGCACCTTCGAGCGCGTCCCGGGAGAGATCTCGGTGGTCATGCATCCGCGGCCGGCGATGCTCGCGCTGGCCGCGCCCTGGCTACCGCTCGCGCGGATGGTGTCGGCCCCAGCCGGACGGCGGTACTTCGCGGGGTGGTTCGCCCGGGGTGAGATCCACGTGCTCGCCCCGGAGGCGCTCGAACGGCGGGCGTCGGGTGTGCCCGGCTCCCGCGAGGCGCTCACGAGAACCCCGCGCCACGAGTACGCGCACCTCGTCCTCGGCGCCAACAACCCGTCCATGCCGCCCCCGTTCAGTCCGGCCGGCTTCTGGCGCTACGTGCGCAACGCCTGGGTGTGTGAGGGAGCGGCCGCCTACTTCGCCGGGCAGGTGCCGCACCTGCGCGCGGCCGTGGCCCGCCGGCTGCGTGAAGGCGGGCGCCCGAGCTTCCCGCCGGCGCCGCGAGACTCGTTCGTGCTCGGTGGGACCGTGTTCGGGTTGCTGGAGCGCGAGCGCGGGGACACGGCCTGTGTGACCCTGGCCGCGGCACCGCTGGGATCGCCAGGAGTTGAGATGGTCGAGGCGGCCTTCGGCCGCGCCCCCACCGACGTCGAGGCCAGCTGGACCGACTACCTCGCGGCGTTCACCGCGGGCTGAGCAGGGCTCTCGAGCAGCTGCAGGAGTGCCGCCACGACGCGCTCGTCGAACTGGTGGCCGGCGCCGGCCAGCAGCTCGGCACCCGCCTGGCTGTCGCTCATCGCCGGCCTGTAGGGCCGGTCGCTGATCATCGCCGAGTACGCATCGCAGGCCAAAATGATGCGTGAGCCCAGCGGGATGGCCTCGCCCCGCAAGCCGTCCGGGTAGCCCTCTCCGTCCCAGCGCTCATGCTCGTGGCGCACGAGCGGCAGCACATCCCCCAAGAACTCGACCGTGGAGAGAATCTGCTCTCCCACCACCGTGTGACGCTCGATCTCGCGCCGCTCCGCCGGTGTGAGCGGTCCCCGCTTGTTGAGGATCGTCTCCGGCACCGCGACCTTGCCGATGTCGTGGAAGATCGCAGCCAGGCGCAAACCTTGCAGCTCCTGCTCGCTCAGGCCGAGCCTCACGCCGACCTCCCGAGCCCAGCTGACCATCGTGCGGGAGTGGCCGGCGGAGGAGTGATCCTTGGAGCCCATCGCTGCGGCCAGCGCCTCGGCCGTACCGAGGTAGGCGCCCTCGAGGCGCTCGTAGAGCATCGCCGAGCGCAGAGCCGAGCCGATCTGGTCGGCCACCGTCTTCAAGAGGCGCCCGTCATCCTCGTCGTAGGCACCCGCACGCGGGTCCTGCACCGTCACGGCGCCCCACAGATCCTCTCCGACCCACAGCGGCGCGACCAGCTCCGAACCCATCCGCGGGGTCTCACCCTCGCTGTAGGAGGTGATCTCATCGGCACTGGCCGAGCTGACCGGACGCAGTTCACGGATACAGCGGCCGATCAGACCAGCGCCGGCCGGCCGGGCCCAGCCGCCATCCACCAGCCGGCCGAAAGGGTCTCCGCTGCCGGCGGGGCAGCTGACGTTGCCGTCATCGTGCACGCGGATCACGCCACATGCCGGGTAGCCCAGCGCGCGATCCAGCTCGTAAACCGCGGATTTCAGAATCGCCGCGGGCTTGGTCATGCCGGCCAGGCGCGTGCCCAGGACGTTGGCGATGGCGAGCTGGCGAGTGCGCTTGCCCAGGCGCTCGGTTTCCTCGCGGCTGGAGCGCGCTGGCCAGCCGCCCGGCGACGGGGCCGAGCTGGGCAGCGGTCGGTGGGGACGGCTGCGCGGCGGCGCGGGGCGGTACTCGTCGGGTAGATCCGAGGTGGCGATCAGGCTGCCCGCTCCGCGTTCCTGCTTGCCGTACATGAGCGCGCGGTCCGCGCGCTCGATCAGCCCGGTGGACGTCTCTCCGGGAGACCACTCGGCGATGCCCGCGCTGGCGCCGCCAGAGGTCCGGCCCTCCTCCAGCTCCTCGAGGCTGACCGAGACGCCGCTGAGCGCACGGGCGGCCAGTTCCCCGGCTTCCCGTTCGTCGGACTCCACCGCCACGACCGCAAACTCGTCGCCGCCGTAGCGGGCCACCAGATCGTACGGGCGCACGGAGCGCCTGAGGGCCTGCCCCACCCTGCGCAGCACCTCGTCGCCCATGAGGTGCCCGTGCACGTCGTTGACCTGCTTGAAGTCGTCCAGGTCCACCAGCACCAGCGACAGCCGATGGCCGGTGCGCTCGCAGCGCTCGATCTCGCGTCCCAGGGAGTCGTGCATCGCCGCGTGGTTCAGGCAACCGGTCAGACCGTCGGTGCGCGCCGCCTGGGCAAGTCCGGCATGGGCGCTGGCGTTGCGACATGCGGCCGCGGCCAGCTCGCCGAACGCTCCCAGCATGCCGAGGTGATCGGCGGTCACGTGGTATGTGCGCTTGTAGTAGACGGAGAGCACGCCGCGAAGCTCGCCACCCCAATACATCGGCACGGCGATAGAGCTGCACACGTCGCCGAACAGCGTCCGGTCGGGCCGCTTCGCCAAGCCCTGGTAGTCGTTGGTCAGCAGCGGCTCACCGAGCTCGGCCACCTTCCCGGCCAGGCCGGCGCCCGGCGCCATGCGGTATCCGATCGCCTCAGGGGGCAGGCCGTAGGTAGCCTCGACCGTGACCCCCTCGGCGACGACACCGCGGAAGACAGCCGCGCTGTCGCCGTCGAGAATGCTGGCCGCCTCGTGGCAAATCCTCACGAGCACGCGGTTGAGATCCAGGCTCTCGTTCAGGCTCTTGGCGGCCCGGGCCAGCGCGGCCTGATGCGCACTTTGGCCTGCATGGTCCTCGGCCAGGCGCATCTGGGCCAGGCTCGCGCACGCCGCGGTGGCGAAGAGATTGGCCACGTCGATCTCCTCGGGACCAAACTCGCGTCCCGCGGCGTCGGCGATCACGAGCACGTGAAGCACCAAGCCGTCCGAGTCCATGGGCACGGCCAGCAGGGTTCGCGCTGGCTCGCGCGACTCGAGCTCGAGGTCCAGGCGCGCCGCTTGTTCGCCTTCAAGTACCACGGGACCCGCGTTGCGGGCAACCAGGTGGGTGAGCGCGTCGGACCGATCGATAGCGATCGAGACGCCCGCCCGCTCGGCGGCGGGGCTCGCGGCCACGGCGTGGAGCGCGTGGCGGCTGGAGTCGACCGAGAGCAGTACCGCATGCGAGATGCCGAAGAACTCGCGAACCTCGTCGACCAGGCCGCAGCGCACGCCATCCGGTCCCTTGAGATCCGCGGACAGTCTCAGCAGCCGTGTGACCGCCTGCAGGGCGGCACGGCTTGCGCTGGGTTCCACCGCGCCCCCGGCAGAGTCCGAGATCACGGAATCCGGGGGCATCCGTCGGAGGTTAGCCTGGGTTGGGCTCTCTACACGATCTGGGACCTTCGGGCATCGAAAACGGGCGCTCCCAGCCCTCCGGATTGGGTCCCAGAGCTCTGGTCGGGGAGGCCCGGGTGACCGCGAGCCCGACGCCCGGCTAGAGCCCCAGTGTCTTGGCGATGATGTTCCTCTGGATCTCCGAAGTCCCGCCGTAGATCGTGGTGACCACGGCCGCGCGCAGGTGGCGCTCCATCGGGTACTCGGTGGCGTAGCCGTATCCGCCGGCCATCTGCACCGCCTCGAGGCCGCAGCGCTTGGCCAGCTCGGTGGCGGCCAGCTTGGCCATCGACGCTTCCTGGGGCAGCATCCGGGCGGGATCCTCGTCAGTCAGGTTGGCGACCCACCGGACCAGCAGGCGCACCTGAGCCAGCTCGGTGGCCAGGTCGGCCAGGCGGTGTTGGAGCGCCTGGAAGGAGCCCACGGGGCGCCCGAACTGCTTGCGCTCCTTCACGTAGGCCAGCGTGTCGTCGAAGGCCCGCTGCGCGAGCCCCAGCGACGTGGCCGCGAGGATCGTGCGCTCGTAGTTGAGGCCGGCCATCAGCTGAAGCCAGCCGTTGCCCTCGGTGCCCAGCAGGGCGTCCGCGGGGACCCGCACGTCGTCGAGATGCAGCTCGTTGGTCTCGCGCCCGCCCATCGTGTCGATCGGCGTGATGGTGAACCCCTCCGCGTCGTGGGGCACGAAGACCATCGAGAGGCCGTCGTGGCGCTCCGAGGCCTCACCCGTGCGGCACACGATCAGCGTGTGGCTCGCCTTGTGCGCGTAGGAGCACCACATCTTCGAGCCCGAGAGCACCCACTCACCGTCCTCGAGGCGCGCCTTGAGCTTCAGGGACGCCACATCCGAGCCGGAGTCGGGCTCGGACATCGCGATGGCCAGCGTCCCGCCGCGGGTCACGCGGCCAAGCAGATCCTGCTTCTGCTCCTCGGTGCCGAACCGGTTCAGCGCACCCACGCATATGAGCGTCACGCCGTAGGCCCCGATCGGGATCTGTCCCCGGGCGGTCTCCTCGAGAAACAGGCAGGCGTCGATGAAGCCGCCGCCCGAGCCGCCGTACTCCTCGGCGATCTGCAGGCCGTACCAGCCGAGGCCGGCCATCTTGGCCGCGACCTCGTCCGAGTGGTGGTCGTCCTCGGGGATCTCGTAAGACTCGCGCTGGGCGAAGTCGCGGATCGCGGCGACGAAGTCTCGCTGCTCGTCAGTGAGCCCCGACGTGGACGGCGTGGTCGCGGACTCCATCAGGCGGTCACGGTCTCGCGTGGCTTGAAACGCTCGAGCTCGCGCAGGGCGATCACCATCTTGTGGACCTCGTCGGGACCATCGGCGATCCGCAACCAGCGGCCTTCGCGCCACATCAGCGCGAGGGGCGTGTCGTCGGACATGCCGAGCGCCCCGTGGACCTGCATGGCGCGGTCGCAAACGTCCTGGTGCATCTGCGCGGCCACCACCTTGATCATCGAGATTTCCTGGCGCGCGGCGCGCTTGCCCGCCGTGTCCATCTTCCAGGCGGCGTGCAGCACCATCAGGCGCGCCCCGTCGATCTCCATCCGCGACTTGGCTATGAAGTCCTGGACGAACTGCTTGTCCGCCAGCTTGCCTCCGAACGCTTCTCGCGCGTGGGCGCGCTCGCACATCAGCTCGAACGCGCGCTCCGCCGAGCCGATCGCGCGCATGCAGTGGTGTATGCGCCCGGGACCCAGGCGCGCCTGGGCGATCGAGAAGCCGTCTCCGCGCAGACCCAGCAAGAACGCCTCAGGCACGCGCACGTCCTCGTAGGTCACCTCCCAGTGACCGGGACCGCCCTCGTGGCCCATCACCGACACCGGCCGGACCCCGGTGAAGCCCGGGGTGTCGATCGGCACGCAGACCATGCTGGCGCGCTTGTGGGGCACGGCGTCGGGGTCGGTGACCACCATCACGATCGCCAGCTCAGCCCCGTTGTAGCCGGAGGTGAACCACTTGTGCCCGTTGATCACCCAGTCGCCGTCGTCGAGCTCGGCGCGCGCGGCCAGGCCGGTCGGGTCCGAGCCGGCGGTGTCGGGCTCGGTCATAGAAAAGCATGACCGTACGTGGTCCTCGAGCAGCGGCTCGAGCCAGCGCTCCTTCATCTCCGGCGTGCCGTACTCGGCGAGGATCTCCATGTTGCCGGTGTCCGGGGCGGAGCAGTTGAAGACCATCGGGGCCACCGGGCTGCGGCCCATGTCCTCGCAGAGCATCCCGTACTCCCAGTTGGTCAGCCCGGCCCCGTGCTCTTCGTCGGTGAGAAAGAGGTTCCACAGTCCTTCGGCCTTCGCGCGCTCGCGAAGCTCCACCAGCAGATCGGGGTAGGCCACCCCAGGGCGAACCTCCTCGTCGAGGGCGCGCACGAGCTCCTGCTCGACCCCCATCACGTGCTCATCGGTGAACGCACGGATGCGCTCGCGCAACTCTGAGACCCGGTCGGACGGGGCGAAGTCCATCGGCGCGGGAGACTACCGGTGCGCCACGTCTGGGATCGTGGGACCTCCCGGCCGCTCGCCAGCTATAAAGCTTGCTTGCCCGCGGATCGCGCAAAGCCGGCTGGGGTCGTCGTCGTGCTGGGGGGTGCCGGCCTGGTCGCGGCCTTCGTGTTCGGTGGGCTCGTCGCGGCGGTGGTGACCGGGCTCGTGGTGGTGGCCCTCGCCGGGTTCGTCCTGGGCCGTGCCGGAGCGGGTGGCGCCGTGGCCGTGGTGGCCGCCGCGCTGGGGATCCTCGCGCTCATCGGCCTCGACGGCGACGACTCTCCCAGCGATCGGGCGGAGCCCGCCCCCGACCCCGCGGCGCAGCTGCGGGAGGCGCGCGCCCGCCTGCAGCGCGAGGCGTCGGCGGCGGAGTCCGCTCGCGACCGCGAGACGGCCCTGCGGCGGCGGCTCGTGACACTTCGCCGGCGGATGGAGGCGCGCGAGCCCAAGCGGAAGCGACGGACCGACCGGGGCGGCGCGCGGGGGCGTACCTCGGCGCGGCCTCGGCGTAGTCGCGACGACGGTGGGACGCCGCCCCGAGCGCAGCCCCAGCGGGGCCGGGACGACGCCCGGTCGCAGGCCCGGCGGGACGGGCGCTCGAGGGGCCGCGGGGGCGCCCGGGAGCGCGAGAAGTGAGTCGCCCCCGCGCTCCAGCCCCCGTCAGTAGGCTGAAACGGTGAGCACGCTTCTGGTCACCATCGTCGGCCCCGACGAGAAGGTCGACCTGGCGGTGCCGGGCGATACCGCGATCGAGGAGCTCATGCCGACACTCGTGGAGATGGCGGTCTCCGATCCCCGCGGTGGAGCCCCCGCGAAGTGGACGATCAGCGTCGAGGGCGGGAACGCCCTGGGGCGAGACCAGACCCTGAGCCAGTGCGGGGTGGTCGACGGGGCCGTACTCAACCTGCGCCCGCCCGCGGAGGAGGCCGTGGAGAGCGGGACCTCACCCGCAACGGCGGGGCCGGTGGGCGGCGGGCCGATGACCACGCCCGCAGCTCCCCGGGTGCCTGCCCCCGCCGCCGAAACGCCGGTCGCGCCGGCCCCCCAAGCGCCGCCCCCACGAGCACCCGCCCCCACCAGCGAGCCACCTGGCGCACCCGCGGCGCCCGCCAACGACGGGGGGTTGAAGACGCCGGCGCAGCCAACCGCGACTGGCCCCCCGGGGGGCGGCCCGCCTCCTCGTCCAGCCGCCTCAACATCCCCGCCGGCCCCCCGGGCGACATCCGCCCAGGCATCCGCCTCAACCCCCGGCGCCCCGCACGCGCCGGACGCGCCACCGACCGCCGGGAACCAGCCCCCCGACGCGGGCCCCGCCCGCGCGCCTGGAGCGGCCTCGCCCCCGCCGGCCGTCGCGCCCCCGCAAGCCGCCACGCCCCCGCAAGCCGCCACGCCCCCGCAAGCCGCCACGCCCCCGCCGGCCGTAGCGCCCACGGAGGCCGCCACGCCCCCGCCTGCCCGGCCGGAGCGCGGGCAGAGCCCCCGCACCGTGCCCAGGGCCGCCGCCCGCCCGGGCTCGCCGCTGGAGCGCACCAGGCAGGCCGTGCCCAGACGGCTGGGACCGTTCGAGCGCTTCGGCCAGACCGTGAGCGCCGCCTTGGCCGCCGACCCGACGGCGGCCCCACCTCCAAGCCGCGAGGGCGCCTCGCCTCGCCCCTCGGCGGTCACAGTGGCCCGCCGGACCACGCCGTTCGAGCGCGCGCGAGCCACGTGGCGCAAGACCGACTACATCCGCCGCCTGGACGCATCGATCGTCGCCCCGCGGCTGCGACAGGCCGCCACGATCGCCGTCGTCTCTCCAAAAGGGGGGGTGGGCAAGACCACGATCACGGCCCTGCTGGGGTCGCTGCTGGCACACACCCGACGCGACCGCATCGTGGCCGTGGACACCAACCCGGACTACGGCTCACTCGGGCCGACGCTCACCCCTGACCACGAGGTCTTCGTCGATGACCTGCTCGGCCTCCTCGACGACCCCGACCTGACGGTCACCGAGCTCGACACCAACCTCGGCCGCGGCCCGGACGGGCTGATGGTCCTGCCGGCGCCCACCGATCCCCAGCGGATGGCACGCCTGCACCGCCGCGGCTACGTGCGCGTGATCGAGTATCTGCAGACCAAGGCGGGCGTGCTCATGCTCGACTGCGGCACGGGACTTCAGGAGCCCGCCGCCCAGGCGGCGGTGCTGACCGCGGACCAACTCGTGCTGGTCTCCGATGGCGAGCCCGCCACCGCCACACTGGTGACGCAGGCGGCGAAGCTACTGCTCAAGACCGGACTGCCGCTGATGGTGGTGGTGAACAAGTACTCCGCTCGAGGGGCGCGCCTGGACCTCGAAGAGCTTGCCAAGCTGGTGCCCAATGCGGCCGGCATGGGCGTGGTGCAGGCCAACACGCGCGGGGCGGCTCGGGTCGCGACGGGCGAGTTCACCTGGGAGGAGCCGGCCGGCCCCTGGGAGGTGACGCTGCGCGAGCTGGCCAGCGCGCTGCTCAGCCAGTGGGAGGGGCTGGGGCTCACGACGCGCGAGCCAGGAGGCCCGCAGCAGCCCGAGCATTAGGTCCCTGACGAGCGCGCAGGCTTGCTGATGAGACCTCGCTGGTGGGTCCTTGCCGGGGCGCGGGGCGCGTGAGCCGCGGTGAGCGTCACCCCCGCCGGCGCGCCCGCGCCCCCGGCGGCGAGGCCGTCGACCTTCTGCTCGCCGAAGGAGCACGCGCCCGCCTGGTGGGCCTCATCGGCCGGGACGGGCTCCCCCCGCGCACCGGCCTGCTCATCCCGCGCTGCGACTCCGTGCACACCGTGGGCATGCGCTTCCCCCTCGACGTCGTCTTCGTGCGCTGGCCCGCTCCCGGCAGGCGGGTCGAGGTGCTGGCGGTTAGGTCACAGCTGCGCCCCTGGCGCCTGGCTCGCGTCCGCCGGCGCGGCCACGGCCTTGCCAGGAGGGAGGTAGCGGCCCTGGAGCTGGCGAGCGGCCAGGCCGCCGTGCTGGGGCTCGAGGCGGGCGCGGCGCTCGAGCTCGAGGACGCGCCCGGACTGACCTGATCAGCCGGCGAGCTGGATCAGGCCCCAGGTGACGCCGGCGGTCAACGCGCCACCGCCGAGGATCGCCGCCGTCAGGTGGGCCGCGTGGCGGCCTTCCCCACCCGCTGTGGCGGACTTCGGTTCGCGGGGGGCCATGTCGGCCTGGAGGAGAACGTCGCGCGCCACCTCGACCCCCGCCTCGGGCACCAGGACGTCGCGGGGGCCTGCAGCCAGCATGTCGGGCACGTCGAAGCCCGCCGCGCGGCGCAGAAGGCTCGGCACCCCCTCCTCCAGCAGCATGCCCTGGATCAGCTCCGCCTCGGCCTGGTGTCGCCCGCCGGCCACGCGCACCAGCTCACCCTCGGTGTAGCGGGGATCGATCTTGCGGGCGCGATCGCGGGCCTCGTCGCGCGGGGACTCGACCGCATCAGCGGCGGCGTACACGAGCGGCATCCCGCACGAGGTACAGAAGCGCTCCTCGAGCCCGAAGCTCAGTGCACAGGCCGGACAGGCCAGCGTGTCGGGCTCGAGCCGGCTCATTTGACCTCGATCTCCTCCTCGTCAACCTGCCCACCGGCGATCCGCCACGCGCGTACGCTGGGCACCGCGTCGTCGGCGAGCGAAACGATCAGGTACGTGTACTCGGGGTACTCGGCCAGATTGATGTCGGTCTGCGAGGGCTCGGCGGGACTGCGCGGGTGTGAATGGTAGATGCCCACGTGGTCGCCATCATCGGCGGCGTGAAAGGCCGCCAGCAGGCTCTTCGGATCGAGCGAATAGCCGTACGGCGAGGCGCGCTCGTTCTCCGAGCGGTGAACCTCGGTCACGATCCCCTCGCGCGCCCGCACCCACCCGCAGCACTCGTTCGGGGCGTCTTCGCGAGCGTGGTCCACGAGATCCTGCCACTGGTGCCTGGTCATCCTCATCCGGTCTAGCCTACGCAAGGCCGGGCCCGACTCAGGTGATCCAAAGAGACGCCCGCGAGCGAATCACTTGCGCATGCCGTCCAAGCGAACATTCGCCGCCTCCCTCGCCGTCCTGGCCCTTGCCGCGGGCGGATGCGGTGGCGACGACGACGAGACCAGCGCCGGTTCAGGCGCGCAGGACACCGGCAACGGATCAGCCGAGGCCGGGGGCACCGTCGACGTCAAGGACTTCAAGTTCGCCCCGGAGGCCGTGAAGGTCAAGGTCGGCGGCACGGTCACCTTCGCCAACGCCGACAAGGCCAAGCACAACGCCCAGACCGACGCCGACGCAGACGGTGCCTTCAACACCGGCGACCTCCAGCAGGGCGATTCGAAGGCCGTGACCTTCGACCAGGCCGGGACCTACGCCTACTACTGCATCTACCACCGTTTCATGACCGGAACGGTGGAGGTCTCGGAGTAGGCGCGCTAGCCTGAACGTCATGGAGCTCGCCTTCCTCTCTCCCTCTCCGATGGAGCTCGCCGTGATCGCGGTGATCGCGCTGCTGGTGCTCGGTCCCAGCCGCCTGCCCGAAGCCGCCCGCTCGCTGGGCAAGGGCATGAAGGAGATGCGCGACTCCTTCTCCGGTGCCATGGAGAACAGTGACAACGACCGCGCCCACCTCGACGAGGACGACGACGACCTCGATGAGGATGTCGACGACGACGCAGAGTTCGTCGCACCCGGGGACGAGATCGACGCCGAGCCCGAGTCCGCCTCCGCCGAGCCCGAGTCCGCCTCCGCCGAGCCCGAGTCCGCCGAGCCCGAGTCCGCCTCCGCCGAGCCCGAGTCCGCCTCCGCCGAGCCCGAGTCCGCCTCCGCCGAGCCCGAGTCCGCCTCCGCCGAGGACGACTCGGCCGAGCAGGCTGGCGAGCCCGCCGTCAAGTCTTCCTAGACGACCGCCCCGCTACCAGAAGCTGGCGGTCTCGAGGGTTCCGTCGCCCTCGAGCTCTTCCATGCTCTTGGTGTAGACGCCCGAGCTGAGGTACTTCCAGCCGTCGTCGCACACGACGAAGACCACGTTGCCCTCGTCCAGCTCGCCGGCCACGCGCACCGCGATCGAGGCGATCGCTCCGCTGGAGACTCCCACGAAAAGGCCCTCCTCGGCGAGCAGCTTCTTGGTCCACACGACCGAGTCGCGGTTGGACACGAAGATCTTCCGATCGAGCAGCGAGAGGTCGATGATCGGCGGGATGAACCCGTCGTCGAGCGAGCGCAGCCCCTGCACGAGCTCACCCTGCAGCGGCTCGGCGGCGACGATCGCCGTGTTCTCGTCATGCTCCTTGAACCGCCGCCCGTTGCCCATCAACGTGCCGCCCGTGCCGAGACCGGCTACGAAAGCCGTCACCTCATCGAGCTCCTCGAGGATCTCGGGTGCGGTGCCGTAGTAGTGGGCGTCGGGGTTGGCCTGGTTGCCGTACTGGTAGGGCATGTAGTAGGAGCGGTCCGACGCGGCCATATCGATCGCCTTGGCCACCGCTCCGTTGGACCCCTGCCCGCCGGGTGAGTACTCGATCTCCGCGCCGTACATCTTCAGCAGCTGGGTGCGCTCCTCGGTCACGTTGTCGGGCATCACGACCTTCAGCGGGTAGCCCTTGCGGCTGCAGATCATCGCCAGCGAGATGCCGGTGTTCCCGGAGGTGGGCTCGAGGATGGTCTGCCCGGGGCCGATCGCACCCTTCTCCTCGGCATCCTCGATCAACGCCCGCGCCACCCGGTCCTTGACCGAGCCGGTGGGGTTGTAGGACTCGAGCTTGGCGTAGATCCGCACCCCCGGCTTCGGCGAGAGGCGCTTGAGCTCGACCAGCGGCGTGTTGCCGATGGCGCGCACGATATCGCCGTACTTACCGCCGCACGGACGGGTGTCGAGGGTCGGGGGAACCATCGCTTCAGAAAGTGTAGTGCCCCGGGACAGGGGGGGCGAAAACCAACCGTCGGATCGCTTGATCCAACATGAACTCAACAGCCTTCCTGGCCACTCTCCTCTGTGCTCTCGCCGGCTTTCCTGCGTCTGCGGCCGCCGTCGCCGAGCCTCCCCCCTACGGACCGGGAGCCCCTACGTGGAACCTGCCGCCGGACTGGTCCGCCGACCTGCCGGCCGACGGCGGGCGCGTGGACCGTCCCCCGGGACTGACGGACATCGATGCCTGGCTCCTGAACGCCGAGGGTCAGGCGACCTACCGGCTGCGCCAGCGCCCCGCGCGCAGATGCTTCACGCGCGCCCGGGGTCGTCGCTGCCTGGTGCGCTACTCGGACCGTTCCGTCGCCACGGGCTACGACACGACGCGCTACGGAGCCCGCGTGTACGGGTGGGCCGGATGACCCGCGAGTAGATCCGAAGGATTCGGCATCCCTGCCCGTGCGGGCTCAGCGTCCGCCGGCCATGGCCGGCAGGATCACCAGGGTGTCCTCGCCCTTGACCGAGGTGTCGAGGCCGTCGAGCACACGTACGTCCTCGTCGTTGAGGTAGACGTTCACGTAGCGGTTGATCGACCCGTCCGCACCGAAGAGCTGCGACTTCGTGTCGGGGTGCTGGTCGGCGAGCGAGTTGAGCACCTCGCCCACGTTGGCCCCCTCAGCGACGACCTCCCGCTCTCCGCCGGTGGAGGCGCGAAGGACGGGAGGGATCTTGACGGTGCTCACGGAGCCGAGCGTAGCGACCTCACAGCGAAGACCGCGAAGCACCGCGCAAACAGCGGCGCAGCTGAGACGGCGAAAAGCGAGCAGCTCGGGGGAAGCAGGGAGCGACGCGTGCGAAAGCACGCGAGCGACCGATGACCCCGAGATGCGACGCTTTGCAGCCGTCTCAGCCGGCGTCGGAGCAGAAGGCTTCGTAATCAGGAAAGACCCCCATCTCCTCCTCGGAGATGTCGCCGGGATCGCGCGAGCAGATCGGGCAGTCCGGATCGCGGCGCACCTTGAGGGTGGTAAAGGTGGTGCCGAGCGCCTCGTAGAGCAGCAGCCGGCCGATCAACGGCTCGCCGGAGCCGGTCACGAGCTTCACGACCTCGATCGCCTGCAAGACGCCCATGACCCCCGGCAGCGCCCCGAGCACGCCGTTGGCTCCGCACGACGGCGCCAGCTCGGCGGGCGGGGGTATCGGGTAGAGGCAGCGGTAGCACGGACCCTGGTAGGGCGCGTACACCGATAGCTGTCCGTCGAAACCCAGAATGGAGGCGGAGACCACGGGGATCTCCAGGCGCACGCTGGCGTCGTTGAGCAGGTAGCGCGTGGGAAAGTTGTCCACGCCGTCGACGATCACGTCGTAGCCCTCGATGGTCTCCATGATGTTCGAGGCGTCCAGGCGGGTCTGGTACTTGACCACCTCCACGCCCGGGTTGATGTCGTGGATGCCCTGCTCGGCCGAGTCGACCTTGGGCGTGCCGATGCGGTCGTTGGTGTGGATCACCTGGCGCTGGAGGTTGGAGAGGTCGACCACGTCGTCGTCGACGATGCCGATCGTGCCGACACCCGCCGCGGCCAGGTACAGGGCGGTGGGCGAGCCGAGACCACCGGCTCCGAGCAGCAGCACCTTCGCGTCGAGCAGCTTCATCTGGCCCTCGAACCCGATCTCCGGCACGAGCAGATGGCGCGAGTAGCGCTCGCGCTGCTCGGCGGTGAGACTGCGGGGCACCTCGACGTCGAAGCCGCGATCCTTCCAGAGGGTGATCCCACCGGTCATCGACTCCACGCTCTCGTAGCCCAGCTCCTCCTGGAGCGTGCGGGCTGCGAGCGCCGAGCGGTTTCCCGAGGCGCAGTAGAGGATCACGCGCGCGCTCTTGTCGCCCGCCGCCCCCTCGATGCGCGACTCGAGATGGCCGCGGGGCACGTGTCTTGCGCCGGGGATGTGGGACTGCTCGAACTCCTGCTGCTCGCGCACGTCGACCACGACGGTCCCGTTCTGGTGAGCGAGCAGATCGTGCACCTCGCGCGGGTCCACCTCGGTGATCTGCTCCTTTGCGCGGCGGATGAGTTCTGCTCCGGAAGCCATACTTCAGAAAGGATAGCGACCCCTCGAAGTGGACTGGGTCCAGGGGATCCCGGCATTGACATTCGCCCTTCCGGGGGCGAGCGGGCGCCCCAGAACGACCCGGGGCGCCCGTTCGGGCGCCCCGGCGCAATCCTGACCCTGCTGTCTGTCCCAGACCTTCAGTCGGAAGCGTCGATGGGCTGTGAAGCCCCAAAGCCTCTGCCAAGAGTGTCGCCCAGCGGGCGTCCTGCCGATATGGGGTCTGCACCCCATCTTCAACGCGCCGGCAAGGACTCCCAGCTCCACCATGCGAGCACCACGAATGCGACGACGCCACGATTCCCTGATCAGCCAGGTGGTCGCCTCGAACGTGGTCCTGGTCACGCTGACGCTGGTCGCGGGCGGTCTGGCGGGCGGCCTCGACCGCTCCGCCGCCGACGGAGGGCAGGTGGTGGTACTCGTCCTGGTGATCGTGCTCACGTTCTGTGTGAACCTCTGGATGCTCCAGCGCAGGTTCGCGCCCCTGGAGCACCTGATCGAGCGGATCGAGCGGATCGACCCTTCAGAACGCTCGACCTTCGAGCTCGCCGGCGACCCGGTGGCGGAGATCGACCGCCTGGCCCAGTCCTTCCGGCGCCTGCTGCAGCGGGTGGACGACGAGCGGCGCCGGTCGGCCAAGCTCGTGCTCCGGGCGCAGGAAGAGGAACGCCGGCGGGTGGCCCGCGACCTGCACGACGAGGTCAACCAGGCGCTCACGGCCATACTCCTGCGCCTGGAGGCACTGGCCCTCGACATGCCTCCCAGACGCGCGGCCGAGGTGGCCGAGCTCAAGCGGCTGGCCAGCCAGACGATGGACGAGCTGCTCAACCTCGCCCGCCAGCTGCGCCCCACCGCGCTCGACGACCATGGGCTGCTGCCCGCTATCGAGGCGCAGGTGCGTGGCTTCGAGGAGCGCAGCGGTGTCCGGACCCAGCTCGAGACCAGCGGGGACACGACCCTGCTCGACGAGGAAAAGCAGACCGTGATCTACCGCGTGGCGCAGGAGGCGCTCGCGAACGCCGGCCGCCACGCGCACGCGCACAGCGTGGCCCTGGCGCTCGACGTGGAGGGCGAGGCGGCGCAGCTGCGCATCCGCGATGACGGCGTGGGCTTCGATCCCGTGGCCTCGCGCGGGGATGGGCTGGGGCTCGACGGGATGGCGGAGCGGGCGAGGCTCGTAGGCGGGGAGCTGGATCTGCGCTCCTCTCCGGGCTCGGGCACCGAGCTGACCCTGCGAGTCCCATGATCCGGGTACTGATCGCCGACGACCACGGAATCGTGCGCTCGGGGCTCACCATGCTGATCGACCGGCAGGCCGACATGCGCGTTGCCGCGGAAGCCCAAGACGGCATAGAGGCCGTGGCGCGAGCGCTGGCCGAACGGCCCGATGTGGCCGTGCTCGATGTGTCGATGCCCCGCCTGACCGGCCTGCACGCCGCCCGCCAGATCCGCGCGTACAGCGAGGGCGTGCAAGTGCTCATGCTCTCCATGCACGACGAGGAGGCCTACTTCTTCGACGCCCTGGAGGCCGGCGCCTCAGGCTACGTATCCAAGCGGGGAGCCGACGGCGACCTGATCAACGCGATCCGCACGGTCGCCGGCGGGCGCACCTTCCTCAACTCGCGCACCCAGCAGGCGCTGATGAAGCAGTGGCTGCGGGACGGCCCCAAGCGTCCCGACGCACTGACGCCGCGGGAGATGGAGGTGGTCAAGCTGATCGCCGAGGCAAACACCAATCGTCAGATCGCCGAGGCGCTGCAGGTGTCTGAGAAGACGGTCGAGTCCCACCGCGCCCACGTGCTCGCCAAGCTTGGGATGAGGGACCGGGTGGAGCTGGTGCGTTACGCGATCCGCCGCGGCCTGGTCGAGCCCTAGCGCCAGCCGTCTCGGGCTCGACAAACGTTCGATCTTGGCGCGACGAGATGCGTCGATAGGCGTTAGACAGGCACTCCGATCGGGGGCGCCGGACCATGGAGAGAGCACCGGTGCACCCAGCTCAAGGACGAGCCCTACCCCTAGGCATCGCACAGTCCGCCGCCGCCGCCGCCCTGGCGGTCTTTGTGCTGCACGTGGCGACCGGGATCGGCGGAAGCGGCTTCGAGGGCTTCGCGCAGGACTGGCTCTACAACGGCGTGATCGCGGCGTCAGCCGCTCTGTGCCTCTGCCGCGGCCTGGCCGTGGGCACGGATCGCGCCGCGTGGCTGCTCTTCGGGCTCGGGCTCTCCTCGTGGTTCGCCGGTGAGCTCTATTACACCTTGGTCCTCGCCGACGAGGCCGCGCCGCCCTACCCGTCGCTCAGCGACGCCCTCTACCTCGGCTTCTATCCCGCGAGCTATCTGGGCCTGATGCTCCTCACCCGTAGCCGGGTACGCGAGCTCCCCCTCAGCCACTGGGTCGACGGTGCAGTCGCAGCCCTGGCGATGTCCGCCTTCGGGTGCGCGGTGCTGCTCGAGCCCGTTATCCGCAGTACCGGAGGCGACCTCGCCTGGGTCCTCACCGACCTCGCCTACCCGGTGGCCGACGTGGTCCTGCTGGCGCTCGTGTTCGGCTCCCTGGCCCTCACCGGCTGGCGGCCCGGACGGTCGTGGTCGCTGATCTGCGCTGCTCTGGTGGCCGTTGCGGTAGCCGATGGTGTCTTCGTCGTCCAAGCCGCCGCCGGGACGTATATGGAGGGCACGCTGCTGGAGGCCCTCTGGCCCACTTCCACCCTGCTGCTGGGCGTTGCCGCCTGGGCCGGCCCCGGCAAGACCGCGCTGGTCAAGCTGCGCGGCTGGAGGACCGTCTTGGTGCCTTCGACTCTTGCGCTGGCCGCGCTCGGCCTCCTTCTCTTCGGAGAGTTTCATCCGCTCAACGCAGCCGCGGGCACACTGGCGGCCGGGACGCTGTTGGCGGCCATCGTGCGGATGGGAGTGACGTTCGGGGAGAACATGCGGATGCTGGACGCCAGCCAGCGCGATGCTCTCACCGATGCCCTCACCGGCCTCGGCAACCGCCGCCGGCTGATGGAGGATCTCGAGGACGGCCTCGCGACCGCGAGCTCGGGCCGGTGCCTGATGCTGGTCCTCCTCGACCTCGACGGCTTCAAGCGCTACAACGACACCTTCGGCCATCCTGCGGGCGATTCCCTGCTTGCCCGCCTCGGGCAGAACCTCGCCCGGGCCGCCAAGGACCAGGGGCGCGCCTACCGACTGGGCGGGGACGAGTTCTGCGCGCTGGTGGCCGCCGACGCGAGCGACCTCGAAGCGACGTCCGCCCGGATCGCGGCCTCCCTCTCGGACGTCGGCCGCGGCTTCTCGGTAACAGCTTCCTATGGCGCGGTGCTGATCCCCGACGAGGCGCCCACCGCTGAGCGGGCGCTCCAGCTCGCCGACCAGCGCCTCTACGGCCACAAGTCGACGCGCCAGCGCACCGCGGCGGCGCAGCAGACCCGCGACGCCCTACTGCAGGCTCTCCAGGAGCGCCAGCCAGACCTGCGCGAGCACCTCGACGGCGTGGCGGGCCTGGCGCGTGAAGTCGCGCGGGGGCTCGAGCTCTCAGCCGACGACATCGACGTGGTCGTGCGGGCCGCCGAGCTGCATGACGTGGGCAAGGTGGCCGTTCCGGACTCGATCCTCTCCAAGCCGGCGGCCCTCGACGAGGTGGAGTGGGGCTTCGTGCGCCAGCACACGATCGTGGGCGAGCGGATCCTCAGCGCAGCGCCCGCGCTCGTACCCGTGGCGCGACTCGTACGCTCGAGCCACGAGCGCTACGACGGCGGCGGCTACCCGGACGGCCTCGTGGGCGAAGCCATCCCGCTCGGAGCGCGGATCGTGTCCGTGTGTGACGCCTACCACGCGATGACCTCCGAGCGTCCCTACGGCTGCGCCATGCCTCACGACGGCGCGCTCGCCGAGCTACGTGCGTGCGCCGGCGCTCAGTTCGACCCGGCCGTGGTCGAGACATTCTGCTCTGCCGCCGCTCACCGCTCGTCCGCGCCCTCGCGCCCGACTTCCGCCGTGCCCGGCGCCCTGCCCGCGGCGACGACCGATCGAACGGAGGCCTCATGAAGGCTCGCGCTCTCATAGTCGCCGCGGCGGTGCTGGCCACATCTGCCGCCCTACCCGCTTCGTCGCTGGCCAGCACCGCCTACAAGGCTGGTTCGGTGCTCAGAGTCGACGGCTCGCCCGGCGAGCCGAACCGCATCACGGTGACCTACAGCGGCTCCAACGTACAGGTGACCGAGACGGGCGCGGGGGCAGCGCTGACGCCGGGGTCCGGCTGCTCGGTGGGCGCGACCAACACGGTGGTCTGCCCCGTGGCCGGCCTCGCCTCGCTCGCCATGAACGGCGGCGACGGCGACGACCGTCTCTCCAACAGCGCGCCCGGTCCCTCGACGCTCGACGGCGGCATCGGCGACGACGTCCTGGCGGGCGGCCCCGTTTCCGACTCGCTCATCGGCGGGGAGGGCAATGACCTCCTCGACGGCGGCACGGGCGCCGACACGATGAGCGGAGGCGCGGGCAGCGACAGCGTGAGCTACTCGACCCGGACGAACGCGGTGGGAGCCGCTCTGGCCGGTCTCGCGAACAACGGCGAAGCGGGCGAGAACGACACGATCGCGGCCGATGTGGAGGGGCTCTACGGTGGTTCGGGCAACGACACGCTTGCGGGCAACGCCGCCGCGAACAACCTCTCCGGCGGCGATGGCGCCGACACCCTCTACGGGGACGAAGGCGACGACTTCCTGGACGGAGGCCTCGGTGGCGACGTGCTCTGGGGCGGTGGGGGCATCGACGGCGTCTCCTACGCCGCGCGCACCCTGCCGCTGGCCGTCGACCTCGACGACAGCGCCGACGACGGTCACTTCCTCGAGTTCGACAACGTGCGCAGCGACGTCGAGAACCTGACCGGAGGCACTGGCAACGACCTCCTCAGCGGCGATGCCGACGCGAACGTCCTCGACGGCGGCAACGGTGACGACACGCTCGACGGGGCAGCCGGCGGCGACACCCTGACCGGGGGCCTCGGTACCGACACCCTGGTCGGCGCGGCGGGGCCGGACGCCATCAACAGCCGTGACGCAGCCATCGACCAGGTGAGTTGCGGAAGCGAGAGCGACTACGCGACCGTCGATGCCGGCGACACGGTGGCCGGCGACTGCGAAACCGTCGACACGGGTAGCGCGCCGCCGGGCCCGGACCCGGACTCGGCCCCGGCTCCAGCCCCCGCACCCACCCCGACCCCGGTTGAACCTGACGACACGGTGGCGACCGCCTCGGAAAACGAGAAGGTCCGGATTCCCGGCGGCCCGGTCACGATCACCCGCGACGGACGAGCCCCCATACGGGTCCGCTGTCCGGCCGGGCGCAAGACCCCCTGTCGCGGGACGGTCTCGATCCAGCTCCCGGCCCCGGTGCGGCAAGTCCAGGCGTCGCGCCGCTCGCGTCCCAGGATGTCGCGCCGCTCGCGTCCCAGGATCATCGGCAAGACGAGCTTCTCCGCCGCTTCGGGCAAGACCACGGTGGTGCAGGTCAAGCTCTCGCGCAACGGCCGCCGCCGGGTGCTGCGCGCACGTAGCCAGCGCTGCAAGGTCAGCGTCAGCCTCCCCGGCCCCGACGGTAAGAGCATCGTCTCGGTGGGGACCGTCACCCTGAAGGCCCCGAAAACGCCTGCGGACTGATGGCCTGGCTCGGAGGCAGGGCTCGGATCGCCGTGCGGTCCTTCCAGGCGCTCGCCTTCGCGGGCCTCGGCGCCTACACCGCTCAGGCGGCGTTCGCGGTCTGCGGCACGGACGCGACCAGCTTCTTCGAGACCTGGGTCTACACCGGCCTGATAGGCGCCGGAGCCCTGCTCTGCCTCACCCGCGCCGCCGCGCAGCGAGGCGAGCGGGCAGCGTGGCTCGTACTCGGCCTCGGCCTGTGCGCCTGGGCCGGCGGGGAGGTCTACTACTCGGCGTTTCTCGCCGAGCAGGCCGAGCCGCCGCTTCCGAGCGCGGCCGACGCTCTGTGGCTGGCATGGTTTCCCGCCGCCTACGTCGGCATCGTGTTGCTCTTGCGCACGCGCGTGCGCGGCTTTCGGCCGAGTCTGTGGCTCGACGGCCTGATCGGAGCGCTCGCGGTGGCGGCGCTCGGCGCCGCCCTGCTGGTCGGTCCGGTGGTCGGGATCGGCGCGGACGCCCGTACGGTGGCCGTCGACCTGACCTACCTGTCGGCCGACCTCTTGCTGCTCGGCTTCGTGACCGCAGTCTTCGCCTTCAGCGGGTGGCGTCCGGGACGCGCATGGACGGTGCTCGCCGTCGGTCTGGCCGCAGGCGCGGTGGTCGACGGCTTTTTCTTCTACCAGGCGGCCACCGGGGCGCTTGGCAACAGCACCGTGCCCGCCGCGCTCTGGCCGCTGTCGGCTGTGCTGGTGGGCTGTGCCGCCTGGCAGCGCCCGGTGCGGCGAACGGTGACCCTCGAGGGCTGGCGCATGCTGGTCCTGCCCGCCCTCTTCGCCCTCCTGGCCCTTGGCCTGCTCGCCTACCACGCCGTCGAGCCGCTCAACACACCCGCGCTCGTGCTCGCGCTGGCCACGCTGGTGGTGGTGATCGCGCGGATGGGCCTGACCTTCCGCGAGAACCTCGAGCTGATCGAGGGCACCCGCCGGGAAGCCATGACCGATGCCCTGACCGGCCTCGGCAACCGCCGCCGCCTGATGCGAGACCTGGAGCACGGGCTGCAGGCCGCGACCCACGAGCGCCCCTGCGCGCTGGTCATGTTCGATTTGGACGGCTTCAAGCAGTACAACGACCGCTTCGGCCATCCCGTCGGTGACGCTCTGCTCGGGCGCCTGGGCGGCAGGTTCCGCGAGGCCGTGGACGGCGAGGGCTATCCCTACCGCCTCGGGGGAGACGAGTTCTGCCTGGTGGCCTCGGGATCCCGGCCCGACCTGGCCGATCTGGCCCATCGCGCGCACGAGGCCCTGCGCGACACCGGCCAGGGCTTCGAGGTGGCCAGCTCGCACGGCATGGTGCTGATGCCCGATGAGACCACCGATGTGGCGCAGGCGCTCAATCTGGCCGATGAGCGCCTCTACGCGGAGAAGGGCGAGGGCCGCCGGACGACCGTCACCCGGCAGACCAGCGACGCGTTGATCCAGGTGCTCAAGGAGTGCCAGCCGGGTCTCGACGGCCACCTGAACGAGGTAGCCGGTCTCGCCCGGCACGTGGGGCGCGGCCTCGGCCTGCGGGCCGCGGAGCTCGACGAGCTGACCCAGGCCGCGGAGCTGCACGACATCGGGAAGGTCGCCGTGCCAGACGGCATCCTCACCAAGGATGGACCGCTCGACGCCGCGGAGTGGGAGTTCATGCGCCGGCACACGCTGGTGGGGGACCGCATCCTCAATGCCGCGCCCGATCTGTCATCGGTCGCCACGCTGGTGCGCGCCTCCCACGAGCGTTATGACGGTAAGGGCTATCCCGACGGCCTGGCCGGCGAGGAGATCCCGCTGGGAGCACGGATCGTGACGATCTGCGATGCCTTCCACGCGATGACCTCCGGACGTCCGTACCGAGAGGCGGTGCCTGCCGGAGTCGCCATGGCCGAGTTGCGCCGCTGCGCCGGGGCCCAGTTCGATCCAGCCATCGTCGAGGCGTTTTGCACCACCGTCACCACGGCCGCCTGGGAGCACGCCAACGGCACTGGCACAGCAGCGGCAACGCGAACCCAAACGGGCACACCAACCGCAACGCAAACGGGAGCGGCCCGGGCCGCATGAGCGCCGCCCCCCTGGACGCGTTCGAGAGCTGACGGAGGGCTACGCTGGGGGTCGTGAACCCCCGCGCGCTCATCGCGCTGTTCCTGGTGGCCGGGACTGCATTCGTGGCCGTTGTCGTAGCCGCAGCCGGGCGCGATGATGCGCCGGTCGCCGGCGAGCGCCGGTTCGAGGGCGCCATCCTGCCCCCGGGCCTGCACGCCCCGCGCTTCGTTCTGCGCGACCAGGACGGGCGGCCGGTCGCCATGGAGGACCTGCGCGGGCGGCCTGTGATCGTCACATTCCTCTACACGCGCTGCGAGGACACCTGCCCCACGCAGGCCCAGCAGGTGCGCAGCGCGCTCGATGAGCTGGGTGAGGACGTACCCGCTCTGGCGATCTCCGTGGACCCCGAGCGCGACACCGAGGCCAGCGCTCGCGCGTTCCTGTCCGAGCAGCGCGTGATCGGCCGGATGCGCTTCGTGCTGGGGTCGCGCAAGGCGCTGGAGAAGGTCTGGAGGGCGTTCGCCGTCGAGCCTCAGCGTGAGGACCTCGAGCACCGCGCCCGGTTCGTGCTCGTGGACCCCGAGGGCGTGCAGCGGGTGAGCTTCCCCATCGACCAGGCGACCCCTGAGCGCCTGGCCCACGACCTGCGCCTGCTGGCCGGCGGCGCCTAGCCGTTATCCTACCCGTGCGGTAGGAGTTGCCTGCCGCCCGACACGATGATCTTCTCCACCAAAGCCGAGTACGGCGTACGCGTCATGGCCCACCTGGCAAGGTCGGGGGGCGACGCCCCGATCTCGCTCAGCGCGATCGCGGAGGCCGAGGGGCTGCCGCTGGCCTACCTCGAGCACCTGGCCGCGCGCCTGCGGCGCGCGGGGCTGGTGGAGAGCCGCCGCGGATCGCGCGGCGGGTACTCGCTCGCACGCGACGCCGCCGGCATCACGATGGCCGAGGTGGTGCGCGCCCTCGAAGGCGACATCGCCCCGGTGGAGTGCATCACCGCGAGCCCGGACGGCGGCCTCGTGTGCGTGCGCGAGGGAGAGGGTGGCCACGATCCCTGCCCCTCGAAGCTGCTGTGGACGCGCGTGCAGGGCTCGATCGTGCGCGCGCTGACCGAAACGACCTTGGCCGACCTCGTCAGGCCTGCCACCCGAGAGAAGACGGAGACCCTGAGCGTATGAGCCTGGAGATTCAGAACCTGCATGTCCGCATCGAGGAGCGCGAGATCCTGCACGGGGTGGATCTGAAGGTGAGCAAGGGCGAGACCCACGCCCTGATGGGCCCCAACGGATCGGGCAAGTCGACCCTCGCCAACACGATCATGGGCAACCCCAACTACGAGGTGACCGAGGGCAAGATCCTCTTCAACGGCGATGACCTCACGGAGGCCGACCCCGACGAGCGCGCCCGCGCCGGCCTGTTCCTCGCCTTCCAGTACCCGGCCACGATCCCCGGCGTCTCGGTGGCCAACTTCCTGCGCCTGGCGGTGAACGCCCGTCGCGACGAGCCGATGAAGGTGAAGGACTTCGGCAAGTACATGCGTGAGAACGTGAACCTGCTGAAGATCGACCCGTCCTTCGTGAGCCGCTACCTCAACGAGGGCTTCTCCGGCGGCGAGAAGAAGCGCGCGGAGATCCTGCAGCTGGCGATGCTCAAGCCCGAGATCGCCGTGCTCGACGAGACCGACTCCGGCCTCGACATCGACGCCCTGCGAATCGTCTCCGACGGCGTGAACGCGCTCAGCGGGCCCGACATGGGCGCCCTGATCATCACGCACTACACCCGCATCCTCAACTACGTGCGGCCCCAGTTCGTGCACATCATGCTCGACGGGCGGATCGTGCGCGAGGGGGGTCCCGAGCTGGCCGACGAGCTCGAGGAGCACGGCTATGACTTCATCCGCGAGGAGGTGGCGGCCGCCAATGCCGGCTAGCGCAGCCCAAGGGGAGGAGCGCAGCCGGAACGCTGTTCCGGCGAGCACCGCACCAGATGTCTCCTGGCTCGGCGATCTGCGGGCTGAGGCGCTCGAGGCCTACGAGCGCGAGCCCCTGCCCAACTGGAGGCGCTCAGGCTTCTGGACCACGTCGCTGCGCAAGCTCGACCTCGAAGCGCTCGAGCCGCGCGACCACGAGCCGGTGGCCGAGCTTCCCGCACTGGTCAGCGACGCCCTCGGCGGGCAGGAGGTGGGCGGTCTGATCGTGCAGAGCGGCGCCAGCACCGTCTTTACATCGCTCGATCCCGAGCTGGCGGAGCAGGGCGTGATCGTCTGCCCGCTCGACGTGGCCGCCGAGGAGCACCCCGAGCTGGTGCGCGATTACTACATGCGCCGTCTCTCCCACGAGGAGGGCAAGTTCTGCGCCGCCACCGCGGCGTTCTGGACCGGCGGCGCCTTCGTGTACGTGCCCAAGGACGTGAAGGTCGACAAGCCGATCCAGACCGTCTACCTGATCGAGGAGCCCGGCACCGCGCAGTATGTGCACACGCTCGCGATCGTCGGCGAGCACAGCGAGTGCTCGATCCGCGAGTACTGCCTCGGGGGCCCTATCGAGGGCCAGGCGCTGCACGCCGGCGGATTCGAGCTCTACGCCCGTCCCGGGGCCAACGTCAAGCTGGCCCACTTCCACGACTGGGGTCCGGGCGAGATCTACGACATCTCCACCAAGCGCGTGGAGATCGCGCGGGACGCGCACGTGTCCTGGGTACCGGTGCATCTGGGCGGGCACCTGATCAAGCAGACGCTCGACATCGTCACCGCCCAGAAGGGCTCGGACATGCGCCACACCGGTCTCTACTTCACCGAGGGCGAGGAGCACCTGGACCTGTTCACCACCGACAGACACGAGGCCGGCCACACGACGGGAGACACGGTGTGGAAGGGCGCGCTGACCGGCAACTCGCGCGCGTCATACGAGGGCCTGATCCACATCGTCCCCAACGCGCAGGAGAGCCACACCTACCTCCAGACGCATCAGATGCTGCTGTCCCAGAAGGCCAAGGGCGACGCGATCCCGTCGCTGATCGTGGAGACCGACAGCGTGTCCGCCTCCCACGGCGGCACGGTCGGCGAGCTCGACGAGGACCAGATCTTCTACATGTGCTCGCGCGGCCTGCCCCGCTCCGAGGCGGTGCGGATCCTGGTCGAGGGTTACTTCGAGGAGGTCGTGCAGCGCCTCGACGACGAGGGCCTGCAGGAGCTCGTGCGCCGGCGCGTCGCCCAGAAGCTCGCCGCCGCCGAGGACCAGGTGGCCGAGTTCATCGGAGCGAGGGCCTAGGACATGGCTCCGATCGCGACCTCCCTGGACGTCCGCGCCGACTTCCCCGTCCTCGAGCGGGGCTTCGCCTACCTGGACTCCGCCAACACCTCGCAGAAGCCGCGCCAGGTGATCGAGGCGATCGACTCCTACTACCGCAACTCGAACGCGAACATCCACCGTGCCGTCTACGCGCTGGCCCAAGAGGCCACCGACCTCTACGAGGGCGCGCGCGAGCGGGTGGCCCGCTTCGCCGGGTCCGAGACGGCCACCACGATCTTCACCCGCAACGCCACCGAGGCGATCAACCTCGTGGCCTACGCGTGGGGCCGCGAGCACGTGGCCGAGGGTGACGAGGTGCTCATCACCCACATGGAGCACCACTCCAACATCGTGCCCTGGCAGATCCTGTGCGCCGAACGGGGCGTCAAGCTGCGCTACCTGCACGTCTCCGACGAGGGGCTGCTGTCACTCGACGAGCTCGACCGGGTGCTCGCCGAGGGTCGCGTGAAGCTGGTGTCGGTGGCTCACGTCTCGAACGTGCTCGGCACGATCAACCCGGTGTCTGAGATCGCCGCGCGCGCCCGCGCCGCCGGGGCGGTCTGCGTGGTCGACGGCTCGCAGGCCATGCCCCAGATGGCGGTCGACGTCGCGGAGGTCGGCGCCGACTTCTACGTCTGGACCGGCCATAAGGCGCTGGGCCCGACCGGCATCGGCGTGTTGCACGGCCGTCGTGAGCTGCTCGAGTCGATGCGGCCCTTCCTGGGCGGCGGGGACATGATCGCCTCCGTGGGCCTCGACTCCTCCACCTACAACGAGCTCCCGTGGAAGTTCGAGGCCGGTACCTCGCCGATCGCCGAGGGCGCGGGCCTCGGCGCCGCGATCGACTACCTGGACGCGATCGGCATGGACGAGGTGCGCGCTCACGAGCGCGACCTCACCGCCTACACGCTCGACCGCCTGACCGAGGTCGCAGGGCTGCGCATCTTCGGCCCGCGGGACCCCGACCTGCGCGGCGGCGTAGTGAGCTTCGAGGTCGAGGGCATCCATCCACACGACATAGCTGAGCTGTGCAGCCGCGAGGGTGTCTGCGTCCGCGCCGGGCACCACTGCGCCCAGCCGCTGATGAGGGAGCTGGGCGTACCCGCCACTGCCCGAGCCAGCTTCCACGTCTACAACAACCGCGATGACGTGGACCGGCTGGTAGAAGCCCTCCTGAAGGCGCGCAACATCTTCGGACTGGGCACCAACCCCTGAGCACCCTTCTCCGATGGACGACTTCTACCGCGACTACATCCTCGACCACTACAAGCGACCGCGGAACTTCGGGACGCTCGACCCACACGATCTCGAGGCGCACGACCACAACCCCCTCTGCGGCGACGAGCTGGGCGTGCATATCCGCGTCGAGGACGGCAAGGTCGCCGAGCTGCGCTTCCACGGCCAGGGGTGTGCGATCTCGCAGGCCTCGGCGTCGATGGCCAGCGAGGAGCTGATCGGAATGCCGGTCGAGGAGATCGGCAAGCTCGACGCCGCCTGGGTGGTCGATCTGCTGGGCATCGACATCTCCCCCACGCGGCGCAAGTGCGCGCTGCTGAGCCTCAAGGTCACGCGCGGTGCCGCCACGGGCGACGCCTCTTGGCCGGAGTAGGGCCGGCACGCCCGACGGCCAGGACCGGGCAGTCAAACTCAAAGCGGCACCTAGCCTTGCCGATAGGTCGGGCATGCCGCCGGCGCAAGCTGCCCTCGCGTCCACGCTCACCCTGAGCAACGTGCTGAACGAAGGCGGACTCACCCCTCACTTCCGACCGCTCGTCGACCTCGAAGGTGGGCACGTGGTGGGCTACGAGGCCCTGATCCGCGGCCCCCGCGGCTCGGCCATCGAGCGCCCCGACGCACTCTTCGACGCCGCCCGCGACGAGGACCGTGTGACCGAGCTGGACTGCCACTGTCGCATCGCCGCCTTTCGCGCGGCCGAGACCGCCGGGCTCGGCGCCGGGAGCACGCTGTTCGTGAACCTCGAGCCGGCGGCGGTCGGGCGCCGCGCGCGGACCGACCTGCACAAAGCCGCTCTCGCCGGACCTCCCGGAGCGCGGGTGGTGATCGAGATCACCGAGCGTTCGCTGACCTGGGAGCGAGCGCTGTGACCCTGGCTGCGTTCCAGTACGCCCGCCACTACACCCCTCCGGTGCAGGAGACCTACGGCCGGCTCGGGCGCCGGATGGCCTTCGTCGGCGTGCTCGGAGCCGGTCTTCCGCCGTTTCCCGCCGCTCGCGTGCGCGGCGGGCACCTCGAGGAGCACGACTCGCTGCGCGCGGAATGGGACGTAGCCGTCGTGGGGCCCCACTTCGCGGCCACCCTGGCCGCCCGCGACATCGGCGACACGGGCCCCAAGGACGAACGCCACTTCGACTTCGTGGTCAGCCACGACCGCGAACTTGCCACCGAGGCCGCCCGCGCCCTGATGAGCCGCATCGCCGCGGCTTAGCGCGGGAGCCCTCAATCGATCACCGGAGCGACCATCGAGGAGACCGGACGCACGAAGACGCGGTCGCCCACGTCAAACAGCTCGAGCGAGGGAAGCTGAACCATCAGCGTCCGGCCGGCCTCGTGGCGGAGGCGGTAGAGCACGTCGTGGCCGCGGAACTCGCGGTCGACAACCTCGGCGTTGGCGGCGTGGCCCGCCAGCAGCTCCAGCTGCTCGGGCCGGACCGCCACGTGCACCGGGCCCTCCGCGGGCGCCGCCAGGTCGAGTGAGCCCAGCTCGGTCTCGACGCCGGCGCCGCGTGCTATTCCCGACAGCACGTTGACCTCCCCCACGAACTGCGCCGTCCAGCGCCCCGAGGGGCGGGCGTACACCTCCTCGGGGGGGCCGACCTGCATCAGCTCGCCCGAGCGCATCACCGCCAGGCGGTCAGAGAGCGCCAGCGCCTCCTCCTGGTCGTGGGTCACCAGCAGCGCGGTGGCCCCGGCGTCGCGCAGGATCAGCTCGACCTCCCGGCGCAGCGCGCCGCGCAGGGTGGCGTCGAGGCTCGAGAACGGCTCGTCGAGCAGCACGATCGCCGGCTCGGGCGCCAGTGCCCGGGCCAGCGCCACCCGCTGGCGCTCGCCTCCCGACAGCTCGTGCGGGTAGCGGGCCTCCTTGTGCTGCAGGCCAACCAGCTCCAGCGTGCGCTGGGTCAGGCGCTCGCGGTGCTCACGTTCCCGGCGCCCCAGCCCGAAGGCCACGTTGGCGCGCACGTCGAGGTGTGGGAACAGCGCGTAGTCCTGGAAGACCATCCCCACCCGGCGCCCCTCGGGGGGTGTCCAGCAGCCCGGCCCCGCCACGCGCTCGCCCGCGAGCGAGATCGAGCCGGCGTCGGGAGCCTCGAAGCCCGCGATCAGCCTCAGCAGGGTGGTCTTGCCGCAGCCCGAGGGCCCGAGCACGGCCACGATCTCGCCGTCGGCCAGCTCCAGGTCGACCCCGCCCACCGCCCGGGTGGAGCCGAAGGCCTTCTTCACACCTTCGACGAGCACGCCCATCAGGCGGCCCTGCGAGATAGACGGACGAGGGCGGCCACAGGCGCCAGGCCCACCAGCACGATCAGCAGCGCGGGCAGCGCGGCGGTCTCATACAGCGACTCCGCGGTGGACTGCCAGACGGCCACCGCCAGGGTGTCGCCGCCGAGCGGGCGCAACAACAGGGTGGCCGGCAGCTCCTTGATCACCTCGGTGAACACGAGCAGAGCGGCCGTGAGCATCGCACCCGAGATCATCGGCAGGTGCACCCGCGCGAGCACATCGAGGCGATCCGAACCCAGGCCGCGGGCCGCCTCGTCCAGTGAGCGCGGCACGCGCTCGAGCGCGGTATCCACGGACTGGTAGGCGAGGGCAAGGAAACGCACGGTGTAGGCGGCGAAGAGTCCGATCACGGTGCCGGTGAGCAGCAGTCCCACTCCCGCGGCATCGTCGAGGCGGTGATCAAGCCATCCGAAGGGCACGATCACCGCCACCGCGACCACCGACCCGGGAAGGCCGTAGCCGATGGTAGCCACGCGCACCGCCCCGTCGCCCGCCGCGGAGCGGCTCGCCCGCCGGCCGTAGGCCAGCACCAGCGCAGCGCCCACCACGAGCACGACCGACATCCCGGCCAGCATCAGGCTGTTGCGCGCGGAGGCGGCGAACTGCGGGGCCAGGCGGCCGTCCGCGATCGAGTCGACCGACCAGACCGTCAGCTGGGCGAGCGGGGCCGCGACCACCAGACCCACGAGCAGGAGCGGGCCACCCAGCGCGAGGGCGCCCAGCGGCCCGCGCAGGCGAACGGGACTCACCACCTTGCCACGCGCGGCGTGCTGCGCGTAGGAGGCGCGGCCGCGCGACAGGCGCTCGAGCAGGAGGAGGGTCAGCGTGATCGACACCAGCAGCGTGCCGAGCTGCAGGGCGGCGTCACGGTCGAACGCGCCGAACCAGACCTTGTAGATGGCGTTGGTGAAGGTCTGCAGGCCCAGCAGGTTGACCGTGCCGAAGTCGGCCAGCGACTCCATCAGCGCCAGCGCCACCCCGCCGAGGATCGCCGGACGCGCCAGCGGGACCGCCACGCGCAGGATCGCTCGACCGCGAGACAGACCCAGGCCTCGGGCGGCCTCAACCAGCTCCGGCCCCTGGGCGAGGAAGGCGCTGCGCGCGAGCAGGTAGACGTAGGGGTAGAGCACGAGCGTGAACACGGCCACCGCCCCGAGCGGCGATCGCACGTCGAGCCACGCGGCGCCGAGGGCGTCCGAGGCGCCAAGCGCGAACAGGGTGAACACGTAGCCCGGCATGGCGAGCGGCAGCACCAGCGCCCACTCGACCCATGACCGGCCGGGAAAGTCGAAAAAGGACACCAGCGCGGCCAGGCCGGTGCCCAGCACGAGCGTCCCGATGCCCACCCCGGCCAGCAGGATCGCGGTGGCCACCGCGGCATCGGGGAGCAGGCCCGAGAAGTCCGCCAGCGCGTCGGGCGCCGCCACGAAGCTCGCGGGCAGCACGAGCAGCGGCGCGGCCACCAGGGCGGCGGCCACGACGGTGAGGATGGTCCAACCGTCGAAGGGGTGGCGCGGGGAGGCGGTGCCCCCCTGCGATGCCGGGGGATTGGGAAGGGGGGCGGTGCCCCCCTCCGAGGGCGGGGGTTTGGGTTGGGGGGGGGGCCCCCCCCCCGGGGGGGGGGGGGTGGGGTGGGGGGGCGGGCCCCCCCCTCGATGCCATCCTCAGTCCCACCCCACGTCGTTCATCATCCGGACGGCGTCCTCGAGGTGGGCGCCGGCGCCCGGTACGTCGATCGGATCGCGCTTGAACGCCCCGAAGCGCTCTATCTCAGGGGTGGATTCGATGTTCGCGCGCACCCCGAGCTCGTGGTTGTTCGAAGCGAAGATCTCCTGCTGTGGGGGCGCGGTCAGGTACTCGACCAGCTTGCGGGCGTCGTCGGGGCGGTCGGTGGCCTTGACCACCGCAACCCCCGACAGGTTCACATGCGTGCCCCGCCCGTCCTGATCGGCCCATACCGGCGCCACCGGAAAGTCGGCGTCCTCCTCGAGCTCACGCCCGAGGTAGTAGGAGTTGGTGAAGCCCACGTCGCAGGTGTCGCCGGCGATCGCGTTGAGCACGTCGGTATCCGAGCCGAGGATCGTGGGCTCGTTGGCCATCCACCGCTCGAGCATCCGTTGGGTCTCGGCCCCCCCGTCCTTGGCGATCCGGTCCGCTACGAAGGAGACGTTGTACTCGCTGGTGGCCGAGCGCAGGCACAGCCGGTCCTTCCAGCGCGGGTCGCCGAGGCCGGCGTAGGTGGTCACGTCGTCCTCGCCAACCCGCTCGGTCGAGCGCATGATCGTGCGGGCGCGCAGGGTCAGGCCATACCACTGGCCGCCGGGATCGCGCAGCGCCGCGGGCACGTTGCGATCCAGCACGGGCGACCTGAGCGCCAGCAGCAGGCCGGCCTGCTCGGCCCGCCATAGGTTGGCGCCGTCGACGGTGATCAGCAGGTCGGCCTGCGTCTGGTCGCCCTCGCTCTCCAGGCGCTCGTAGAGCTCGGAGGCCGATCCCCCGAAGAGGGTGAGGTCGGTGCCCTCGTCGGCGGCGTACGCCTCGAAGGGCTTCTCGTCGCCGTAGTGGGAGCGTGCGGTGAAGACGGTCAGCTGATCGCCCCCGCCCGACGTGGCCACGACCACGCCGACAAAGGCGCCCGTCACCGCCAGGGCGAGCACCGACGCGAGGATGATCAGAGAGCGGCGGGACATCGAAGTTAGGGTAGCCTAACCATTCGGGACCGCGTTGCCACGGGGTGCGGTCGGTACAATGCATATCCGACCACGCAGAACGGGATTTGGTGGGAGCGCAGCCGGAACGTCGTTCCGGCCGCGCACCGCGCCTCGTCCTCAAATTCTTGACCCGAACGAGGGACACGATGGCAGCTACCGACAAGACTCGAATCACCAAGCCCAGCCCCATCGTCGAGGACGACCAGGGCCAGTTGATCGCAGCCAAGGGCGTGTCTCGCAACGTGATCGAAGAGCTGTCCAAGATCAAGGGCGAGCCCGACTGGATGCGCGAGATGCGCGTCAAGTCGTATGAGATCTTCGAGCGCAAGCCCATCCCCACGTGGGGCGTGGACCTCTCCGACCTCGACCTCGACGAGCTGGTGCTCTACTCACCGCCCGAGGCGGGCCGTTTCGACAACTGGGACGATGTCCCCGCCGAGATCAAGAAGACCTACGAGGATCTGGGCATCCCGGAGGCCGAGCGCGAGCACTTGGCCGGCGTGGTCGGCACGTGGCGCCAGGAGCCCGTCTACGAGAGCCTCAAGAAGGAGTACGCGGACCTCGGGATCCTCTTCACCTCCATGGACACCGCCGTCACCGAGTACCCCGACTTGGTGCGCGAGTACTTCATGAACAAGTGCGTGCCGCCGCAGGACAACAAGTTCTCGGCGCTGCACGGAGCGGTCTGGTCCGGCGGGTCGTTCCTCTACGTGCCCCCGGGCGTGAAGGTAGACCTGCCGCTGCAGGCCTACTTCCGCATGGAGGGCGCCAACGAGGGCACCTTCGAGCACACCCTGATCGTGGTCGACGAGGGCGCCGAGGTGAACTACATCGAGGGCTGCACCGCGCAGACCTACTCGGTCAACTCGATGCACTCCGCCGTGGTCGAGATCTTCGTGAAGGAGGGCGCCAAGGCCCGCTACACCACCGTGCAGAACTGGTCCAAGGACGTGTTCAACCTGAACACGAAGCGCGCGATCGTGCAGGCCGAGGGCACCGTCGAGTGGGTCGGCGGCTCGATGGGAGCCAAGAAGGTGATGCTCTACCCGGGCTCTTTCCTGCTCGGCGAGGGCGCGCGCGCCGATCACCTCAACGTGGGTGTGGCCAGCGGGAACGTGTGGAAGGACACGGGCGCCAAGGTCGTACACCTGGCTCCGAACACCACGTCGAACATCCTGGCCAAGTCGATCTCCAAGGACGGCGGGGTGATGGGCTACCGCGGCCTGGTGCGGATGGGCCACAACTCCCAAGGCTCGAAGTCCCACGTGCAGTGCGACGGCCTGATGATGGACCCCTACTCGCGCTCGGACACCTGGCCCGACATCCAGATCCAGAACCCGCACGTGACGGTCGCCCACGAGGCGGTCGTCGGCAAGATCTCCGACGAGCAGATGTTCTACCTGCAGTCGCGCGGGCTCTCCGAGGAGGAGGCGGCCGCGATGATCGTCAACGGCTTCATCGAGCCGGTCACCAAGGAGCTGCCGATGGAGTACGCCGTGGAGCTCAACCGGCTGATCCAGCTGGAGATGGTCGGCTCGGTCGGGTAGGCGGTCGCGAGTCGTCGGACCGCGGACGTTTGGCCGGTTTGGCCTTGCATGGCCTCCGGCCGGTGCGGTGAGTTTCTCCGGACGGTACGGGGGTAGCCATCGCTCGTGGGGCAACGCTTGGAGGTGACTCCCGATGAGCTTCGCGACGCCGGCCGGTCTTTGGGCTCGGTGTCGGGGGAGCTTGGGCGCGGGGAGCTGGCCGGCGGCTCCGAGCTCGGCGGCGGAGAGTTGGACGAAGCGCTGGAGGTGCTAGCCGCGCGGCTTGAGATGTTGGCGCGGGCGGCGGACGGCGCGCTCGGTGAGACGGGGCGGCGCTTGGGTGCGGGTGCGGATGCGTATGCCGCGACCGATGCCGGGGCGATGCGCGTCGGTCGGGGCTGATGGGCGAGGCCGCGACGATCGAGCTGCCTCGGGGTAATCCCGGAGCGGTGTCGGATGCGGGGGCGGCGCTGGCGCGGGTCGGGGGCCGGTTCGACCGGGCGGGCGGGGCGGTCGCGGTTGCGGTGTCGGCGGTCGGGTCCTGGCAGGGCTCGGCGAGCGTCGCCTTTCACGACCGCGCGGCGGGCTATGAGCAGGCGCTAGGGTCTGTCGACGGGGTGCTCGCCCAGGCGCGGGGGGCGCTGCGCCGCTACGAGGGCGAGCTCGCCGACACGCGTGAGCGCGTGCGCGCCCTGCGGCGCGAGGAGGAGGAGGAGTGCGTGGGCCGCCTGGAGCTCGAGCAACGCCGCCTCGAAGACGCCGGGCGACGGATAGGCGCCGCGGGCGACAGGGCTACGCGTGCGACCCTCGCGGGCGGGTTGGGCGACCCGTTCTCACTCGCCGCTCAGGCCGGCGCGCAGCGAGACCTCGACCAGGCCGAGGCAGACGCCCGCCGCGCCGAGCGCGGAATCGCTCGCGAACGCGACGAGCTCGACCGGCTGCGCCGTGAGGCAGTTCGGGAGCGAGAAAGCGTAGAAGAGGCCGAGCGCTCCGCCGCCGCGGCGGTCAGGCAGGCCGCGGGCGATCTTCCCGACGTGCGCCTGCCCACGGGCGAGGTCTCGCCCCCCGCCCTCACGGGCACGCCATTCGGCCCCTTCACGCTCTCGGACTTCGACCGCCGCGTCGCGGCCGCGGCAGCCACCACCGACACCGACGAGGAAGATGACGACGGCTCGCTGTTGGGCAAGGTCGTCCACGGATCCCTCGACGGGCTCGGCTTCGTCCCCGGCCTCGGGGCGGTTCCGGACGGCATCAACGCCGGCATCTACGCACTCGAGGGCGACGAGAAGAACGCCGCCATCTCAGCCGGCGCCGCGATCCCGATCTTCGGCGACATCGGAAAAGGCGGCAAGATCCTCGCCGACGGCACCAAAGCCCTCTCCAAGCACGGCGACGAAGCCGCCCAAGCCGGGGCGAAAGGCAGCGACGAGGTAGGCGGGGCGGGGACGCGAGCTGGAAGTCCGCCGCCGCGGCAAATGGTCACCACGCCGCGCGCAACGACGTTCGACATCCCCCAAGGGTATGTGGCGCGGGAGGCCGAGAACGGCCAGGGGATCGTCTATCAGCGGCCGGGAGCTCCAGGGAATGCCGGATCCATCCGTATCATGGAGCCAACGCCTGATTACCCCAACGGATACTTCCGGTACTACAACAACGAGGGTCGGGGCCAGCCACTCGGAGTCGATGGCAAGCCTGGCTCGCCGAGCGCGATCCACATCCCCGAGGACTTCGCCGGGCCGCTGCAGGGGTGGCCGCGATGAGCTCGAGGGAGCTTGTGGAGGGTGCGGACAATTGGGAGCTGCCTCTCGAGGGTCGAGAGGTGACCCAATGCTGCGTGGACTATGCCCTGACGCTCATACTGGGGGAGCCGGACGCCACGTTCTCCCTGGCGATAGAGCAACGATTCTGGTTTGCTGCGAACGATTGCGATGCGGAGATGTTCGTTCCAGAGAGTTCCCCCGCCGCGCTCGGTCCTCCGCTCGCGGTGCTGCATCAGTCTGTGAAGCGAGCCATCGCGTACAAGGACGGGCGGCTCGAGCTCGAGTTCTCCGATGGGATGCGGCTCCGAGTGCCGGCGAGCGAGAAGTTCGAAGCGTGGAACCTCGTCGGCCCGGCAGGCCTGCGGCTGGTCTCCTTGCCCAGCGGGGGGCTAGCGGTCTGGCAGCCGGACTCCGACGCGCCGTCTTGAGCCAGGCGGTATCAGCCCGGATGAATGGCTCACTTCGCGGCAGACCAGCATCCGCCCGGGACGCGGGAGCGTGCATCGGTGGATGAGCAGCGGTACGGGAGGTTCGCGAGATCGCGTGGCAGGTGCTGATGCCGGGCGCCGCGCGGAAGTGGTGCCTTCATGAGTGAGGCGGTAGAGGTCTTCGTCAGCCTGCTCAATGTCGGAGTCGGACGTGTGGCGTCCAGTTCGAGCCGATCAACTCGTGCCTAAGGAGCTTCACGAGAAGACGGGCCGAACCGGCGGAGCCACGCGACTGAGGCGGGGGGAGGTTCCTGAGGGGCCATGACCGTCAGATTCGACGATCCAGGGCCCCCCGCGGGGGCAGAAGACATCGATGCGGTGGAACGGCGTCTCGGGACCACCTTCCCGGTGCATTATCGCTCTTTTCTCCAGACCCAGAACGGCGGGGACCCCGAGCCCAACTTCTTCGACGAGGACGTCGGCGTCCGCCAGTTTCTGAGCGCTGGACCGATAGCGATCGAAGGGGTCAGGGATCTGGAAACCGTCGCGCGGCTCTACTCGCCGGACGGCGAGGCGGACTACGTCCCCCCGTCCAGCATGCTGGCGATCGGTGAGGACGATCTGGGCAATCTGATTTGCATAGCGGTGGGCGGGGAGGACGCTGGAGCCGTGTTCTTCTGGGATCACGAAGCCTACGAGGACGAGCACTCTCTGCGCCGCCTGGCCGACGACTTCGGCGAGTTCTTCCATCGGCTCCGTCCGGAAGCAGAGATGGTGTCCCTGTAGGTCTTCCGGGCGCACTTCGTGTCGGCACTTGGCGATCGCCTTCCGCGAGGCGGGCCGCCGGGGCGATGAGGACAGCTGACCTCGACCGAGCAGAAGATCGGCTTGGCTCTGCCGGCTGAGTACCGTATTACCCGACGAACCTTCCCAGGAATCCGTGATGGCATCCCATCGATTTGCCTACTACCAGGAGATGCAGCGCCGACTGCGAGATCTCCTGGCGAGCGTCGCCACGATGCTGGAGGCAGAGCACACGCTTCAACTCGAGGAGTTCAACGACGCCAACGAGATCGGGCTCGCGCTCGAATGTACGGTGGGCTACCTAGTCGAGGCAGAGCAACGTGTCTCGGACGATGTCTTGACGGAGATCGACGACCTCGCTCGCACGATGGGCAACTCCGACGCCATTCGGGACGAGAGAGCTCAGCTCTCGGGTGGCTGAGAACCTACGCCCGCCTGCCCCCAGCGCCCGGGCCCGCTACACGACGGTCGAGAACCGGTCGAAAGACCCTGTTCAACCTGAAACACCTCCAGTGAGCGAAGCCGTGGAGGTCTTCGTGAATCTGCTCGACGATGGAGTCGACGTCTGGCGCCCGGTTCGAGCCGGGCGACTTCACGGCGGTGTCTACAGAATCATGGACCAACCCTACGATCGCGAGATCGAGACGTGGCAGTTCGCGCCCGGCGACGCAGTCGTCTGCGGGGAGACGCATCACCACGCGGATCTGGCTGGACCACCACTGCTGGGGTGGGCGAAGTGACCGCCCGGGAATTCTCAGAGATGGCTGATCGGTGGCTCGTCCCGATGGCGGGTCTGGCTGTGACGCAGTGCCAGCTGGTTTCGCGTTTTCGCTCGTAGTCGCGGTCGATGGGAACGACTCGTACTACGTCACGATCGAGGAGCCGTTCTCGATCCGAGCGCCGCGTTGCACTGACGAAGTGACGCTCGCCCCCGAGCAGGATCGTCTCGTTGCCGAATGGCGGGCTTGCGATCTGGAGCCCAGAGTCCCACGGAGCGGGTTCGGCTTGATCGCTGGGTCAGTCGGCGTAGCCGGTGAGGGCGCGGTATGTCGCTGCTCTGCCTCACCCCGCGGTGGCCGCCCCGTCGGCTGAGTGTCTGCGCCGTGCGCTCGGGTATGTTCCAGGCATGGGCCCTACCATCAGCATCGAGAGCGATCTGGTCAGCAGCCTCGGCCGCGCGGCCCACGACGTGGGCGTGGGAGCGCTCGTCGGGGGCAACCTGTTCGCCCGGGTGGCGATGCACCCCTCGCTGGTTCACATCACCGACGAGCGCGAGCGCGGCAAGGTGCTCAACCACTCATGGCGGCGCTACGGCGCCGTGAACAGCGCCGCGCTCACCGTGGTCGTGCTCGGCTGGGCCGGGGCGCGGCTCGGGGAGGCCCGGCCGTCGCTGCTCTCGCCCCGCGAGCGGCGGCTCGCCCT
>JAABUS010000446.1_pt1 | contig 105113 bp, 71 predicted proteins | sample 5560161 | NCBI WGS metagenome assembly JAABUS01 (sample SAMN10711885, study PRJNA513376) | rock metagenome | isolation source: Antarctica rocks | place: Antarctica: Victoria Land, Trio Nunatak nord | collected 2016-01-04
GTAGTACCGGCAATGGTTGCACGAATTCGTTTTTGGTTTACACCATACCCCAGTTGTACCAGGCTGTGTTTATTAAGCCTTATGTAAGGAATACCTCTTTTTACTGCTTCCTCTACGATACATCCTGTGGACGGACCTAAACGGGTATTTTCCCTTATCTCTCTTAATAATTGAATGTCCTTTTCCAGGTCATATACCGTTCCGTCTGCAAGTGCCTGTGCAATAGCTACAGAAGCCCTTGCTGCATAAACACCGGCATCTTCTTCAATATAGCTGAATACTACAAAATATTCTCCTTCTTTATTGGTGCTTCGGGTTCTGCCGAAACCCGTATCCATACCTGCAATTGTTTGTATTTCGAGCGCTATATGTTCAATAACATGTCCCAACCAGGTACCTTCTTCCACTCTTTTGAAAAAGCCGCCGGCTGAGTCTTCACTGCAGCGGTGTTCATACATTGCCGGTAACATTGTTTCCAGCCTTTCTTTGAAACCTGGAATTGTATTGGTGGGTCGCTGCTCCATATCTTCCAGGTCAAGTTTCATCTGAATAAGTTTTGGACGTCGCACACTCCAATAATTCGGGCCTTTTAATACCTTTATTTCAACAATCTTCATAAGCAGTATCAGGTTAAATGATAAATGTTACTGTGTCAGGTAAGATAATTTTTATCTTTTAGGCAGCCATCTTTTACTAAGCTACAGGTTAATTTAATTAGTTGATTAAAATTTATTCCTGATTAGTTAACTTGTTTAGCGAAGTATAGAATTCTATATGTAATAGAAAAAAAATCTTAAAGTGCCCGGATAATTATTTATAAAAGTTATGATGGATATTTACTTTTAAATGCAATTTTATTATTAACATTTCTTGCCCGAGGCCGATGACTTTTTAAAAATCAATAACAGAAATATTTCATGGCATTAACCCCGACTCTAAAACGTGAGATCAGTTTACTGCAGGCTTCAGCGATCAACATGATTGATATGGTAGGAATTGGCCCGTTTGTAGTAATGCCCTTAGTGATAAGTATGATGGGTAGTAACCTCTTCTTATGGGCATGGATACTGGGAGCCTTTATTGCTTTAATTGATGGAATGGTCTGGAGTGAACTGGGCGCATCTTACCCTTTGGCCGGAGGCAGCTACAATTTTTTGAAAGAAGCTTATGGAAGTAAATGGGGAAGATTGATGTCATTTCTTTTTGTGTGGCAAACCTGCATACAGGCGCCGCTGGTAGTAGCTTCCGGAGCAATAGGTTTTTCCCAGTATTTTACTTACCTCGTGCCATTGGGTTTTGTTATGAAAAAAATTGTTTCGGGAGGAGTAGTTATTCTTATTACGATGCTATTGTATCGCAACATTAAAACGATAGGTAAGATTTCTGTTTTTTTATGGGCCGGAGTTATTATAACGCTGTTGTGGATTATCATTGGCGGATTCACACACAAGCAAATTAATTATTCACCAATGCCCTCAAACGGCAGTGAATTTTTATCGGGTGTTTTCTGGATCGCCCTGGGACATGCTTCGGTAAATACAATTTACAGTTACCTGGGCTATTATAATGTTTGCCATTTAGGTGGCGAAATAATAAACCCCCGGCGTAATATTCCAAGAAGCATTTTCATTTCAGTAATTGGAATAGCCGCATTATATCTATGCATGAACATCAGCATAGTTAGTGTAATACCCTGGCAGGAAGCGCAACATTCCCTTTTTATTGTCAGCACCTTCATTGAAAAAATTTATGGGGCTAAAGCAGCTATGATAGCTACAGGACTGGTACTTTGGATCGCATTTGCCTCTTTGTTTGCTGTAATGCTGGGCTACTCAAGGGTTCCTTATGCAGCCGCGGCCGATGGTAATTTCTTACCATTATTTGCCAAACTACATCCGGAAAAGCATTTTCCTTACATTTCTTTACTGTTTATTGGCGGACTAGGCTTTCTGTTCAGCCTTTTGTTCAAACTATCAGATGTTATTAAAGCCATTTTGGCAATGCGTATACTGGTGCAGTTTATAGCTCAGGCGATTGGGGTTATATTGTTGCGCCGGCGCAAATCTACAGACCAGATACCTTTTAAGATGTGGCTTTATCCACTGCCTATTATTGTTTCCATTGCGATATGGCTGTTTGTGTTTATTTTAACCGGCTGGTACGCATTGGGGGGAGCACTTATCGCATTAACAGGAATAGGAATATATTATTTGAGGCAGGAAATTAATAAGACGTCCGTATGACCATCAGGAGCTAATGTTACAAATCTTGAAGGAATTTTTACCTGCAGTTACTCCGTTGTTTCTTTATAAGATAACAATCAAAGTCGTTGACTTAAGGATTTCGTATTTAGCAGACATCCCTTGTGTCCCCCGTGGATTGCCTTTGTGTTCCTTGTGGTTAAAAAAAACTCCTGAATTCATAGACACTATTCAACCACAATGGGCACAAAGGTATTCCACAAAGGGCGCTAAAGACTTTTAACCAAATTGTAATTCAAATACGAAATAAACTACTGTTATGTCAACCATAAATTGACGATTTTGCTATCAGCTATCAGGAGGAAAGCTTTTCAGGTACTGATCTCCTGATAGCTGATAGCAGTTGATACGACATTTTATGGTTGACACGACACTATTAACTTCTTAAATCAACAACATTGAAATAACAGTTATAATTACACACCTTAATTAATACTCATAAAGGGATTAGCATTATAAATCCTTACATTTCCGTTATTTTGCTTTTCCCAATTTTTTTTCATGTTAGTACCTAAAGGAAAACTTATTGCTGTTGGCGGTGCAGAAGATAAAGGCATCGATCTGGAAACAGGAGAGCTTTACCGGAATAACCTTAATTTTTTTGAGCTGGGTATTCTGCGCCGTATTGTAAAAGAATCCGGCGGGCCAACAGATAGAATAGAAGTAATTACTACCGCATCAATGATCCCTCATGAAGTAGGTAATAATTATTTAAACGCATTCGGTAAGATTGGATGTACCAATATTGGTGTACTGCATATCCGTAACAGGGAAGATGCGATCAATAAAGATTATATTGAAAGATTAAAGCAGGCTGATTGTATCATGTTTAGCGGTGGTAATCAATTACGATTAAGTGCTGTATTTGGTGGAACTGAATTTCTGGACATATTACAGGAACGTTATCAAAATGAAGATTTTGTAATCGCCGGCACCTCTGCCGGTGCAATGGCCATGAGCAATACGATGATCTATGAAGGAAATGCTACACGGGCACATTTAAAAGGTGAAGTAAAGATGACAACCGGCCTTGGTTTTATGGATGATGTAATCATTGATAGTCACTTTGAAAAGAGAGGGCGCTTCGGGAGATTGGCCCAGGCAGTTGCAAGCAACCCATCCTGCCTGGGAATTGGTTTGGGAGAGGATACCGGAATGCTGGTAACAGGTGGCAACCAACTGGAAGCCATCGGAAGCGGAATGGTAATGATCATTGATGGCCATGAGATCCGCCATAGTAATATCGCTGATATTCCCGAAGGAAATCCAATAAGCGTGGAAAAACTTATTGTTCATTTATGTGCGAAAGGCAACGGCTTTTATTTAAAGGAAAGAAAATTTATAGAGTCTGTAACTGAAATGCTTCCATATTATTCAGGATTTTAAGAACCTAGCTTTTGAATTAAGCCGTTTAAATATACTTATATGAAACGTCGTCACTTTATACAACAGGCATCTTCAGTAGCTGCCGGAATTGCTTTATCACAATACCCATTTGCAGCAGGTGAACAGCAGTTTCCAACTGTAAGAACTCCGGAGTCGCAACGCAAATTTAAAAGTGCTGCCATAGAAGAAACCATCCGCAACCTTAAATCTTCCATCAGCAATAAAGAACTGGGCTGGTTGTTTGAAAATTGTTTCCCCAATACAGTGGATACCACGGTTGATTTTGAAATGATCAATGGTAAACCGGATACCTATGTGATAACCGGTGATATAGATGCCATGTGGCTAAGAGATAGTTCTGCCCAGGTATGGCCCTACCTGCCTTTGATGAAATCTGATAAGAACCTGCAACAACTGATTGCCGGTGTGATCAACAGGCAAACAAAATGTATCTTGAAAGATCCATACGCAAATGCTTTTTATAAGGATGAGAATAAAGTGAGTGAATGGAAGGCATCCGATATCACCATTATGAAACCGGGTATCCATGAACGTAAGTGGGAGATAGATAGCTTGTGTTATCCTATTCGTCTGGCTCATGGTTATTGGAAAACAACGGGAGATACCGGATCATTTGATAAAGACTGGATTGCAGCTATGAAGCTGGTGATACAAACATTCAGGGCACAGCAGCGGCTTGAAGGAAAAGGGCCTTATACTTTTCAACGCAAAACAGCCTGGGCAACGGATGGTGTTCCTTTAGGCGGATATGGTTATCCAACAAAAAAGATCGGGTTAATCCATTCTATGTTCAGGCCAAGTGATGATGCAACGGTGTTCCCATTCCTGATACCTTCTAATTTCTTTGCTTACGAATCATTACTGCATCTGCAGGAACTGGCAAAGGCGCTTCACGAAGATGCTTTAGGCAATGATGCATTTGCGCTGGCAACAACTGTTAAAAACGCCCTTAATCAATATGCCAAAGTTTCTTCTGCCCCTTTTGGTCAGATATATGCTTATGAAGTAAATGGCTTTGGCAGTTATAATCTGATGGATGATGCTAATATACCCTCATTGCTTTCTCTTCCTTACCTGGATGCGATAAAAGCTACTGATCCGGTTTATCAGTCAACAAGAAAATTTTTGTTGAGTGATTCCAATCCTTTTTTCTTTAAAGGGAAGGCCGGGGAAGGCATTGGCGGCCCGCATATCGGTATTGATTATATCTGGCCCATGAGCATTACCATGCGGGGATTAACAAGCATCAATGATGATGAAATAAAAACCTGTTTGAATATGCTGATTATATCTCATGGAGGTACAGGTTTTATGCATGAAAGTTTTTTCAAAGATGATGCTGCTAAGTACACCCGGAAATGGTTTGCATGGGCGAATACGCTTTTCGGTGAGTTTGTTTTAAAACTCTATCATGAAAAGCCGCAATTATTGAAATAGCAAACCTATAAGATTTTTAAAACCTTGTAGATTTTTATGCAGAGACTTAGTAAACTGTCGGGCTACTTACCTTACACATTTGTAGACTTCGCGTTCAAACCTATAAGGTTTTTAAAACCTTATAGGTCTAATGCTTTTAAAATTATATGCTTAAGCAGCTTCGAGATAACAGTTCCCTTTGTCATCACCATCAGGTGCTCTCCCCCTTCAACACTATAATCCGCATGTACATACCTGTGAGGAAGAAGTATATCTGCAGTGCCGTGAATATGTATTGCATTAGAAAGCACGTGATTGTTACGCCAGTTGGCAATCTGGTTAATACCCCATTTCGTAAAGTGGTCATCAGAATTATAAAACATTTCCCCGAAAATAATTTTATCACTCCTTTTTTCGATCCCCATAAAACGGTATATTGTATGATTGGCCTTTTTCAGGAATGACATGGAAGTTACTTTGTGAAGCGGAAAGTATCTCAACCACTTTAAATAAAAGGGAATCTCTTTTTCTGTTTTAGCACTCGACAGAAGAATCAGTTTCTTCACAGGGAATTTCCTGGCAATTTCAGCACCCACCATTCCACCAAAAGACAGGCCAACAATGATAGGATGTTCATCTGTGATTTGTTGTTTTATCCGAATGGCATAATGGCTAATGTGTTCGCCAGATAAGGGTTCTATCCAATCAACAAAAACCGGATTGCAAAAACTAAGGTCAAGAAATTGAAAAGCTCTTTTATCAGCGCCTAATCCACTGATAAAATATACTGTAGGTAAATTGTTCAAAACTTAGAGTTGATTAAGTAATCTATAATTCAAAAGTATTCTAAAGGTAAGGTGCCAACTCACCAAATTTTGAGTTGATTTCTGAAGTCTTTAATACAGACGTTGACTTCCGAAGTCTTGAATTTCACCAGCATTCAATACAAACGCAGGCTTCGAAAGTCTTAAATGAGACAGCTCCAAAACAGATGAAGTTTAAACTTAAGAGACAGCGTATCCATTCAAGACTTTCGAAGTCTGCGTTTTAAGGACAAGATGTTGGCATTCAAAACTTCGGAAGTCAACGGCTGTTTTGTAAGTTTCAGGAACTTTCTCTTTATGAAACTTTAGTATTATTCGTAATCAATACCACCAATTTACATTAACTATACAGCTTTTACCAGGTAGTAATTCCTTTTTCCTTTTTGTACAAGTAAATATTGCTGATGTAATAACAAGCCTTCTTTCAGGCTCATAGACGCATCAGTTACCTTATTCCGGTTTATACTTACTCCACCGTTTTGCACCATCTTTCGGGCTTCACTCTTGCTGGAAAAAATGCCTGTTTCTGCAAGAAAACTAATCACATCGGTACCTGCCTTTATCTTACCTATGTCATAATCAAAAGACACCACGCCCTCCAATGACTCTAATTCTTCAACGGTAAATGATTGTTCTGTGATAGGTGCTTTAGTTGTTGTAGTGGTATTGGTAGATGATGAAAATAATTTTTCAGTGGTAGTAATAGCTTTTTGCAGTTCTTCTTCACCGTGCACAAACAATGTTACTTCCCTGGCTAGCCTCTTTTGCAATTCACGGGCAGCCATGTTTTTTTCATGTGTTTCAATCAGGAATTCAATTTCATCTTTAGATAAAAAAGTAAACAGCCTGATCCATTTTTTGGCGTCCTCATCACTGGCATTTAACCAAAATTGATAGAACTGGTAAGCAGAAGTTTTATTTACATCCAGCCAGACATTTCCCTTTTCAGTTTTGCCAAACTTACCCCCATCCGCTTTTGTCACCAGCGGACAGGTAAAAGCAAACGCTTCTCCTCCGGTTTTTCGGCGGATCAATTCAGTACCGGTAACAATATTACCCCATTGGTCGCTTCCTCCCATCTGTAGTTTAGCATTTTTATTTTTGTACAACCAGTAAAAATCATAACCCTGCACCAACTGGTAGGTGAATTCAGTAAAGCTCATGCCGTTATCGCTATCAAGCCTTTTCTTCACACTATCTTTAGCCATCATATAATTTACCGTAATATGCTTGCCAACATCGCGGATAAAATCAAGGAAACTGAAGTTTTTAAACCAGTCGTAATTGTTTACTATTTCAGCATTATTAGATCTGGAAGAATCAAAATCAAGAAATTTTTCCAGTTGTTTTTGAACGCCTGCAAGGTTAACAGCCAATATTTTTTCGCTTAACAGGTTTCTTTCTTCACTTTTACCAGACGGATCACCTACCATACCGGTAGCGCCTCCTACCAAAGCAATCGGTTTATGACCCGCCTTTTGCAGGTGAACAAGCATTATTATCGGAATAAGGCTGCCAATATGAAGGCTGTCAGCGGTAGGGTCAAAGCCAATATATGCGGTGGTAGGTTCTTTTTGAAGTTGCTCCTCTGTTCCCGGCATAATGTCCTGGATCATACCCCTCCAGCGTAATTCTTCTATCAGATTCATAAAAAAAAATTCAATTTGGGCAAAAGTAAATGAATATATGATGCTGTTAAACGCAATAATGATAGCGTTAACCCGTTACCAAAGCCCCGCACCAGCTATGAAGATGTGAAAGGTTGTTTTTGTGATGCAGCTAATAAATAGGAGATTTGATGTGATTTATAACTTGTATAAGATGTAAGTAAATTGGCTGCTGTAACAATAACAACTTATATAAGCAGCTTAATAATCATCGCTTAGCTTACAGTCATTGCCAACAAATTAAACTGATGAGAAAATTATATCCTATTTTGCTTGCAGTCCTAATTGAATGTCTCATCGGATACGATACTTATGCTCAGTTCAGGAAATATTCCAACGAATTTTTAAACATTGGTGCAGGGGCACGCGGGCTTGCAATGGGTGGCGCGCAGGTAGCATCAGTAAAAGATGGTAGTGCCGGTTATTGGAATCCCGCCGGGCTTGTTGAAATAAAAGAATACCCTCAACTAAATTTGATGCATGCCGAATACTTTGCCGGCATTGGCAAGTATGATTATGGCAGTCTGGCTGTGCCTGTAAGCGGAAGTAAAAGAACGCTGGGTCTTTCTATACTCCGGTTTGCAGTAGATGATATCCCTAATACCGTTTTTCTTGTAGAGCCAGACGGCACCATCAACTTTAGTAATATTACCACCTTTTCATCTGCTGACTATGCTTTTCTTTTCTCCCTAGCGCAGGAAGTTACTTTCAGAAAAACAAAAAAAATAAACATAGGTTTCAACGCAAAAGTTATTCACCGTAAAGCGGGCGAATTTGCAACTTCCTGGGGCTTTGGTTTTGATGCAGGATTGCAATACACTGACAATAGGTTAAAAATTGGAATAGTGGCCAGGGACGTAACCACTACTTTTAATGCCTGGTCATTTAATATCAATGAGAAGATGCGGGAAGTATTTTATGTAACCGATAATGAAATCCCTGTAAAGTCAACTGAGCTAACCGCCCCCCGGTTAATAGCTGGCGGATCTTACAATTTTAAGATCAGCAATAAAATGAATTTGCTAGCCGAAGCTGACCTGGACCTGACTTTTGATGGAAGAAGGAATACAGTAATAAGTTTTAATCCTGTAAGCATAGATCCTAAATTAGGACTGGAAGGTTCTTATAATGAGGTGTTTTTTATCAGGGCTGGCATCAATAATTTTCAGAAAGCATTGGACGATGCGGACATTACCAACAAGAAAAAAGTATGGATCTATCAGCCAGCTATAGGCGCAGGTTTTAAGATTTCAACAGTTCAGATTGATTATGCATTTACAAATCTTGCTAATCAGTCTAACCCATTATATACGCATATATTTTCTTTAAAACTTGATCTGAAAAAGAAACAGAGTAAATAATAACCCAACATAAACAACCTTCGGAAAAAGCGTATGAAAAAATTATTTATCCTGTTATTGCTCATGATCAGTGCGGGTGCTTTTGCCCAACAGTATAATAATGAATGGATAGATTTCAGTAAGGTTTATTATAAATTTAAAATTGCAGATTCCGGTTTGTATCGTATCAGTCAGGCTACACTTAATGGCGCCGGCCTGGGCAATACACCTGCTGAACAGTTTAAGTTATTTCGAAATGGTATAGAAGTTCCTTTGTATACATCAGTGTCAGCCGGAACACTGCCGGCCAGTGGATATTTACAATTTTTTGGAGAGCCTAATGATGGAAAAGCAGATAAGGTTCTGTACCGTAATCCAGCATATCAGCATACAGATAAGGTGAGCTTACAGAGCGATACGGCAATTTATTTTTTAACCGTAGTTCCTGGTAATAACCTGAGAATAGTAAATGTTGCCAATAATATTGCTGGCAATACCTTGCCTGTTACACCTTATTTTATGTACACCGCCGGCAGGTATTTTAAAGAGATTATAAATCCTGGTTATGCTGAAGTAGTTGGTGAGTATGTTTATTCATCGTCTTATGATAGAGGAGAATTCTGGTCCACTCCTGACATTGCTCCGGGTAATCCCCGTACCAACATCATGAATAATCTTTTCGCATATCCTGGCGGGCCTGCCGGTACTTTAAAATTTGGTGCGGCGGGCAATGCTCAGAATACAAGAGCAGTAAGAGTTACAGTGAACGGTTCACCGGTGCGGGAATCGCAAATGGATTTTTTTAATGATACAATAACACAGGCTTCATTTCCTGTAAGCCTTATAAGTTCTAATACAGCAAGTGTTCAGTTTATTAATACCTCTGCAACAGCTTTGGATAGAATGGTAATATCATTTTATGAAATGTCTTATCCCCGGCTTTTTAACTTTGGTGGTGTTAAACAATTTGCTTTTGAACTGCCTCCGAAAAATGATGGATACTATCTTGAAATATCAAATTTTAATGCTGGGGCACAACCACCGGTTTTATATGATCTTTCCTATCAGCAAAGATATACAGGTGAGGTTTCAGGAACTGTAGTGAGGTTTGCTATTCCTGCTAACAGTACTACCCGCAAGCTGGTGCTGGTAAATGAAGAAGCTTCGAATATTAAAAATGTTACTACGCTAACGCCTAAAACATTTCTTAATTTTAAAGATGCGGTAAACCAGGGTGATTACCTTATAATATCCAACTCATTATTATTTACCGGAACCAATGGCAATCCTGTTGAACAATACAGAACTTATCGTACTACTGTAGCCGGCGGTAGTTTTAAGGCACATATTTATGATATAGATGAGCTGGTGGATCAGTTTGCTTATGGTATTAAGAAACATCCTTTGTCAATAAAGAATTTCCTTCGTTATGCAAGGGCTAATTTTGCAGCGATTCCTAAATATACTTTCCTGATTGGTAAAGGGGTATCGTATAATGAATACAGATTAAACCAGGTTGATCCTTTAGCTGAAAGATTAAACCTGGTTCCTTCATTTGGTAACCCGGCTTCAGATAACATGTTAAGCTCACCTGATGTGATATCCACTGCAGCGCTTACACTGATTGGCAGATTGTCTGTCGTAAGTGCAAAAGAACTGGAAGATTACCTGGAGAAAGTAAAAGAATATGAAAATGTGCAGCAGACTGCTTCCAACACCATTAAGGATCGTTTGTGGATGAAGAATATTATTCACGTAACCGGCGCAAGCGATAGTTATCTGGGAACAGTACTTTGCAATTATATGGAAGGTTATAAGCGGATTGCTGAAGATACGCTGCTGGGAAGTAATGTAAATGTTTTCTGCAAAACCTCTACTAATCCGGTTGAACAATTGTCTAACGACAGGATTGCGGATCTGTTTAAAGAAGGTCTGAGCCTTGTAACTTATTTTGGTCATTCCTCTTCAACCACGCTGGAGTTTAATCTTGATAATCCACAGAATTACAGCAACCAGGGAAAATATCCGGTGTTCTCAGTAAACGGATGTAACGCAGGCAATTTTTTTAAATTCGATCCGCAACGATTTACTTTTAATGAAACATTATCTGAAAAGTTTGTTCTTGCAAAACAGAGAGGCGGTATTGCTTTTATAGCCAGCACTCACCTGGGTATTGTAAATTATTTAAATATTTACCTGGATGCTTTTTATCATGATATCGGAGGTAAAAACTATGGTGCTACACTGGGCCAATTAAACAGGGACGCTTTGCAAAAAGTAATAACAGTTTCTAATTCTTCCGATTTCTTTGCCCGCATTCAGGCGGAAGAAGTAACACTACATGGTGATCCGGCTCTTAAAATGAATTTTGAACCGCTGCCTGATTATATTGTAGAAGAGCCACAGGTAAAAATTTCGCCTGCCTTTATTTCTATTGCTGAAAATAAATTTGATCTCGCCGTTAAATTATTTAACCTGGGCAGGTCCGTTAAAGATTCTATAACAATAGAAATCAAACGCCAGTATCCTGATGGCACTACTGACATTTTAGTCCGGAAAAAAATAAAGGGAATATATTATAGTGATTCTGTAAACCTTGTAATCCCGGTTGTGGCTACCCGTGATAAAGGACAGAATAAAATTATAGTAACGGTAGATGCAGACAATAATGTGGCCGAAGCTTCAGAGAGTAATAACACGGTGACTAAAGACTTTTTTATTTTTGAAGACGAAGCGAAAATTGCTTTCCCTTACGATTTTGCTATTGTAAATAATGCCAGTCAGAAATTATATGCTTCCACTGCAAACCCATTCAGTAATTTGAAGCAGTATGTAATGGAAATTGATACAACGGAATTATATAATTCACCGGCAAAGGTGATTAAAAATTTAAGTTCAGTCGGTGGTATACTGGAGTTTGATCCGGCGATTGCATTCAGAGACAGTACAGTTTACTACTGGCGGGTTTCATTGGTGCCATCCAATGGTACCGGGTATCGTTGGAATAGCGCTTCCTTTATATATTTAAAAGGAAATTCAGTTGGTTTTAACCAGTCACATTACTTTCAGCATCGAAAGTCGGATGTAGAAAGAATTACATTGGAAGCAGACAGGAACTGGAAATATGGTAACCGGATTAATAATCTATTTATAAGGAATACGGTGTATAACCCGGCAGGAGGAACGGCGGAGAGCGACTTTGCCATTACAGTAAATGGCGATACCTATATAAAAAGTGCCTGTGTAGGAAAGTCCTTATTATTCAATGTTTTTGACCAGGTAACTTTTAAACCCTGGAAAAATGTTGACGAAAATGGTAAAAACCTTAATCGCTATAATAGTGGAAGTGCAAACTGTGCGGTGGGACGTCAAAATAATTTTGAGTTTTCTTACATGACTCCTGCAAGTAGAAAAAATATAATGGATTTCATGGATTCTATACCTGCCGGAGCTTTCGTTGTAATCAGGAGTATTGATTACAATGTTAGTAATTCCTTTTCCAATACCTGGCAGGCGGATACCGCATTATACGGTTCAAACAATTCACTATATCATAAATTATTAAAAGCAGGATTATCTTCCATTGATTCATTAAACACCGAAAAATCATGGCTGATGATTTATAAAAAAGATGATCCTTCATTCGATCCAAAATTTCAATTAAGTGCAAGTATATATGACCGGATAGCATTGCCCATTGATTGCCCTACGCCAGATACTGTAGGATTTATTACATCGCCGGTATTTGGCCCTGCAAAAGCATGGAAGGAATTTCATTGGAGGGGCACATCAAAAGAAAAACCATCTGCTGATTTTCCTGCCGTTGATATTATAGGAAGTGATTTGCAGGGTAATCACTCAACTTTGTTTTCTTTAAATCTTAATACTCAGGACTTAGATATATCGTCTGTTAATGCAAACAAATATCCATACCTGCAATTAAAAATGCGCAATGTAGATTCAATTACTTTAACGCCCTATCAACTGAATTACTGGAGACTTAATTACGATCCCGTGCCCGAAGGATCTCTTGCACCCAATCTTTTATTTACCTCAAAGGATAGTCTTGAAATAGGAGAAAAACTACAATTTGCTATTGCTTTTAAAAATATTAGTCAGGCAAAATTTGATAGCCTTAAAATTAAAGTAGTTATCATAGACAAGGATAACGTATCTCATCCATTGAGCTTAGCCAGGAAGAAACCGTTGATAAGCGGAGATACTTTATTATTGTCATACACTATTGATACAAAAGATTATGCTGGTATGAATACTTTATTTGTTGATTTTAATCCAGACAATGATCAACTTGAGCAATACCATTATAACAATTTTCTGTACCGTAATTTTTATGTGAAGCCGGATAAAATTAACCCTTTACTGGATGTGACTTTTGATGGGTTGCATATTTTAAACAGAGACATCATATCAGCAAAACCTCGCATACAGATCAAGCTAAAAGACGAGGCAAAGTACCTGTTATTAAATGATACATCACTGTTTACAGTACAGGTCCGTTTTCCAGATCCTAACAGAACCCTTCGCACGTATGCTATAGATAATGATACGCTTAAATTCATACCTGCCCAAAGTGGAACTGATAATACAGCTACCATTGAGTTTATGCCATACTTCAATCAGCAATACAATGCTGATGGAGATGATTATGAACTGATAGTAACAGGAAAGGATAAAAGTGGTAATAAGGCAGGACAAATTGAATACCGCGTATCGTTCAGGATCATTAATAAACCCATGATCAGTAACCTGTTGAATTATCCAAATCCTTTCACTACTTCAACGGCTTTTGTATTTACAATTACCGGTTTTGAAATTCCTCAGAATATGAAGATTCAGGTACTAACAGTTACCGGGAAAATAGTAAGGGAAATTACAAAAGATGAACTGGGTACTTTACACATAGGAAGAAACATTACAGAGTTTAAATGGGATGGAACAGACCAGTTTGGCCAGCGGCTGGCTAATGGTGTTTATATTTACCGGGTAGTAACAACACTTAATGGAAGGCAGATGGATAAGTATAAATCGAAAGAAGACGATACAGATAGATATTTTAACCGGGGATATGGCAAAATGTACCTGATGCGTTGATGTAATTATGCTATCAGCAGATTAATGTGTATTAAGTTTCCTCCTGATACCTGACGGCTGATAGCAATATTTACAGAGATTTTATGGTTGAGATCACATTAGTTTCCTCATACACATGAATAGTAAAACATCCAAAGCATTCGGGATTAAGTTTACATATCTTCTGTTTTATTTCATTGCAGCAGTAATTTTATTTTTACCGGTTTTGCGTAAAAATTTTGTCTCAGATGATTACGTCGTTTTAAAACGTGTTTGTCTTGAAAAGACAATCTGGATACAAGGCTTTTTTCGTCCCTTATCTGATTGTAGTATATATCTGAATTACCTGCTAATTGGTCTTAAGCCTATAGGCTTTAATCTCGTCAACATACTTATTCATTCTATCAACAGTTTCCTTTTATTTGAATTTTGCCTGAAATGGAAATGGACCACAGATATGGTGATGCAGCGCAGGTATGCGTTAATAGCCAGCATCTTATTTCTAACTTATCCCTTTCATAGTGAAGCAATCGTTTGGTTATTGGGCCGTGGATCGTCCTTAGCAGCTACGTTTGGAATTGCTGCATTATTAATATTCTTATCCGGCTGGAATGATAAAGCAAAATTCTTTGGAGTTTGCCTGTGTTATTTTACAGGCTTGATGGCATACGAGTCAATAATTATTTTACCCCTATTGATCTGTTTTTTATTAATAGAAAAAAAAGTTTCATCGCAAACTTATTTTAAGTGGGCTATTGCATTTGCAATTACCGGTATCATGCATATTCTTTTTCGCTACAACTTTTCAGGAGCACTATTTGGAAGTTATGGTGAAAAAATAATAAAAATTAACTGGTTAAACTATCCTGGAAATATTTCAAAAGTAATAAGCCGGTTAATAATTCCTCCAATAAAAAATTCATTTTTATTTTTAATGATATCGATTACTATAGTGTTAGCATCCAGTCTTATTATATTCTTTACCTTCTTCAGATTAAAAAAGCAAGTACCTCATAAGCATTTTGTATTGATACTCATTAGTATTATTGGTTGTGCGCTTATGGTGCCGTTCCTGTTAGCCGTTAGTACAAGAACATCAGAAAGTGACAGGTTACTTTATCTTCCATCATTATTCGTATGCTGTTTTATTTCTTTTTTAATATGCAGCTGGATTCAAACCAGATCAGCCAGGCAATTAGTTGTTGTTTTATTATGTATTTACAATATCATATTTCTTGAACTGAATAATTATTATTGGTTCAAAGCAGGCAGGGCTACTTTTTCCATTTTACAATCATTGAAGTCCGAATTGGGTTCTAATAAGATCTTTGTAGCCAATCTGCCTAATGAAGTAAATGGTGCATATATTTTCCGGGAAGGCTTTAAGGAAGCATTAATAATTAATAAGATTGATACTTCCAGAGTCTTAGTTATTAACAAGCTTTCAAAGGAACTGGTAACAAGTCCGGATGAAACATGGAAGCCTGTTTTTTATAAAACAAAAATTTTTATACCTCCATTCATTGAAATTAAAATAGGTCCGCAAGCTAATACAGGTCTTAAAGGTTCTGATACTATACATTATACATTACCTGCTAACAGTAAACTATATTACTGGGATCAACATAACTTTATTTTGCTTAAACAACATGCCAATTTTTTTTAACGCAGAGAGCAAAGAGTAAGCATCGCAGAGAACACAGAGACAATAACCTAATCTTTAGTTATATGGTGCTTATTGATTTCTCTGCGATTTGTACTCTGCGCTCTCTGCGTAAAAAAGAATTAGAGCATTTCCATACTCAGCTTTTTTTGAATCTAATGTTAACTTCGGGTGTTGCGGCTCACCAAATAACGGTTTATGTATTTACCGATTATATCAAATTCAATATTTACAGTATCACCGCTAATGATATTTTGAAGATTTGTATGTGTATACGTATAAGGGATCAGTGCTACGCTAAAATTATTATTGATAGCATTAAATACAGTTAAACTAATCCCGTTTATGGCAATAGAGCCTTTTTCAATCACTAACTCTATAAAGTTGTCCGGATATGAAAAGGTAAAGATCCAGCTGCCATTTGAATCGTTTTTTTCTATCAGGGTTGCAGTACAATCAACATGTCCCTGAACAATGTGGCCATCCAATCTTCCATTGATAGCCAGGCACCTTTCAATATTAACGGCATCACTTTGTTTCCAGGAACCAAGATCACTTTTATCCAGCGTTTCTTTTACTGCAGTAACCCGGTGGGTATCTGCCGTCACTTCTTCAACGGTCAGGCAAACACCGTTATGAGAAAGGCTTTGATCAACTTTCAGCTTGCTTGAAATGCCGGAACTGATCCAAAATGTTTTATTGGTTCCCTTTTGTTCTATGGAATTTACAATTCCCAATGCTTCAATTATACCGGTAAACATAAATTACGATTTTAGCTAAATTCGTAATTCCTTTTTACATGGTATATTTATTTAAGGCTGGAGTATAATTAAATATTTCTCTTATCTTTGCCAACCTATTTAATAAAACAAGTATTTATTATGTTGATTATAGATTCAAAAGATTGCGAAAATATAGATAAGGCCCTTAAAAAGTACAAGAAAAAATTTGAAAAGGCTAAAGTTTTGGTTCAATTAAGAGAGCGACAGGCTTTTATGAAGCCGTCGGTAAGGCGTAGGGGTGAAGTATTAAAAGCTGTATACAAACAGCAGGTAGCTGCAGGAAAATTCGAGGATTAATTTTTAGAAGATATGTTGATAGCTGCAAAGTTCTTTAGCTTTGTGGTTATTCTATTATATGCCCTACCAAACTGATATAAGTATCCGGCCCTTCCTGGATTCACTTAAATTTGAGAAGCGTTATTCAATTTATACCATCCGATCCTACCAGGATGACCTCATCCAGTTTTTTGATTATCTTCAGCAACAGTTTAGTCACACAGAAATTTCAGCTATCTCTTCTTCCTTTGTCAGAAGCTGGCTTGCTTCTTTAAAAGATTCGGGACTCAGCGCTAAAAGTATTAGTCGCAAGCTTTCTACATTGAAGTCATTTTTTAAATACCAGATGCGAATGGGTGTTGTGGAAACAACGCCTGTAGCCAACATTAACGCACCTAAAATTGCTAAAAGGCTTCCCTCTTATATCGAACAAAAAGAAATTAAAGTTTTATTAAACGATGTTGACTTTCCTGAAACATGGAATGGAAAAACAGATAAATTAATAGTTAATATATTCTATAACACAGGTATGCGTTTAAGTGAACTGGTAAATTTGAAAGAAAAGCATATTGATTGTTATAATAAAACAGTAAAGGTATTAGGCAAAGGAAACAAAGAAAGGATTATTCCCGTGAGCCCTGAATTAATAAAAAAAATACAAACTTACCGGGAAGATAAACTTAGAGAAATAACGAATGCTGACCAGCATTATTTATTTATAAATAAAATGGGGAGAAAACTTTATAGTAAATATGTTTACCTGGCTGTTAATAAATATTTAAAACAGGTTACAACTATCAATAAGAAAAGTCCGCATGTGCTGCGCCATACTTTTGCCACGCATTTAATGAATAATGGTGCAGATATGAATTCTGTAAAAGAACTTTTAGGTCATTCAAGCCTTGCTGCTACACAGGTATACACACACAATACTATAGAAAAGTTAAAAGATATTCATAAAAAGGCACACCCTAAATCTTGATCTAAGGGTAAACATATAAGTGTTTTAAGTTGATTTTGTGGGGTTAAATATATTTGGATAAACAATGGTGAAAGAGTAATTTCATTGTCGAATTACCCCTTGAAATTATGTTGAAAATATACTTGACTATTTATAAGCTCTTTTATTTATTGTTCACTTAAAATGCGATTGATATGAACGTTAACATTCAGACGGTGCACTTTGATGCAGACAACAAACTAGTAGATTATGTAAACAAAAAACTGGACAAGTTAAACACCTTTCATGATCGGATAATCAAGGTGGATGTTTACTTAAAATTAGACAACATTGTTCACACTATTAAGGACAAAATCGCAGAAATCCGAGTTCATGTACCCCGGCATGATTTTTTCGTCAAGGCAAGCAGCAAATCTTTTGAGGAATCATTTGATACCGCTTTAGAGTCGCTGGTAAATCAAATCAAACGAAAGAAAGACAGGCAAGCCGCTTAAATTACAAACTTATTTAAGACCTCCCAGGAGGTCTTTTTTTTTAAAGTACAGAGATATAAAGTTTCGGTACAAACAAGCTGATAATGTTTTACTAAAGTTGATCTTAGAAGAAAATTGCAAAACATAGATAAGCAATTAATAAATTTTAATCTTAAAAATTTAATAAATTGGCCATTTTAAGCGGAAGAGAAAAGTTTTATACAAAATTTTTGAATTTAAAGTTTTCGCATACCTTTGCCTTCCCAAAAAACACCCCTTTAAATTTGTGTTTGCGGAAAAGTTCTTTAATAGTTGATTAAGATTACGAATAGCAAATTAAAAAGGGAGTATGCTTTTAGCAATAAATGTTTTAGAGATTCATAATAACATACAACAGCGTAGTTTGCCAAAGTAGCTCAGTTGGTAGAGCAGCTGATTTGTAATCAGCAGGTCGGGGGTTCGACTCCCTTCTTTGGCTCAGTTCAAAGTAATAATTAGTATGATCATATTTGTTAATTAACACTTTATATTATTCGTAATTAGTACCGGGCAGGTTCCAGAGCGGCCAAATGGAGCGGACTGTAAATCCGCTGTCTTCGACTTCAGTGGTTCGAATCCACTCCTGCCCACTTGCATTGACTGAATTAATTATTTAATAGGACATACAACAATATGGTTCTTTGATTTGGATTTAAATGATAATTGCGGAAGTAGCTCAATTGGTAGAGCGATAGCCTTCCAAGCTATAGGTTGCGAGTTCGAGACTCGTCTTCCGCTCATTTGGTTTTTCAGTTGTAGTTATGGATCAATGCAATTAATAGAATGCTTTGATTCAAGAATTAAAACTGTGAACTCCTGAACTAATAAGCCGTTGTAGCTCAGGGGTAGAGCACTTCCTTGGTAAGGAAGAGGTCGTGAGTTCAATTCTCATCAACGGCTCAGATTGAAATTAACTCATGACAATGTGAATATTGCATTTTAAAGCTAAAGATTTTAAAGCCTGCTAAATAGGCTTTAAATAAATGTTTTGCAATATTGGTGAACTATTGCCAATATGATAAGCCAATAAATAAAATAAAAAAAGTAACAACTAAAAACAAATAAAATGGCAAAAGAGACTTTTAAGAGGGATAAACCTCACGTTAACGTTGGTACCATTGGTCACGTTGACCATGGCAAAACCACTTTGACAGCCGCTATAACCGATATTTTGTCAAAAAAAGGTTTAGCGGTAAAAAAGAATTATGATGAAATTGATGGAGCGCCTGAGGAAAAGGAAAGAGGTATTACCATCAATACAGCTCACGTTGAATATCAGACGTTAAATCGTCACTACGCACACGTTGACTGTCCTGGTCATGCTGACTATGTTAAAAATATGATTACTGGTGCAGCACAAATGGATGGGGCTATATTGGTTGTTGCTGCTACAGACGGTCCTATGCCACAAACACGTGAACATATTCTGTTAGCTCGTCAGGTAGGTGTACCACGTATGGTGGTTTTTATGAATAAAGTAGACCTGGTGGATGATCCTGAATTAATAGAACTGGTTGAAATGGAAATCCGTGAACTGCTTACCAAGAATGGTTTTGACGGTGATAACACTCCTGTAATTCAGGGTTCTGCAACTGGTGCATTAGCCGGTGATGCAAAATGGGTTAAAGCAATTGATGACTTAATGGATGCGGTTGATAGCTACATTCCGTTGCCTCCGCGCCCGGTTGATCTTCCATTCCTTATGTCTGTTGAAGATGTATTTTCTATTACAGGCCGCGGTACTGTTGCTACTGGTCGTATTGAAAGGGGTAGGATTAAAGTAAGTGAAGCCGTAGAAATTGTAGGTTTAATGGAAACACCTCTAAACTCTGTTGTAACAGGTGTGGAAATGTTCAAGAAGTTGTTAGATGAAGGTGAAGCCGGTGATAATGCAGGTTTATTGCTTCGTGGCATTGAAAAAAACCAGATCAGAAGAGGTATGGTTCTTTGCAAACCAGGATCTATTACTCCGCATACAGAATTCAAAGGTGAAGTTTATGTGTTAAGTAAGGATGAAGGTGGTCGTCACACACCATTTTTTAATAAATACCGTCCTCAGTTTTATTTCCGTACTACAGACGTTACAGGAGAGGTTGAATTACCGGCAGGAACAGAAATGGTTATGCCCGGTGACAACACTTCATTAACTGTTAAGCTGATTCAGCCAATCGCAATGGAAAAAGGTTTAAAATTTGCGATTCGTGAAGGTGGCCGTACAGTAGGGGCTGGTCAGGTTACAGAAATTCTGAAATAACATTGAATATAGTAGTACATTTAATTATTGCTATTAATAAAATAATAAAAAAGTGCCTGTATAAGATGCGGGCACTTTTTTAGCAACTGAAATAAAACTTGTACAAGAACTTAGTACTTCTAACTTCGTAATTTGACAATTTTTATACGGGCATAGTTCAATGGTAGAATAGAGGTCTCCAAAACCTTTGATCTGGGTTCGAATCCTAGTGCCCGTGCCAACTTAATTTATGAATAAAATAAGTGTATATTTCAGTGAATCGTACAAGGAGTTGATGGAGAAGGTAACATGGCCTACATGGTTACAGTTACAACAATCAACCGTTATTGTTTTGGTTTCCACTATTTTGATTACTGCAATTGTTTTTGTAATGGACCTTGCTACAAAAGGACTGCTTGATTTTATTTACAAGTTGTTTAAAAGTTAAATATGGAAGCAGTAAGTAAAGAAGATACTAAATGGTATGTGCTTAGGGTAGTGAGCGGCAAAGAACGTAAGGTGAAGGAATATCTTGACAAAGAAATTTCACGTAGTGGTTGGAGCGAAATTGTAAAGCAGGTTTTCTTACCTGTGGAAAAGGTATACAAAGTACAGAACGGCAAAAAAGTAATGCGTGAAAGGAATTATTATCCTGGCTATGTAATGATAGAAATATTAGAAGGTAAATTAGGAGATGATATCAGGGAAACTATCAAGAACACTTCTAATGTGATACATTTCCTTGGCAAAGAAAATCCCATTGCATTACGAAAGGCTGAAGTGAATAAGATGTTGGGTAAGATGGATGAAATGGCCGAAGCAGGTGGTGTTAGTATGATTGAACCATTTATTGTAGGAGAAACTATAAAAATCATAGAAGGTCCTTTCAACGATTTTAATGGGATTATTGAAGATGTAAATGATGAGAAGAAAAAGCTAAAAGTAACAGTAAAGATATTTGGAAGGTCAACTCCTGTGGAATTGAACTATATGCAGGTAGAGAAACTAAATTGATTTTATTCGTTAAGGTAATAAAATCAATTATGCAATGCCTAAATGATTTTTTGTTTTAAGGATCCTGGGCAATGTCGTTTATTAAGAACTATGAGGCATTTATAAAACCATGTTCCTTTGTGTCTTCCTACCTGTGTCTCTCCGTTACTAACTGCATTTCTTAATACTACAAAAAATCTGCATTAAATCTATCCTTAACTTAATCATATTGCAATAGTGGGCTGGAAATTAATTTATATATAAATACAAATATTGTATTAGTTTTGCCTCCCCAAAGAAAAGTTCTTATTATGAATTTGGGAGTTCTTCGGCTCTATTGAGTATACAGAAGGACGTTAAAACCAAAAAAAAGAAACATGGCAAAAGAAATTACAGGTTATGTGAAGCTGCAGGTCAAAGGTGGACAAGCCAATCCTGCACCACCGATCGGCCCTGCCCTTGGTTCAAAGGGTATCAATATTATGGAGTTCTGTAAGCAGTTTAATGCAAGAACCCAGGATAAAATCGCAAAAGTTCTCCCTGTATTAATTACTGTTTACTCCGACAAAAGTTTTGAGTTTATTATCAAAACTCCTCCGGCAGCAGTTCAACTGATGGATGCTGCGAAAATTCAAAGTGGTTCAAAAGAACCCAACCGTAATAAAGTTGGTAAGGTTTCCTGGATACAGGTAGAAGCAATAGCTAAGGATAAAATGGCTGATCTTAATTGTTTTACTGTAGATAGCGCCATGAAAATGGTTGCTGGCACTGCACGTAGTATGGGCTTAACCGTAGACGGTCAGGCACCCTGGGAAAAATAATATCTTATTACTTAAATTTTGAAGCAATGGCTATCAGTAAAAAAAGGAAAGAGGCAAACAAGAAAGTTGACTCTACAAAAATTTATACGTTAAAGGATGCATCTTCGCTGGTAAAAGAAATTACCACCTGTAAGTTTGATGCTTCCATCGATCTCCATATACGTTTAGGCGTTGATCCAAAAAAAGCCGATCAGGCTGTTCGTGGCACAGTTACCCTTCCGCACGGAACTGGAAAAACTAAAAGAGTTTTGGTGCTTTGTCCTGTAGAAAAGGAAGCTGAGGCTAAGGCAGTTGGTGCTGACTATGTAGGCCTGGATGAATTTATACAAAAAATTGAAGGGGGCTGGACAGATGTAGATGTTATTATTGCCACTCCATCAGTAATGCCTAAGATTGGTAGACTGGGTAAAATATTAGGTCCGCGCAACCTGATGCCAAATCCGAAAACAGGTACAGTAACAAATGATATAGCCGGTGCTGTTAATGAAGTTAAAGGTGGCAAGATAGCTTTCAAAGTTGACAAGGCTGGTATCATTCATGCTTCTATCGGGCGGGTAAGTTTTGGAATCGATAAAATTTCTGAAAACGGACAGGAATTCATTAATGCTATCATTAAATTAAAACCATCTTCTGCAAAAGGAACTTACCTGCGCGCTGTAAGTATGGCAAGCACAATGAGCCCTGGAATTACTATTGATACCAAAACATTTGTTCACTAAAATACCAGGTTTGTATGATTGCGAACCTAATATCTAATAACAGGTTATTTGTTAATAATAAATAACGGCAACAAAAGCATCATGACAAAAGATCAAAAAAATGAAGTTATTGAACTACTGAAAGGTAAGTTCTCTCAATATAATAACTTTTATATCACAGATACCGAAAATTTATCGGTTGAATCTGTGAACACCTTGCGTGGCCAATGCTTTGATAAGCAGGTAGAGATGAGGGTAGCTAAAAATACGCTGATTAAAAAAGCATTAGAAAGTATTGATAGTGAGAAATACAGCGGGGTATATGAATCACTTCATAAAGTAACTGCTTTACTTTTTAGCGAAAACCCTAAGGAACCTGCAATGATCATCAGTTCATTCAGAAAAACAAGCAATGGTGAAAAACCTTTTTTAAAAGCAGCTTTTATTAATGGAGATGTTTATGTTGGAGATGAACAATTAATTGCACTTACGAAAATTAAATCGAAGAATGAGCTGATTGGGGAAGTTATCGGATTATTGCAATCACCTGCTAAAAGGGTTATTGCAGCTTTGTTACAAAATGCCGAAAAGAAAAATGAAACAGTAGAAGCTTCAGCAGAATAACTTTGAACCGGAAATTATAAACTAAATTATACCCAAGCCTGAGGGTTAACAAAGGCAAATTTTTTTAAACACTCCGCCGGAGCTAATGCCAATGGCAGCAATGAAGGCGGGAAAAATTGTAAATTATGGCAGACGTAAAAACACTTGCAGAACAATTGGTTAGCCTTACTGTAAAAGAAGTACAGGAATTAGCCAACTTTTTAAAATCTGAATATGGCATTGAACCAGCTGCTGCTGCTGCAGTTGCAACAGGAGGTGGCGAAGGTGCTGGTGCTCCCGTTGTTGAAGAAAAAACTGCTTTCAACGTTATATTGAAAGCTCCGGGTGCTTCTAAACTAAATGTAGTTAAGATTGTAAAAGATCTTACTGGTCTAGGTTTGAAAGAAGCTAAGGAATTAGTTGATGGCGCTCCTAAAGCAATTAAGGAAGGCGTAAGTAAAGCAGAAGCTGAGGAGCTAAAAACTAAGCTTACCGATGCTGGTGCAGATGTGGAGATTCAATAATTAAGTTGATAATAAAAAAAACCTGGTATTTTAATACCAGGTTTTTTTATGCACTTACTTTTGTAAAGCAGTGTTTAAGTATGCTATACTGTAATTTTTATAATCTTAAGTATAAGTATAAGAGCTTACTTTAATAGCTAAAGTTTTAACGGTATGTCTTTGAATATGTTTAATTTACATAGTAGCTTATAATTTTTTATTAAATTTCTTTTTACTAAGCTTAACCTGCCATTCATTGAGTAATTTAATAACTTAATATTCCTGGATGAAAAAATTTTTGATAGTTATTATTGTCATATTAGCCATAACTGGAGGCGTCTACTATTATTTACATCAAAACAAATTAAAGGATTTCGAACCTGATATTAAAGAAAGGTTGAATAAACTAGTAATGGATGCTTCGAACGGATTATATCATCTTGAAATTGAAAAATTAGAAACAGATGTTGTTACTTCGAAAATCGTTCTTGTAAATGCTCATTTAAGGCCTGATACATTAGTCTATGCTCAATTAGAACAGGCGAAGATGGCGCCTGATGATATTTTTGATATTACAATTAGCCAATTGTCTATAGATGACATTGTTCCATCTGAATTTTTAATTAATAAGGCAATCAATCTTCGTCGTCTTTTTATCAATCAACCTGTTATTTCCGTAAAGCACAAAAAACAACCATATAATGTATCAGAAGATGATTCTTCAAAAACGATTTTTGAAAAAATAAAAAAAGATATTTCAAAAATTCAGGTAGATACTATTATTCTAAATAATATAGATTTTATATATAATAACACAAGCCTTCATAAAGTAACAAGATTATCAAACGTTAAACTGTTCTTCACAGATATTCTGCTGGATTCTCTCTCTCAATTTGATAAACAACGGTTCTTATTTGCAAAGAATTGCCTGATTAGTCTTAAAGATTATACTATTAATTCAGCGGATAGCCTTTACCGTTTCAAGGTAGGAGAGGTTGAGATTCAGACCATAAACCAGGCAATGCAATTAAAAAAGCTGCAATTTCTGCCGCGGGTTCCGGTACAAACATTTTACAAGAAGATTAAGCACCAGCAAGACAGGTTTGAAGTAACAACAGAACAAATTAGTTTTAACAAAGTGGACTGGTGGTCAATACTTGAAGAAGAATCATTTTTTGTCAAGAAAGTATCCATGCGTAACGGGGCTATTAAAATTTTCAATGATAAATCTCAACCCGTTGACACCAGATCTAAAATGAACAAATATCCTCATCAGGTATTAATGAAACTTCCATTCACATTGAAGCTGGACACATTAACCGTTAATAATCTAGACTTTTCTTACACTGAATTAAATCCCAAATCTGGTGAAAAAGGAACGGTGTACTTTGATAATATACAGGCGATGATCACCAATATTACCAATGATAAGGAACAAATCAATACTGATCATTTTATGAAGATAAAAGCTAAGGCTGTTTTTATGAAAAAATCACCTGTAACGGTAGGTTTTATTTTTGATCTGGCTAAATATAAAAATGGCAATTTCAATGTAACTGCTTCATTAGGCGCTTTACAGGCCGAAGCACTTAATCCTATTACAGTGCCTCTTGGAATGTTGAAGGTTAATACGGTAAATATTAAAAGCCTGGATGTTAATATGAAAGGAGATAATTACCAGGGAACAGGAATAGTGAAAATGATTTATGATGATTTAAATATTACTGCATTAAAATCTACTGGCGACACCCTAAAAAAACGTGGACTATTAAGCTTTATAGCCAACACTTTTGTTATTAAAAAAGAAAATCCGTTTAAAGATAAACCCGTGCGCGTTGAAACGGCTTCATATCCACGTAATACGCAAAAATCTTTTTTTAACCTGATATGGAAAACGATCTTTACTGGCGCCGGTAAAACAGTAGGGTATAAAGTCAAAAAATAATTTTTGAAATCATTATATTTTATTGTAAAAAATAACTTTTCAGTTTCTGCTATCTTTCAGTAGCTTTGCACTCCCTTATTATGAGCTAGTTAACTAAAAAACAATATACCTATAGCCGTAAAGTGTATAATTGTTTATGTTTCAATGGGTTGGTTAATAGTTGATTCGAATAACTTAAAACCGGTTTATAACATATATGTCTTCAACAAAATTGCAAAACAGGATCAGTTTCGGTAAAATTAAAAATTTAGCAGAAACTCCTGATCTACTCGAAGTACAAATACAGTCTTTTAAAGAATTTTTCCAGTTAGAAACAACTCCTGATAAACGCAATATCGAAGGGTTGTTCAGGGTGTTTAAGGAGAATTTTCCTATCACCGACACACGTAATATCTTCATGCTGGAATTCCTTGATTATTTTATTGATCCTCCACGTTACACTATTGAAGAATGTATGGAGCGCGGCTTAACTTATGCTGTTCCTCTGAAAGCTAAGCTTCGGTTAAGCTGTAATGATGAGGAACATGTGGATTTTCAAACAATTATCCAGGATGTGTTTTTAGGTAACATACCTTATATGACGCCTCGTGGAACTTTTGTTATCAATGGTGCGGAAAGGGTGGTAGTATCTCAGCTACACCGTTCTCCGGGAGTATTCTTTGGCCAGTCTATCCATCCAAACGGAACTAAGATATATTCTGCAAGGGTTATTCCTTTTAAGGGCGCCTGGATGGAATTTGCAACAGACATTAATAATGTGATGTTTGCTTATATTGATCGTAAGAAAAAATTTCCTGTAACTACTTTGCTTCGTTCTATCGGCTTTGAAACCGATAAAGACATTCTTGAGTTGTTTGGAATGGCTCATGAAGTAAAATCAGAAAAAAAAGCGCTTGAAAAGTACCTTGGAAAGAAACTCGCCGCCCGTGTTTTAAGAACCTGGGTAGAAGATTTCGTTGATGAAGATACCGGAGAAGTGGTATCTATTGAGCGTAATGAAGTGGTGCTGGAACGCGATACTGTTCTGGACGAAGAAGCGATCGATATGATCACTGAAATGGATGCAAAGAGCGTCTTCATTCAGAAGGAAGAAATGAGCGGTGATTACTCTATCATCTACAATACCTTAAATAAAGATACTTCCAACTCAGAGCTTGAAGCGGTTCAGCATATTTATCGCCAGCTTCGTGGTGCAGATGCGCCTGATGATGAAACGGCAAGAGGAATTATTGATAAATTATTTTTTAGTGACAAACGTTATGATTTAGGAGAAGTTGGCCGTTATAAAATTAACCGCAAGCTTAACTTGAACTATCCGCTTGATCATAAGGTTTTAACCAAGGAAGATATTATCGCTATTATTAAATACCTGGTATTATTAACCAATGGTAAATCAGAAATTGATGATATTGATCACCTGAGTAACCGTAGGGTACGTACAGTAGGTGAACAATTGTATGCCCAGTTTGGTGTTGGCCTGGCTCGTATGGCCAGGACGATCCGTGAACGTATGAATGTGCGCGATAATGAAGTGTTTACTCCTGTTGACCTGATCAATGCAAGAACATTATCCTCAGTAATAAATTCTTTCTTTGGTACTTCCCAGTTATCCCAGTTTCTTGATCAGACCAATCCATTATCTGAGATCACGCACAAACGCCGTATCTCAGCTCTTGGACCCGGTGGATTAAGCCGTGAAAGAGCTGGATTTGAAGTTCGTGACGTACACTACTCGCACTATGGTCGTTTATGTACCATCGAAACTCCTGAAGGACCAAACATTGGTTTGATATCTACTTTGTGTGTGCATGCAAAGATCAATGAGATGGGTTTCATTGAAACTCCCTACCGTAAGGTGATTGAAGGTAAAGTTGATATGAAAAAATTAACGTACCTCAGTGCTGAAGAAGAAGATACAGCAAAGATTGCACAGGCTAACTCAACATTGGATGATAAAGGGCATTTTTTAGAAGATAAGATTGTTTCGCGTCAAACCGGTGATTTCCCGATTCTTGAAAAAGCAGAAGTGGAATATATGGATGTGGCTCCAAACCAGATTGTTGGTTTGAGTGCTTCGCTGATTCCTTTCCTGGAACATGATGATGCCAACCGTGCCCTGATGGGATCAAACATGCAACGTCAGGCCGTGCCATTAATTCGCCCCGAATCTCCGATCGTTGGTACAGGACTGGAAGGAAAAGCGGCGCGTGATGCAAGAATCCAGATCCATTCTGAAGGTGACGGTGTGATAGAGTTTGTTGATGCCAACGAAATTCATGTTCGTTATACAAGAAATGAAACACAGAAGCTGGTGAGCTTTGAAGATGATCTTATAGTTTACAGGCTTACTAAGTTTATAAAGACAAACCAGGAAACTTCTATCAACCTGAAACCTGCCGTTAAAAAAGGACAGCGCGTTAAGGAAGGTGATTTTTTAACTGAAGGTTATGCAGTTCAGAATGGTGAGCTGGCATTAGGCAGGAACCTGAAAGTGGCCTTCATGCCATGGAAGGGTTATAATTTTGAAGATGCTATTGTGATAAGTGAAAAAGTAGTAAGAGAAGATTTATTTACTTCTATACATATTTCAGAATATGAGCTGGAGGTACGTGACACTAAATTGGGTGAAGAAGAATTAACTCCTGACATCCCCAATGTTTCTGAAGAAGCTACTAAGGATCTTGATGAAAATGGTATTATCCGCATTGGTGCTCATATTAAAGAAGGTGATATCCTGATTGGAAAGATTACCCCTAAGGGTGAAAGTGATCCGACTCCGGAAGAGAAATTGTTGAGAGCGATCTTTGGTGATAAAGCCGGTGATGCAAAAGATGCTTCTTTGAAAGCCCCTAATGGTGTTGAAGGTGTAGTGATTGATAAGAAATTGTTTCAGAGAGCCAAGAAAGATAAGAACGGAAAGGTTCGTGAAAAAGCAGCTATTGAAAAATTAGAGAAAGTTCATGAAAAGAATGAGCAGGATCTGATTGATTTGTTACTTAGTAAACTACAGGTTCTTTTAAAGGATCATAATTCTGCCGGAGTTAATAATAATTTTGGAGAAGTATTGATCGGTAAAGGTGCTAAGTTCACTCAGAAGAATCTAACTGGTATCGATTATCTGAATGTTAATCCGTTAGGATGGACAGGCGACCCTAAAACTGATGATCCGATTAATACTTTGTTACACAACTACAGCATTAAGTACAATGAAGAATTAGGTCGTTACAAAAGGGAAAAGTTTAATATTTCTATAGGCGATGAATTACCGGCGGGTGTATTGAAATTAGCCAAAGTATACCTTGCTGTAAAACGTAAGTTGAAAGTAGGAGATAAGATGGCTGGTCGCCACGGCAATAAGGGTATTGTTGCCAAAATTGTTCGTGCAGAAGATATGCCTTTCCTTGAAGACGGAACTCCGGTTGATATCGTGTTGAATCCGTTGGGTGTGCCTTCACGTATGAACCTGGGCCAGATCTACGAAACAGTACTTGGCTGGGCAGGTGAAAAACTTGGATTAAAATTCGCTACTCCTATCTTTGATGGTGCAAGTGTTGAAGAAATAGCTGATCATATTTCCCAGGCTGGGTTACCAAGTTTCGGTCATACATACTTGTATGATGGAGAAACAGGTGACCGCTTTGACCAGAAGGCAACAGTGGGTATTATTTATATTATCAAGCTTCACCACATGGTGGATGATAAGATGCACGCCCGTTCAATCGGACCTTATAGTCTGATTACACAGCAGCCTCTTGGTGGTAAAGCTCAGTTTGGTGGACAACGTTTTGGTGAAATGGAAGTTTGGGCATTGGAAGCTTATGGTGCCTCAAACATTCTTCAGGAGTTGCTGACATTGAAATCAGATGATATTATAGGCCGTGCAAAAACCTATGAAGCTATTGTGAAAGGTGATAATATTCCAAGAGCTGGTATTCCTGAATCTTTTAATGTACTGGTTCATGAGTTAAGGGGATTGGGATTGGATTTGAAGTTTGATTAATTAATTTTAATAATAGAAAAAGCCATTCACGAAAGTGAATGGCTTTTTTTTAAGTTTTTTTAAACACAGAGTTCACGAAGGGAGGAAACACAAAGATCACAGAGGCCCATTGTGATCTCCTTTGTGTTAAAAAATTTCATGCTTTCATTAGCAAATAATTCTTAAGTGTATCATAATCAGGATCCATTTTGATGCTTGTTTTTTCTTTTCCCAGCAATGCCTGAACTGCCGAAGGTATGAGAACCTTCTTATTAATGATCGGTTCAACCACATCATAAAATTTTACAGGGTGCGCCGTTTCCAGGAAGATGCCTTTATCGGATGGATGATTTATCAGGTATTGTTTTAAACCAGCATAAGCAACAGCACCATGAGGATCTAACAGGTATCCATTACTGTTATATACTTCTATTAATGTTTCAGTGGTCGTACCATCTGAAATGCTATAACTGGTTAGTACATCCTGTAGCACTGTAAATTCCTTATTAAATAATTCAAGAATGCGTACAAAGTTGCTTGGATTACCCACATCCATTGCATTAGACAAAGTGGCAACCGCTTTTTTTGGAATATAATCGCCTGTTTTCATAAATTCAGGAAATATCTTATTAGCATTACATGCTGCTATAAAATGACTAACGGGTAAGCCTGAACGATGTGCCAATAACCCCGCGCAGATGTTACCAAAATTTCCACTGGGCACACTGAAGACCGGTGGATTGAATTTGTCCTGCCACTGCTGGTATGCAAAAAAATAATAAAATTGCTGTGGTAACCACCGGGCTACATTTATCGAATTGGCAGAAGTAAGAAACAACTGCGCATTCAATCCGGTATCAGCAAAAGCTTTTTTAACGAGCGCCTGGCAATCATCAAAGTTCCCGTTTATTTCCAGGGCTGCAATGTTTTTGCCGTAGGTTGTTAGTTGTAATTCCTGCACACTGCTTACTTTGCCTGTCGGATAAAGGATAACAACATCAATTCCTTCCACATCAAAAAAGCCGCTTGCAACCGCGCCACCCGTATCGCCTGAAGTGGCCACAAGCACAGTTATTTTCTTGTTTTCATTCTTCACAAAATAGCTAAGACACCTGCTCATAAATCTTGCGCCTACATCTTTAAAAGCCAGGGTAGGACCGTGATACAATTCCAAAGAAAAAATATTATCATCAACCTTAACCAATGGAAAATCAAAATAAATGGTCTCTTTTATAATACGTTTTAATTCATTTTCCGGAATAGTATCACCTACATAAGGTTGAATAACATGATAAGCAATTTCTTCCTTTGAATAGCTTGTGATGTTTTTAAAAAAATATTCCGGTAATGAAGGGATTTTTTCCGGGAAGTATAATCCTTTATCAGGCGCCTGGCCTTTGAGGGTTGCTTCTTTAAAATCCGCTTTGGGAGAATGATTATTAGTACTGAAATATTTCATCATATTAGTTTAACTGCAGAAACACTTTTATTGCTTTCACGCAGGGATAAATAATAGCGAGTGGATTACGAATGAAGGAACAGTAAAGTGTACTGACAATCTATATATAAAATATTTCTTCCTTATCATCAATACCCATGCCTGGGTTGTGCTCCACAATCCTCACACCGTTTTTATTAATAGTAGTAACATGAGTATTGTAGGCAATTCCTATCTTATTAAAAATAATTTTCATTACGTTCTCAACTTCATAAGCGGTAGCTTCTTCTTTGCTAAGCATAAATATAGAAGGACCGGAGCCGGCGATTCCACCGCCCATTGCACCGGCTTCTTTGCTCATGAGTTTTACCTCATCAAAACCCGGGATCAGAATACTGCGAACCGGTTCAATGATTACATCTTCCATTGAACGGCTAATAAGCTCATAATCATTTTTGAGGAGGCCTGTTACAAGCCCGGCAATATTTCCCCATTGCCTGATAGCGTCTTTAAGAAGCACTTCTTTACGCAGGATCTGACGGGCATCGGAGGTTTTAACTTCAATTTGCGGATGTACAACGGTTACATACATCAGGGGAGAAGATAGTGGAATAATGTCCAATGGAAATATCGACCGGATAAGCGTTACACCCCCATAAATGCATGGTGATATATTATCCGCGTGTTTTACTCCTGAAGCCACTTTCTCCCCGGCCATAGCAAACCTTACAAGGTCTTCTTTAGAAAAAGTGTTTCCCAGTAAATGATTGACTGCTATAACAATACCGGCTGCACTTGCTGCGCTGGAACCTAAGCCACTGCCAGGCTTTATTCTTTTATCAATTGTAATATCAAAGCCTGCCTGTTGAGGAAGCTCCTGCATCAGTGCCAGCAAAGCGGCTCCTGCAACATTTTGTTCAGGTATTGTAGGCAGGTTATATTCGTCTGTATGTTGAATGCGGATGCCTGGAGTGTTACTATACTGAACATGCATTATATCTTCCGGACTGTTAAGTGACAACCCCAGGATATCAAATCCGCAAACCAGGTTCGCAATGCTTGCAGGACTAGCTACAGTAATATGCGACCCTTCAATTGTTGTTATCTGGTGCTCCTGTTTCATAATAAATATCTTTATACCGGACCTATGAGTTTTATGTTAACTATGAATGGCGCATTGCTATCAGCTATCAGGAAGAAACTAATCACACATTGATCTGCTGACTGCTGATAACTGACTGCCATAGCAATTAACCTGCTGCTCGGATAATATCCGCGAAAACACCTGAGGCAGTAACTTCTGCACCGGCGCCAGCTCCTTTTACTACCAGGGGTTGTTGAACATACCGGTTTGTATAAAACAACACTACATTGTCTTTACCATACAAGTGATAAAAATCGTGGTTTGGATCTATATGCTGCAAACCAACATCAGCTTTGCCGTTTTCATATTTTGCAACAAATTTCAGTTTCTTCCCTGCTTGCGAAGCTTCCATGTATAGCTTCTTAAAATGTTCTTCTTCTTTGGCCATCTCTTCATAAAAATTTTCTACATCGCCTTCCATACAGGAAACCGGCATGAATGAGTTGTTTAATATTTCTTCCATTTCCATTTTTTCTCCGGATTCCCTTGCCAGTATCATAATCTTGCGCATCACATCAGTACCGCTCAGATCAAGGCGGGGATCGGGTTCCGTATATCCTTCCTTCTGGGCCTGCCTCACCACTTCGGCAAAAGGCCGTTCACCATTATAATGATTAAAAACAAAATTAAGTGTGCCACTTAATACTGCTTCAATTCTATTTACCTGATCACCACTTCTTAAAAGATCATTTAACGTTCCGATAACCGGTAAGCCTGCACCAACATTTGTTTCGAAGAGAAACAGCGCATTGAATTCCCTTGCAAGGTCTTTTAATTTCCGGTAATATTCATAAGGAGAAGAGCAGGCGACCTTATTACATGCTACCACTGAAATGCTTTTTTGAAGTAAGTTGCTGTAGCACATAGCTACTTTATCATCTGCTGTTATATCAGCAAATACTGAGTTACGAAGGTTCTTGGCACGAATTATATTTATATACTGTTCAAGGTTCATACCATCACCCTTTTCCAATGCTTCCCGCCAGTTTTTGAGATCTATTCCTTCATCGTTAAAAAACATATTTTTGCTGTTTGCAATTCCTACAACCTTGATCTGTAAACGCAGATGTTCCTGAAGGTATTGCTGCTGTTGTTCGATCTGGGCTATTAACTTGCTTCCAACATTGCCAACACCTGTAATGAACAGGTTCATTTGTTTGTAAGTGGTTTCAAAAAATTCCTCGTGCAAAACATTGATCGCTTTTTTTACATCGTTTATTGATACTACCGCAGAGATATTTCTTTCTGAAGATCCCTGTGCTATGGCTCTTACATTCACACCATTTCTACCGATCGCACCAAACATTTTTCCACTGATACCGGGATGACTTTTCATATTATCACCTACCAGCGCAATAATGGCTAAATCGTTTTCAATGATAAGAGGTTCAACTTTACCGGATTTGATTTCAAAACTAAAAGCTCCATCTATCGCTTCTTTAGCTTTTGCAGCAGTGTTTTGCTGAACACCCACACAAATAGAGTGTTCGGATGAACCTTGTGTGATTAAAATAACATTAATCCGGTTACTTGCTAAAACTTCAAACAAACGCTTTGAAAACCCGGGAATACCTACCATGCCACTGCCCTCAAGGCTTAACAGCGCTATACTGTCGATGCTTGTTATTCCACGGATGCTGCCTTCATGCCGCAGTGCCTCACTTTCAATGATGGTTCCGGAATCTTTTGGTGAGAAAGTATTTTTTATCCAGACAGGAATATCTTTGCTTAACAGAGGTTGAATCGTTGGAGGATAAATAACTTTTGCACCAAAATGAGAAAGCTCCATGGCTTCCTGGTAAGAAATATACCGGATGATGCGGGTATTGGCAACAAGCCTGGGGTCGGCTGTCATCATTCCGGATACATCAGTCCAAATTTCTACTACAGATGCGTTAGCACCCGCACCTAGAATAGCCGCGGTAAAATCTGAGCCACCTCTTCCTAAGGTAGTTGTAGCGCCGCGTGCATCGGATGCAATAAAACCAGGAATTACAAACAAAGTATCGGGAGCTGTTGAAAAATAATTTTCAATATTTTTATTGGTATTGTCAAAATCAACTGTAGCATGTGTAAAATCTGAATCGGTAATAATAAGTTCCCTTGAATCTTTCCACACATTTTCTATGCCCTCTGATTTCAGTTTGGAAGAAAGGATCTGAGAAGAAATATGTTCGCCATAACTAACGATTCTGTCTTTAGTTCTGTCTGATAATTCACCCAGTAAAAAGACTCCGTTACAAATATCTTCTAGTTCATTACAACGTTTTTTTACCCAGCTTAAGATGCTGCTTTGCTGAGAAACAGGAATCAGTAGTTTAACTGTTTCCAGATGCCGTTGTTCTATTTCCTGTAATTTGGTTTTGTAAAATTCATCCGTTATAGAGGCAAGCGTTCCACATTGAATTAACATATCGGTAATACCACCCATTGCTGAAACCACTATCACTACTTTATCATTGCTAATGGTTTCTTTTATTATGGAAACCACAAGATTAATATTATCAGCAGTGGCAACGGAGCTGCCCCCAAATTTTAAAACCCTCATATTTATGAATTAATTAATTGAATGATTATTTATGTAGTGCAGAAGTTTTTCTTTAAGCTGGCAATAAGCCCATTAGATAATATAGCAAGATACAACCCTTAGCGGGTTGTAATGGTAATAATGCGTGTAGCAGATAATGCTATAATAATGGATGGAGCGATATAATAATAATTTGGTAACACTATTAAAACGATTTCGAAGGTAGGTAAATTGAGTTAAACGTTAAAACGAATTGAAAAATTTGCACTATTTTCAATCCCCGGAACATCATTGCTGCTTGCTGTAAGTTTAGCTATGAGCAGTCAGCTATCAGCTATCAGGAGATCAATTCGTAATGCGTTTCCTCCTGATAGCTGACAGCTCATAGCAAATGGCTCAATTGTAGTAATTTAACATTAATATTATATGTCTAATCAGTCTTCAGATGGTTTGCAGCACTTTAAAGATTACGTTGGCCTTAAATTTCAGTTGTACAACAGCTTCTTTAACTCGCTTCCTTTTCACCGAATAGAAAGGACGGGAATCCTGCTTTCCCTTCTTTTAACCTATTGTGAAGATGGATATAAAAAAAGGCAAAGCCCGGTACAAATAATTGATGATTTTTTTAAAAAGCATACATCCTACATACAGGAAAGGGAGAAGGTTGATGTATTGTTTCGCTTTATTCAGTATGTAGAAAGGCAGGTAGTGTTGTTTGATGCGCTTGAAGACGCGGCATTTAAAGAGGTAAATGATGTGCAGGGACTCGGAAGTTTAAAACAACTGGAATCAGAAGTCATCAACAATAACAAACAAAATCAATTAGCAGAAAAACTGCAGGACTTTGCTATACGGCTGGTACTCACTGCACATCCTACTCAGTTTTATCCCGGCTCGGTATTAGGGATTATAAATGATCTTTCTAAAGCTGTAACTGATAATAATGCAAGCCAGATAAATATGTACCTGCAGCAATTGGGTAAAACCGCTTTCCTGCAAAAGCAAAAGCCAACGCCATTTGATGAAGCGATCAGTTTGATCTGGTACCTGGAAAATGTTTTTTATGATGCGGCAGGGCATATTATTTCATTTTTTAAGAACGAGTTTCCTGATACAGTACCGGATAATAATCCCATCATCACCATGGGTTTTTGGCCAGGTGGAGACCGCGATGGAAATCCAAATGTAAGGGTGGATACTACTTTAAAAGTTGCTGACGCGCTTCGTGATGCAATCATCAAATGTTATTATTCAGATGTACGCCAGTTAAAACGGCGGCTTACTTTTAAAGGTGTGGACACGATTTTGATTGAACTGGAAACAAGATTGTTTAATAATATATTTGTACCGGACCAGCATACTGAACTTACCAAGCAGTATATTATCGATTCCCTACTTGAAATAAGGAACATCCTTATTTACAAGCACAATGGTTTATTCCTGCACCTGGTAGATGATCTGATCAACAAGGTACATGTATTCGGATTGCATTTTGCCTCACTTGATATACGTCAGGAAAGCTCCGTTCATAATAAGGTGTTGGAAGCAATTGCTAAAAATGAACAACTGTTGCCAGATGGCTATGCTAGCTTAACAATAGTAGAAAAAGAAAACTTATTGATTGATGTTACCGGAAACGTAGATAGTACTTTATATGAGGAAGGTATCATAAGGGATACATTGGAAAGTATGAAAGCAGTTAAAGACATCCAGCGAAATAATGGAGAGATGGGTTGCAGCAGGTACATAATCAGTCAATGTAATAGCGCTTTGAATGTACTGGAGGTATATGCTTTGTTTTTGTTCAGTGGCTGGAACAGGGAAGAACTCAATATTGATATAGTTCCATTATTTGAAACAGTGGAAGACCTAATGCAGGCGGAAGGAATAATGAAATCTTTGTATGAGAATAAAGGATATTATGATCACCTCATTCGAAGAAGCAAGAGGCAAACTATTATGGTAGGATTCTCCGATGGAACCAAAGATGGCGGGTATCTTATGGCTAACTGGAGTATTTACAAGGCAAAGGAAAAATTAACGAAGGTTTCAGAATCATACGGTATCGATGTTGTGTTCTTTGATGGACGTGGAGGTCCTCCCGCCAGGGGTGGAGGAAAAACGCATAAATTTTATGCCTCTATGGGTAAAAATATTTCTAATAAGGAAATACAGTTAACCATACAGGGACAAACAGTAAGTTCAAATTTTGGCACTATTGATTCTGCCCAGTATAATATAGAACAATTACTGAATGCCGGTATCTCCAACGATCTTTTCTCAACACGATATGTTACTTTACAAGCAAACGAAGAAAGTTTGATACAGAGCCTGGCAGAAGAAAGTTTCAAGGCATATAGCGCTTTAAAGAATCATCCTGATTTTATGGAATACCTGATGCATGTGAGTCCTTTGAATTTTTACAGTGAAACAAATATTGGTAGCCGGCCGGCTAAGCGTGGTGGTACTTCTAAGATGACCTTAAAAGATCTCAGGGCCATTCCTTTTGTAGGAGCATGGAGCCAGCTAAAACAAAACGTTACGGGTTATTATGGTGTAGGTATGGCTTTGCAGGAATTAGAAAAAAAAGGTGAGTTGAATGAGGTAAAAGAATTGTATAAAAATTCCTTGTTTTTTAAAACGCTTATAGATAACTGTGAGATGGCAATGAAAAAATGTTTTTTCCCTCTTACAGAATTTTTGTCTGACCATCCAAAATACGGTGAGATATGGAATATGATCTTTAGTGAATATGAACTTACTCAAAAGTATATATTCATGCTTTCGGGCAAAACCGAATTGATGGCAGATTATCCGGTTGAGCAATTGTCTGTGCAGATGCGTGAACGCATCGTGTTACCATTAACAACTATTCAGCAATTTGCTATTGCCCGTATAAGGGAAATGGAAGAGCACCTGGTTAATAATCCAATGAAAGAAACATATGAAAAATTAGTGATTCGCTGTTCTTTCGGTATTATTAATGCGGGAAGAAATTCAGCATAAAAAATATCATTTAAAGCTGCATCTATAACAGATTTAAATGATACTGTACATCATTCAACAAATTAAAATGAGTAAATAGCCGCTATTAAGAAATTGCCGGCTGATGAAGTAGCATTGCCATTGCTTTTAGTAAAAATATTTTTGCTTGCATTGTCTAAACGAAATTCAGGTATTAGAATAAATGAACTTACTTTGAAATTTGCAGACAACGTGGTTGCAAATACTGATCCTCCACCTGGTACACCACTGAATACTTTTAGTCCGGATTTATCGGAAAAATATTCACCTCTTAAGGTTAGGCCAAAAGAACTGGATGGGTCAAGGTTAAGATATAAGGCAGAGCCCCACCAACTTTTAGCATCATTAAATCTTACTCCGGATCGTAGTTTGGTGCTATTAACAGTACCATTATAACCAATACTGAATTTGCTGTTCAGCTTAGCAGTTATTACAGCATCAAATTGATTTATTTTTGAAGTATCTGGTGCTTGTCCGCCTACATAATTCAGGTAAAGTTTAAAATTATCACTGGCTGCAATACTATACTGGGCAAGAAAGAATTTTTTATTTATAACACCATCAGGCACATATTTATAATCAGTAGGATTAGCTATTCCCAGCATAAAACCGCTTTTCCCTTTTGTAAAATCCACTTTAAAACCTGTATGTGTAAAAGGGCCGTTGGTAAACATATAAGACATACTATAATTACGATTGGCGTAAGCATCCACCAATTCATAACCTACATGAGTAGCCCAGGTGCCAGCTGTAAACTTAACCCAGGGAGCAGGTGCATAGCTGATATAAAGTTGTTTAATAGCACTAAAAATAATATCGCGGCCGCTGCCGTTATCATCAGTATAACTGAATTCGCGTGCTCTTTTACCAAAGCCTAAATCTGCCACCATATCCAACTTGCTTGTTTTATGTTCCAGTTTAACGGTGGCCATCCCTAATTCAAAGCTGTTATGTGAGTTGGTGAAACTTGTGCGGTTATTACTACTGTTCTTGGAAAAATCATACTTGTAATAAAGATCTGCCGAACCTGTAACTGATAGAGCAGGGACTGGAGGAGTAGAATCAGTTTGCGCATTTGCAAGTAAAGCACACATTAATGATGTAGTGCACGCAAAAATTTTTTTAAGCATCTAAATAATTGTTTTTGGATTATGAATAGATCAAGTAAGATGTTATTTTATTGATCGATTTACATTATGGTAGTAAAGAAGTGAGATTATGTATATTATAAGTGGACGTATTTGTTGTAAGCAATCAGCTTTCAGAATATTACAGGTATTAATTTCCTTACTGATAGTTATTGAATGCACGGTTTACATAATATTAAGTATTAATTCTATTACTGAGTATTGCTCAAAAAAATAGGGGAGCCGTTAAAAGTTCCCCTACTATTTTTAAAAATTGATAATTAAGTATTTGGTATCATATGTTCTTCCACTCCATTTTTATTATTTACCAGCAATGTGCCCTGTGAGTAATTTTCATTGTGCTGAGTTGAATCAAGACCCAGTGCTTCGTCTTCGGAGCTAACTCTGATAGGTTGAATAAGATTAATTAATTTAAAGATGCCGTATGAAACAGTGAAACTGTATGCTACTACTATCAGCATACCTTTTAGTTGGGTAAAAAAGAATGCCCAGTTTCCATAAAGTGCACCGTTAGCGCCAGCGCTATTAACAGCAGTAGTAGCAAAAAGTCCGGTCATTAACATACCAACCATGCCACCTATTCCATGACATGGAAATACATCGAGGGTATCATCCAGCTTTGATTTTGATTTGTAGTAAACTGCTATATTAGAAATGATGGCTGCCAGAACACCGATAAAAATACTCTGCGGAATTGCCACAAAACCTGAGGCAGGTGTTATTGCTACCAGGCCTACAACCGCGCCAATGCAAAAACCCAAAACAGAAGGTTTTTTACCTCTTAACACATCAAAAAACATCCATGAACAACCTGCGGCTGCTGCAGCTGTATTAGTTGTTGCAAATGCAGATACTGATAATGCATTTGCAGCTAAAGCAGAACCGGCGTTAAATCCGAACCAGCCAAACCATAGTAAACCGGTACCAATTAAAACATAGGGAATATTAGCCGGAGGGATATCTTTATGTTCAATATGTGATTGCCTGCGTTTTAATACCAATGCTCCTGCCAATGCAGCACATCCAGCAGAAATATGTACCACGGTACCACCGGCAAAGTCTAAAACACCCATCTTAGCCAGAAATCCTTCAGGGTGCCAGGTCCAGTGTGCTAATGGAGCATAAACAAGTAAGCTAAACAGCACTATAAAAAGAATGTAAGAAGTAAAACGAATACGTTCTGCTACTGCACCCACTACTAGTCCGGGAGTGATGATAGCAAACATTAATTGAAACAATGAAAATAACAATAAAGGAATTGTCAAGGGAGATGCCGCGCCATGTAACAGTGGTGCACCTGAATTGACACCTCTAAAAAACAAAAAGGTAGAAGGGTTTCCGATGAAGCCACCAATACTATCTCCAAAACATAGACTGAATCCTACGGTTACCCATAAAATACTCACAACTCCTGCTGCTACCACACTTTTGATCATTGTGGAGATTACATTTTTACGGTGAACCATTCCTCCATAGAAAAATGCAAGCCCGGGAGTCATTAGGAATACTAATGCTGTAGCTACTATTATCCACGCAATATCCGAGGTATTATATTTACCCTGATCATTAAAATTAGGGAGTGTGGGTACAAAAATAGATGCAATTGCGATAAGGGAAAGCACCAAAAATGGTGCTACCTGTTTAATTGTAAGTCTTTTCATTAAAGCAAGTTTGATTAAACATTAAATAATATTAAATGTATTCGTGTTTTGCGAAAGTACATATTAACTCTTCAATAATTAAATTATTGAATAAATATTATTTATTTTAATGTAAAATGAAAAAACTATATAATTGAGGCAACCTTCAATAAAGTTTTGATTGGAGCTAAACGGTTAACAACGATCTTTATATTGACTGTAATGACTATTGATGCTTTCAGTTAGGCCGAAGCTGTTTGGTGAAATCACCGGCTGATTGATTTATTTACTAAAAAAATAGCTTCAGAATAGAATAATGCTATCATGGTTGATGACCATTCAATTTGCATTACTTTTCTGAAGCCGGTAATGATCGTTATACCGAACAATCGTTTAAAAACCTTTATTCTGTGTGAGACTAGTATTATTATTTATTTCCCTTAATGGAATAGGAAACAGCAATTGATTTTCAGTAAGCGTTTTACCCCAAACCGTTTTATGTCCTACAAAGTCATCATAATTACGAGTGACATCATTGCGAACTTTGCGTGTGCGTAACATATCAAACCAGGTTTTACCTTCATAGCATAATTCGAAATAACGCTGGTTCCAAACTTCTTTTTCAAAATCATCCTTGCTCATAGAACCTATGGGTGACAGACTAGCCCTCTGACGTATTTTATTAACAGCTTCCATAGCCATGGCATTCGGCGCACCTTCGGCCTGGTTTGAAGCTTCAGCATACATAAGCATAATGTCTGCTAACCGGTATATAGTATAATTCAGATCAGAGTGAGCGGTGCTAGTTACCGCCTGTATGTCGAACCATTTGTAGATGTAATAGCCACCTAGTACCACTGTATCTAACCTGGAGGTATTCTTAGTATATTTTGTATAAAAGAATTGCTTTTCTTTAGTGCGTTTATCGCCTGCTGGATAACTTTCGACAAATTGGGTAGTAGGCTGCAGCCCGCCAAATTCATCCGAATAAACCGCAATATCTTGGTATTGAGGTAACGCTTTTGCAGTTAGGTCATTATCGCTTATACCCGCTGCGAACTGAACCTGCCAGATAAATTCACCTTTATTCTTATTAGCAGGATTACTCATATCGGTGTACTCTGTAAACAAGGAGAAACCACCTTTATCCATAACCTCTTTAGAACGGCTTGCCGATTGCTTATAAGCGTCAACTCCTCCCTTAACAGGAAAACCAGCGTATGTGAGATAGACCTCTGCAAGAAGGGATTTAACTGCACCCATTGAAACTTTTCCTGTATTGTCCTGCCAGGGCAGGGTGGATTTTTCAGCGGTCAATAAGTCGGGGATAATGATCTTATCATAAATTTCTTTAACCGGGGCGCGTTTAGGCCTAACATTGTTCAGGTCAGACACCACTTCTGTAGTGGCAGGCACATCGCCGTACATACGAACAAGGTAAAAGTAATAAAGCGCCCGGATAGTACGGACCTCTGCCAGCATATTTGCCTTTGCAGCAGTATCCTGGGGAATTTCCGATATTTTTTGCAATGCAAGGTTACAATTGGCTATTCCTGAAAAAAGGCCCTGCCACCATGTATCAATGTAAAAAGATTGTGCATCATAGGTAAGATTATAAAAACGGTTACTTTCTGTCTGAGCATTTCCGGAAGCTTTGCCTGCCATATATTCCATTAATGCTGCCGTATTACCACCATAACCACCACTACCCCGATCTAATGTTGTAAGACCACCATACGATGAATTTGCAAATGCCCGGGCAATGGTGGGGCTGGTAACATTCGATTGGGGAGTTAAGGAACCTGTTGGTTTTTCTTCTAAGAACTTTGAGCAGGAGCTTGCACCAAATATTCCTGCAATGATCAATATATTAAATATCTTTTTCATAATTATTTGTTTGTCAGGTTAGAAAGTCAGGTTTATGCCTACGTTTAATATTCTCGGACGAGGATAGGGAAAGAAGTCCTGATTTTGGGTAAGCTGCCCACCAAAAGTGTTTACTTCCGGATCGTAACCTGTATACTTTGTAATAACAAAAAGATTTTGGGCGCTTATATACAACCGTAACCGGTCAATATTCAACCTGCTCATGCTTTGTGACGGTAATGTATATCCCAGCACAAAGTTCTGACCACGAACAAAGGAACCATCCTGTACCCACCAGCTGTCGATATGAGTTTGGTAAGAAGAACCATAATACCTTACTTCAGCAATATGGCTGTTAGGATTCTGAGGTGACCAGGCATTTTTCACTGTTGCTAAGCTATTAGCTATTGCCTGCCTGTCTTCGGTTGAGTGGTAGAAATTCGCTACGGTGTTAACACCTCCAACAATACGGATATCAAACGTGAAATCGAAATTTTTAAAATTGAACGTATTGCTGATGTTCATAGTCCATTTTGGATAAGCCTGCCCAAGCCTTGTAAGATCAGCATCGTTTATTTTGCCATCATTATTCCGGTCCTTCCACTTAAGATCTCCTGGTTTAAGATTATATTTAGCAGCTTCTGCGGCTTCTTTTTCACCCCATACTCCCTCTCTTTCATACCCCCAGAATGTGCCGATAGCCCAGCCTACACGCAAAATATTCGTTTCTCCTAAAAACCAGGGCCCGGGATAAATATCATCATTGTTTATACCAAGGTGAAGAATCTTATTTTTGTTTGCAGTAAAATTTATATCCGATGTCCAGCTAAGATTCTTTGACTTTATATTTTGTGTATTCAATGTGAGTTCAATTCCTGTATTTTGCAGTGATCCTATATTTTGAGTAACACTTGACAAACCTGATGTCCAGGGGATTGGAGCAGCTAACAAGAGGTCTTTCGTTACCCTATGATAATAATCCGCGTTAATATTAATACGGTTACTTAGTAAGCTTACTTCCAATCCGATATCTGCCTGATTTACCCGCTCCCATTTCAGGTCAGGGTTTCCAAAGCTTTGACGAAAAACTGTTGGCTGCCTTTGCCCGTTAAATAAGGTAGTACCGGAGCCCAGCAATTGAATGGAATTATAAGTGCCAATTTCCTGGTTACCAGTAGAACCGTAACTGGCTCTAAGTTTAAGATTACTGATGAAGGAATTATTCTTAAGAAAATCTTCTTCAGATATCCGCCAGGCAAAGCCTGCAGAAGGAAAGAAGGCATACTTGTTATTCTTTCCAAATTTGGAAGATCCGTCGTACCTGCCGGTTGCAGTAAATAAATATTTGTCGCTGATATTATATGTAAGGCGCGCGAAGTAAGAATTCATCGTCCACTGATTATCTGAAGAGCCTATGCCACGGTCACCAGTACCTGCACCTAAATTATGCCAGCCCCAGTAATCATCAATAAAATTTGATACACTTTCTGAAGCAAATTCGGAATAGTTTTTTTGCCAGGAAAGCCCAAGCAAAGCGGTTAGCCTTTGGTTTGAATTTATTTCTTTATTCCAGGTGAAATAATTTTCACTTTGCCAATATGTTGACAGTGCGTTATTAATGCTGGCCACCCCTCTTTCGTTTAATGAAAGGGAGGATAGTTCACGACCTGAGTAAAAGTTATTTTTCTGGGAATTGAGGTCAAATCCAAGATCTGATTTAAAGTCAAGATTTTTAGTTAGATGAAATAATGTATACACGTTGCCCAGGGTGCGCATCCTGTTTATTAAAGTGTATCGGTTTTTGGCAATATTTACCGGATTGCTTCCTCCTTCCATTCCTGGAAAGTCGCTGTTACCACCCCAGGTACCATCAGGATATTTAACCGGGATAATGGGAATTCCTTCAATAATCATTCTTGAAACGTTTAATCCACCATTAGCATCTGATACAAGTCTTTCAATGCTTTTAACAAGTGATATGCTACCGCCAATTTTTAACCATTTGTTGACATCATTATCCATTGTAAAACGGGCAGAGTACCTCTTAAACCAGGACTCTATCATTATCCCTTTTTGATCCAGATATCCTAATGAAAGACTGTAGGTTGATTTATCACTGCCCCCCTGCAGAGTAAGCTGATGATTGTTACTGGTAGATGGCTTATATACTTCTGATTCCCAGTTGGTGTTGTATAAGGGCTTACCGCTTGCATCAAAAAGTTTTGGGAAGTTTAAAGGGTTGTTGGCTTTATATTTTCCCTGGGCAAAGCCTAATGAATCATACTTCTGGGCGTTTTTATAAGCAAGGGTATACACATCCATAAATTCCTGCGCATTCAAAGCCCTTAAATGTCTTTCCAAAGTAGTCAATGAAAGATAGTTATCATAAGAAATACGGCTTTTCCCTTTGATACCCCGTTTAGTAGTAATTATTATAACGCCGTTTGCACCCCTTGCCCCGTAAATAGCAGTGGAGGAAGCGTCTTTCAATACTTCAACAGAAGAAATATCATTCGGGTTAAGGCTATTTGCGTCTACACCAATAACACCATCCACAACATACAAAGGATCAAGGCTGGAATTAATAGAACTAATACCACGAATACGTACCTTGGCTGCCTCACCGGGAGCGCTGGTATTTACACTTACATCTACACCGGCTACCCTGCCTTGTAGGGCTTGTGATATATTGGTGGAAGGCCTGTCTAATAACTTATCGGATTTAACCGTTGCTACTGCACCGGTAAGATCAGATTTGCGGGCTGTTCCATACCCGATAACCACTACTTCTCCCAATGCATTATTCCCTGTTTGAAGCTGTACGTTAACAGTAGTTTGATCACCGACTGATACTTCTTGAGGTTCCATACCGGCAAAACTAAATACCAGCCTGGAATTGCGGGAAGCAACATTGATACTGAAGCCGCCGTCAGTACCTGTAAAAGTTCCGGTTTTAGTTCCTTTTACCTGTACGGAAACATTGGAAAGCGGTGCACCCGTATTATCATTAACTGTACCGGTTACAGTTTTATTTTGTGCATGAGAAGTGGAAGTGAGAAAAATGAAAAATGAAAATAATAATAATGCAACTTTAAGTGGAGTTTTCTTCATATAGCAAATTTTAATTTGATTATTGCGCTTAATACGAATAGCATGCTCAAAGCATTGCTTATTGATTTTTTCAACGGGCGGGACAAATTAAATAAAGAAAAAACTTTTATACTACGAAGCCTGATGGGAAAAAGAATACAACAGTTTAAATCAAGTCAATTTTAGATCGTTGTAGATGCTTTATATAAAATAATAATGCATTCCAAACTTACCAACTTGTTGCAAAAGAAAAAAATTTATTTTGGTTATATGAAAAAGTAAATACGCCGGGGATGTTATTGTGGTTTCAACTTTTAATGGAACTTAAATTAATTTTCTAAAATCTGTTTATATGCAGAAAAGCAGGAATTATTACTGACAACCACTAGTGTTAAGTTAACTGTGAAATTCATATTAACGCTATCAGCAGTCAGTTGCCAGCAGTCAGGAAATCAATACCAGAGTTGTTCCTCCTGATAGCTGAAAGTTGACTGCTGATTGCAAAATCAATGAGTCTATACACAACACTACCTAATACTTTCAAAAACTTGCTATATGGTGGTCTTTACTTTCCAGTAAGGAATATCCAACCAGGTACTCATCAACTTTGCGGGCACATTCTCTGCCTTCGCTTATTGCCCAAACCACGAGGGATTGGCCACGACGCATGTCTCCTGCTGTAAATACTTTGGCAATATTGGTCTGATACATTTTCTCTGAGGCTTTAACATTACCTCTATCGTCTAATTCTATTTCTAATTCCTGTAAGAGGCCCTCATGCTGTGGATGTACAAATCCCATGGCAAGCAAAGCTAATTCACAGGGAAGTTCTCTCTCCGTTCCGGCTTTTTCTTCAAAGCCTGCAGGTCTGTCCTGGTCTGCAAATTTCCATTCCAGGTCAACTATTTTTAATGCTTTCAGATTTCCATTCCCGTCTCCGATAAATTCTTTGGTAGCCACTCCCCATTGGCGATCGGCGCCTTCTTCGTGAGAAGAAGAAGTTTTTAAAGTCATCGGGTATGTAGGCCAGGGCATATACTGCGTTCTGCTTTGAGGTGGGCGTGGCATCAGCTCAAATTGTGTAATATTTTTTGCTCCATGCCGATTGGAAGTGCCCACGCAATCACTACCTGTATCACCACCACCGATTACAACAACATTTTTACCGGTAGCAAAAATATCTTCACCGCCAACATCTCTTTTCACGATCCGCTTATTTTGCTGTTTTAAAAACTCCATGGCGAAATAAACACCTTTTAATTCACGGCCGGGAATTTTTAGGTCGCGTGGAATGGTAGCACCACCTGAAAGTACGATAGCATGATACTCACGCAGTAAATCGTTGATACTTATATCAGCACCTACGTTCGCATTACACCGGAATATAATGCCTTCTTCTTCCATAATCTTCAATCTTCTATCAATGATCCACTTCTCCAGTTTAAAATCAGGAATACCATAACGTAATAGTCCACCTGGAGCATCATCTCTTTCAAAAACAGTAACCAAATGACCTGCATTGTTTAACTGGGCAGCTGCTGCTAATCCGGCAGGACCTGAGCCTACAACAGCAACTTTTTTCCCGGTCCTTAGATTGGGTTTGCGTGCCTGCACAAAGTCTTTATCAAAAGCTATCTCGATAATATGTTTTTCAATTTCTTCAATGGTAACGGCTGGTTGATTTATTCCTAAAACACAGCTTGTTTCGCAAGGTGCCGGACAAATTCTTCCGGTAAATTCAGGAAAATTATTGGTAGAGTTAAGTATCTCATACGCTTCCAGCCAGTTTTTACGATAGATCGCATCATTAAATTCCGGTATAATATTACCTAATGGACATCCGTTATGACAAAACGGAATACCACAATCCATACATCGCGCAGCTTGCTGGTTCAATTTTTCATCAGGATATCTTTCTATAAATTCATTATAGTCATGTATCCTTTCCTGCGGCAAACGTTTTGCAGGTAATTCCCTGGTAAATTCCATAAATCCGGTTGGTTTGCCCATTATTTTATCCTCCGAAACTCCGCTTCACAGCGAAAACTTTTAATGCTTATATATTATAAGCTATCAGCTATCAGCAGTCAGCTATCAGTAAGAAACTTATTAAACGTTGATCTCCTGATAGCTAATTGCTGATAGCTGATAGCAACACCAGTTATTAAAGCTCTTTATACTTTTTGAGCCAGGCTTTTTTCAGCATTAACTTTTAATGCTTTCTTATAATCTTTAGGGAATACTTTTACAAAGTTTTTCACCTGGTTATCAAAATCATTTAATACAAACCGGGCTACAGAACTGTTTGTATATGAATAATGTTTACTGATCATATCGTGTAAAAACTGGCTGTCGTCCTCAGTTAATTTGTCCAGGTCTGTCATTTCCATATTGCATAATGAAGCAAATTGGTTTTTTACATCATATACATAAGCGATCCCTCCGCTCATTCCTGCAGCGAAGTTTCTGCCGGTTTCTCCTAAAACAACTACGTTACCACCAGTCATGTATTCACAGCCATGGTCACCTACACCTTCTACTACTACATTAGCTCCCGAATTACGAACGCCAAAACGTTCTCCGGCTTTACCCCTAATAAAAGCTTCTCCTGAAGTTGCTCCGTAAAATGCAACATTACCAATAATAATATTTTCTTCAGCAATAAAAGCAGCTTCATGTGAAGGATAAACAATCAGTCTTGCACCACTTAAACCCTTTCCAAAATAGTCGTTTGAATCACCCTCCAATTCGAGGGTTACCCCCTTGGTGTTAAATGCGCCAAAGCTTTGTCCTGCGGTACCGGTAAATTTAAAATGTATGGTATCTTCAGGAAGACCGGCTGCTTTGTAGCGCTTACTTATTTCGTTAGAAAGAATAGTTCCTGCTGTACGGTCTGTATTCCTGATAGAAAACGCTGCGAAAACTTTTTGTTGGGTTTCAAGGGCAGGTTGTGCTTCCTTTAAAAGTTTCCAGTCTAATACATCAGTTAAGCCATGATCCTGTTCTTCCATTTTATGCAGGCCCGTATATAAAGAAGCAGGTTCTTTATAAAGAATGGGCGACAGATCCAGTTTTCTGTACTTCCAATTAGTAATGTTATCTCTTTGTTCAAGAAATTCTACCTGGCCTACCATTTCATTTACAGTTCTAAAGCCAAGTTCAGCCATTATTTCCCTGAATTCCTGTGTAAGGAATTTAAAAAGATTTACAACATGATCTGCATTACCGGTGAAGCGCTTTCTTAACTCTTGATCCTGGGTGGCTACTCCAACCGGACAGGTATTCAGATGACATTTGCGCATCATGATACAACCCTCTACCACCAATGCTGCTGTGGCAACCCCCCATTCTTCAGCGCCTAACAATGTAGCAATAGCTATATCCCTGCCTGTTTTTAATTGACCGTCGGTTTGAACAACAACCCTGCTGCGGAGTTTATTTCTTACCAAAGTCTGATGAGTCTCTGCAAGGCCTAACTCCCAGGGTAAGCCGGCATGTCTTACAGAACTTATAGGCGATGCACCCGTTCCGCCATCATAACCGGAAATTAAAATAACGTCGGCCTTTGCTTTGGCAACGCCGGCAGCAATAGTGCCAACCCCTGCTTTAGAAACCAGCTTCACATTGATACGTGCCTGGCGGTTTGCATTTTTAAGGTCAAAAATTAATTGGGCCAGGTCTTCGATTGAATAAATATCATGATGAGGAGGTGGAGAAATCAAGCCTACACCGGGTGTTGAATGCCGCGTTTTTCCTATCCATTCATCAACCTTATGGCCGGGCAACTGGCCGCCCTCACCAGGCTTGGCGCCTTGTGCCATTTTTATTTGTAATTCATCCGCTTCTGTAAGGTATTGGCTTGTTACTCCAAACCGGGCAGAAGCTACCTGCTTTATAGCGGAACGCATAAAATCACCGTTCGGTAAGCGTTCGTACCTTCTTTCATCTTCGCCTCCTTCTCCTGTATTACTTTTTCCACCTAATCTATTCATCGCAATTGCCAGGGTAGTATGGGCTTCCCATGAAATAGAGCCGAAACTCATGGCCCCGGTGGCAAAACGTTTGAATATATTTTCAGCAGGTTCCACTTCTTCAATAGGAATAGAAGAACGATTGCGTTTAAAACGGAACAGGCTTCTTATAGTACAGGCTTTTTCATCTTGCTCATTTATAAGTTTAGAGTACTTTTTAAAGGAATGATAATCATTCATCCTGGTTGAATGCTGCAATAAATGAATAGTCTGAGGATTGAAAAGATGAAATTCTCCCTTGCGTTTCCAATGATAGAATCCACCAACAGCAAGCCTGTCCACAGGAATTTCTTTTTTACTGAAAGAGAAAGAATGTTTAGCAAGATTTTCCCTGGCGATTTCATCCAGGCCCATTCCTTCAATTCTTGAAATGGCGCCGGTAAAATATTTGTCTACAACAATTTTATTAACACCAATGATTTCAAAGATCTGCGCACCCTGGTAAGATTGAAGAGTGGATATTCCCATTTTTGAGAAAACCTTGAGCAAGCCTTCGTTTACCGCTTTTATATAATTTTTTTTCAACTGGTCAGGTTCCAGGTCAGATTCCATTTTGCCTGTCAGTCTCATATCGCGGATGGTAGAAAGAGCGAGGTAAGGATTGATAGCCGTGGCTCCAAATCCAATCAGGCAGGCAAAATGATGTACTTCCCAAACGTCTCCTGCTTCTACAACAAGGCCAACCTGCCCCCTTAATCCTTTACGGATAAGATGGTGATGAACAGCAGAAGTAGCCAGCAGTGATGGGATAGGAGCATGGTCCGAATCAATAGCCCTGTCTGAAAGTATCAGCACTTCAAAGCCATCTTCCACAGCATCCACAGCATAACGGCACAAACGGTCAAGGCCTTTTTGTAAAGATCCCGGTTTGCCGTCAGCCCTGAAATAAGTTTGCAGTGTTTTAGCCTGAAATATACCGGTATCTATACTTCGTATCTTTTCCAGTTCATGATTGGTCAGTACAGGATGTTTAAGCGCCACATTGTGACAATCGAGCGGATCTTCAACCAGTAAATTACCGTTACTACCTGCAAAAGTTGCCAGCGACATTACCAACCGTTCGCGGATAGGATCTATTGGTGGGTTGGTAACTTGTGCAAACAGCTGCTTAAAGTAGCTGCTGAGGTGTTGTGGCTGATCACTTAATACTGCCAGCGGAACATCTATACCCATAGAACCAATAGGCTCTTTTCCTTCCGTTGCCATAGGGGTAATGATCATTTCGAGATCTTCCGTTGAATAACCAAATACTTTCTGGTATTTGAAAACCTGATCGTGCTCAAGATGAGTGAAGGATACCCGTGGTTCAGGCAGTTCCTCCATCCGGATCTTATATTTATTAAGCCATTCGGCATAGGGTTTTTGAGAGCAGATATTCTGCTTTAATTCTTCATCACTAATAATTTTTCCCTGCTCCAGGTCTACTACAAACATCTTTCCTGGCTGTAATCTTCCTTTTTCCTTTATAAGCTTAGGATCTACTGGAAGCACGCCGGATTCAGAAGCCATTATCACCCGGTCATCAGTTGTAACACAGTAACGCGAAGGGCGAAGTCCATTCCTGTCGAGGGTTGCGCCGATGATTTTACCATCCGTAAATGAAATAGAAGCCGGGCCATCCCATGGTTCCATGAACGAAGAATGAAACTCATAGAAAGCTTTTTTCAGCGGGTCCATTTGCTCGTTACCATCCCATGCTTCCGGGATCAGCATCATCAAAACATGAGGCAGTGAACGTCCGCATAAAACCAATAATTCAATCATATTATCCAGACAGGCAGAATCTGATTGTCCAGACGTAACTATCGGCAGCAGCATGTCCATTTCCTCCTGGGTAAAATAGGGTGAAAAAAAGCCCTTTTCACTGGTTCGTAACCAGTTCAGGTTACCATTTAAAGTATTGATTTCACCATTGTGAGCGATATAACGGAATGGTTGCGCCAATTTCCAAGATGGAAAAGTGTTGGTAGCAAAACGGGAGTGGATTAAACCAAAAGCTGAGACTACTCTTTTGTTATTAAGGTCCGGAAAATATTCACGAACCTGCAGGCTTGTAAGTTGTCCTTTATAAACAACAGTTTTGTAGGAAAGGGAAGCTACATAAAAGCCAATCTGATCTTTTTTTACAGTATTGATGATAGTATGTGCAGCATAATTTCGAAGTACAAATAATTTGCGCTCAAAATCTTCTGAGTTGCTGATATGATCAGGACAGGCAATGAAAACCTGTTCTATCTCAGGTTCTACCGATAATGCAGTAGGACCTATTCCTTCAGGATTAACAGGTACTTTACGATAAATCAGTATTTCCAGGCCGATTTTTTCTGCACAGCGATTAAAAATATCACGGCACTCTTCTCTTAATCGTATTTCTTTAGGAAAAAACAACACACCTACTGCATATTTTCCATAAGCTGGTAAGTGCACACCTAACTTAACACATTCATCAAAAAAGAATTCATGAGGGGTTTGAATAAGTATACCAGCTCCATCGCCTGTATTATTTTCGCATCCGCACGCTCCACGATGCTCCATATTTTCAAGAATTGTTAATGCATCCGAAACAATCTGGTGTGATTTACTGCTTTTAATATTAGCAACGAATCCAATTCCACAGGCATCATGTTCAAATTCCGGTGAGTATAATCCATTATTTACCATACACCATGTCTTTTTTTAAATAGTTTCTAAGGAAATCACAATTTCGATAAATATTATTAAAATCCCGGCAAACAATCCGAATAAAAGTACGAAAAAAAATAGTGTTTTTTTATTGTGTAAAAAAAATGTTAATCAGGTTAGCTCAATTGGGTTTTGAGGAGTGAAGTTTTTTGAACCACAGAGGCACTTGCGGCCACAGAGGGTCACAGCGATCCAATACTGAAGATATTTTTTATATTCACTGTGCTTCACCCTGCCTCCGTGGTTTTTGCAAACATAGGAGGCAAGAAGAAAAACAAAAAAAGACACGTTGTTCCTGCTTATCAAACCAAATATCCAAACAGGTCGTCATTTTTATTAAGCTCGGTAACTTTAAATTTAGATCGCTCCATATTAGCCATCAAAGCCTTGTAGTCATCCCGGCTTTTTAGTTCAATGCCTACTAATGCAGGACCGGTTTCTTTATTATGTTTCTGCATATATTCAAAGCGGGTGATATCATCGGTTGGTCCTAATACAGTATTTACAAACTCTTTCAGGGCGCCGGGCCTCTGGGCGAAGTTGATGAGAAAATAATGTTTCAAGCCTTCAAACTGAAGCGAGCGTTCTTTAATTTCCTGCATACGGTCAATGTCGTTGTTACCACCACTCACTATGCAAACAATAGTTTTACCTTTTATAAATTCTGCGTAATCATCCAGGGCAGCAATGCTTAGAACACCTGCAGGCTCAGCCACGATAGCATCTTCATTATAGAGCTTTAGAATTGTTGAACATACTTTTCCTTCCGGTACCAGGTGAATATCATCCAGTACTTCTTTACAAATGCTGAAAGTAATATCGCCTACTCTTTTAATGGCAGCACCATCTACAAACCGGTCTAAGCTGTCAAGTGTTACAGGCTTACCTGCTTTTATTGATTTGAACATTGCCGGTGCTCCTTCAGGTTCCAGTCCAATAATTTTTGTGTTAGGAGAAAAAGTTTTGAAATAGCTTCCTACACCTGCTGCCAGACCGCCGCCGCCAACAGGTAAGAACAAATAATCTACTTGTGACTCTTCATCTAAAATTTCCACGCCTACAGTTCCCTGTCCTTCAATGATTCTGAAATCATCAAAAGGTGGTATGAACGTCATCGCGTTTTGCTCTGTAAACCTTTGGGCTGCTAATGAACAATCGTCAAATGTATCGCCGACAAGTTTTACTTCGATAAAACCTTCACCAAACATTTTAGTTTGATTAACTTTTTGCTTAGGAGTGATAATAGGCATGAATACAATTCCTTTGGCATTAAGTTTCTTACAACTGTATGCAAAGCCTTGTGCATGATTACCTGCACTTGCACATACTACTCCAGACTGCAACTGGGAAGCAGGTAAACTTATCATCATATTATAAGCTCCGCGCAGTTTATATGACCTTACAATCTGAAGGTCTTCACGCTTTAAGAAAACATTGCACTGATATTTTCTTGAAAGGTTATCATGGTAAGTAAGAGGAGTTTTAATGACTATCTTCTTCAGGCGTTCTGCTGCTTTTCGAAAATCCAGTTTGGTACCCGGATGTGTTGTTATGCTCATGATCAATGTTATTTTTCTTCAGGAGAAAGTGCTTATACATTTTTAACCAGTGTCTGGTTAAAGGCTAACAGCAGTCAACTATCAGCAAATTACTATTGAGTGATTTTCTGAAGGCTGACTGCTGATAACTAATAATATTCAAACTGTAACAAATTGCTCGTAGATTAAACAGTTTCAGCAACTGCCCCAGCAGGAGCTTTTTGGTTTTCCGGCCTGAGGCTTCTTACTGTTTTACCTGACTGCCATAATTCGCTTTCACGAAGTTCTTTAAGTTCCAAATCTAATTTTTCACGGTAATCGGTTTTGCTGTTACTATCGATGGAACGTTGCGATTCTACCCCTGCGGCAACACTGTTGTATAAGTCGTTAAACACCGGCAAAGTTGCGTCCCTGAATTTTTTCCACCAGTCTAATGCACCGCGTTGTGCTGTGGTAGAGCAGTTAGCATACATCCAGTCCATTCCGTTTTCAGCAACCAGGGGCATCAGGCTTTGTGTCAGTTCTTCTACTGTTTCGTTAAATGCTTCTGAAGCAGAGTGCCCATTCTTGCGAAGGACTTCATATTGTGCTGCAAAAATTCCCTGGATTGCACCCATCAATGTTCCTCTTTCGCCTGTTAAATCGCTGTAAACTTCTTTTTTAAAATTTGTTTCGAACAAGTACCCGGAGCCAATTGCAATGCCCATAGATACAGCTCTTTCAAAAGCTTTACCTGTAGCATCCTGGAAGATTGCATAGCTGGAGTTAAGGCCACGTCCTTGCAGGAACATTCTGCGCAACGAAGTTCCTGAACCTTTAGGAGCAACTAAAAACACATCAACATCTGCAGGAGGTACAATACCCGTTTGGTGGTGGTAAGTTATTCCGAAACCATGAGAGAAGTATAAGCCCTTTCCGGCAGTTAAATGTTTTTTTACAGTTGGCCATAACTGAATTTGGGCAGCATCACTTAATAAATAACAGATAATGGTACCTTTTTCCAGGGCTTCTTCAATGTCGAATAATGATTCGCCCGGAACAAAACCATCTTTTACAGCTTTATCCCAAGATTTTGAATTCTTGCGTTGGCCCACAATTACATTAATACCATTCTCTCTCTGATTCAAAGCCTGGCCGGGGCCCTGAACTCCATAGCCGATTACCGCTACTACTTCATCTTTTAATAATTCTTGCGCTTTAGATAAAGGAAATTCTTCCCTGGTTACCACATTTTCTTCAACACCACCAAAATTTAATTTTGCCATGATTGTAGTTTTAGTTAATTATTGTTTGTGTTTTAATTAGCTGTCAGCTATCAGCTTAGTATCCGGTTTGATATGCTTAAAACTTATGTCGTTTTGTTTAATTATACTCAATGTTCGATTAAAATTCAGATCTTACTATTTTGGGTACTCTACTGACTGTAATTAGAAATACGTTTATCTGGTTTGCTCTGCTGACGGCTGATAGCTCTAAGCTACATCGAAAAAACCTCATCCTGTTTAGACAGGAATTCATTTTCAATTACTGCAGAGCCTGGTTCCATAGCTTCGAATTCTTTAAGTTTTTCATGAAAACCATGACTTGACTTAATAATCGCAACCCTGGCGGTACGCACAAATTCTATTAATCCATAGGGCGCGAGTACACGTACCAGCCGGTCAGTTTCTTCACGTTGGCCTGTCGTTTCAAAAACAGTGTAATCTTTCCTGATAACCACGGCACGTGCGCCGTATTGACGTAATAACCTTTCCACTTTTACCTTTTCAGTTATCTCATCAGTAGGAACTTTATATAATGCCATTTCCTGCCATACGATTTCGTCATTAGTATTGTAATATACTTTAAGCACTTCTACCTGCTTTTCAAGTTGCCGGGCAAGCTTACGAACCACTTCTTCCATTTCATCTATAACAATAGTAAAGCGATGAATGCCTTCTATTTCAGAAGGAGAGGTATTCATGCTGTCTATATTAATTTTTCTTCTTGAAAACATAGTGGCAATGCGGGTTAGCAAACCGATATGGTTTTCAGTATAAACCGTTATAGTAAATTCCTGTTTTAACACGGAGAATAATTTAATTGTTAATTGTTAATTGTTAACGGTTAGCTGTTAATTATAATGGTTACTTGTTACTATTCATTGAAAACAATGAATCATGACACTTACCGTTAACAATTAACAATTAACAATTAACCATTATTGAAGCCTTATTTCACTTACACTGCAACCCTGAGGCACCATCGGGAACACATTATTTTCCTTACCAACCATTGCTTCTAGCAGGTAAGCGCCATCATGATCAAGCATTGTTTTCAGGGCTGATCTTATATCTTTTCTATCTGTTATGCTTTGTCCGGCAATGCCATATCCTTTTGCCACCATAACAAAATCAGGGCTGGTGATATTAACGAATGAATATCTTTTATCATGAAACAACTGCTGCCATTGACGGACCATTCCCAGGAAACGATTATTCAAAATGAGAATCTTTACATTTACTTCGCTTTGCATGATAGTGCCTAACTCCTGCAGTGTCATTTGAAAACCACCATCCCCTATAACGGCAATGACTGTGCGCTCCGGCGCTCCGAACTTTGCACCTATTGCGGCTGGTAAGGCAAAGCCCATTGTACCCAGGCCACCTGAAGTAATATTACTTTTAGACTGGTTAAATTTGGCATAACGACAGGCTACCATCTGGTGCTGTCCCACATCGGAAACAATAATGGCATTGCCGCCTGTAAGATCATTCAATTCATTGATCACTTCTCCCATCGTCATCTCTCCTTCACACGGATGCAATTCGTTGTTAATAACAATTTCTACTTCCTGTTTGCTATACTCATAAAATTTCTGCAACCATGCAGCATGATTTTTTCGATCAATGAGCTCCGTTAGCATGGGCAACGTTTCTTTGCAATCACCCCAAAGACCAATAGTAGCTTTTACATTCTTATCAATTTCAGATGGATCGATATCCAGATGGATGATCTTACATTGCTTCGCATACTTATCTAACCGGCCGGTTACCCTATCATCGAAGCGCATACCAATTGCAATCAGTAGGTCGCATTCATTAGTAAGTACGTTTGGACCGTAATTACCATGCATACCCAGCATTCCAACATTTAGTGGATGATCCGTGGGTATGGCACTAAGGCCAAGTATGGTCCATGCAGCGGGAATGCCTGTTTTTTCAATAAATGCTTTGAATTCAGCTTCTGCTTTTCCAAGGATAACGCCCTGTCCCCAGATCACAAAAGGCTTTTGAGCTGCATTGATAAGTTCGGCAGCCTCATCAACATATTTTTTTCTTATGATAGGTTTTGGGCGATAGCTGCGGATAAAATCACAATGAGTGTATCCTTCGTATTCTATCTTTTGAAGCTGCGCATTTTTAGTGATATCAATTAACACCGGACCAGGACGGCCGGATTTTGCTATGTGGAATGCTTTTGCCAAAACAACCGGTAATTCTTTTGCATCGGTAACCTGGTAATTCCATTTGGTAACCGGTGTAGTTATATTAATAACATCAATTTCCTGGAAGGCATCAGTACCCAATAAATGTGCGAACACCTGTCCGGTAATGCATACTAACGGAGTGCTGTCTATTTGAGCATCTGCAAGTCCCGTTACCAGGTTGGTAGCACCAGGACCGCTGGTAGCAAACACTACACCGACCCTTCCTGAAGAACGTGCATAACCTTGTGCGGCATGAATTCCGCCCTGCTCATGTCTCACTAAAATATGTTTCAACCGATCCTGGTAATCGTACAAGGCATCGTAAATTGGCATGATTGCCCCGCCGGGATAACCAAAAATCGTATCCACGCCTTCTGCCAGAAAGGCTTTCATTACTACTTCAGAACCATTGATAGTTTCAGTCTTCGTCTGTAACACATCCGTCTGCGGCAGTTTTAACGTATTTAGCATATTTGTATAATATTCCTTTTGTTGCGTTTAACAAAGGTTGTTTCCAATTTTGTTTCCGGGTTTGTATTTCTTCCTGGCTCAAATTCAGAGTCATTACTTTTTTTATAGTATCGATCTCTATTATATCTTCATCTTTCACCATAGCGATGAGTCCGCCATCGAATGCTTCGGGTGTAATGTGGCCTACCACAAAACCATGCGTGCCACCACTGAATCTTCCATCTGTAATCAGCGCTACGCTTTTACCCAGGCCGGAGCCCATGATTGCTGAAGTGGGTTTCAGCATTTCAGGCATGCCCGGCCCCCCCTTTGGCCCAACATAGCGGATAACCACTACATCGCCTGGTTTTATCTTACCTGAATTGATCCCATTGATCAATTCAAATTCTCCGTCAAAAACGCGGGCGGGCCCGATAAATTTATCTCCCTCCTTGCCACTGATCTTGGCTACACTGCCGCCTTCTGCAAGGTTTCCATAAAGTATCTGTAAATGACCTGAAGCTTTGAGCGGTTCATCAGTTGTATAGATAATTTTCTGTGATTCGAAATCCAGGTCAGGGACCGAATTAAGATTTTCAGCAACGGTATTTCCGGTTACTGTTAAACAATCACCTTTCAGGTATCCTTGTTTCAACAGGTATTTCATAACGGCAGGAACGCCACCAATGTTATGCAGGTCTTCCATCAGGTATTTCCCGCTGGGTTTGAGGTCTGCAAGTACCGGGGTGCTATCACTGACCTTTTGAATATCATCCTGGGTTAAGGATACATCAACGCTTTTTGCCATTGCTATCATATGCAGTACAGCATTGGTGCTGCCACCAAGTGCAATTACAACTGTTACCGCATTTTCAAATGCTTCACGCGTCATGATATCTTTTGGTTTGATATCTTTTTCCATCAGGTTTTTTATGGCCTTACCTGCATCGAGGCATTCTTTCTTCTTTTCTTCACTTAAGGCTGGATTGCTTGAAGAGTAAGGAAGGCTCATCCCCAATGCTTCGATTGCTGATGACATGGTATTAGCAGTATACATTCCTCCGCAGGCGCCAGCTCCCGGACAGGAATTCATTATAATACCTTTAAAGTCGGCTTCATCGAGGTTGCCCGCTATTTTTTGTCCGAGCGCTTCAAAAGCAGAAACTATATTCAGGTCTTTTCCTTTATAATGTCCTGGGGCAATAGTACCTCCATAGACCATAATAGCCGGGCGGTTTAATCTTCCCATTGCTATCAATGAACCAGGCATATTTTTATCGCAGCCCGGAACAGCTATTAACGCATCATAATACTGCGCACCACACACTGTTTCAATGGAGTCAGCAATAATATCACGGCTCACCAGGGAATACCTCATGCCATCTGTTCCATTGCTCATGCCATCACTCACACCAATGGTATTAAATATCAATCCAACAAAATCCGTATCCAATACACCCTGCTTAATAAGTTTGGCAAGATCATTCAGGTGCATGTTACAGGTATTACCTTCGTAACCCATACTTACAATGCCTACCTGCGGTTTTTTAAGATCTTCTTCAGTTAAGCCAATACCATAAAACATAGCCTGGGCAGCTGGTTGGGTAACATCCTGCGTAATAGTTTTACTGTAGCTATTTAGTTCCTTTGGCATGTTTGAATATATATTTTTACGAATTCATTATCTGCTGATGCTGTTAATCCTGAAATGATCAATTAATAAATTTTTATTCAACAATCATTCCTTCATACTTATTTACAACAGACCTGGTAACTGGTCTTACCACAAAATTTTTATATGCTTCCTGAACTATTTTTCCAAGAGATTCACTCCATGGTTTTTTAAATGGAACCTCATCAAGCGAATACCAGCCAATTACTTCAGCGGCGGTTCCGCAAAAGAATGCCGCATCAGAATTTTTAATTTCGTTGGTAGTAAATAATTTTTCTTCAACGGGTATGTTTAATTCTTTGCATATCTCCATAACCGTTGCTCTTGTAATGCCAGGTAAGATGTTTCCGGTTGAAGGAGTGATTAACTTTCCATCTTTTTCAAAAAACACATTAGCACCGGGCCCTTCAGCAACGTTGTCATTCATATCGGTTAGCAATGCTTCATCATATCCGTTAGCCTTTGCTTCGTGGCTTGCAAGTAAAGAATTGACATAATGTCCAGAAGCTTTTGCTTCAATTTTAAATCCTTTCGGGTTAGGTCTTTGAAAGGATGATGTCATCACCCTCAATAACTTTTCTCCAAGAAAGGGTGACATTTCCCAAACGGCTATCATAATGTATGAAGTAGTATTTTGAGCAAAGCTCATATTGGCAGGGGCGTAAATTACAGGCCTGATGTAGGCATCCTGTAAATTGTTTGCATCAAGCAATTCATATGTTGCTTCTATAAGTTCTTCCGTACTGAAAGGAAAAGGCATATTCATTAAAAGCGCTGAGTTCTTCAATCTTTCATAATGTTCTACCTCTTTTAAAATAATAGTTTCACCATTTACGTTTCTGTAAGACCGTATTCCTTCGAACACAGCATAACCATAATGTAATGACTGGCTGTAAAAGTCCGTCTTTGCTTCTGAGGCTTTAACAAACTCTCCGTTAAGGTAGAGGATAGTGTTTTCGTTATAATATTGCATATGCTGGTTTTTTGCAATCAGCTGTTAGCTATCAGCCGTTGATGTTCAGGTTTCTGATATTAAATGTTACTCTTTAATTTAAATTTTTACACTTAAACTTTAAACTCGGGCTGGTAGCTGAAGGCAAGCAGCTTAAAGCCTAAAAAAAAACCCGCCTTTTTAGAGGCGGGTCGCTTATGTTTTAAGTTTAATTAAAAGTTGAGCCCTCCTCCGTTTGAAGCACCGTTAGTAATGACCACCACAATCAGGTTAACTGACAGCTTGTTAATGACATTAAGTATCCTGGTGCTTATCATGCAGAAGAGATTGCCAATCAAACATACAATTAAAATTTATTATTTTGAACATTGTCATAAATTTTTATTTTTCAGTCTTCACCTTTTATACCGTTATATTATTGTAGACTTACTAAGTAAAATATTATCTTTATTTATAACAGAAGGAAGCCTGTTTTCGATAAAATCTCTTATAAGGTCACCTATAGTTGAAGTGGAATAATTATTTACAGTATCAATATCCCTGCTAACAAAACCATTTGTTAAAGTCCATTCCACAGCGTTTCTTATTAAGGTTGCTTCGCTGTTAAGTCCAAGATGATCGAGTAATAAGGCTGCAGATAAAACAGATCCTACTGGATTGGCAATATCTTTACCGGCAGCCTGGGGATACGATCCATGAATAGGTTCAAAAAGCGCAGAGCCGTTGCCTACGGATGCTGATGGCAGTAATCCTAAGGAGCCACTTATAACACTTGCTTCATCACTGATAATATCACCAAACATATTTTCTGTAAGAATGATATCAAATTGTTTTGGGTTGAGAATAATTTGCATAGCGGCATTATCAACAAACATATAATCAACGGTAACGTCGCTGTATTCTCCAGCCAGTTGCTGAACCACTTTTCTCCATAATCTTGATGTTTCCAAAACATTGGCCTTATCCACCAACGTTAGTTTCTTTCTTCTCTTCTGCGCATGCCGAAAGGCAAGATGTGCTATACGTTCTATTTCCGGTTTCGTATAAATGCATTCATCGGAAGCCTGTGCCTGATCTTCACTTAATTCTTTTTTACCAAAATAAATTCCACCTGTTAACTCGCGGTATATGATGAAGTCGACACCTTCAAGCTGTTTGTTTTTCAAAGGAGATAAATGATGTAATGCCGGATAAGTACTAACAGGACGGATATTAGCAAAGAGTTGTAAGGCTTTGCGCAACTTCAGCAAACCCTGTTCAGGCCTAACTTTAGCTGTAGGGTCATTATCGTATTTAGGATGGCCTATCGCACCAAATAATATGGCATCACTCTTCAAACAAACTTCAATAGTTTCATCCGGCAATGGATTACCTGTTTTATCAATGGCATCGGCACCCATCAAACAATAGGTGTATTTAAAGCTATGGCCTGATTGCTGTGCTATAGCCTCTAAAATTTTAATTGATTGATTGGTAACTTCAGGTCCAATGCCATCTCCTAATATAACTGCAATGTTCTTGTTCATAAAGATTATGATTAATAAGAATGTTGTTTTTCAAAATCAGCTATTTCTTCTTTTATGCTTAAAAGGTAATCTATATCGTCATATCCATTCATTAAACAGGTTTTTTTGTAATGGTTAATATCAAAAGTTTCGTTATCACCTGTGCTATCAATAGTGATGGTTTGCTCTCCCAGGTTAATGGTAAGTGTTGATCCGTTATTCAATTCAAATATTTTTTGCAGGAATCCCTCACTAACCTGAACAGGTATTACGCCGTTGTTTAATGCATTATTTTTGAAGATGTCTGCAAAAAAACTCGACACCACCACATAAAAGCCATAATCTAAAATGGACCATGCAGCATGTTCTCTGGATGACCCGCAACCGAAGTTTTTTCCTGCAACCAATATTTCTCCTTTGTAGGCCTGATTGTTGAGAACAAAACCTTCTTTAGGTGTTCCATCGGCATTATATCTCCAGTCTCTGAACAAATTCTGGCCAAATCCAAGCCTTGTAGTAGCCTTTAAAAAACGTGCCGGAATAATCTGGTCCGTGTCAATATTTTCCAGCGGCATCGGAACAAAAGTAGAGGTGATGATATTTATAGCTTGCATAGGTTAATAAAATTTCAAAAGCATTGATCAACCTGGCGAAGCTCATACGCTTCACTGGTTTCTAAAAACCTTCCGGTTGATAACCTTTTTTTTAATAATTAAATTCCCTCACATCCGTAACAACCCCCGTGATGGCAGCGGCAGCCGCTGTTAGCGGGCTTGCCAGTAACGTTCTTGCTCCGGCTCCCTGTCTTCCCTCAAAATTGCGGTTACTGGTACTGATGCAATATTCACCAGCCGGAATCTTATCTTCATTCATACCAAGGCAGGCACTGCATCCGGCCTGACGGATAGAAAAGCCTGCTTTCTCAAAAATTTTATCAAGCCCTTCCTCCTGCACCTGCCTTGCCACTTGTTGTGAACCGGGAACAATCATTACCTGAACGTTAGGGTTTTTCTTTTTTCCCTTTATTACTGAGGCGACCATTCTCAGGTCTTCAATTCTTGAATTGGTGCAGCTGCCAATAAAAACATGCTGAACGGGCATTCCCAATAATTGTTTGCCAGGTTCAAGACCCATGTATTGCAGCGCTTTGGTAATATTTTTTCTTTCGCCTTCATCGGGAATAGTATCAGTAACCGGTATCATGCCATTGATGGCAATGCCCAGGCCTGGATTGGTTCCATAAGTTATCATGGGCTCAATATCAGCAGCATTGATATTTATTTCATGGTCGAAAACGGCATCTTCATCAGTGTGCAGCTCTTTCCATTCTGCAAATTTGATATCCCACAGTTCTCCGGACGGGGCAAATTGCCGCCCTTTAATATATTGAAAAGTGGTTTCATCAGGAGCGATCATCCCGGCACGGGCACCCATTTCAATACTCATATTGCAGATGGTCATCCTTGCTTCCATACTTAAACTGCGTATAGCCGAACCTGCATATTCAACAGCATATCCTGTTGCGCCGCTACTACTGATTTGCGAGATAATATGAAGTATAAGGTCTTTTGATACGACACCTTTATTTAAATCTCCCTCGATATTAATCTTCATTAATTTAGGCCTGGGTTGCATAAGGCATTGGGAGGCAAAAACCATTTCCACTTCGCTGGTGCCAATGCCAAAAGCGATACAACCAAAAGCACCATGAGTGGAGGTGTGACTATCACCGCAAACTATAGTCATACCAGGCTGTGTTATTCCCAATTCAGGACCTATAATATGTACGATCCCCTGAAACGGATGTCCCAGCCCATATAACTCCACATGATGACGTACACAATTTTCTTTCAATTGCTGCACCTGAATTCTTGATAGTTCATCTTTAATAGGCAGGTGCTGGTTAATCGTAGGCACGTTATGATCTGCGGTAGCAACCGTTTTCTGCGGACGTAATAATTGTAATCCTCTTTTTTCTATTCCGTTAAAAGCTTGCGGAGAGGTTACCTCATGTATAAAATGCCTGTCAATATACAGCACATCAGGGCCACCGGGTATTGATTTTACCACATGTTTATCCCAGATCTTATCAAACAATGTTTTTGGCATAACTTATATTAATAGATCGTATTGAAATTACAATTTGGTTAGAAGTCTTCGTGCTCCTTGTGGTTTACCTTTGTGGTTAAAGAGGGTCTATAAATTCCAAAGGTCTTTTAACCACGAAGGTCACAAAGGTAAGCCACAAGGGACACAAGAGAGGCTTACTAAGCTTCATTCAATATTGATAGTTTAATATTGAGTATTGTATATTTGTTATTATTATCAATATTCAACTGTCAGTATTGAATCTCCTTCTATTAAATGAGAGAGAGACTTGATGACATTTGTTCATTATCAGACTGATATTTTGTAGCAATTTCATGCAGGTCTTCTTCTTCTACTTCTTTTTTATCATCTGCCACCTGCAAAAATCTTTTATATAAAACATCTACATCGTCACGGGAATATTGGTAGCCCAGTTTCTGGAACCGGTAAGCCAGCGCACTTCGGCCACTTCTTGCCGTTAGTACTATTTTACTGGCATCAGCACCTACATCTTCGGGATTAATTATTTCATAGGTAGTAGAATCTTTAAGAAAACCATCCTGGTGAATACCGGATGAATGAGCGAATGCATTGGAGCCAACAATAGCCTTATTTGGTGGAACTGGAACCCTCATGGTTTCTGCAACAAGCCTGCTTATAGGATTAAGGTGTTGTATTTTAATATCTGTAAAAAGATTGAGATCTGTATGCTTATTTATAACCATTACAACTTCTTCCAAAGAAGTATTACCGGCTCTTTCACCAAGGCCATTAATCGTGCACTCGATCTGCCGTGCACCATTCATAATTCCGGAAACAGAATTAGCCGTAGCTAAACCAAGATCGTCATGGCAGTGACAACTGATAACAGCTTTATCAATATTAGGAACATGGTTAGCCAGCCATGCAATCTTTTCTCCATACTGGTGAGGCAGGCAGTAACCGGTTGTATCAGGAATATTTACTGTAGTAGCACCTGCGGCAATAACCGCTTCAATTACCTTTGCCAGGTAATCATTATCAGTACGGCCGGCATCTTCTGCATAAAATTCTATGTCATCAGTAAAGTTTCTTGCCCATTTTATACATTGAATAGCTCTTTGAAGGATTTCATCCCTGGTAGAATTAAATTTACCCTTAATATGAAAATCAGAAGTACCGATTCCTGTATGAATTCTTGGACGCACAGCATATTTAAGCGCTTCAGCGGCTACTTCAATATCTTTTTGAACAGCCCTGCTAAGCGCGCAAACGGTGGCATTTTTAATAGCTTTGGAAATGCGGGTTACTGAGTCGAAATCACCCGGACTTGAGATAGGAAAGCCTGCTTCTATGATATCTACACCCAAAAATTCCAGTTGCAGCGCTAATTCCAACTTTTCATTAGCATTCAGCTTACATCCCGGAACTTGTTCACCATCCCTGAGTGTTGTATCAAATATGAAGACTTTCTTACCGGGCATAATTAATTTTAAAAGTTAATATTTAGCCTGCCACTAAAAACTTCAGGTTTGTTGTGATTATAAGCAGCGTATATACGAAATTACCTTTGTATAACTCGCTAATCAAATTAATATTGCATTGCTTTTACAATCTTGAAACTGCCTGCTTTTTTTAAAACCTTGACTGGTACTAACTTACAGGAAAAAAAATTACGATGCCCAACCGATCAACCGATTCATTGTTTCAACTGATAAAGTCGCTGGAAAAATCGGAAAAGCGCAATTTTAAACTATATGTTAAAAGAAATTCCGCTACTGTAGATCTGAAGATCATCCATTTGTTTGATGCTTTGGATAGGATGGCTGATTATGACGAGGAAGCATTGCTGCGCAAAAACAGTTCTATTAGAAAACAGCAGCTTTCAAACATTAAGGCACATTTGTACCGGCAAATACTTGCAAGCCTTCGATTGCTTGATAATGATGACAATATCGATATCCAGTTGCATGAGCAAATGGACCATGCACGTATCCTATATAATAAGGGACTATACCTGCAAAGCCTTAAAATTCTTGACAAGATTAAAGAGAATGCCCGGTCACATAACCAATTAACTTTTCTATTACAGGCGTTATTCTTTGAAAAGAAAATTGAGGCATTGCATATAACGCGGAGTATGCAGGATAGGGCCGGCCAGTTAACGCGTGAAGTGGATGAAGTGAACAGCCGGTTAGTTAGGGTTAGCCAGCTTTCTAATCTCTCCCTTCAATTATACAGCTGGTATATTAAAAACGGTCATGCCCGAAATGAAAGAGATGAAGTTGCAGTAAGACAGTTTTTTGAAGAGTTCGTTTCATTTGATGTTCAAACGGTTAATGGCTTTTACGAGAAACTATACTTATACCAGAGTTACTGCTGGTATGCTTTTATTAGGCAGGATTTTTTGCTTTACTACAGGTATGCACAGAAATGGGTAGACTTATTTGAAAAGGAACCTTTTATGGTTGAAGTGGAAACAGCTCACTACATTAAAGGTATGCACAACCTGATGGGTGCTCATTTCGACCTGAAGAACTACAAAAAATTTGAAGAGATCCTTACGGCATTTGAAAAGTTTGCTGACTCCCAGGTTGTTAGTAAAAGTGAGAATAACAGGATACAGGTTTTCGTATACCTGCATATAGCCAAATTGAACAAGCATTTCATGGAAGGAACTTTTACGGAAGGGCTTAAGCTGGTGCCGGTTATTGAAACCAATCTTAAAGAATATTCAAGATATATGGACCGCCACCGGGTGTTGGTGTTCTATTACAAGATTGCCTCTCTTTACTTTGGCAGCGGTGAGTATGGAATTGCGATTGATTACCTCAATAAGATCATAAACCTGAAAGTGGATCTTCGTACAGACCTGCAATGTTATGCGCGGTTACTGCATCTTATAGCGCACTATGAACTGGGGAACATTGAAATACTGGAATACCTTACAAAATCAGTGTTTAGGTTTATGTCCAAAATGCAAAATTCAAGTATTGTTGAAGAGGAAATATTTGATTTTATACGTAATTCATTAAGATTATCTCACCGGGTTTTACGTCCTGAATTTGAAAAGCTGCTAACAAAATTGAAACTGTTAGAAGAGAATCACACTGAAGCAAGGGCTTTTGCTTACCTGGATATTATTTCATGGCTTCAAAGTAAGATTAAGAATGTGCCTGTTCAGGATATAATAAGGGAGAAGTTTTTAAGGGGAAGCAGGAAGGAGAAGGTTAATGATTAATTATTAATGGTTAATTGTTAACGGAAAGATGCTTCTTTTGGTAAGAATTCTTAATACCATTTCCAATTTAACAATGCTTAAATAATTAAACGTTATCCGTTAACAATTAACAATTAACAATTAATAATTAACCCCTCCCGGCAACCTTTTGTTTTTATAATCGTTAAATACGTACATTTGCCCTCCTTAATTTAGGTATATTGACATTTTTACCAGGCTTTTCCCAACTTAAATTAATGAGGTTCAGATTGTTTCTGCCGAATTGCATGCTTATTGGCAGCATTATCCAAGGCAGTTTATAATGATTTTTAAAAATTACTTATCGCAATATGGCTATTAAAAAAGAAAATCGTCCCAGAGCCACATTCTCCAGAATTACCATCGGCCTTGCTTCTCCTGATAACATCTTAGAAAGATCTTATGGCGAGGTGCTTAAACCCGAAACCATTAATTACCGTACCTACAAACCTGAAAGAGACGGTTTGTTCTGCGAAAGAATTTTTGGACCGGTAAAGGATTATGAATGTGCCTGCGGTAAATACAAACGCATACGGTATAAGGGTATTGTTTGCGACCGTTGCGGAGTTGAAGTTACTGAGAAGAAAGTACGCCGTGAACGCATGGGCCACATCAAACTGGTGGTTCCTGTGGTACATATCTGGTACTTTAAAAGTTTGCCCAACAAAATCGGTTACCTGTTGGGTATGAGTTCTAAAAAACTGGAAACTATCGTTTACTACGAACGTTTTGTGGTTATTCAGTCTGGCCTTCGTGCTGATAAAGGGCAGAATTATGGTGATCTTCTTACAGAAGAAGAATACCTCGACATACTGGAAGCTTTACCAAGAGACAACCAGTACCTGCCTGATGACGATCCAAATAAATTCATCGCGAAAATGGGCGCTGAAGCGGTTCATGATCTTTTACAGAGAATTGACCTTGACCAGTTATCATTTGACCTGCGTAATGCAGCTGCTACCGAAACTTCCCAGCAGCGTAAGGCTGATGCACTGAAGCGTTTAAGCGTAGTGGAATCTTTCCGTGATGCCAATACAAGAATTACCAACCGTCCCGAGTGGATGGTAATGCAATATATTCCTGTTATTCCACCGGAATTGCGTCCCCTTGTTCCATTAGATGGTGGCAGGTTTGCTTCTTCCGATCTGAATGACCTGTATCGCAGGGTGATCATCCGTAATAACCGTTTGAAACGTTTATTGGAGATCAAAGCTCCGGAAGTAATCTTACGTAATGAAAAGCGTATGTTACAGGAAGCTATTGATTCACTGTTTGATAACTCACGTAAATCCAATGCTGTTAAAGCTGAAGGTGGACGTGCGTTGAAATCTTTGAGTGATGTGCTTAAGGGCAAACAAGGCCGTTTTCGCCAGAACCTGTTAGGTAAGCGTGTGGATTATTCCGGTCGTTCTGTAATTGTTGTAGGACCAGAATTGAAAATTCATGAGTGCGGTTTACCAAAAGATATGGCGGCTGAATTGTTCAAGCCGTTTATTATCCGCAAGCTTATTGAAAGAGGAATAGTAAAAACTGTAAAGTCGGCACGTAAACTGGTTGATAAAAAAGAAGCTATTATCTGGGATATTTTGGAAAATATTCTAAAGGGTCACCCGGTAATGTTAAACCGTGCACCAACATTGCACCGTTTATCTATCCAGGCTTTCCAGCCTAAACTGATTGAAGGTAAGGCTATACAATTACATCCCTTGGTAACTACCGCGTTCAACGCCGACTTTGACGGTGATCAGATGGCTGTTCACGTTCCATTAAGTAACGCCGCTATTTTAGAAGCACAGTTGCTGATGCTTTCTTCACATAACATCCTTAACCCGCAGAATGGTACGCCCATTACGCTTCCTTCACAGGACATGGTACTGGGTCTTTATTATATTACCAAGGGTAAAAAGTCTATAGGTGATGAAATTGTAAGGGGACAGGGCAAATCTTTCTATTCCCCTGAAGAAGTGATCATTGCTTACAATGAAAAAAGAATTGACCTTCATGCTAACATCAAGGTAAAAGTTGATGTTCGTAACGATGACGGCAGTTTTGTAAATAAATTAATTGAGACCACCGTTGGCCGCGTAATATTCAACCAGCATGTTCCGAAAGGCGCTGGTTATATCAATGCCTTGTTAACCAAGAAATCTCTTCGCGAGATCATTGGTGATATTATTAAATGGACTAATATTCCCGCTACCGCAAAATTCCTTGATGATATCAAGCAACTGGGCTTCCGTATGGCGTTCAGAGGTGGACTGTCATTTAATATCAATGACCTGATCATTCCTGATACTAAGGAAAAACTGCTTGATAACGCAAAAGTTGAAGTAGACGAAGTTTGGGATAACTATAATAACGGTATCATAACGAATAACGAGCGTTACAATCAGATTGTGGATATCTGGAGCCGTGTTGATACCCGTATCACAGAAACACTGATCCGCGAGCTGGCAAATGATAAGCAGGGTTTTAACTCTGTGTATATGATGCTTGACAGTGGCGCGCGTGGTTCTAAACAGCAGATTAAGCAGCTTGCCGGTATAAGAGGATTGATGGCTAAGCCCAGAAAATCCGGCAGTACCGGAAGTGAAATCATTGAAAACCCAATCTTATCGAATTTCAAGGGTGGCCTGAATGTGCTGGATTATTTCATCTCTACGCATGGTGCCCGTAAAGGTCTTGCAGATACGGCGTTGAAAACGGCTGATGCCGGTTATTTGACCCGTAGGCTGGTAGATGTGGCACAGGATGTAGTAATCAATGAAGAAGATTGCGGAACATTAAGAGGTATTGCAACACAGGCATTGAAAGATAATGAAGATGTTATTGAACCTTTGTTCGATCGTATTATCGGGCGTACTTCCCTTCATAATATATATGATCCTTTAAGTGACGCTATGCTTGTAGAAGGCGGAGCACAGATAACCGAGGATACCGCTAAACTGGTAGAAGATGCCGGTATAGAAACAGTGGAAATCCGCTCTGTACTTACTTGTGAAAGTAAACGTGGAGTGTGTGTAAGATGTTATGGAAAGAACCTGGCAACGGGATATACTGCACAGAAAGGTGATGCTGTTGGTATCATTGCTGCTCAGTCTATCGGTGAGCCCGGTACACAGTTGACTTTGAGAACCTTCCATGTGGGTGGTGTTGCCGGTTCTGCTTCGGTAGAATCTACATTGCCAGCCAAGTTTGATGGTACGATTCAGTTTGATGGTCTTCGTACGGTAGCAACTGAAAATGCAGAAGGTAAAAAAGTAAACATAGTTATTGGCCGTACCGGTGAAGTAAGGATCATGGATGTGAAGAACGACCGTTTAATGATCACTAATAACGTTCCTTACGGTGCTACCCTAAACGTGAAGGACGGTCAGCAAGTAACAAAAGGAGAAGTAATCTGTACCTGGGATCCGTTTAACAACGTTATTGTTGCTGAAATTCAGGGTACCGTTAAAATGGAGAGCGTAATTGAAGGTGTAACTTTCCGTGAAGAATCAGATGAACAAACAGGTCACCGTGAAAAAGTGGTTATTGATACAAAAGATAAAACTAAGATTCCTTCATTGTTGGTGGAAGGAAAGGAAATCAAATCCTATAACCTGCCGGTTGGATCTCATATCGTAGTAGAAGAAGAAGAAGCGGTAAGATCTGGCCAGGTGTTGGTAAAGATTCCACGTGTATTGGGTAAATTAAGAGATATTACGGGAGGTCTGCCACGTGTTACAGAATTATTTGAAGCTCGTAACCCGGGTAACCCCGCCATTGTTTCTGAAATTGATGGTGTTGTTACATTCGGAAGCATCAAACGTGGTAACCGTGAAATTATCGTGGAAGCTAAGGATGGTGTGGTAAGAAAATACCTGGTTCCGTTAACACGCCAGATCCTTGCCCAAGACGGTGACTTTGTAAAAGCAGGTACGCCGTTGAGTGATGGACAGACAGCGCCTTCAGATATTCTTTCTATTAAAGGCCCGTTCGCTGTTCAGGAATATGTGGTTAATGAAATTCAAGAAGTGTACCGTTTGCAGGGTGTGCGTATCAATGATAAACACATTGAAGTAATCGTTCGCCAGATGATGCGTAAGGTAACCATCGTTGATCCTGGAGATACAAGATTCCTGGAAGATGATACTGTAGACAAACTGGACTTCCTGGATGAGAATGACTGGATCTTTGATAAAAAAGTAGTTACTGATCCCGGTGAATCAGCAAAACTGAAAGCAGGGCAGATTGTTAGCCTGCGTGAATTAAGAGAGGAAAATTCTATCCTTCGCAGGAACGATAGAAAACTAGCCGAATTCCGTGATGCCAATGCCGCAACATCTCAACCTTTGTTGTTAGGTATAACTAAGGCTTCCCTCGGAACGCAAAGCTGGATCTCTGCTGCATCGTTCCAGGAAACAACCAAAGTATTGAGTTCTGCTGCCATCCAGGGTAAGACAGATGAAATGCTTGGATTGAAGGAAAACGTAATCACCGGTCATCCGATACCGGCTGGTACCGGCCTTAGAGATTTTGACAACATGATAGTAGGAAGTAAAGAAGAATATGAACTACTCCAGACAACACGCGAAGCAATGAGCTTTGATGATGATGAGTAAAAGCTTTCAGCTGTCAGCGATCAGCTTTCAGGAGGAAACTATGGAATATTTAAAGTAGGAAGTGTATGCTTCCTACTTTTTTTTAAATAAGATATGTCAGTAATCAAGTAATAATTTGCTGATTGCTGAAAGCTGATGGCCGATAGCAAAAAGTTGATTTAGCGGTAACCGTTAGCCTGTTACAGGTTAAATAGTTCCCAAATTCTTTGATGCTGTTGTTTTTAAAACAATCTATATTTTAACTTGCAAAAAAATTATTCATGAAGCAACTCTCCATTGCATTGAATGTACTGTTATTGATATTAGTGGGTATTTTATTTTACCTGCATTTCCAGGGCAATAGTAAACCGGCAATAAAAGAAGTTCCTGCAACCGGCAGGAATGTTATAAGCGAGAATCCTGTTACACCTTCTTCTAAAATCGGATATTTTGAAATGGACAGCCTGCAGGCTAATTATAATTATTTTAAGGATGCATTGAATCATTTGAAAGAAAAGGAAAGGGTAATGAATACTGAACTTAACAGCATGGAAAAGGAGTACCAGAGGAAAGTAAATGAGTGGCAGAAGAAGGGAGCGGCTATGTCACAGGCAGAAGCGGATGCGGCTCAGCGTGAAAATGCCCAGCTGCAGCAGGCTTACCAGGTTCGTAAACAAACCCTGGAAGAAAGTTTCGGCAAGCAGTCTTTGGACTTTAAAAAAGATATTAAAAAGAAAATAGAGAACTATCTGAAGGAGTATAATAAGGATAAAAACTATTCTTATATTTTATCTTATGAGCCGGATTTTATATTTTTAAGAGATACAACATGTAATATCACGCCTGATTTAGTGAACGGGTTGAATGCTGAGTATAAGAAGAAGTAATAATGGTTAATGGTTAATTGTTAATGGATAGTTTCTGACTTATAAAAATTGAAACATTTGTAAGATTACATTTTCCGTTAACAATTAACCATTCAATGTCGTTGAGTTAACAAGGTTGAAGTGTTCTTTTATATGTGAATTTATTATTTGATTAAAAGTCTTAGAGTCCTTTGTGGGATTTCCTTTGTGTTCCTTGTGGTTAAATGCGGTCTATGATTCCAGGTGTCTATAACCACAAGGAACACAAAGGAAATCCCACAAGGAGCACAGGGAATGCCTGCTACATACGAAATCCTTAAGTCAACGACATTGATTAACAATTAACCATTAATTGATCATTAGCAGGCGAATAAACAATTTCCTTATCTTCAATCATATTTTTAAAATATGATTGAAAACCCAACTTCTTTCAAACCATCCCTTGGATTATTAGATGCTACTATGATCGTGGCGGGATCTATGATCGGTTCCGGTATTTTTATTGTCAGTGCCGATGTAAGCCGGAATGTAGGCAGTGCAGGCTGGCTTATTTTTGTATGGCTGATAACCGGTATAATGACATTGCTTGCAGCTATCAGTTATGGGGAACTGAGTGCCATGTTCCCTAAAGCGGGCGGACAGTATGTTTATCTTAAAGAAGCCTTCAATCCACTTATTGGATTTTTATATGGATGGAGTTTTTTTGCAGTAATTCAAACAGCAACTATTGCTGCGGTGGGTGTTGCATTTGCAAAGTTTACCGCTTACTTACTGCCACAGGTAAGCGAAGACCTTATAATGTTCGATCTTGGGTTTAGAACCATTTCGGCTGCCCAGCTATTATCAATAGTAATAATTGTTCTTCTTACTTACATTAATACAAGGGGTATCAAGGGCGGTAAAGCCATCCAGACCACCTTCACACTAACTAAATTACTGAGTATATTTTCACTGATTATTTTCGGTTTAGCTATGCTAAAACCGGAGGTATGGAGTAGTAACTGGGCCAATGCCTGGGATGTTCATAAATTAAATAAAGATGGATCTACCGAAAGTTACACGATGGCTGCTGCACTGGGCGCCATAGCAGCAGCAATGGTTGGTTCTGTATTTAGTAGTGATGCCTGGAACAATGTAACTTTTATAGCGGGAGAGATTAAAAATCCAAAAAGGAATATTGGGCTGAGTTTATTCTTTGGAACCCTGGTGGTAACTATTATTTATGTAGCCGCAAATGTTATGTACACTGCTGTATTACCCATGCAGTCTATAGCATCCGCTGAAAAAGACAGAGTAGCTGTAGAGGCTTCAAAGGTTATATTCGGTAATGCCGGCACAATTATAATTGCAATCATGATTATGATATCAACTTTTGGTTGCAATAATGGATTGATACTGGCAGGGGCACGCGTGTATTATACAATGGCAAAAGATGGTTTGTTTTTCAGGAAAGTAGGCGAACTGAATAATAATGCTGTTCCTGCAATAGCGCTTTGGATCCAATGCATAGTGGCATGCCTGTGGAGTTTAAGTGGTAGTTACGGCAACCTTTTGGATATGATCTCATTTGTAGCAGTGGGCTTTTATATGCTTACAATTGCGGGTATCTTTATTCTTCGAAAAAAGCGGCCGGATGCAGAAAGACCTTATAAAGCATTTGGCTATCCTGTATTTCCCTTTCTGTATATTATTTTGGGGTTGACTTTTTGTATTCTACTTATAATTTATAAACCCCAATATACCTGGCCGGGTTTAATTATTACCTTACTCGGAATACCTTTATACTATATTGCCGTGGCCAATAAAAACAAAGCATAGTTTATTTATGGATGATGTTGATTTTGACAGGTTGTTTGCCAGGTTTGCAAATTTGAAAGTTGCAGTGATAGGAGATGTTATGCTGGATACTTACTGGTGGGGGAAAGTAGAACGCATTTCCCCTGAAGCCCCGGTGCCGGTGGTAACACTTACCAGCAAAGATTATCGATTAGGTGGCGCTGCTAATGTAGCACTGAATCTGAAAGCATTTAAAGCTACTGTTACCATGTTCTCGGTAATTGGCGATGATGATGATGGAAAAATATTACTGGAACGCTTTGAACAGGAAGGTGTTAATACATCCGGACTGATGAAAAGCGCTGAAAGAATTACCACTAACAAATCGAGAATTATGAGCCGCAATCAGCAAATGCTACGGTTAGATGCTGAGATTACTCATGATCTGAATGACAAGGATAATAGTAATCTTCTACAGGCAGTACAGGACTATATTGAAAATGAAAAACCGCATGTCCTTATTTTTGAAGATTATAATAAAGGTGTGCTGACAGAGAAAATAATTGAAGCGGTTATAAAAATTTGCCATCAAAATAATGTCATTACAACGGTAGATCCGAAGTTCAGGAATTTCTTTGCTTATAAAGGAGTAGCAATATTTAAACCCAATCTTAAGGAAGTAAAACAAGCATTAAGTCTGGTAACGAATGATTTATCGTTTGAATACTTTCAGCATATTCATCAGTCTTTGTTTCTTAAATTACAACATCATATATCGCTCTTAACCCTTTCTGAAAATGGTGTATTTTATCAGGAAGAAAGTGCTGCAGGCATTATTCCTTCTCATATCCGGAACATCTCGGATGTATCGGGGGCGGGTGATACAGTGATAGCTGTTGCGTCATTAGTATACGCCGCCACTGGAAATGTAGTGCTTATGGCTGAAATTGCAAATATTGCCGGTGGGTTGGTTTGTGAGGAAGTGGGAACTGTGGCAGTAAATAGGAAAAGGTTGCTGGAGGAATGTAAGCTGTTGCTAAAATAGCTATCATCCGCTAGCAGTCAGCTATCAGGAGGAAACGTATGCTGCATTGATACAGATTCTGAAATTCATTTAAAATTATTCTATGTCAGTTTTTACGTTGGTTATTCACGGCGGGGCCGGAACCATCCAGAAAGAAGATATGACTCCGGAGCTTGAAAAGGCATATCTGAAAGGCTTACAGGAAGCACTGGATGCAGGTTATGCCGTTTTGGAAGAAGATGGATCAGCGATTAATGCAGTGAAGGCTGCTGTAGTAATATTAGAAGATAATATGCTTTTCAATGCAGGCAGGGGTTCTGTATTCACAAAAAAGGGAGTTCAGGAAATGGATGCAGCAATCATGGATGGCAGCAATCTGCAAGCCGGTGCTGTAGCCGGTGTTAGAAATGTTCGTAATCCTATCGAACTCGCGATGGAAGTGATGCGAAACAGCAATCATGTATTTGTTAGTGGAAAGGGCGGGAATGATTTTGCCATCCGCCAGGGTATAAAGCTGGAGCCTGATGAATATTTTTTCTCACAGTTCAGGTACGATCAATGGAAAGCCATACGTGATTCAGATAACTACTCTCTCGATCATACCCACCAGCAACTGGAGGAACTAATGAAGGACAAAAAATTCGGTACTGTTGGCGCAGTAGCCTGTGACAGGCATGGAAATATAGCGGCAGCTACCAGCACCGGTGGCATGACAAACAAAAAATATGGAAGAATCGGTGATAGTCCATTAATAGGCATTGGCACTTATGCTAACAATAAAACCTGTGCAATATCATGTACAGGTCACGGAGAGGTTTTTATAAGAGCGGTTGCTGCACATGATGTTAGCTGCATGATGGAATATAAAAACATAACTTTACAAGAGGCATGTGAAGAAGTTGTTTTAAATAAGCTGGTACAAATGGAAGGGGAAGGTGGACTAATAGGAGTTGATGCCTTGGGAAATGCTGCCCTGGTATTTAATAGCGCCGGGATGTATAGAGGCCAGCGTAATAGTGAAGGAGTTAATGAGGTGGAAATTTATAAATAGGTATGAGGCGTGAGGTATAAGGGAACGCCATTCCTTTTCATGATTTTTTTAATATTAAAAAACTGATTGCAACCCTTCTTTTACACGAAACAAAACAAAAAATTTTGTGCGATTTATACTATTAGGAGCATTCTATTCATTTTTTAAAACCTTTGCCTGTTATCGGCTTACCGACATTTATGTTAGCAGTCACTATCCTTGGGAATAATTCAGCGTTGCAGGCTTTTGACCGCCACCCCAGCTCTCAGGTAGTGACATTAAATGATCATTTGTTTCTTGTAGACTGTGGCGAAGGCACCCAAACTCAGTTGTCCAGGTATAAAATTAAAAGAAGCCGTATCAATAATATTTTTATTTCTCACCTCCACGGAGATCATTATTTTGGGTTAATGGGTTTAATCACCAGCATGGGTTTATTGGGCAGAGAGCATGCTCTTCATGTATATGCTCCTTCTTCTTTAAAAGAAATAATAGACCTTCAATTGAATATAAGCGGTACTACGCTGCCTTATCCACTGCACTTTCATTCATTGCATGAAGGTGCAATGGTTCAAACTGACAATTATGAAGTAAGGTGTTTCAGGGCATTTCACCGTATTGAATGCTGGGCATTCATTTTCAGAGAAGTAAAATCACCCCGAAGGTTAGATGGTGATAAATTAAAACAATATGATATTCCAACCATTTTTTATGAACAATTACGGTGGGGAAAAGATTATCAATCCAGCGATGGCAGGATCATAAAAAACGAGCTGGTTACCGAACCTTCCTCTAAAGGCAAGTCTTATGCATATGTTACGGATACTCTTTATGAAGAATCCATTGCCAGGAATGTAAAGGATGTAGACCTTTTATATCATGAAGCTACCTATCTTAATGACCTGGAAGAAAAAGCTGTTAAACGATTTCACTGTACTACAACCCAGGCAGCAACTATTGCAAAGAATGCCGGTGCTCATCGGTTATTGATAGGGCACTTCAGCTCTAAATATGAAAAGCTCGATGAGTTTGAAAATGAAACGAGGCGGGTTTTTCCAAATAGTGATCTGGCGTTGGAAGGGGTTAGTTACAGGGTGTAGTAGTTGCTGCTGTTTGCAGTACTTAAGTTAAGCTTACGAAATTCTAAAATCAGTCTATAGATTCTAAAAAATGGTAAATTTGAATAAATTTAGGTTATGGGAGCTGCATTGAATAATACGCAACTTGAAATATTAAACTTGTTTAGTCATAATCAGAATGAAGAAGATTTACAGGAGATCAAATCTTTGTTAGTTATTTATTTAGCTGATAAAGTTACCCGGGAAGCAGATAATGCTTTTGATGCAAATGGATATACTATTGATATTTTTGAAAAATGGCAAAATGAACATTTTCGTAAACAAGTATGAAAATGACAGTCGTACTTGATTGCAACATACTTGTTATGTGTCTTACATCCAGGTCCCCTACTCACATCATATATCAGTCTTTGATTAAGGGGAAGTTTGATCTTGCTGTGTCTACTGAGATTTTTCTGGAATATGAAGAAATAATTCAAAATAAATATGGAGTTACTACTTCTAATGCTTTTATCTCTTTATTAAGGGAACTTCCTAATGTGCATGATATAATCACTTATTACAAATGGAAATTAATAGAAAGTGATCCAGATGATAATAAATATATTGACTGCTGTATTGCAGGAAAAGCTGATTATTTGGTTACAGAGGATGGCCATTTCTCTATTTTAAAGAATATTCCTTTTCCAAAAATAACCACAATCACAATAGAAAATTTTGTTAAGCTAATTCAGAATCTTTAATGTTAAATCAGATGGTGAACATTAATATAGTGACAGGCAACACATCAGCATGTTGAATGGTTTCATAATCAGCGATGTAAGATTATTATATGAACCTCTTACTATTGAATAATCCATTTGTAAAAAGCCGGGAACTCTTTTCTCCAGCAAACTTCACTGTGCCAGCCTTCTGCTTTTGTTACTTCTTCTATTTTTGCAGATGAAAGTGTACGAATTAGTTCTGCAACCTGCAACATATCGCTGATCATGGCAGGATGTTCCGCTCCGCCACCATAAAAGTAATATTTCTGACCTGAATGTTTACGGTGTTTTACCAATTGTTTGATCTGATCGCTTATCTGTGGAACTATCCAGAAAGCAGGAGAGAAAATTCCTATCTTACCAAATACACGCGGGTACAGTATCCCGGCATAAAAACTGATCAATCCGCCCATTGAACTGCCTGCTACCATTGTATTTTTCCTGGAGCGCAAGGTCCTGAATTTTTTGTCGATATAAGGCTTAAGGGTTTTTACAATAAACTCCAGGTATAAGCCACCTTCTCCTTTTCCAAACTGTTCCGTATCATTCGGATTGTATTCATTCATCCGTAAAAGGCTGCCATTCTCTATCCCTACTACAATACAGGCATTGGCAGAGGCATCCAATGTTTCATCTATCTCCCATTCACCGCTATACGAAGTGGCATCATCAAAAAGGTTTTGTCCATCATGCATGTACAACACGGGATACCGCTTTTTTGACTGTGCATAACCTGCAGGAAGATATAGCCATATCCTTCTTGTACGGTTAAGCTGGGGAATAATGAACGCATCATCTATTATGTGAACATTTTCAGAGGCGGTATGTCTGTTTTCTGTCATAGCTCAAGCTATCAGCCTTTAGCTATCAGCAAGCAGCTGCACAAATAATTACAACTATAAGCGTTCACTGACAGGTATAAAAAATTATTTATTAGCGCTTAAATATTCTTTTAGTTTTCCATGCATCTGTTCACTCAACGGAACAAGAGGTAAACGCAGGTAATTACTAATTATTCCCAGTTCACTCAGCACTGCTTTAACTCCGGCGGGGTTATTTTCACTAAATAATATAAGATAGGCATCAATGAGGGAATCATTCAAAATTTTGGCGGTCTTAAAATCACCTTTTAAACATAACCGGACCATTTCCGTAAAATTTTTAGCAAAACAGTTGGCAATTACGCTTATTACACCTTCCATACCACAGGCTATTTGCGGTAAGGTAAGTGCGTCATCACCGCTAACCACTAAAAAATCTGCAGGTTTATCACGAAGTATCTGTATGCATTGAGCCATATCTCCACTGGCTTCTTTGATCCCGGCGATATTGTCTACTTCAGTAGCCAATCGGATAACGGTGGAAGCATTTAAATTCCTTCCCGTTCTGCTGGGGATATTATATAACATTATCGGTTTGGAAGTCGCTTCTGCCAATGCTTTATAATGTGCAAACAATCCATCCTGGGAAGGCCTGCTGTAATAGGGTGAAGCGCTCAAAATAGCAATAGCTTTTTCCAGTGGAAGGGTTTCCATTTCTTCGATAACATGCCGGGTATCATTGCCGCCAATCCCCACAACTACCGGAATACGACCATTAACTTTTGCATAGGTGCAGTTTAAAATGTCAATCTTTTCTTCCAAACTTAGCGTAGGGGTTTCACCGGTAGTACCTAAGGATACAATATATTCAACGCCATCCCTGATCACAGAATCAAGTAATTTTTCCAATGCATCAAAATCAACCTTATTATCATTATTAAAGGGAGTTACCAATGCTACTCCTGTTCCTCTTAATTGATCTCTTAACATTTTAAATTATTGTTTATTATTTTTTCAGTATAAATTTTATACGTATCTGATTACTGACGTTTAACCAGCAACAGGTACTTCTAAATGATGCTGCCATTACCTGGTGTATCGGTAATTATGCTGGGAAGTGTTGGTACCTGGTCGACATCGGAAGCAGGGGTTTCTTCCCATGATCCCATGTTCCCGAACTTTTCAATTCTTTGTTTTGTCCGCAGTTCAGGAGTTAACTGTTTAAGTTCCATGATTACAGGTAACAGGTGTTGTTTCAATAACTGAGCTGCTTCATTATAGTCCCAGTGAGCGCCGCCAATGGGTTCTGGGATTATTCCGTCAATCAAACCGAAATTGAACATCCGTTCAGAAGTAAGGCGTAATTCTTCCGCAGCTTTTTCTTTCATATCCCAGCTTCGCCATAATATAGAACTACAACTTTCAGGTGAAATTACCGTATACCAGGTGTTTTCCAACATAAATACTTTATCGCCTACTCCAATTCCTAAAGCCCCTCCTGATGCACCTTCACCGATGATGACACAAATTAATGGTACTTTCAGCCGGATCATTTCATAAATATTCCGGGCAATCGCTTCACCTTGTCCTCTTTCTTCTGCTTCCAGGCCGGGGTATGCACCCGGGGTATCAATTAAGGTAATAACAGGCTTATTAAATTTTTCAGCAAGCCGCATCAATCTTAAGGCCTTCCGGTAGCCTTCAGGATTGGCCATGCCAAAATTTCGTAACTGCCTCATTTTAGTATTAGTTCCCTTCTGGTGGCCAATGATCATAACAGTATCATCTCCTAATTGTGCAAAGCCACCAATCATTGCCTTATCGTCCTTCACATTACGATCACCGTGCAGCTCAACAAAGTTGGTAGTCATTTTATCGATATACTTAAGCGTATATGGTCTGTCGGGATGCCGGCTCAATTGTACTTTTTGCCAGCTGCTAAGGTGAAGGGTTATCTCTTTGCGCTTATCCATAACCTGGTCTTCAAGTTTCCTGATAGAATCAGTTAAGTCCACCTTTGTCTTCTCCGCTGTTTGTTTAAGTTTGCCGATTTCATCAAAGAGGTCTTTTATCGGTTTCTCAAAATCTAAAAATTGTCGATTCTTGTTGTCAGGCATCGTTATAGAATGATTGCGTAAAAGTAAGGGTTAAATATTTTTGAGATTGATTTTTTTAAGAACCAGGGGTTTGAATAATGATATAAAACTGCCAGATTTCAATAAGTGATTTAATCATTTCGTAAAGGCTAGGTAAGGCAATTATTAATGGTTAATTATTGATGATTAATTATTAATGGAATGAGGACTAATTTTATACATTGGTAACTTATTACTAAAATCTTTAATTATCAACCACTTTCCGTTAATAATTAACCATTCAATGTCGTTGATTTAAGAAGTTAGTAGTGTTCATTCGGTTTTGAATTACAATTTTGTTAGAGGTCTTAGAGCCCTTTGTGGGATTTCCTTTGTGTTCTTTGTGGTTAAAAGACTCTTAGAATCATAGACCCTATTTAACCACAAGGAACACAAAGGAAATCCGACAAAGGACACAATGAATGCCTGCTACATACGAAATTCTTAAGTCAACGACATTGATTAACCATGAACCATTAGCTGTATTTGAAGGTATCAAAAATTTTACAACCGTACGGAAAACTTATCTGTTCAGATAAGGTCAGAGATGTGATTTTGAAAATAATAGGTTAAGATTATCAATTTAAATCAAATAGGCAGAACTTTACCGGTATATGATTATCTTGTAACGATAAAACATAATGCCATGGCTTCAGCCCTAAATGTTACTGATCAGATTGAGCTTGCTCCACTAAAAGACCTTGATGAATGGGAAGAGGATATCTTACAGCGTTATCCAGAACCCGATACAATTGCTAAAGGTAAGAATACGGAAGAATACAGGAATTATGAAACAAATGTAAGAGATACCGTTAAGGAATTCTACCGTTTAAACCATACGTATCAAACGTATGATTTTGTACTGGAGAAAAAAAATGAGTACCTGAAGTTTAACAAAAAGCAAATGCCCGTCTGGGATGCCTTTAATTTTTTAAACCAGTTGGTGGATGATTCTGATCCTGATACCGACCTGGACCAATTACAACACCTGCTGCAAACCTCCGAAGCTATACGTTCCGATGGACATCCTGACTGGATGGTAATGGCAGGTTTACTCCACGATATGGGAAAGGTGCTTTGTTTGTTCGGAGAACCACAATGGGCTGTAGTAGGTGATACGTTTCCTGTAGGTTGCGCCTACTCTGATAAAATTGTTTATCCTGAATTCTTTAAGTACAATCCTGATATCAACGATTCGCGCTTCAACACAAAGTATGGTGTATATGAGCCAAACTGCGGCTTGCGGAATGTTCACCTTTCATGGGGCCATGATGAATATGTGTACCACATGGTAAAAGATTATTTACCGGAACCTGCATTATACATGTTACGTTTTCACTCATTTTATTCACAACATCGTGAAAGTGCCTATGACCATTTAATGGATAAACATGATCATGAAATGTTTGAATGGGTGAAATTGTTTAATCCTTATGATTTGTATTCTAAAAATCCAAATCCTCCCGATTGGAAAGAGTTAAAGCCTTACTATGAAAATTTAGTAGCCAAATATTTACCGGCAGAAATAAAGTTTTAATTGCTGTTAATGTGAATGCACTTAGCTGTAGATTACCTTTATATTTTATTCTCTCCTGATAGCTTATAGCTGACTGCTAATAGCATTATTTAGCATTTACAAGCCGAAAATCTGCATGATCAGCTAAACGATGATCCGGTGCAGGAAGGGTTACCGTTTTGCCAGGAAGAATATTATTGAAATTAACGATCTTTTTTTCCAGCACTTCATTTTGTTCAGTATAGTAACGTAACTCCACTTCCGCTGTTTTTACAATTTCATTTCCTGAATTATGCAGACTAACCTTTAAACCATGAACACCCAGCATCCAGTTTTCAGAAGGTTTATTAGTAGTTACTTCAACGTACTCAGCTATATTAATATTTGCTGGTGGTGAAGCAGGAACCATTTTTTCATCACGATGAACGGCTTTTCTTTCAGAAGTTCCAGGAAATGTATTTGTACTGGCAGGGGGCGAAGAAGTTACCACAACAGGTGCTTCTTCCTTTTTATGACTAAACTTGCCAAAAAAGGCATCTACTTTTTCATTAAGCGTTTTCTTTTTTTTCGGCTGATCTGCAATTTGTTCAGTTTCTTTCTTTAAAACTGGTTTTACTTCCAGTGGTTTTGTTTTCGTTTCAGGAAGCGAAGCTTTAACTATAATTTCTTTATCCGGAGTTTTATTAACAAGCTCCTTTTTATGAATTTCAACCGTAGGGCTGATTTTATGAATTTCCTTCTTTGGCTTTTCAGCAGCCGCAGTGTTATTTACAATTTTCCTGGCTGGTTCTAAAGAGGCATCAACAGGAATATTGTTTGCAATATTATTTTCAGTGATTGGTTGTGTAGAGGGTATCTCCGGTTCTGTAATTAACGGCTCGGGTAGCCTTTTATTAGCGTCAGAAATTTCTGTTGATGCTGTTGCTGTAAGAACAACTTCTTTTTTATCATCATGATACTGACTTATGCCAAAGCCAACAGCTAATATTAATAAAGCCAAAACAGCAATAGCAGCCCACTTTTTCTGTACTTCAGTAATTTTCTTCTCCTTATTTACTTTTTGATTGTAGATCCATGAAGTATATTCTTCTTCCCGCTCGGGTATGGTACTTGTGTACTTGGTAAGTATAGGTTCCTCATTTTTTGCTGAAGCATTAATTTCCGGAACATAAGACTGGATTCTTTTTCGAAGCTCCTCTGCTTTTTGTTCAATTTTATCTACCTGGTTCGCAGCAACACTTTCAACTTCCTGCTTTTTAATCTCAATTGGTTTGTTCAAATTTGCAGGCATGCTTACATAAACCTTAGGCGTTGGTTCGGATTCAGTTACACTTGATGGCTTCTTCTCTGCCGGCATGAATGCCTGATGATTTATTTGTGACGCAGCCTTATTTTCAGATTTAATTTCTGGTGCCTGTTGAACTGGTGTTTCTACAACAGCAGCTACATAAGGTTTAAGAGCATTTATCTCAGTAGGATATGACCAGCCAAAACTTTTACCTTCTATCCAAATAAGGTCCCTGGGTTTAAGACCCAATTTTACTAATTCCTCAAGAGTGTGAGGTCCTGATTGTTTATTGCTACGGAGGAGTAAATAGACCTTGCTCATTACTGGTAATTTACACAATAATAACGCCTGATTGCAACTGTTATGATTCACTTATTCTTAAAAAAATCTTAATAATGGTTAATTGTTAACGGTAACTGGTTAATTATTATAAATGACACTATCCGTTAACAATTAACAATTAACAATTAACCATTAACCATTAATTCGCTATCATACCATGCGGATCAATAACAAACTTTTTAGCCGCACCTTTATCAAAATCCCTATAACCTCTTGGCGCATCTTTAAGGCTGATCACTTCCACATTCACCGCTTTTGCTATTTGTATTTTATCAAACAAAATAGCATTCATTAACTGACGGTGGTATTTCATAACAGGGCATTGTCCTGTATAAAAAGCATGGGATTTCGCCCAGCCAAGACCAATCCTTATACGTAAACTTCCTTCCTTAGCAGCATCATCTGCTGCGCCGGGATCGCCTGTAACGTATAAACCCGGAATACCAATAGCGCCTCCGGCCCTTGTTATGGCCATAGCGGTGTTAAGCACTGTGGCAGGTTGCTCCACTCCGGCGTTTGATCCGTGGCCTCTTGCTTCAAAACCTACGCAATCAACAAAGTTGTCTACTTCCGGCACACCGATAATAGCTGCTATGGCTTCTTCCAATGGCGTTTCCTGCCTAAGGTCTATTGTTTCACAACCAAAGCTTTTTGCCTGTTCCAATCTTTCTGTAATCATATCTCCAACGATCACCACTGCGGCACCCAATAAATGACAGGATGCTGCACAGGCCAGACCAACAGGACCGGCACCGGCAACATACACAATAGAACCCGGCCCAACACCGGCACTTACCGCGCCATGAAAACCAGTTGGAAAGATATCAGATAGCAAGGTGAGATCTTTGATTTTTGCCATAGCCTGATCCTTATCGGGAAATTTCAGCAAATTAAAATCTGCATACGGAACCATAACATATTCTGCCTGTCCGCCAACCCATCCACCCATATCCACATAACCATAAGCTGCACCCGGACGTGAAGGATTTACATTCATGCATATTCCGGTCCGTCCTTCTTTGCAGTTCCTGCACCTGCCGCAGGCAATATTAAACGGTACCGATACCAAATCGCCAACTTTTATAAACTCAACATCCGAACCTGCTTCTATAACAAGCCCGGTTATTTCATGTCCTAATATAAGTCCTGACGGAGCTGTAGTACGGCCGCGGACCATGTGCTGGTCGCTTCCGCAAATATTGGTGGAAACAATTTTAAGGATCACACCATGATTACATTTCCTGTTGCCTAGCGAAAGCTTTGGGTACTCGATTTCATGAATTTCCACTTCGCCGGGTTTGATGTAGGCCACACCTTGATTTTGACACATAATCGTTGATTTTAAGATGAATAAATTTATTTAACGGCAATAGCTCCCGCAGTGGCAACAGCATGATCGTTTTCTACCGTGCTTCCGGAAACACCGATAGCGCCAATAATATTTCCCTGTGCATCTTTAATGCAGACACCACCAGGAAAAGTTATTAAACCATTATTGGAGTGTTCAATATTATATAAAGGTCCGCCGGGTTGTGATAGCTTGCCGATTTCTCCGGTATCCATATTGAAGTATCGCGCTGTTCTTGCTTTTTTCTGGGAAATATCAATGGATCCCAGCCAGGCGCCATCCATGTGCACAAAGGCAATAAGGTTGGTGCCGGAATCAACCACTGCAATGTTCATCAGGGTACTGATCTCTTTTGCTTTTGCTTTGGCTGCTCTTACAGCAGCTTCAGCCTGTTCCAGTGTAATGTTCATAATAATTTGTTTTAGGAAATAATGTTCCCAAATATAAGGTTAGCAAAAGGTCACATTTAGCACAATAATCCCAAATATTGAAACGATAGTGCCAAAATCAGGTATCAGGTATCAGGTATGAAGTATGAGGTAAAAGAACTAAATTGGTGAGGGCTTATTGTTAATAAGCCGGATGTTGATAGCTGCTTAATTAAAAATTTTCTATGGTAACCGGTCTTGTTAATTCGGTACAAGTTATAAAAGTAATAAACAACCAATTGGTAGATGCAGAAGATTTTCTGGTGGTTGAAGAACCTTTGGAGATTCAATTATCATATTTTACTGATAACAAGAGAAGCACAAAAACTATTTCGGTAACCATGCGATCGCCTGGTAATGACGAAGAACTTGCTGCCGGATTTTTATTTACTGAAGGCATTATAAACAATAACAACCAGGTTGAATCTGTTGAAGTTCTACCCTTGCGGGAAAACATTGTGGTGGTTACATTAAATGAAAATGTAATTCCTGCTCTGCAAAAAGCTGAACGTAACTTTTATACTACTTCCAGTTGCGGCGTTTGTGGAAAATCAAGCATTGATGCGATAAGAACTGTGTCCGTTTATAACAATGAAGTAGATGATATTTATCTGAAAGCTGCAATGTTTTATGGACTGCAGGATCAGCTAATAGAGCAGCAACTTATTTTTCAAAGTACCGGAGGTTTACATGCTGCAGCTCTCTTTAACATGGAAGGAAACCTGATCAGGGTTCGTGAAGATGTTGGCCGGCATAATGCCCTGGACAAATTGGTAGGAACAGCTTTATTAAACGATGAATTACCTTTGAACAAATTGATCTTATTGTTAAGCGGAAGAGCCAGCTTCGAATTGTTGCAAAAAGCAATTATGGCAGGGATCAAGATAGTTGCTGCTGTTGGAGCACCATCCAGTCTGGCTGTTCAACTAGCTAAGGAAGGTGGCATTACGTTAATTGGTTTTTTAAGAAATGAACGTTTTAATATTTATTGTGGGGAGCAGAGGGTACACCTATAAGGTTTTCAAAACCTTATAGGTGTGAATACAGGTTCTTACCGACAGTTTTAAGTTACTCTCTGAGCAAGTTAAAATTCGACAGCCGGCTAGAGGCCGCACTTACACCTATAAGGTTTTGAAAACCTTATAGGTGTACCTCACAGATTGAGGCTAAACCTCACAAGTTGTACAAAAAATATTCTTATGAAAGATGCAGAAAATCCGGAACATTTTACGGGCTTAAAAAAAGGAAAGATCAAAAAAGTTGCAGCCGGTGTGCCTGCTGTATTATCCAGCTTTAAGATGGTATATGATGAAGCTGGTTTATTACGCGGAGCAAAGGCGCTCTTTCATTTAAACAAAAAGGAAGGCTATGATTGTCCGAGTTGTGCTTGGCCCGACCCGGACGATGAACGATCGGCGATAGCAGAATACTGTGAAAACGGCGCAAGAGCTGTTGCGGAAGAAGCCACTGCTAAAAAACTAATGGCTGATTTCTTTAAGAAGAACGCGGTGAAAGATCTTGCCTCATTAACTGATTATGAAATCGGCAAAAAGGGCAGGATAGGGCAGCCGGTTTACCTGCCTAAAAATGGAACTCACTACCAGCCAATATTGTGGCAGGATGCTTTTACAAAAATTGCAACGGCTTTAAATGAATTGCCTTCTCCCAATGAAGCCATCTTTTATACTTCCGGCAGAACCAGTAATGAAGCGGCATTTATCTACCAGCTTTTCGTACGTGAATTCGGAACCAACAACCTGCCTGATTGCAGTAATATGTGCCATGAAAGCAGTGGGCTGGCACTTGTGGAATCTCTTGGAATTGGAAAGGGTTCGGTAAAGCTGGAGGATCTTTATGAAGCAGAAGTGATTATGATACTCGGACAAAATCCCGGTACCAATCATCCCCGTATGCTAAGCGCTTTACAAAAAGCAAAACAAAATGGCGCATTGATTATTTCTATCAATCCCTTGCCTGAAACAGGTTTAATGGGTTTCAGCAATCCGCAACAGGTAAAAGGTTTGCTGGGTATGGATACTGCGCTCACAGATATTTTTTTGCAGGTAAAGATCAACGGTGATATGGCGCTGCTACAGGCTATTGAATTGCTGTTATTGGAGGAAGAAGAACGCCTTCCCGGATCTGTATTTGATCATGGCTTCATTGGAAAGAATACAGTGGATTATGCTGAATTTATTCAACATTTAAAACAACAGAATTTAAATGAACTGTCAAAAGCATGTGGCATAGACCTGGGGCAGATTGAAGAAACTGTCCGTTTATTAAAAGATAAAAACAAGATCATTGCCTGTTGGGCAATGGGATTGACCCAGCATAAAAATGCGGTAGACAGCATCAAAGAGATAGTGAATTTATTATTATTGAAAGGCAGCATCGGTAAGCCGGGAGCCGGTACCTGCCCGGTAAGAGGCCATAGCAATGTACAGGGTGACCGCACTATGGGAGTGTATGAAAGGCCTACAAAGAAATGGCTGAAAAAATTAGGAGACAATTTCAATTTCATTCCACCCATGGAGCCTGGCTATGATGTGGTGAATGCCATCAAAGCCATGTACGAAAAGAAGGCAAGTGTATTTTTTGCAATGGGTGGCAATTTTTTATCGGCCACACCAGATACCAACTATACAGCGGAAGCTATGAGAAATTGCAAATTAACGGTGCATGTTTCTACCAAGCTCAATCGCAGCCACCTGGTGCATGGTGAAGAAGCCATTATATTACCATGCCTGGCTCGTAGTGATGAAGACATTGTTAACGGTCACGCCCAGTTGGTATCCTGTGAAAATTCAATGAGTGTAGTGCAGTCTTCGCAGGGAGTATTAAAGCCTGTATCCAAACATTTGCTCAGTGAACCGGTTATTGTATGCATGCTTGCCAAAGCAACGTTAGGTTCCAGGAGTAGAATTAACTGGGATGCTTATGCGCAACATTATGATAATATCCGCAATGATATTGAACGAACCATTCCGGGCTTTGAAAATTATAATGAAAGGGTTAGGATACCCGGTGGATTTTATTTACCCAATTGTAACAGGGATGGCAACTTTGATACTCCTTCGAAAAAAGCGCATTTCAATATCGCTACCATAAATGTTATTAACCTTGCACCGGATGAGTTGATGATGATGACCATCCGCAGCCACGATCAGTTCAACACTACTATTTATGGTTTAAATGACCGGTACCGCGGAATCTATAATGAGCGCCGGGTTATATTAATGAACCAGGGAGACATTAATAAACAGGGGTTGAAGAACGGTGATGTAGTAGACCTTTATAATTATTTTGAAGGCATAGAGCGGGTGGCTCATAAGTTCATAGTTATAGCGTATCCTATTCCGGCAGGATGTACCGCTACTTATTTTCCAGAAACCAACGTATTGGTTCCCGTTAATAGTGTGGCAGAAAAAAGCAATACACCTACTTCAAAACTGGTAATTCTTAAGGTGAAAAAGAGCCTGGTGTGATATGTTTTTGCTATCAGCAGTCAGCTATCAGTTGTCAGGAGGGAATCATCAGAATATTGCTGAGTCGCTAAAATTTGATAATAACTAATAATGTAATTTCATAGTAGTTTAACATCAGGAGTAAATCGTAGTGTTTGATAAATTTCCTCCTGATAGCTGACAGCTTATAGCTGACAGCCTTCTTTAATGAAATTTTCCTAATCAACAGCACATCATATGCAAAATAAGTATGCTCTTCAGTCTATAAATCTTAGTGATACAGGCAAACTTAATTCGCTGGTAGAGCACCGGCGTGTATTCAGTTTAAATTATTGTGAGCTGAATATTTTTGAAACCTACCGGCAATGTTCAGACGTTTCATTATCCTATAACGGCCTGGTAATAACAAGTATGCTCCGGGGTAAAAAAGTGATGTATCTGTACCAGCAGCCCGGCTTTGATTTCCTGCCCGGCGAAACTGTGATCCTGCCTGAAGGTGTTTCATTAAAAGTGGATTTCCCCGAAGCTGATGAAAAGCATCCTGTTCAATGTGCTACCCTGGCACTCGACTGGAACAGGGTTCATTCCACGCTTGATTTCCTGAATCAAAATTATCCTAAAATAAATGGACATCTTGAATGGAAATTAAATTTCAGCAAATATCATTTTTATAATAACCGGCAACTGGCGAATAGTATCAACAGCCTGATCAGCATCAGTATGGATGATAGCATGGCCAAGGATGCGCTTGCAGACCTTACCTTGAAATCATTACTGGTACGCGTTATACAAACACAAAGTTTAGCTTTACCTGAAGATGTACTTAATAACAACGGACGTTTAGTTTCGGTGACGCAGTACATTCGCGAGCATCTGACAGAAAAGATCGGTATTGATATGCTATGCCGTAAAGCATGTATGAGCAAGTCTTCTTTCTTCAGGTTATTTAAAGAAACATTTGGATTATCACCGGTAGAGTATATTATTCACGAAAGGATACAGATGGCTAAAAATTTACTTGCAGACAGGACGGTGAATATAACTTCAGCGTGTTATCAATCGGGATTTAATAACCTTAATTATTTCGCACGGTTGTTCAAGCGGGTAGAAGGGATTACTCCTAAAGAATTTCAGCGGTTGTAGTTTTTTAAACTATTCAAAACGTATAGATTGAAATTTTTTAAATTCATGAAAGGATTTTTCAATAGGCGCCCAGGCCCATTTAACCATACTGCCGTTGTCATAATCAAGCCGGTAAAAGTTAGCGTTCCATACAGTTCCGCTTTTAGGAGGTACATTTCCCAATGGGTTAAATAACCTGTAAGGAAAAAATATCTCGGCGCTCCATGATAGAATATTACTGCCCGGTTCCGCTTTTCCACCAACTACATTAACTATCTTTTTTGTTCGTCGTGCATTGTCGTAATGCCAGGGAAGCCAACCATTAACCCTTCCATCAAGGTTGGGTACAATGAGAACAAGTTCTTTATTGAGTTGATTGATCTCATATTCAAAATATAAAGGGATCTGAGTATCCGGATGAAAAAATACTTCAAAGACATCAGCCTTAAAGAGATCCTCAAAATCATTTTGAAAAGTAGTAGTCACCTTTTTATCCATACCGTTAAACAGCACATAGACACCCGTAGCGGAATACAAAATTTTAAATTTAGTTTCATAGTCATTTCCAGGATCTAGTTTTGTAAGATTTGTCCATAAAGTTTTATCCCATGCAGCGTTATCTCCGGTACCGGTGATATTAAAATCATAACATCTTTTCACAAGTAGTTCCTTAAATGCAGGCTGGCCGTACAAGTAGCAATTAAATACGAATACCAACCCGGTTAGTGATACATAAAATTTTATCATGTTTTTTGAATGTAGCGTAAATGTAAGAACCTTATATGAGGTATGAGGTAGCTAACGGCTTAACGCCGTCATTAGGTATGAGGTATGGAAAGATTAGATTAATGCAAGATATGAATCGCTATGCATCTTTTATACTGCAAGTTGTCAGGCTTTTTATGTGGGAAGATCATCAGTTTAAACATTGCTGTTTTTGAATTAACCCGTATTAATTACGGTTAAGAACTTTGTCTAACTAAATTAGGAACTGACTGCAAAAAATGATATTTTCACTTTTTACCAATAGCAAATACTTTGTAATGTCAGTATTAGAACGCCAGCTGGTTGTTAAGCGATCTACTATTCCCGGAGCGGGGAAAGGATTGTTTACTAAAAAATTTATTCCCAAAGGCACACGTATCGTTGAGTACACAGGTAAGATCACCACATGGAAGGACGTTAACCATGATGATGGAAGAAATATGTACATCTATTATCTGAAACGTTATCATGTAATAGATGCCCTTCGGCACACTAAAGTACTGGCGCGATATGTAAATGATGCAAATGGTTTGGTTAAGGTTAAGGGTATTCGTAATAATAGCTTATACGTGACTAATGGCTTGCGTGTTTTTGTTCATGCAGCTAAAGACATCCCTGCCGGAGGTGAAATTCTTGTTGATTATGGGAGGGAGTACTGGCAGGTTGTTCGTCATAATACCCGCCTTGATAAAATTGCCAACAAGAAATTAGAGAAGCAGCATGCTAAGAAGTAAGGCTTTCAGCAATAGCTTTCAGTAAACGCTTTGTTTAAGAGATTTATCACCGCAGAGGCTATACAAGAGGGTTATAAAAATATTACAATTACCACGAGTTTACCTGGGCATTTATCCAACTGATTCTTTGATTAAGGAAGTTCGACAGATGATCAACTTCGCTTTGATAATTACTGAACACAACTTGTCCATCGTAAGCACTGGCATTCATGATATTCCAACGGGTGAAATTTTCTTTTTGAGAATATTGAAGTGCATTATTGTTAGCTTTAATATAATTATTTATTGAAGCGATCGAACTATACTTTTCGGACCATATCTGCTTAAATCTTTCTCTATAATAAGGATGATAATTGAAGAGACTATAAATCCAGTTATTGTTGTGAACATACCAGCCCTGAGGATCGTTCCCAGAATAACCACCTGAGGATAAATCAAAATCCCAAACCGGTCCCATATAGATTTTACCGTTTTTGCCATAGAAGAAACAGCTTCCATAAAATGAAGCATCACGGTTTCTCATTACCTCATTTACAATCACCCATTTTATCCAGGAGTCCAGGTCTATCTGTTGCCGTATATCAAGGTTGTTACTTATATTATCTTCCATTGCCTGAAACTGATGCTGAATATAAGTAAACTGAAAATCGGAAAGCGGATCGGGTTCTTTCAAAACGATTGATACCGTTGAAGCAGTTCTGAATGATTGTGCTCCATTAAGGAAATAGTCAGCTTCTACCAGGTAATCGCCGGTTGTATCTGTTGGCTTTTTAATATCCATGGTTGTTATATTCAGGCGGTCAGCTCCTGTTTTTACCGTTTCAGTAAGAAGGTAGTTTCCTATGTGTTCATTGTTCATAATCACTTCAACAAATCTTCTACGGGGCGTCCATGCAAGTCCTATTCTTTCACTTAATTCAAAGGCAACATCATTGCGCATCAAGGTCTTATCAAAATAATTAGCGAGCAATGCCCATTCTTTATCCGCAGGCATTCCCAGTATTCCCGATTTTGAAGGCAGCTTGATTTTATAAGGTTTTTTATCCTGATACCAGGTTGAATTTCCTCTGCCTCTGATCTGTATCTTTCCATCATATAAACCATCGGTAAAATCAAGATTGCCGTTTACCTTCATACTGCCGTTAACGTAATTTTCTTTTGATACAACCGGTGCATCTGTGTTAATATAAATAATGGGTAAGCCCGTAAACGCTTTAAGTTTTACAGTATATCGTTTTAGTGATCCATTTTGGGCAGTTACAGTATATATAATGGGATTGGTAAAATCATTAGCTGTTTCTCCACTAACCTGCTGTACTCCATTTACGGTTACTGTTTCACCGGTAGTTGTAAAGGTTGCTATAAATCTTACCTTGCTTTTGTTATTGCCTGATACACCTTCTGCCAGGGTGTCATTAACAATAAAGTTTACATCATTCCCTATTAATTCCGTATTATTTGCTACAGTAATTAGAAATGTTATTAATGTATTTTCAGGAGAGAGTAAAGGGGTTTCCTTTTTGCAGGCGGTTAATAAAAGCACAAACAGGTTTACTGCGAGTAATGTTTTTTTCATAGGAGAATTTTACGTTTTCCATTCTTATGGGATTCTTAACGAAGAGAAAACTGTGGATTATAAAACACTAACGGCAGAAAGTAATCTGTTATTGCGGTTGAATATTTTGAATTGAAAAATTGATGCGGTGTCTAAGATACCCAGTAGGGAGCACGAGAAAATTAAATAAACACCTCTTCTTATTATTATAAGTTGAAAGGAATCCGGTAATCATTTAATCCTAATTCAGACAATAATAGTTACCACTTATTTATCTGTGTATCCATCCATTTAATTCTTTTATCGAGAAAGCTTTTTAAACTTTCAACCTCACTATCATAATTTCCTTTTATAATGGAGCCATCATACACACTTTTATTTAAGATGTCCCATCTTTTGAAGTTTTGTACCTGGCTATATTGCAAGGTTTTTTTTATTCTATCGATATAAGTAAATATAGTGGTAAGCTTATCTGCTTTAACGCTGTTCCATCTATCCTTCACCTTTTGCCGGTAAGCAGCATCGTTATCAAATGGCCACCCCACCCAATATGCATCTTTAACGTACCATCCTTCAGGTTCATTACCGGTATAACCTCCTGATGAAAGGTCAAAATCCCAAACGGGCCCCATGCTCAATTTGCCACTTTTATCTTTATAAAAATATACGCTGCTGTACATACTAGCATCCCTGTTGCGCATTATTTCATTTACAAGAAACCAGTTGATAAATGATTCCGCATCTATGTTTTCTTGGAATTTAGCATCAGAATAAGCTTTGTTATGTAATATGCCTTCTATGTTGCTTATACAATCTTTAATATGGTTAAGCTGAAGTTTACTTAGGTTATCAGGAGATTTTACAACGAATGGTAAACCTAAAGGAGTATCAAACCAGTAATTGCCATCTCTCCGTGCATCGATTTCTACCAGGAATCCACCACTGGTATCTGCTGCATTCTTGCTACTCATTTCAGTAATGTTAAGCCTGCTACTTGCTACCTCAACAGTTTCGGTTAAAAGGTAATTGCCAGCGTAATCGCCATTCATGAATACTTCAACAAATCTTCTTCGCGGAGTCCATGTTAGTCCCAGCCTTTCACTTAGCTCGAAACCTACATCATTTCGGATAAGGCTTTTATCGTAATAATTTGCAAGCAGCGCCCATTCTTTATCAGCAGGCATGCCCATTATATTCGTTTTTGTATTTAATTTTATTTTGTAAGGCTTCTTTTCTGCCCACCATGTAGAGTTACCCCTTCCTTTTATTTGTATTTTTCCATTATATAAACTATCGGTGTATTGCAGGTTGCCGTCGATCTTCATGGTGCCGTTTACATAATTATCTTTCGATACTACCTGTGCTTCAGTTGTAATGTAAAGTACGGGTAAGCCAGTAAACGAAGCCAGCTTTACAGTGTACTGTTTTTTAAGTCCATCCTGTGAAATAACCGTATAAACTACCGGGTTAGTAAAATTATTTTTAGTAACACCACTTACCTGTGCAACATCATTTACAGTTACCGTTGCTCCGTTTGTCGTAAACGCAGCTGCAAGTGCTGATCTGTCTATTGCCGTGCCTGTCAGTCCTGTAACAAGGGTGTCGGAAATGGTACAGCTCAGATTGTTTGTGAATAATAAAGGGTTAATGTCCGTTGTAAAGTTGAATGAGAGAAGATCGTTAGGATAGGCAGGATGCTTTATATCTTTTTTACATGCTGATAATAAAATTATCAGTAAGTTAAGTGCCATTAAATATTTTTTCATGAATAGTGGTTTATAGCTCTAAGGGAATGCGTTGCGGAAATTCAATAGTTAATAAAATTTCAGGAATATTTTTATACCGATGTGACCATTTTAATATTCGCAGATTTAATATGTTGTAAGCTTTACATCAGTGCAATAAATAATCATTATCATAAGGTGCTGTTACAAGTTTACGATAATAAACTATGAAAGTCAATAGCAGCAACATTAAATTTAAAAGGAAGGTTGCAATGCTGAATGGATATTTAAGAAAGCCTGAACTTAAGACTAATAGATCAACGATGAGCAGCCAGTTTCTTATTTAAAATTTAATAAAAGGAATATACATGCGATTGTTACTGATAAGTTGTAACCGTACTAAAATATATAAATGAAAAACAAATGATGTACATTCGAAAGATTAACGCTTTAACCAAAACACCATGAAAAAAATACTTGCTGTTGCTATTGTAACTTTTCTCACAATCTCATATAATAATGTATCGGCACAATCCGAAAATAATGGCTGGTATAGCCTGTTCGATGGTAAGTCGCTAAATGGCTGGAAAGTGGGCGACCATCCTGAAACATTTAAAGTTGAAAACGGTGTAATAGTAGTTAATGGCCCTACAGCACACTTGTTTTATGACGGAGATGTAAAAAATCACATTTTTAAGAATTTTGAATTTAAGGCGCAGGTCATGACTATGCCTGGTTCTAATTCCGGCATTTATTTTCATACGGATTTTCAGCAGGGCAGCTGGCCTGCAAAGGGCTATGAGGTACAGGTAAATAACTCACATACTGATTGGCGGAGAACAGGAAGTTTATACTCAATACAGGATGTTAAAGAAGTTTATGTAAAGGATAGCGTATGGTTCACTGAGCAAATTATAGTGCGCGGAAAAATAGTCACTATTAAAATTAATAATAAAACAGTAGTAGAATATACAGAACCGGAAGGTGTAACCAGACCTAATGGAAGTAAAAGCCATATTATTTCAAACGGCACTTTTGCTTTGCAGGGACATGATCCGAAGAGTAAAGTTTTGTTTAAGGATATATTGGTGAAGCCGCTGCCGGATTAGTTATGGGATAGCTAAATGCATTTAGCTATCAGCTATCTTATACCTAGTGTCATGTCAAGCATACTTTGTCGTATTAATTGCTATCAGCTGTCAGCTTTCAGCCATCAGCAGATAAAAGCGTAGTGGGTTTCCTCCTGATAGCTGACCGCTGACGGCTGATAGCCGTAATACGACGTTTTATAGTTGACATGACACTAGTCTTCCATCATAGAGTTGCTCTTCGTATCCTTCATCGTTACATACACTATCAGTGAGACAAATATACAGCCGGTAACAAACCAGTAAAACCACGATTCATGGCCGGTGTTCTTCAGGTATAATGCAATGTATTCTGCTGAGCCCCCGAAGATAGCTACTGTGAGTGCATAGGGTAATCCAACGCCAAGCGCGCGTATTTGTGCCGGAAAAAGTTCTGCCTTTACTACTGCATTGATAGAAGTATAGCCGCTGACAATAATCAAAGCTGACATTAACAGCCAGAATATCTGCCACTGACTGGTTGTATTACTTAAAACAGTAAGCAATGGAACAGTACATAATGTGCCCAATATTCCAAAAGCAAGCAGCAGCGGCCTTCTGCCAATACGATCAGATAGCATGCCGAACAACGGTTGTATTGCTGCGAAAAATAATAAGGTAATAAATGAAAGCATAGTTGATTGGTCTTTGGAAAGATGCACCGTATTTACCAGGAACTTTTGCATATAAGTTGAATAGGTATAAAAAGCAATTGTTCCGCCCAGGGTAAGTCCTACTACGGTAGCAATCGATTTTGGATAACGCAGTAATTCCTTTATCGATCCTCTTTTTTCACCGGTATTAATTTTCTTTTTATAAGCTTCAGTTTCTTCCAGGTTGTTACGCAGGTATAAGGCTACCAAAGAAAGAATGGCGCCTACTACGAACGGGATGCGCCAGCCCCATGCATGCAACTGATCTGCTGTAAGAAAAATTTTTTGCAACAATAATTGTAACCCTAGTGCTATCAGCTGCCCGCCGATTAAAGTAACATACTGAAAACTGGAATAAAAGCCCCGCCTGTTTGAAGTAGCTACTTCACTGAGATAGGTTGCGGAAGTTCCGTATTCGCCTCCTACGCTTAAGCCCTGCAGCATTCTTGCAAGCAATAGTATAGCTGGTGCTATCAGTCCGATAGATGCATAACCGGGAGTAAGCGCAATTAGTAAGGAGCCAAACGACATTAATAATATAGAGGAAGTCATGGCTTTTTTCCTTCCTGCGCGATCGGCTATCCTGCCAAATATCCATCCGCCGATCGGGCGCATTAAAAAGCCTACTGCAAAAATTCCTGCGGTATTTAACAACTGAGCTGTCTGATTATCCTGCGGAAAAAATATATGAGCGAAATAAAGTGAGAAAGCAGAATAAGCATACCAGTCGTACCATTCTACCAGGTTGCCAATAGAGCCGCCCAGTATGGCTTTTAGCCGCCAGCTGATGTTATTTGTATGCATGAAGAAAGGCTATCAGCTGTCAGCTATCAGCCGTCAGCCAGGTTTCAAAATATTTTATCAATCTAAAATTATAAAGATTGGATCATCAATGTATAAATTCTTTAATACCACAGATTAGAAAGGAATTAATCTGAAGTTATTTATTATGCTATAGAACAAAGCGGCTTTTTGCTGATAGCTGATAGCTGATAGCTGACAGCTGAAAATATTGTATATTTCATCTTAATAATAAAATGCCATGAGAAAACAACGCTTCGTTATTGCCTGCTTATTAATTTTATTACCTGCATTAATGTTTGGCCAAACGGGGAAAGTACTTGATAATCTTTTACTGCCAAGTAAAATTTTAAAGTCTGACCGTAAGTATGCCATTTATCTTCCGCCGGATTATGAAACTTCTCAACGGGCTTACCCGGTATTGTATTTATTGCATGGCGCGGGTGACGATCATACCGGCTGGGTGCAATTTGGCGAAGTGCTTTCTATTGCCGATAAGAGTGTTAAAGATGGAATTGCTACTCCAATGATTATTGTTATGCCTGATGCGAATACAGGTAAACGTGGTTACTTCAATGATGTTAAAGGAGAATGGCGCTATGAAGATTTTTTCTTTGAAGAATTTCTTCCTTTTATAGAAAAAAAATACAGGATAAAAGCCGAAAAAAGATACCGTGCTGTATCCGGATTGTCGATGGGTGGAGGCGGAACTTTCATGTATGCCATGCATCATCCTGAATTGTTTTCATCGGCATGTCCGCTGAGCGCTTCTGTTGGGCCGGTGAGTCTTGAAGAAGCTGCCACACGTGCAAAGAGAGATAATCCCGGTGCTTCCGAGGCAGACATCTCAAAATACTATAATAATTTAAGTGCCTTGTCGCTTGTTAACAACATGCCGGATACGCTGAAGAAAGCAGTACGCTGGTATATTGATTGTGGTGATGATGATGGCTTGTCGGAAGGTAATGCGCTTGTTCATATTGCAATGCGTAAAAAAATGATTCCGCATGAATTTAGAATCAGGGATGGTGCACATACCTGGACGTATTGGCGGGCTGCTTTGCCGACTGTGCTGGAATTTATCTCCCAGGCTTTTCATCAGTACTAGGTACTACACCAACGCATTATATAAAATCTCCACGGGATGCAACGCCTTCCTTCCCGTACCATCTTTAATCTGATGCCTGCAACTCGTACCAGGTGCAGCTACAATAACATCAGCTTCAAGAGCGCGAACAGCAGGAAACAATACAAGTTCCCCTATCTGCATAGATAAATCATAATGCTCTTTTTCATAACCAAAAGAACCAGCCATACCGCAGCAACCCGAAGGTATGGTTTCTACTGTGTAGTTTTCGGGTAAGGATAGCAGTTGTACTGACGGAGCAACAGATGACAATGCTTTTTGCTGGCAATGGCCGTGCAGTTTAATAAGTTTTTTTTCCGAATGGAATTGTTCTTTTTTTATATTGCCTGCTAAAATTTCCTTTGCTATAAATTCATCCACCATAAAAACATTTTTTGCCATTTCCCTGGCAACAATTAACTGATCAACATTTGCAAGGTCAGGATATTCATCCCGGAAAGTTAATATGGCAGAAGGTTCTATACCGATAAGCGGTGTTTCAGATGTAATAACCGGACTAAGCAGACTGATGTTTTTATTAGCAATCGTTTTTGCTTTCCGGATCAGTCCTTTGCTAAGCCAGGTTCTGCCACTTTCTTCATGATCGGGTATGATAACTCCATAACCTAATCTTTCCAATAATAATATAGCCTTTATGCCTATTTCAGTATCATTGTAATTGGTGAACTCATCACAAAAAAGATATACTCTTTTGCCACCCTTTACAATGTTATTTTTTAGTCTTTTTCGGTACCAGCTTTTCAGGGTTGTTTTATACAGCGTTGGCATAGATCGTTCAAGAGCAAAACCGGAAAAGCGTTTTACCATTTTGCTGATCGTGCCGTTGGTCATCATGAAATTATAAATTCCCGGTGCTATAGATCCAAGACCCGATGAGTTGGTGAAGTTAGCGATCAGCCGCGAGCGAAGCGGAATGCCGTTAGCATCGTAATACTGTTGAAGAAATTCAGCTTTTAGCTTAGCCATATCTACATTAGAAGGGCATTCAGATTTGCAGGCTTTGCAACTAAGGCAGAGATCCATCACATCATAAATTTCTTTATGATCAAAACGATTTAGTTTATCAGAATGAGTGAGGAACTCCCGAAGAATATTAGCCCTTGCCCGGGTAGTATCCTTTTCATTACGGGTAGCCATAAACGATGGACACATGGTTCCTCCTGATAAATGTGTTTTGCGGCAATCTCCGGAACCGTTACATTGCTCGGCATGTTGCAGTACATCCTGGTTATAATAACGGAAAACTGTTTTAAAAGCAGGTGTCTGCTGGCCGGGAGCATACCGCAGCATAGTATTCATGGGCGGTGTATCCACAATCTTGTTGGGATTGAAAATGTTGCCGGGGTCCCAGGTGCGTTTTATCTGCTGAAACAATTTATAATTTTTTTCTCCCACCATCTGCTGAATAAATTCACCACGCAGTCTCCCATCACCATGTTCTCCGCTTAGCGATCCGTTATATTTTTTTACCAGTGTTGCAATCTCTTCAGCGATCGTCCTGAACAAACGGTTACCATCAGCCGTTTTTAAGTTAATGATTGGGCGCAGGTGTAGTTCACCGGAACCTGCATGTGCATAATGCACAGAATACAAATTATGTTTCTTTAAGATCTCGTTAAAATCGCGGATATAGGAAGGAAGGTCAAATACATCTACAGCAGTATCTTCAATTACAGGAACTGCTTTACTGTCGCCTGGTAAGTTACTTAGCAGGCCCAGACCGGCTTTGCGTAAGGTCCAGATTTTTTTTGAATCATTACCGAACAATAAAGGAAAGTGATACCCTAATCCGGCCGCACGCATGGCTGCTTCCACCTGTTGTGCTGTTTCAATGATCCCGGGTTTATTTGATCTGGCAAATTCTATTACTAGTATAGCCCCTGGGTCTCCTTGTACAAAGAAGCGGTTTTTACTTTGTTCAATATTATCCTTTGTGCATTCTAGGATATAATGATCGATAAGCTCACTGGCGCTTGGATGGAACTCTAATGCAATAAGGTTAGCACGCAACGCTTCATCAATAGTATTAAAATGCACGCAAAGCAAACCAATTTCATTTGGTGGAAGCGGTACCACATTCAATTTAATTTCTGTTATAAAAGCAAGTGTTCCTTCTGAACCTGCAATCAGTTTACAAAAATTAAAATCTGGACCGCCCGCGGTGAAGGGGGCAGTTTCAAGTAATGCATCCAAAGCATAGCCGGTGTTACGCCGTTCAATACTTTTTTTTGGAAATTCTTTTCTTATTTCTTCCTGATTGTTATAGTTACCCAGTAAGCTGCGCACCGTTTTATAAATAGTGGCTTCAAGGTTATTGCCTTCACACTTATTATAAAATTCTTCTAAGCCGATGGATTTAAATGTTACTTCAGAACCATCGCTCAGCAGAGCTATTATTTCGAGGAGGTGTTCGCGTGTACTCCGGTAAACTACTGAGTTAGATCCGCAGGAATTATTGCCGACCATGCCGCCAATCATCGCCCTGTTAGCGGTGGAAGTTTCCGGTCCGAAAAATAATCCATAAGGTTTAAGGAACATGTTCAGTTCGTCGCGTATAACACCGGGTTCTACCCGCACCCAGCCTTGTTCGGTATTAAGTTCAAGGATGCGGTTAAAGTTTTTAGAAACATCTACAATAATGCCATTACCTACAACCTGTCCGGCAAGTGAGGTGCCGGCCGTTCTTGGAATCAGTGCAGTTTTGTCAGTGTTTGCAAAAGCGATCAGCGTTTGTATATCACGGATGGATTTAGGTATAGCTACTGCCATTGGCTTTTCCCTGTAAGCAGAGGCATCTGTAGCGTAAAGTATGCGCATTGTATCATCATCATAGAGTTGTCCTTCGAGATTCCTTTTTAACTGATGCAGCTTACTTTTCATTTCGGATGTTTTCTTCATAAAGCGGTTGCAAAAATAGACTGTTTTATTTCTTTCCGATATATAACATAGTAATATCCTTAATATATTCTATTAAGGTAAAGAGAGGCGTTGAAAAGAAACTTTGAAGCAAGATACTAACTTCCGAAGTCTTGAATTTTAGAGTCCTGCGCCGCGGGTTCAGACTTCGAAAGTCTTAAATAAGACATCTCCAAAACCAGATTAATTTTGAAGCTTAAAGATACGGCTACCCGTTCAAGACTTTCGAAGTCTGCGTTTGAATTATAGGCCGTTAAGATTTAAGACTTCGGAAGTTAACGTTTTTAGACTCTGGAAATCGGCCAGAAACCCTGGCGTTTAACCTGCCATTAACAAAGAATATTTTTTACGATAGAGCTACTATTCAATAACTTCATAAGCTTAATTAAAAAAATATAACAATGACATACAAACTATTACTTGCCACCATCTTATTTAGTGGCGGATCTGTTATAGCTCAGGAACAGCAGAAAGCTAAACCGGAGGAAACCGAAATTTGGGATCCGGTTCCAAAAGTGGTTACGCCTGGAAAAACAAACAGTGAGCCACCTTCAGATGCGATCATTTTATTTGATGGAAAAAACCTGGATAAATGGGTGTCTGTAAATGATAGTACCAAGCCAGCTTTATGGACGGTTGCCGATGGAATTATTACTGTTAAAAAAGGAACCGGTAATATTCAGACCAGGCAATCTTTTAAAAATTACCAATTACATATCGAATGGAAAATTCCCGCAGGTATTACCGGTACAGGACAAGCGCGTGGTAACAGTGGCGTGTTCCTGGCTTCGCTGGGTAAAGGTGATGCCGGATACGAATTGCAAACAATGGATTCTTACAATAACAAAACTTATGTAAACGGACAGGCCGGTAGTATTTACAAGCAAACAGCACCGCTGGTAAATCCCAATCGCCCACCAGGGGAATGGCAGTCGTATGACATCATGTGGACCGCCCCTGTTTTCAGTGATGATGGTTCTGTAAAGACGTCGGCAAAGGTTACGATATTACTAAATGGTGTGCTGGTGCAAAATGGTACTGAATTAACAGGTGCAACGCAATATATTGGCAAACCTTCCTACAAAAAGCATGGTGCCGCCCCGATAAAATTACAGGATCATGGTGATCCAAGTGCACCAATCAGTTTCCGGAATATCTGGATAAGACCGATTTAGTGATATATTAATTGACGCATTTGCTATCAGCAGTCAGCTATCAGCTATCAGGAGAACCTATATCGCAGATTAATGTTTAATTGCTAATCAATATCGTTGAATTAAAGATTAAGGCTTTAGTTGGCAAACCTTGTGCCCCTTGTGAATTACCTTTGTGTTCCTAGTGTTTAAATAAGGTTTAAGAATTAAGGAGTTTTAACCACAAGGGACACAAAGGTAATTCACAAGGAGCACGAAGACCTCTAACCAAATTGTGATTTCAAACAGGCAAGAATACAACAAACTTCTTATGTTAACGACACTGAATTGCTAATAGCAATTAAATACATGATTTTTTGCTTACTAAAATAACTGTGTTTTGGCATCTATAAAAAAACGCTTTTTATATCAGCAGTAAGTTATCAGTCAAACTGTGGCAGGCGTTCTTCTCTCCTGATAGCTGATAGCTGACTGCTGATAGCAAGTTTGCAGTTTCATACTTCAAACTAACCTACGGTAATGCTGGCGCTATATCTTTTACTGGTACCGGCCATGTTCCAGGTGATCCTATGCTAACACCTTTGTTCCTTCCACGGATGGTACTATCTGCACCAAAATAATATAAGGGCCAGCCTTTATACGTCATCTGTTTTTTGGTGTAAGTATTAATAGAACCAAATAAACTTTTGTCAAGTGTGGAAGGTACCACCACTTTAGTATTTTCAAATACCGGCCATATTAAATTATTGCTGAAATCTGATTTGGTAAAATTATTTTTATTCATTTTATCATTCTTGAAAGCATATAGCGTATGTCCAAGTCCGTCAGTAAAATAAACGGTTCTGCCGACGCCTTCTGTATAATCTGATTTATAATTTTTGCCATCATTTCCTGTTAGCTGTGCGTTCACCAGCATTATAGTGTAATCTGTTTTTGCTATAAACCATATTCCGCCTACACCTTCGCCCGTAGTAAGTCCGGCGGCTTCTGTGGTATTAACGCCTCCAACACTAGGTGCATAATAATATAACGGCCATCCTTTGTAAGCCAGTTGTTTTTTTCCGTTTGCTGCAACAATGTTTTTAAAGTCAGCAATGTGAAGACTGGTATCACCTAATTTCTCAGCAGTAAGTGTATCTACATTAAAATAAGGCCATACAGCTTCACAACCACCGGCACAATTGTTCGCGCCAAGGTAATCATTAGAAAAAAAGTAGAGTGTTCGGTTGTCCTTGTCAGTTAGATAAGTGCCAAGGGTAGCACTGGTAGCAAGTTTTATTTGTTTGGTAACTACTACAACCGGATCAGGTGTACTGTCTTTTGTACAGCTGCTAACAGTTATTGATAGTAAGGGCAAAGCAATGCCCAAGCTCATTTTAAATAGCTTTTTCATGTAAATAAATTTGATTAAGATTTTATATCAGACGATGTGAATAATTATTAATCGCAGATGTAGCTGGAAAGGTTGCCT